>Ga0265301_10000861_pt1 | contig 41552 bp, 34 predicted proteins | sample AusTroGonzalo_MG_2_FD_193488 | JGI IMG/M metagenome (GOLD analysis project Ga0265301, IMG submission 193488) | Bovine rumen microbial communities from tropical cattle in Woodstock, Queensland, Australia - Gonzalo_04 | ecosystem: Host-associated > Mammals > Digestive system > Stomach > Rumen ...
ATTCACGTCGGGATCCTCATGGAAATGCAGCCCCACCCCATGACCAGCCAGGTCTCTCACCACGCCGTAGTGGTATTTCTTGCAGTGCTTCTCAATGGCATGACCGATGTCACCCACAAACGAATAGGGCTTGGCAGCCTCCATGCCAATCTCGAGACATTCCTTGGCCACACGTACCAACTGCTCCTTCTCGGGCGATGTCTTTCCGATGATGAACATACGACTGGCGTCGGCATAATAACCGTCGAGAATGGTCGTAAAGTCCACATTGATGATATCCCCCTCTTCGAGCACGTCCTCCTCCTTGGGCACGCCATGACACACCACCTCGTTGATGCTCGTGCATACCGACATCGGGAACGGAGGAGTCTCCTCATCGCCGCCATAGTTCAGACAGGCAGGTATTGCATGGTGCTCCTCGCAGTATTTTCGACAGATCTGGTCGATCTCCAGCGTCGACATACCGGCACAGATATGCTTCGCCACCTCGTCGAGCACACCTGTGTTCACGACACCCGCCCTGCGGATGCCCTCAATCTGTTCAGGTGTCTTGATCAAGTCGCGCGTCGGCACCTCCTTGCCCTTGTTCTCCCAGTACATGATGGTCTTGTCCATCTCTGTAGGTGGAACACCCGGCAGGCAATGCCAGCGTCTTTTTTGATTTCTAAATGCCATTCTATAACCTTATTATATATAAGCGGGTGCAAAGGTAGATATTTTATTCGACAATGCCAAATAAAAAACTGAAATTTGTTTGGCGTTTCGACCACTTATTCGTACCTTTGCCGCAGATAAAACAAATCAGAATGATGAAACGATTGCTATTAGGCCTGTCATTGGTCATTTGTCATACGATGGCCGGATATGCACAGTTAGACATTGTGCTCAATAGAACATTTAACACGCCCTTCGATTTCGAATTGAAATTGCCCGATGGCAACTACCGCGTGACATTAACACTTGGAAACGACAAAAAAGCAGGACAAACTGTCGTGCGCGCCGAATCCCGACGTCACTACATCGATCAGGTAGACACCAAAGAGGGAGAGTTTAAAACCGTGTCGTTTGTCGTGAATAAACATACGCCCTTGATTGAGGGTGAAACACGTGTCAAACTGAAACCAAGAGAGGTAACCTACAAAAACTGGGACGACTCACTCAATCTCTCATTTTGTGGTCCAGCACCAGCAATAAAACGCATTCATATAGAAGAAGTTAAGGATGTCACAACCGTATTCCTTTGTGGCAATTCCACCGTTGTCGACCAAGAGGAGGAGCCATGGGCCTCATGGGGGCAGATGATCACCAGATGGTTCGGGCCACAGGTGGCCATTGCCAACTTCGCCGAAAGCGGACTTTCGTGTACAACGTTTCTGGCCCAACTGCGATTGGATAAGATCCTGTCACAATTGAAAAAAGGCGACTATGTGATTGTAGAATTCGGTCATAATGACGAGAAGGAGAAGCGGGCTGGCGACGGGGCGTGGTACTCCTACTCGCGGAACTTGAAGATATTCGCCGACCGCGTAAAAGAGGCAGGTGGCAACATCATTTTCTGTACGCCGACAGCCCGACGCTCGTTTGATGACAATGGGCATATCATCAACACCCACGGCGACTATCCCGAGGCCATGAAAGCCGTAGCCCAAAGGGAACAAATCCCCCTTATCGACCTGACCCAGATGACGACGACTTTCTACGAGGCACTGGGCGTGGAAGGCTCGAAGAAAGCGCTGGTACACTACCCTGCCAACACGTTCCCCAATCAGGATGCCCCTTTGGCCGACAACACGCACTTCAATCCGTTCGGTGCCTGGGAGATTGCCAAGATGGTGGTTATGGGACTGAAGCAGATCAACTCACCCCTGGTAAACTACCTGCGAGAGGACTGGCAGGACTTTGATCCTGCACAGCCCGACGATCCCGACAGTTTCGTTTGGCACATGTCTACGGGAATCACCATCACCAAGCCTGATGGTAATTAAAGTTAGACACAGTTTATCATCCTTGATCGACAATCACAGTTGGCGTGTCATGATAGCGGCCTACAACGAGGAAGGTCTTCTGGGTCTTATAGCGATAGAGGCCTGACAACGTTGTTACGATGAGTTCGTAACGCCGGCCGATTTCCAACTGGTCGAGCGTCAGTAACTGACGATAATCCGGTGCATCCTTTGGTTTGAATTCATAGAATACACTATCGGGAATAAGCACCGTCTGCGGATCATCAAGATTCAACACGGTTGAGAAGGTGCCTTCCGGTGAACTGATGCCAGAAAACACATAATGAACCTGACTGCCACAATAGGTACGCAGCAACTCAAAGCCTGCGCTGAGGTTGTCAACGTCGTATACCATGATACAACGCAGCATAGGCCAGAGTTGGTCAACCATCTGTGTGCCTATGTGGTGGGGCTCCATGATTTCACGGATGGCGTCGGCCCTCTCCGGATCAGGTTGGATATAGGGATTCCCGTGTTCAATGTCTTCTGCCAGCGTAGGCCAGTGCTTTTCTATATAGCGAAGCAGTTCAACCATCTCATCGTAATGATCACAGATGGCCAGTGAGATTCTGTGCTGTTTGAGGGCAAAAAGGGCACGGAGATAGAGGATATCCATTCTACCATGTGAATTGGCCACATCGATGGGTATGACATAGACCTGATCGTTGTCGAATTCCCGTTTTGTCAATAATCGGCCCAACATATTGCCAACGGTCAGCCCGGAAGGCAGGCGTTCCATGCAATTATCTACCAGATTGAGCGTCATCCCGTCTGTAAGATAGCCATGATGACCTGCAATATAGAACCCTGCACAGAAACTATAGTCAAAACTCGACCGCATGCTCCATCTCGACTGAGGCAGCCGCTTGTAGCCGTCCTGGGTCGATATGTGTTCTGTCAGATAGGCCGTCAGGACATTCCGCTCACCATTAGCGATACGTTCGATATAGGGAATATATTCATCATAGGTTGTCAGAGGTATCCGGCTCCTGAAATCATCGATGTTCTGGATGTTCTTAAAGTCATGCTCCAGTCCGAACACAGTCTTGGCATTCTCACGTACCATCCTCATGACGAATTCCTCCTGACTTCGCATGGGATTGTAGGTGATGTCCTCAAGTCTGGTTCTCACCTCCTGACCATCCGTCCATCGCGCCTCGTTGACTATTTTGATTACTCTATCATCCATAAATATTATAAGCCTATTTACTTAAATAACAGTGGTTTCTCGGAATCAATCCGATAAGGTTCCAAATCGCCTCTCATATCGAAGGTCAGCACAACACTATCTGTCATCACATCCAGTGAACACGATGCACCCTCAATCAGCGGTATACAACTATTGCTGCCAACAGGGAAGCCACAGCAGATGGGGATGTCGTATTCATAGAGGTGGGCTATCAGCATCTGCTCTACGCTGCCATACTGAAGATCATATTTGATGGAACTGAATGTTCCGAAAATGATGCCTTTCACCCGTTCAAAATCCTCTTGCAGGCGTAACATATAGAATAAACGGTCGATCGTGTGCAACGACTCCTCCACCTCCTCGATAAAGAGGATGACATCATGTTTGGGCGGCATACGGAATCCTGTTCCAGAGATGGTGGAATAACTAGACAGATTACCACCAACGAGAATACCTTCCGCATGACCGCTCCGATTATTAGGATTACCAGGAATCCTGTATTGGGGCAGCGTACCGAAGAGAATATTACGCGTAATCGAGGTGGCCGGTTCCTGACAGCCTGCAATCTGGAAAGCCATAGGCCCATGGATACTCATTACACCTGCGCTGGCTACCACATAGAGCAGCATGGTAATATCACCATGACCGATGAGCCATTTCGGATGCTGCCGAAAACAGTCCTTGTCGATGCGGTTCAACAAATGTATAGAACCATAACCGCCTCGTGAACAGATAATGGCTTTGATCTTATTATCTTCAAGCGCCCACAACAGGTCTTCGGCACGTTCGTCTGCGGTTCCTGCATAAGCATTAACATTAAGGTTGTTGGTGTTTGGGCCAATCACGGGCTGCAAGCCCCAACTCCTGATGGCATCTGCGGCTTGCTGTAACACTTCCTGCGGCACCCAATAAGCGGGAGATATAAGGGCAACCCTGTCCCCCTCTTCCAGATAAGGCGGCTGAACTATCTTTCTACCTTGATACATGTTTAATTAAAACTACTATTATCAACTATTGTTTTGCAAAGATAATCATAAAAAATTCAATCCCATCAAAGAAGTATGCACGTATTTGGGCAAAATAGCCTCAATGGTTCCTTATAAACGATATTTTTGTAAATTCTGAGAGTGATTTGTAAATATTGAAAGCGATTTTGAGTATTTTGAAAGCCTATCATAATTGTTTTTCCATAAAAATTGTGTAATTTTGCAGCACGAAAACTGAAGTAAGATATGTACGAGCATCAAGGACTTCAAGACATCTTTTTTATCATGTTCTACGGTTGGGCAGCCATGCTGGCCGTATTGGCATGCCTTTATTTCCTATTTAGTCGTGGCAACCTGTTTTCAAGCGACAATACGCCTCCAAGGGAACTGCGCTATTGGGCTGCGGCCTTTATGGCATCCGTCGCATTGAGTCATGTGTGGTGGTATGTACTCGGCATCCATCTTCTCGTTGAAGACCGGCTGATGCGTAATATCGTTGCCATCACGCTCGACCGTCTGACATTCGTACCGCTGATGATGTGTGTGCTGATACGCATGTTGCAAGACCGTCGACGACCCCTATGGCCCGTGGCTGTCGCTTTTGCACCTATTGCCGTGATTGCTATCATCTGTATCATCACCCGCAATGACGTGTTTGAATTGATTACTGAATTCTATAGTATGTTCGTAGGATTCGTCTTTATTATATATTATGTGCGCGCTTTGCGACAATACGGTCGATGGCTTCGTGATAACTTTGCTGACTTGGAGCGAAAAGAACTGTGGCAGAGTCTGCTACTATTGGCCTTCATCCTGCTAGCATACGTCGCCTATACTTCCAACGAGGGAGCCCTTGCTACGGAATATTTAGCACAAGTGAATACGATTGTTATCATTTGTTTCATACTCTGGCGTGTAGAAACACTGCAGCAACTCGAACCCACAGTTGAGGAAAACAAGTCTATTACTATTCCCGACAACATCTCGGAACTTCTGGAGAAGCACTGTGTGTCCAAGCAACTCTACTTACAGCATGACCTTACTTTGCAGCAACTTGCTACTGCCATTGGCACCAACCGTACCTATCTAAGCAGTTACTTTGCCCAGCAAGAAATCACCTACAACACTTACATTAACCGTCTGCGCATTGACCATTTTATTCGCCTATATAACGAAAGCATCGCTTCTGAACAATCCTTCACGGCCATGCAACTCGCCAAACAAAGCGGATTCTACAGTTATAGCACCTTTAGTGTTGCTTTTAAGAACTATAAGGGGAATACTGTCACCGCATGGATAAAACTCCAAGAGTAATTGGGCCGGCATCTGACGATGCCAGCCCAATTGTGAGTTCATTTCTGTACCTTAAAGTCGCTGGCCGCATAGACCACGGTCGTTTCCTTGTGGTTGACCTTGATGCTTGGGTTCAGCGTGTACTTGTAGTTGCTGACCTTTCCGGCACGTGTCTTGCCCTTGAATGTCACGATGTATTGGTACTTCGTGTTGTATGCACCCAACACCCGCTCACCGCCGTTGGGCACCGTATTCTCGAACTCGCTGGCTTCCTGATTGTCGGTGGTAAGTACCTTGATGTTCGAAATGGTCATGCCGTCGGGCAAGTCGTTCACAATCTTCAGCGGGCCTGCGGTGGTGTTCACCATCTTAGGCAGCGTAATTTTCTTATATTCAGTTGGATAGATCTTCCAGGTATCTCGTTTATTGTCAGCAGCGGTGCTTATGAAACTCCACATTTCGTATTCTACATCCATATAAGTGCAAAGCACATAGGGGGCACGGTCTTCATTGTCCTTGCCGCTTCTATCGTACCACAACCATGAGGTGTGGATCTCCATAGTGCCTCGGCTGGCCTGATTGTTCTTGATGTCATAACCATAGTCCTCACTCCATTTGAATTCGGGCAGGTTGTTGAAGTAGAGTGCCCAAGCAGCCCAGTTGCCTCTCTGCGTCATGTTGGTAATATCCACATCACTGATGGTACGAGACTCAGTATGGCTCCACTCCCAACTCTCACTGAATGAGAAGTCAAGACTTCCCTTCGCACCCGATGAAGATTCAGCACCTTTACTCTCTTTTGAGATCTCGCCGCCGACAGACTGGCTCATTGACAGGCTGAAAGAGTTTTTGTCCTCATACGAGGTCTGACCAACGGTTGTTGAGGGCGATGGATATCCACCTGATGTGAACATGAGCCTGTCAGTCAGGTCTTCAAACCAATTGGCGTTCATAGAACTAATCAGGTGTGACTCCGCATAAAAGCGCCTGCAGGAGGCTCCACACCAACGCACACGGACTCCGCCGTGTTTGTTCCATCCCTTGCCTTTCCACATGCCGGCATTGGCGATGCTGGCGGTCATCTTCACGCCGTAGTAATCACCCGCGCCAGGCTCGCCCTCATAGACGTGAACCATGTAGATATCATAATTAGCGGTCATTGAGCCGCCTCCGCTCAAATAGTCAGCATCCGACCAGAGTACTTCCCTGAATAAATGGTTGGAGGTGAAGGGATAGGTGACCGAGTAGTGAAGGGCATTTGCGAAGTCCTCCATGTCGGTCTTGCCTTCTTTGTCTTTCTCCTTGGAGCCGTTCACCTGATTCTGAGCGAAGTCAGAAAGCATTGCAGAAATATGCACGTAGTACATCTGTGCGCGGTTCAAGTTAGCCAGAATGGGGTCACCTCCCTCCTCGGCTGCGGGCTGACTGATGAGGTAGCGGTGATTGTCAGTGTTGAAAGCGTAGATGAGCAGGTCATCGCCCACATTATCCGTCTCAATATCAAACCAGTCGTGGCTCTCAGCGAATGCATCAATCTCGGCTTTCACAGGATTCACCAGACAGATGAGGAAATTGGGGGATGGATACTCGAGCAGGTGCTTCAGCACATCCTCATTCACATCAGTTAGTTTGTTCAGTAAGAGCACATCACCCCACTCTGGGCTGGTGTCCTCAGTAGCGCATCCCCACTTAAATGCCTGTCGCAGGTCGGGATCCACGCCATCGGCTACATAGAGCGTCGCCATGGTAAGCACTTCGGGATTGAACTCTACACTTTCTGGATCAACTTCTGTAACGGTATCAACCACAGGAACGTCGTTTGATGCACACGATGCGAGGCCCAGCATCATCGGCAGGGCCATCAGCCAAATAGGTCTAAAACTCTTTTTCATTGTCGTTAATTGTTATTGGTTATACATTATAGTTATTTATTCTATTTTTCCGGCCAGGCGCATGCGGACTTTGGTAATCATCATCACTCCGCGTACTCCAGGTCATAGACTGAATGAGTGGTAGCGCGCATGACTGAGGTTTCGACGGTGTTGTCCGTGATAATGGAAACCACACGGTCGCCCACAGTGGTGTACTCGTAATAGTAAACTGTAGATCCAAGGACCACGTTCTTTGGCAGATTTTTGCTGATGACAGAACCGTCGTTTTTAAATCCTCCCACGGAGTAGACACCCGTCAGTAAGAGTATGTCATTATAGAAAGGGTTGAGCAACGTGGTGTACTCATAGGAATAGTTTTCTGTGGTGTGGCTGCCGTTATACAGATCTTTTTCGACAGTCTTGGATACGACGTTGTCACCCTGCCACTCATAGTTTGTAACCTCTTTTGCCGATGAAGTCGGGTTGGGCTCTTTCTCCTTGCTGAATTCATTGGTTTCCTCAGTCTTCACCAGTTTGTCACCGTTGTAAGAAAAGGTGGTGTAGTAGATGTGGTCTATCGTGTCGTCGAATGGCATGGTTTCGACCATTCGTGCAAGGCGACCCTGGGCATCGTACTCATAAGCATAGTTGAGACGTGTTCCGTTCAGCCTGGCATTAATGATGTGCTGATTATCATCATAGGTCAGCACCATTGATCTTTCAGTGGTCTGTATGCTTTCCAAGCGGTCACCTGTCCATTGGAAATCATAAACCAGTGCACGTTCGTTCACTTGTTCATTGATAGTTGTCCACTGGCCGTCCACTTTCCTTTCCGCCTTAACCACACTCGATGAATAGATCTTGCTGACCTTTGGCAGCGGTTTATCCTGAGGTGCCACAGGATTGTCGTTTTTCGAACACGCTACAAACACACTTGCGCCGCAAATCATCACGGTGGCGGCGAGCACCCATTGCATCATTTTATTCATACCATTATATAATAGATTTTTTTACCAGATTTTCACGCGGTCGGCTGGAGCCAAATATAGTTTGTCGCCGGGCTTGACTCCAAATAGATCGTACCAGTCGTCTATCAGACGCGAAATACCGTTTATGCGGTTATGGCAGGCAGAGTGTTCATCGGTTTTAATCTGGTCAAGCAATTCCTCGTCTGTGCGATATAAGTTCCAGACAACGGCATAACTGAGGAAGAACTGCCGCTGCTGGTGGCGCAGAGCCTCGCCAGTGAGGCCGTTGGCCTTAAGTTTCTCGGTCCACAGGTCGTATGCCAGCGACACACCGCCCAAGTCGGCTACATTCTCATTGAGCGTCTTCACACCGTCGGCCATGACGCCTGGCAACACCTCCAGTTCATGATAGCGGTCGATTATCTGCTGCTGTAACAGTTTGAACTGAGCCATATCCCCGTCGGTCCACCAGTTTTTCTCCAAGCCATGGGCATCGTATTTCGCACCTGTTGGGTCGAAGGCGTGGGTCATTTCATGGCCGAACACCATCGACACGGCATAATGCTGGGCGTTGTACTTGTCGGTGGGGAATATCTGCGGCATGGTAAATGCGGGGTTGATGATGAGTTGGTTGGCTTGAGACACATAAAAGGCATTGACAGACGTCGCAGAATACTGAGAGATGAGGTTGCATGACAATACCTCTAATATATGGTCATAAGCAGGCAGACCATCATAAGAACGCTGACGGGCAACGAACTGCCTCATAAACTGCATGCCTGCCTCTACAGCCGTACTGCCGGTCAGTTCGAAGTCGTCACTGTACAGATGTTCGGGTCTGCCCACAGTGAAGACCATCGCCTGTAGTTTCTCCTGAGCCTTTGCCTTGGTGGCACTGCTCAGCCAGTCGAGTTGCTCAATGCGCTCACTCATACGCCGACGCATATCCTCAAGGATTTCAACACAGCCCTGCGTATCGCAGTCCCCCAAGAGCGTGGCAAATTCATAATCTAATGTGGCCGATGGAACCAGACATTTTATGCGCTGAAGAACATTAAACATTTCATCATACTTGTTCGTACACCTAAGCATCGTCGATAACCTGCCATAGACATAGTATTGCTGGTAGAGCAGCCAGGTGTCGGTACTAAATTCGTCGAGCATGGCCAGGATTAAATCCACGCTATCGTCGATGTATGTCGATTCTTCCACGTGGAAGGCCTCGTTGAAGGCGGTCTTCGGGTCTTCTGCCTCACCGGCTCTGTGGCGGGAAGCAACCAGACTATGCAGTGTGGCAGGCTGTATCCGTTTGAGCATGATCATACCACTCTGACTGTCAGTCCCAGTTTTACTATTAAACACGTCATTACATTTCTTCTCTATCTTTTCGATATCCTTTGCCTTGGCCTTAATGTCAGGATCATCAAGATCCAGCCCCATCAAGTCGCCCAGGACGAATCGTATATTATCGTCTATTTCACCGCTTTCCGGTGTATCATTCTGCACACCCTGTAGCGAACTTAACTTCACTAAAATGTTAAGGTAGTTGTATGGCAGTCCACTACAGAGGACACACTTCACTTGTCCATTCATGCACGTTAATATGGGTGTCACCAGTGCCGGGCAGCCGACATCCGTCAGTTTACCGAAATTCCTGATCAGATTGGCCTTACTCACTTCGCCGTCAAGTTTCAGCGTTGCCAGAAAGTCGGTGATTGCCTTGATCTCCTCACTCTTCTCCGGAGCCGCCTGGGTGAGCAACTTGATAAGTTTACCTGACACGGGCGAATCGTAGTTGTTCAGATTCTGGTTCAGCCGGTCTTTAATCATAATCGCTACATTATTAATGGTGCCACAGTCTTCGGCATCGCGCGTCTTGAGCCAGCCGCCGAGGGCAAAATGCCAGAACGCATCGCCCGGCTTCACCGAGCGATCTATCCAGTCATCATGGTCAAATGTCTCTGTGGCCAGTTCCTCGGCAGCATCATAAGTCTGATCGGGAACCACGGGGAGGTCGTTAGTGCTACATGCAGTAAACACACTTGCGCCGCAAATCATCACGGTGGCGGCGAGCACCCATTGCATCGTTTTCTTCATATTTATAGTACGTTGTTTGTTATGTCGTTAGTAATTACTCTAAAACGGTAGATTGTTTATAGATTACTTTCGGTTGCAAATATAATAAAAAAAATCGGTAATTATGCAGAAAGCAATGCACGCATTTGGGTCATGTACCAAATGCGTGCATCATATTATAAAATCGTATTAACAGGAAAAAACTTAATCGTCTGAATCATGTAATAACCCGGCACGGTACTCCATTGGGGTGATGCCATAGCAGCGTTTAAACTGCTCACGCAAATTCGGAGCAGTGAAACCTACCTGACGGGCAACCTCGGCAATAGTCATTTCCGGATGATCTGAGAGGAGAATATAAGCCTCCTCCATGCGGATAGCATTGATGAACTGAGGGAAGGACATACCGTCGGCATAGGTCGACAGCAAATCGTTCAAACGATGACGACCGATGCCGAAGCGCTTCATAATGTCCTCGCGCATCAGATCTATGTCTGCATAGAGCCGCTCATTGCGGATAGTGGTGCTAATCTTCTTGAATAGGTCTTGACTCATGTTGATTTTTGTTATTGGCTGCAAAGATACACTTTTTCTAGCGACTTTGCAAGAAAAAAGCAAAAAAGTTAGTAACAAACGTAACAAACGTAACGTAAGAACCAGAATAATCATACTCAATATATTGAGTAATAGATTGAATTTTTTGAGGAATCATGCTGCAAATTGCAAGTTTTTTTGTAACTTTGCACACTGATTTTAACAAAAAGAACGAAATTAGATGGAAACGACCGCAATTCTGCTTCTCCACTGTCCTGATAAACAGGGCATTATCTCTGAAGTGACCAAGTTTATAACCGACAATAAAGGCAACATTGTCTACCTCGACCAATATGTAGACAAGGTGGAAGGCATGTTCTTCATGCGTATAGAATGGGAACTTGAAGGGTTCCTCATCCCACGCGACAAACTCTACGATTATATCACCACGCTCTATGCCCAGCGCTACCAGATGAAGTTCAGTCTGTATTACAGCGACAAGCGTCCAAGGATGGCTATATTCGTGTCGAAGATGAGTCACTGTCTCTACGACCTGTTGGCACGTTGGAAGGCGGGTGAGTTTAATTGCGACATTCCCTGTATCATATCAAACCACGAGGATCTGCGTTATGTGGCTGATCAGTTTGGTATTCCTTATTACGTATGGAGCATCAAGAAAGACCACTCCAACAAGGCTGAGGTGGAGGCTGCTGAGATGGAACTGTTGAGGAAAGAGGATATCTCGTTTATCGTGTTGGCCCGCTATATGCAGATTATCAGCGACGAGATGATAGCCGAGTATCCGCATCATATCATCAACATCCATCACTCGTTCCTGCCTGCCTTTATCGGTGCCAAGCCCTATCATCAGGCCTACGAGCGTGGCGTGAAGATTATCGGTGCCACCAGCCATTATGTGACGGCTGAACTGGATGCGGGCCCCATCATCGAGCAGGATGTGACAAGAATCACGCATAAGGATACGCCCGAGAGTCTTGTACTGAAAGGCAAGGACCTGGAGAAGATTGTGCTCTCACATGCTGTCAGCAAGCATATCCAGCGCAAAATCTTGACGTATAAGAATAAGACAATAATATTTAGTTGATTGAAAATTGAAGATTGAAAATTGAATGAACGTTGCAATAGTCAAATATAATGCGGGAAATGTGTACTCGGTGGTGAATGCCCTGAGGCGAATGGGAATTGAGCCCACACTGACCGATGATGCAGAACTGCTGGCAAAGGCCGACCGTGTGTTGTTTCCCGGACAGGGACATGCCGGCGAGGCCATGGAATACCTGAAAGCCAGGAGGCTCGACGAGGTGATCCGCAACCTGAAGCAACCGGTGTTTGGCATCTGCGTGGGGCAGCAACTGCTCTGCAAGCACTCGGAGGAGGGCAATGCAGATTGCATCGGTGTCTTCGATGCTGAGGTAAAGCGTTTCCAGCCAAAACAGCATGAAGACAAGGTGCCCTGTATGGGATGGAACCAACTCTACGACACGAAATCGCCGCTGATGGAAGGCATCGAGGGTGGATACGTCTATTTCGTACATAGTTATTATGTGCCCGTATGTGAGGATACCATCGCAACGGCCAACTATATCCTACCCTACTCGGCATCGATGCATAAAGACAATTTCTACGCCTGCCAGTTCCACCCCGAGAAGAGTGGTAAGGTTGGAGAGAAAATCCTGGAGAACTTCCTCAAGATTGAATATTGAACATTGAAAATTGAAATGAAGATAGAACTGATACCAGCCATAGATATTATCGACGGAAAGTGCGTGCGCTTGACGAAAGGCGACTACGACCAGAAGACCGTCTATCGCAACTCACCTGCCAAGATGGCGAAATCATTCGAGACCTTAGGGTTCCAGCGCCTGCACGTCGTGGACCTCGATGGCGCAAAGTCGAAGCACATCGTCAACGACCAGGTGCTTAAAGCGATTACCACGGAGACAAATCTCATCGTGGATTTCGGTGGTGGCATCAAGACCGACGAGGATATCGAGAAAGCCTTTGAAGCCGGTGCCTCGATGGTAACGATAGGTTCCATAGCCGTTACAAACCCCGACCTGTTTATGGGTTGGTTGGAGAAATACGGTGCGGAACGCCTGATTCTCGGGGCTGATGTGCGACAGGGAAAGATCAGTATCAACGGATGGAAGGAAGATTCCACAGAGGATCTGCTGCCCTTCCTCCGGAAATACATCGATGCTGGCGTGAAGAATGTGCTCTGTACGGAGATTTCCAAGGACGGCACGCTCTCTGGGCCTGCCATCGACCTCTACAAAGAGGTGATGGATGCCTATCCCGGACTGCATCTCATTGCCAGCGGTGGCGTATCGTCGAAAGCCGATATCGAGGCTCTTGATGCAGCGGGTATACCGGCTGTCGTTTTCGGCAAGGCCATATACGAAGGTCGCATCGACTTAAGAACATTGAAAATTGAAGATTGAAATAATGGGTTTAGCAAAGAGAATCATACCGTGTCTGGATGTCAAGGATGGCGAGACCGTCAAAGGCACGAATTTCGTGAACCTCCGTTCTGCAGGCGATCCTGTAGCACTCGGCAAGGCCTATTCTGAACAGGGTGCCGACGAATTGTGCTTCCTGGATATCACAGCCAGTTTTGAGGGACGCAAGACCTTCACAGAGATGGTCACACGCGTAGCCAAGGAGATCAACATTCCCTTTACCGTTGGCGGTGGCATCAATGAACTGGCGGATGTGGAGCGACTGCTCTATGCTGGTGCCGATAAGGTGAGCGTGAACTCGGCTGCCATCCGGAGGCCAGAGTTGATTGATGAGATTACGAACCGTTTCGGCTCTCAGGTGTGTGTCGTCGCCATTGATGCCCGACTGGATGAAGATGGATGGCATTGTTATCTGAAAGGTGGGCGTGAGCGCACGGAGCGCGGTCTCTTTGAATGGGCTCACGAGGCTCAGGAACGAGGGGCTGGCGAGATACTCTTCACCTCGATGAACCATGATGGTGTGAAGGAAGGCTATGCCAACGAGGCCCTGCGCGAACTGGCCGACAATCTCTCCATCCCCATCATCGCCAGTGGTGGTGCCGGATGCAAGGAGCATTTCCGTGACACCTTTGTCGAGGGACATTCTGATGCAGCCCTTGCGGCCAGCGTCTTCCACTTCGGAGAAATACCCATCCCCGAACTTAAACAGTACCTTCGCAGCGAGGGCATAAACGTGAGAATTTGAAAGATTGAAAATTGAAGAATTGAAAGATTGAAGTTATGAAGATAGATTTTGAGAAAAGCGGCGGTCTGGTACCCGCCATCATTCAGGATGCCAACACCAAGAATGTGTTGATGCTCGGTTATATGAACAAAGAGGCTTACGACAAGACGATGCAGACTAAGAAAGTAACGTTTTGGAGCCGTTCGCGCAACTGTCTGTGGACCAAGGGCGAGACCAGCGGGAATTTCCTCAATCTCGTGAGCATGGCTGTGGATTGCGACAACGACACGCTGCTGGTAAAGGCCATCCCCGACGGGCCCACCTGTCATAAGGGTACCGACACCTGCTGGGGCGAGGATAATGAGAGTAATGCCCTACTCTTCCTCGAGGAGTTGCAAGACTTCATCGACAAGCGTCATGAGGAGATGCCTGAGGGCAGTTATACCACATCGCTCTTCAAGGACGGTATCAACCGCATCGCACAGAAAGTAGGCGAAGAGGCCTTGGAGACCGTCATCGAAGCCACCAACGGCAGTAAGGAGAAGTTGGTCTACGAAGCCTCGGATATGATCTACCACCTGATTGTGCTCCTCACCAGCAAGGGGCTGCGCATTGAGGATATCGCTCTGGAACTCAGGAAACGCCATGATCCCAACTGGGATAAGAAGCGTCGTGAGGCCAAGGCCAAGGGAGAGATGGAATAGGAAAAAAGTGATAATCAATAGTGATATGTTAGTTGAATACAAAAAAGCGAATATCTGTCAGACTGAGGGCGAGAACGTGCTCGAGGGTGTGGATTTCTGCGTGAATGAAGGTGACTTCATTTATCTTATCGGACGTGTGGGCTCTGGCAAGAGCAGCCTGTTGAAGACCATCTACTGTGAACTCGACATCGACAAGGCCCAGAAAGCCGATGTGTTCGGACAGAACCTGTTGGAAATCCGTCGCAAGGAGATACCGGCCCTGAGAAAACAGATGGGCATCATCTTCCAGGACTTCCAGTTGCTTACCGACCGCAATGTCTACAAAAACCTGCTGTTCGTGCTGAAGTCGACGGGATGGAAGGACAAGAGCAAGATCGACGAACGTATCCAAGAAGTACTCCACGATGTGGGCATGGACGATAAAGCCCAGAAAATGCCCCACGAACTCTCAGGCGGAGAACAGCAACGCATCTGCATTGCCAGAGCCATTCTGAATCACCCCAAGATGATTGTTGCTGACGAGCCGACTGGCAATCTCGATCCCGAGACGGCTGATAACATCCTCGAACTGCTGAGGGAGATCTCGCAGAAGGGTACGGCCGTGATTATGACCACCCACAACATGCCGCTGCTCGACAAATATCCGGGCATCGTGTACCGTTGTGAAGAGGGAAAGATGACCATCATTGATAATTGATATATGGGAAATAGAAAATTTTAAAATATAACATCATGAAAGTAATGAAATTCGGCGGTACTTCCGTCGGCACTCCACAGAGAATGAAAGAGGTGACACAATTGGTCACCAAGTCAGGAGAACCCGTCTTCGTCGTACTCTCCGCCATGTCGGGCACTACCAACTCACTGGTAGAGATCTCTGATTACCTCTACAAGAAGAATCCCGATGGTGCCAATGAGGTCATCAACCGTTTGGAGCAGAAATACCTGCGCCACGTTGAGGAACTCTATACCAAGGACGAGACCAAGCAGACCACTCGTGAGTTCCTGAAAGGCGAGTTCGACTATCTGCGCTCGTTCACCAAGGAACTGTTTACCAGTTTCGAAGAGAAGAGCATTGTGGCACAGGGTGAGATGATGTCGACCAATATGGTGGTGAACTATATGAACGAGAACGGTATCAAGGCCGTGCTGCTGAATGCCCTCGACTTCATGCGTACCGACAAGAACTCAGAGCCGGATCCCGTGTATATCAAGGAGAAATTGAATGCCATCCTCGAAGAGAATCAGGGTGCTCAGGTCTATATCACCCAAGGTTTCATCTGCCGTAATGCCTATGGCGAGATCGACAACCTGCAGCGTGGTGGTTCTGACTACACAGCCTCGCTCGTAGGCGCTGCCATCGGTGCCGAGGAGATTCAGATATGGACTGATATCGACGGCATGCACAACAACGACCCCAGAGTGGTTGACCACACGGAACCCGTTCATCAGTTGCACTTCGAGGAGGCTGCCGAGTTGGCCTATTTCGGTGCAAAGATCCTGCATCCCACCTGTGTGCAGCCTGCCAAGTATGCCGGCATCCCCGTACGTCTGCTGAACACCATGGATCCCGATGCCGAGGGAACCACCATCAGCAACGCCACCGAATACGGTAAAATCAAGGCCATCGCTGCCAAGGACAATATCATCGCCATCAAGATCAAGTCAAGCCGAATGCTGTTGGCAACGGGCTTCCTGCGCAAGGTGTTCGAGATCTTTGAGAGTTATCAGACACCTATCGATATGGTCTGCACCTCTGAGGTGGGTGTATCGATGAGTATCGACAATTCCGCTCATCTGGGAGAGATCGTCGACGAGTTGAAGAAGTATGGCACCGTCACTGTTGACACGGGTATGTGTATCATCTGCGTCGTGGGTGATCTCGACTGGTCGAACATCGGCTTTGAGACACTCGCCCTTGATGCCCTTAAGGAAATCCCCGTGCGTATGGTCAGTTATGGTGGTTCCAACTACAATATCTCCTTCCTCATCCGTGAGGAAGACAAGAAGCGCGCCCTCCAGAAACTCAGCGATACGATTTTCAAGAAGTAGAAAATGGGAAAAGGTATATTTCCGATAGAGAGGTTTCAGGATATCCAGACACCTTTCTACTATTATGATAGTGAGGTGCTTCGTCAGACACTGCGTACCATCAATGAAGAGGCAGGCAAACATGAGGGCTTTGTGGTGCACTATGCCATCAAGGCCAATGCCAACCCCAAGATCCTGCGCATCATCCGTGAGGCCGGACTGGGTGCCGACTGTGTGAGTGGTGGCGAGATCGAAGCCTCCGTCAAGGCTGGCTTCCCTGCATCGAAGATTGTCTACGCTGGTGTTGGAAAGAGTGACTGGGAGATCAACCTCGGCCTCGACAATGACATTTTCTGCTTCAACGTAGAGAGTATTCCCGAGTTGGAGGTCATCAACGAACTGGCAGCCCAGAAGGGCAAGGTGGCTCGTGTGGCCTTCCGTCTGAATCCCAATGTGGGCGCACATACACACGCCAACATCACCACGGGTCTCGCTGAGAACAAGTTCGGCATCGCCATGCGCGACATGCTCAAAGTGATCGAGGAAGCCTCGAAGATGGCGAATGTGAAGTTCGTGGGACTCCACTTCCATATTGGTTCACAGATTCTCGACATGGGAGACTTCCAGGCACTTTGCAATCGTGTCAATGAGTTGCAGGATGAGTTGGAGCGTCATCGCATCCAGGTAGAGCATATCAATGTAGGTGGTGGTCTGGGAGTCGACTATGAGCATCCCAACCGTCTGCCCATTCCTGATTTCAAGGCCTACTTCGATACCTACGCCAGGAAACTGAAGTTGCGCCCAGGACAGACGCTCCACTTTGAACTGGGACGCGCCGTCGTGGCACAATGCGGTTCGCTCATCACACGTACATTATATATTAAGGAAGGGGCCACGAAGCGCTTCGCCATCGTTGATGCCGGTTTCCCCGACCTCATCCGTCCTGCACTCTATCAGGCCTATCACAAGATTGAGAACATCACCAGCGAGGAGCCCAAAGAAACCTACGACGTAGTAGGTCCCATCTGTGAATCCACCGATGTCTTTGCCAAGCAGATAGACCTCAACCGCACCCGTCGTGGTGACCTGCTGGCCATTCGCAGCGCAGGTGCATACGGCGAGATTATGGCCTCACAGTATAATTGCAGGAAATTACCAAAAGGTTATCTCAGCGATGAATAGATTTTCCGTCATCATGACCGTCTTCGACAATGGCAGGGATATCGAACAGAACCTGCCAGCCTACCTGACTCAGAAATATGAGCCAGGCTATGAGGTCATTGTCGTTGACGAGTCATCGACTGATAATACCGATGATGTACTGAAACTTCTGAAACAGCAGTACCCGCATCTCTATTCCACCTTTCTGCCCAAGCCTGATATTCACCTTACACGGAAAAGGCTTGCTCTAACCATTGGTGTGAAAGCCGCTAAGAATGAGTGGATTATATTTTCCGACATCAATGCTTGTCCAGAAGACGATACCTGGCTCCAGACCATCGCAGACAACCTTGGAAACACCTCCGATATCATGTTGGCCTACTACAAGAAAGACAACCTGATTATGCGTACTTTCGAGGGTATTGAAGAAGTGAGCAACTATATCATCAAGGGGGAGCGCCTGCGGGCTGATGGTCATAAGGGCTCGCATCTGAGGAAACTGCGGGGTAAGTATGATTTCATTGCGGTCAGGGCAGAAGAGGCCCACGAACTACTCAAACTTTTCGAGCAGAAAGTGAGTCGTGGCCGTCTGCTTGGACTCCGTCTAAGAATCTTCTTCCAAAATCTGTTCTGAGCATGAAGATCCTGCACGTTTATCCGAAGACCGATGAGATGATGGCGCAACACGTCACGCAACTCATGGAAGGCATGCGATTCAGCGCAGAGGTGCAGGCGGTGAGCGATTTCACCGATTTCAAGAGCGTATGCAAGACCTTCAAACCCGACATCGTGCATTGTCACGGTTGCTGGCAGTACAACATCGTCAATGCAGGCAACTTTGCCCGCAAGCAAGGTGCCAGGATCGTGCTCTCACCGCACGGGCAGTTGGAACCCTGGGTGTTCGAGGAGAAGTCCATACAGGAGAAACTACACAAGACCACACTCTGGCAGAGGCCCTTCGTTGAGAAAGCATACGCACTCATCGCCTTCGGCAAGATGGAACAGCAGTATCTGGCGCATCTGAAATGGAATCCGCGTATCGAAGTCATTCACAATGCGGTCATCACCAACAGCACCACCCGCGAACTCATGTGCTCACAGACCTTTACCGTCTATCAGAAAGTGCTCGATTCCAATGTGCTCGAACAGATGGACGATGCCACGCAGCAACTGATGGTCACGATTATCAAGGCAGGTACCCTTGGCGATATACGCTGGGCAGAACTCAAAATGCCCCAAACCGTAGACTGGCGGCGCATACTCATCTACGCAGAACACCAGAATATCCGCAATTATGTCGACTACGGCATCAACCTCTTCGGTCTGTCTGCGCTGAGTCTCGATACGGAGCATCTACCCGCCTATTTCCCAGCACATTACCAGCGGCCACAGTCCATCAAGAAACTGATTGGCGAATATAAGGGCGATGAGAACGACTACCTGCTGCGCATGATTCGTCAGATAGAGAAACGCCCGCTCCTACTCCATCTCATCGAACTGACCCGCGAACTCTATCGCGATACCGTCAACGATGATTTGCTGCAAGAAGCCCTCGAAGAGAAAGGACTGACAAAGTTCGCTGCCCGACTGATGCAGGTGCTCCATGAACAGACTGGTCTTGATGAAGGCTATATGCCCATTGAGCCCCTCGATGACCGAGGGACGCAGAAAATCCGTGAAAGTATTACTAACCACCTGAAGATATGACATCCAACCACCACTACAACGAGTTCGACAAGCACTACCTACAGTTACTGTCACAGTCGTTTCCCACCATTGCTGATGCGGCAAAGGAGATTATCAACCTCGAGGCTATCATGAACCTGCCAAAGGGTACGGAGCACTTTCTGGCCGACCTTCACGGTGAGAGCGAAGCCTTCCAGCACGTGTTGAAGAACGCCTCAGGAAACATCAAGCGAAAGGTCAATGAACTCTTCGGCAACACCATCCGTGAATCCGAAAAGAAGGAACTGTGCACGCTCATCTACTATCCTGAGGAGAAACTGGAACTGATCAAGGCTCAGGAAACCGACCTCGACGACTGGTATCGTATCACCATCCACCAGTTGGTGCGTGTTTGTCGCGATGTATCATCGAAATATACACGTTCAAAGGTGCGTAAATCGCTGCCAGAGGACTTCTCCTATATTATCGAAGAGTTGCTGCATGAGCGTACTGACGATATCGATAAGGCCGCCTACGTGGCTGTCATCGTCAATACCATCATCACCACAGGTCGTGCAGACGACTTCATCTGCGCCATCTGCAATGTCATCCAGCGCCTGGCTATCGACCAACTGCACATTCTTGGCGACATCTATGACCGAGGGGCCGGTGCCCACAAAATCATGGACACCTTGCGCCAATACCACTCATGGGACATCCAATGGGGCAATCACGATATCCTCTGGATGGGTGCCTCGGCTGGCAACGATGCCTGTATCTGCAATGTGCTGCGCCTCTGTCTGCGCTACGCCAACCTGAGTACCATCGAGGAGTACGGCATCAACCTCGTGCCGCTGGCCACCTTTGCCCTTGAGGTCTATGGCGACGACCCCTGCAATGAATTCCAACCCCGACTGCTGCCTGGCAACGAGATGGATGAGAAGACGCGCCAACTGACCGCTAAGATGCACAAGGCCATTGCCGTATTACAATTCAAGACGGAAGCCCAGATCTTTAAGCGTCATCCGGAATGGCAGATGGAAGACCGCTGTCTTTTCGATCATGTCGACTATGAAAAGGGCGTCTGTGAACTCGATGGTAAGACCTATGCGATGAGTTCCTGTCATTTCCCCACCATCGACCCTAAGGAGCCTAACAGCCTCACCGACGAGGAGCGGACACTGATGCAGAAACTCCATCACTCGTTCCGCATTTCCGAGAAACTGCATAAGCACATCCGTACCATACTCTCGCACGGCTGCATGTATGCCGTCCACAACTCCAACCTGCTATTCCACGCCTCGATTCCGCTGAATGATGACGGCACGCTGAAGGCGTTGGAGATCTATCCCGGCAAGCGATACGCAGGCAAAGACCTGATGCACCATATCGGCATGCTCATCCGTGCTGCCTTCCAGGCGAACACCGCCAGTGGTGAACTCGCCTCGGCTCCCGAAGAATATCCAAGAGAGTATGCCCGCGACTACTTCCTCTATCTCTGGTGCGGTAAGGATTCCCCGTTGTTCGACAAATCGAAGATGGCCACCTTTGAGCGTTACTTCTTAACGGATAAAGAGACCTACAAGGAAGAGAAGGGCAACTACTTCAAGTTGCGCGATTCCGAGGAGGTATGCGACCATATTCTCGATGCGTTTGAGGTCAAGGGAAACAATCGCCATATCATCAATGGTCACGTGCCCGTACATGCCTCAAAGGGTGAGAACCCCATCAAGGCAGGTGGCAAACTGATGGTGATCGATGGCGGATTCTCTGAAGCCTACCATCATGAGACAGGCATCGCCGGATATACGTTGGTGTATCATTCGCGCGGCTTCCAGTTGGTACAGCATGAGCCGTTCACTTCAGCCCGCGACGCCATTGTCCGCGAGACGGATATCAAGTCAACGATTCAGATTGTGGAAATGTCGGCACATCGCATGCTTGTGGCTGACACCGACAAGGGCGAGGAACTACGTGCTCAGGTACGCGATCTCAAGGAGTTGCTTTACGCCTACCGTCACGGTATCATTACGGAGAAACGGCGCTAATCGGTTATTGGGTCACAAAATCCTTCACCCTCTGAATATATTCTGTCTTATGCTCACGATAAGACAGCGCATGTTCGGCACCATCGGCAACCCATAGTGCCTTTTTGCCTTGTTTAGCCTCATAGAGAGGATTGACCATCTGTGTTGGTACAAACGTATCGCTACTGCCATGAATGAACAGCATGGGGTAACGGCACCGCTTGACCTGCTCTATGGCCGATGCCTCATCGAAATACCACCCGTTACGCAACTTACAGAGCAAACTTGTGGTGTACATCAGGGGGAACGTCGGCAAACCGAACTGCTCTTTCAGTTGACCAGCAAACTCATCCCATACAGATGTATAGCCGCAATCCTCTACAAAACGCATATCCTTAATACCGTCGGGCATGGTTTCTCCCGACAGCATCATCGTGGTGGCGGCTCCCATCGACACACCATGCACCACCATCGTGTCCGTCTGGAATGTCTTCAGCCAGTGCAGGACATCCAGTCTGTCCTTCCACCCCATCTGAATGGCATCGCCCTCGCTTTCACCACAGCCATGCAGTTCGGGCATCACCACATTATAGCCCAACTCATGCTCATAGATCCGCGCCAGCCAGAAGAACTTGATGGCACAATCGCGCCAACCATGAACCACGATAGCCGTACGTTTGCTGCCCCTGTCAACATAGAAGGCATGATGACGCTCACCCGACGGCATCGTGAGGAAGGTGTCGCGCAGGGCATTCAGACCCTTCAGACTGTCAACCCAAGCCTTACTCTCGGGATAAGCCTCAAACTGCTGCTGATAGCACGAGTCTGTATTCATCCTGTTCGGATCAGGCGCCAACGAATAGTCGAGCATATAGAAACTGCCACCAATCAGGGCGACAATGAATATCACCACCACAACAACCAATGTCCAAATCCATTTTCTCATAAGCGTAGCCAATCTTTCTGTTATATCACCCTGCAAAGTTAGCATAAAATCCATATTTACGGACATTTTTACGCACAAATCTTACCATTCGTCACAAATCTTTGCCAATTATCCCATAATTTTGGGGGGTTCTGCAACTTCTTGTACTTTTGCAACGTCAAAAGGTAAATTTTAGGATAATAAAAAAGATGAAAAGATTGTTTTTAGGAGCAGCCATGACGATGATGCTGCTATGCCCCTCAGTGATGAGTGCGCAAGACACGACCTCAGGTCAAATCAACCAAACCACGCAGACCGTTCGCGGACAAGTATGTGATGTGGCTTCCGGTGAGCCGATGATTGGCGTAACGGTTACCATTGAAAACGGCACCACGATGGCCACCGTGTCTGATATCGATGGAAACTTCGTAATTAATAATGTACCCGTAGGGCGCCACTCCGTGCGTGCATCCTATATCGGCTATGAGCCCGTGCTGCTGAAGGAGCAATTGGTTTCCTCCGGTAAGGAATTAGTATTAAACCTACGCATGCGTGAGAGCATCTCCGAACTGGGTGAGGTGGTCATCAAACCACGAGTGAACAAGCAACAGCCGCTGAACGAGATGGCCCAGGTGGGTGCCCGTATGTTCAGCGTCGAGGAAGCCAGCCGCTATGCGGGCGGTATGGCCGACCCAGCCCGCACAGCCTCGATGTTTGCCGGTGTGGCTACTGGCGGTGCCACCAATGGCATCTCGATTCACGGCAACTCTCCCCAGATGTTGCAATGGCGCGTAGAGGGTGTCGAAGTGAATAATCCCAACCACTTTGCCGAGATTACGGAAGCAGGCGGTGGTGTGTTTACCTCGCTCAACGGAACCGTGCTGGCCAATAGCGATTTCCTCACAGGTGCCATGCCGGCAGAGTATGGCAATGCCCTTTCCGGTGCCTTCGACATGAAAATGCGCGTGGGTAATAACACCAAATACGAACATGCCGTACAGGTAGGTACACTGGGTGTAGACTTTGCCTCAGAAGGTCCTTTGGGCAAGAACACCAAGGCTTCCTACCTGGTCAACTACCGCTACAGTTTCCTCGAGATTGCCAAGAAACTGCACGCCATCAATATGGAGAACGAGACACTTGATTATCAGGATCTGAGTTTCAAGATCAATATACCCACAGCCAAGGCAGGCACCTTCGCTGTATGGTTCACTGGGCTCATCGACAACTACGAGAACAAGGTGCCCGATGTGTCGGAATGGGAGACGCTGTGGGATAGCAATGATTCCTGGTCACGCCAGCGCAACTGTGCCTTGGGTGTCAACCACACCTATCGTTTCAAGTCTGGTGGAACGCTGCATTCCAGCGTAGCCTATACAGGTGCCTACCGGAAACTGGGTGTGAACGATTACGATGTGGATATGAATATGATGCCCGATATGAACGGACGCAACTCACAGTGGAACGTCATCATCAGCACCCAGCACCAGCACAAGTTCTCGTCGCGCTACACCATGCAGAACGGTTTTGAACACCAGCATCTTGACTTCCACACATGGCTCGACTACATCAAGGAGACTGGCGGTCCTCTGTATCGTGTTTACGAATCAGAGGGCAACACAGGCCTCACCCGACTCTATACCAACCATAAGATTGCGCTCAGCAGCAGGCTCTCAACGGTGGCAGGTGTCAATGTGATGTGGTTCAATCTCAACAACCAGTGGCTCATAGAACCCCGTGTCAGCGTGCAGTATAAGACCTCGCCATCAAGCACCCTCTCGTTGGCTTATGCCATGAACAGCCGTAAGGAGTCAACCGACACTTACTTTGTCATGATGAACGATACCAATCCCAACGAAGATCTAGGTCTGACGCGCTCGCATCATATCTCCGCCTCGTTTGCACAACGCTTGGGCGAAAACGCCATGCTGAAAATCGAACCTTATTGGCAATGGCTCTTCGATGTGCCTGTGGAGGAAGGTACAACCTATTCTATTCTGAATCATCGCAAGTTCTTCCAGGATCGTGCGTTAACCAACCAAGGCGCCGGTCGCAACTATGGTGTCGACCTCACCCTCGAACGCTATCTGAAGGACGGTTTCTACGGCATGCTCACAGCCACGCTGTTCAAGTCGGAATATCGCGATGCCCAAGGCCAGTGGCACCATTCACGCCACGACCGCGGCTACATCACGAATATCTTAGGAGGTAAAGAGTGGATGGTAGGCAAAGCCCGCAAGAATGTGTTCGGACTCAACGGTCGACTCACGCTGATGGGTGGTGACCGCTATACGCCGATACCTGCTGGCATTACCTATGAGGACATCATGAAACGCCCCGACAAGTCAATCCCCGAGGACGAGGGTGCCGATCCATACACCCAGCAGAAGGGCATGAACGTTGGCTATGCCTTCTCAGTGAAGTACACCATCAACAAGCGTCACACCTCGCACCACTTCATCCTCGAATATCTGCAGATGAAAACATTCCAAGGACAGACGTTCGATATACGCTCTCACGAGATTGTCGACAAGTTCACCTCACTGACCTTCCCCAACATTGCCTATCGCGTGGAGTTCTAAAAGTCAGTGCTTCACGGCCTGAGGTGTCCAGTTCTTGAAAAAGCGGAGCACCTTCTCTTGATTGTAGCCCTGACCCTCTTCCAGGAAACTGGAGTCCTGCGTATGAATCACCCTACCCTGCTCGTCAAGCACCACAAACACAGGGAATCCAAACCGCTCAGGGTTATTCAGGCGGGCAAGCATGGTCTTGGCACGGGCTATCTTCTCGGCACCTTCTGATTGGCGAGGATTGTAGTTGACGTGGATATACACGAAGTTATCATCTACAACCTTGCTAATCGTGGTGTCTTTCGTGATGAAGTCAGCAAAACGCAGACACCACGGACACCAATTGCCGCCCACCTGACAGACCACGAACTTGCTTTCCAACTTGGCCCTCCCCACAGCCTGATCAATCTGACTGACGGGGTCAATATCCTCATTATACACCTTCTTCAGTGCCGTCTGGGCATTTGTCATCAGGGCAAACCACCCAGCCAAAAATATCAGAATAAACTTCTTTCTCATATATATCAAATTATCATCTTACGTAATTTTGGGTGCAAAAGAACAAAATAAAATCGAGACTAAAGCCATATAAGCCCCATAATTATTCTTTTTTATCATTTCATGAAGAAGGTAAGAAGAAAAGCGGATAATTCCAAATTTTGGAACAAGAAAATAAAAAAGGGCCAGACTTTAATCTGACCCCTTGGGGAGTTAGCGGCAGTCGAAGAAAAGGCAAAGCCATCGTGATAACAAAGGCGCGCAACAGCGAGCCTTTGTTATTTAATCCCATCCCTCTTCATCATTGTTCTCCATATAACAACTTCCGCTCTTTTTCCAGATCCTTAGCCATCTTAGCAAAACGTTTCCAGGTATGTTTAAGGATGTCAGGATCATTCCAAGACTTTTCAAAGTGACGTAGCGGAGCCTCTATCATCGGTCCCCAAACCAACATTCCTGCTTCATGATTTCTATTTCCACTTGCTCGCTTACCGATGGCAGCAGAAGTTATATTGGCCGATCCAATGTATGCACACTCATCGTCAAAGAGAAATACCTTCATGTGGTTGCGCCCATTATAGCGCAACTCAAAAAGAGGATTCTCCAGAAGTTGAGGACAGTTTTCCCTTGTATATAGGTAGAAGCCCAACGGCTTCATACATACCACTTGGACGTGAACGCCACGTTCAACAAGGGACAGGAAGAAGTCACATAGTCGAAGTCTTTCTTCTCCATCGTCAGTTTCAATGGTGACACTAAAGTTTTTGAGGTCACCCGTCGCAATTCTCAAACTATGCTTCACCTCCGTCATCCGTTTAAACACCTCTGTATAATGCTCCTCATCTGCCACATAAGAGACACAGTTCTCTGTTTGATTGCTCATACTATTTCTTTCGCAAAACAAATTTACCCTCTACTGATTCAATTTCCTTTATTGTATTGATAACATCTTCAACGTCATCTTCCTTAATAGGAGCCCCCCAGGCTGTTCGACTGATAGTCCTGGCGATATCCTTGATTTTTGCCGGCAGCCTAAAATAACCTAAAGCGCGGAGGAGCGCTTGTTTCCTTTCCTCATACAACGGATGTTTGACAATTTTCTGTTTATCAACGTCTGACACAGTTGTAGCGTTCGATTTCTCAATAGTGTCAGTATCTTCTGTCACCAGTTCTCCTTTGTAGTCATACCACAGTCCATTAACCTTAATTCTACATTCTTCAAAAATAGTACTATCTTTAATATCTTGCACTATTTCGCAGGGATTAATGGATTTATCAATTATATTATATAACTCTGATTGGGGATAGGCTACAATCTTCTTGCACCCTTTCATCCATACACCACCATTATACTCCATGCGCTTCACCGTGAAACACTCATATTTAATATTTAGACGATATATTTTTCTATTTAGAAATTTCATTTTACCTTCTGTCGTATAGACTCTCTCGCCATCTTTGTTCAGAATATAGCACTTTAATGATGAATTTTCAATCTTGAAATCATCTATGCTTGCAGCCGTATTTGCAACAGATTTCTCTGATGGTTCGTCTTTTCCATACGTATATTCTATTAGGCCGAGTTTGGCTAGCCTAACCTTAATAGCCACTTCTGAACGACCAAAAATCTCTGCTATAGCGGAAGTGTCATTCCCCCGTTGGAAATAGCGAGTGAGAAGTTCCTCTTCCTCTTGAGTCCATGTCTTTCCATTTCTGCTTTCTTTTGCAGACTTCTCCTCTGAAGTAACGTCAAGTGAAGAAGATGTTCGAGTATTTATAACGTTATAACTTGAGTCCAAATACACATGTTCAACCTCTAAAACACCATCATCGTTCCCTTGATTGTCTACGGGGGCGAACTCTTTTTCTTCTATAATGTCTGCAGCATCATTCTTCTCTGTTTCTTGGCTATCGTCTACAACATCTTTACCCCGTAGAATAGCGATAGCATTGTCAATCTTGTCTATTATCCCCATAGAGTTATTCTCGCTCATCAATGCAATCTTCAAATCGCACAGAAAGTTTTCATAGATAAATGCAAACGATGGTGAAATATCTGCCTGATGAATTGGGTGATTGACGAGACAGTCATATAATGCATACACGTCTGGACACGCCTTTCTCAACATGTCCCTTTCGCTACGATGTGATTTTAAAAACGAATAGTACTCGTAGTTCAATGCTATCTGTATATCGTCGTTTAGATTTCTGAACTGCTGGACTATTTCTCTCGAACTACCATTATTCACTTCCGTTTCGTGATTATCCGCTGAGGAAAGGATCCGCTCATATTCATTCATTGCAGAAAGAGAATGGTCAACTAAATTATCTGTACTTTCAGCCAATTTATCAATCTGTTCTTCCGAAAGTGTTGTATATGTTTCTAACAAAGCCCGTTTCAAAGAAGATCGGCCTGATGAAATTGTCATTAAGAAATACAAGTCATCATCCAGTTCTACACTTTTAACGGAATCAAGTAGTTTGGCTTCAGATGGCTTAATGTTTGCATCTCTCATTAAGGATAGTATATCCTCTTTACCTCTGAAGGGAATAATATGCCAAAAACTGTCGCTCTGAAGATACCAGAACGGCAAGTATGCCTCTGAATGAAATAGAGGTTCGTCAGGAAATACTCTATTCCATATTTTTAAGAACATAGACTTTAACTTCTCATCGTAGAAGATTTCATTCTCTGTTAGAACATTTTGTTCATAGAGTTCGATGACTGTCAGCATCAAAATTGCCTTATGTGGTGATTTCCTGCCGTACTTTATATTTGTTCTTAGTTCTTTGAAAACTTCAACGTAGTCCATATTATTTAGAATTACAATTCTTCTATTCCTTCCTCATTAATCTGTTCGGCAGGTTTTTCTGTCAATTGCAGGAACATATCAAGGAAAGCCCTATTTGAGAAGAAATATCCCTTGTCTTCTCGTAGTTTTTCTTCCATTACGGAGAATCCATAGTTCGCATATTCTTCCATTGTTTTTATTAAAGCAGAAACAACAGTATTGGCATCGATAGTTCCTTTGTCAAGAGCAATCCAATCAATATCTGTCTTTGCAACAAGGGCTATAAAGATATATGAACGCAAATTAGGATAAGCCTTACGAAATTTCTTGGAGTCTAAATTTCCCCAATACTGTAGCGGCTGTCCTAACCCCTTTACTTCGTCTGCGTCCTCTGAAAGAGGAATTCTTTTATTTGCATATAATCCAATGAAGAATGCCATGATATAAGGTTCATAGCCTGCACCAAGGATTTTTCCTTTTGCTCCTGTGTTTTCAGAAGCCCCAATGCCATAATCAGAAATCACGCGCATTACACTTTGCTCGTATCGCTTTTCAAACCTTGGGTTTCTACGTCCCCATTTATCAATGATTTTCTCGTCTTTTTTTACGAGTTCCTCTATATCATTAAATGTTTCAGCCATAGTTTACTTGATTTTAGTAATTGTTGTTTGAATCGTTCCTAATTTCTTATCGTCGAAAGGACGTTTTTTCTCTATGCGGAAAATACTTCCATTGATATCACTGATTCTTGAAAGGTCTAAAATAGCCTCTCCGTTACTACCGTCACGAAGGAAACTCTTGGTAACTATGATTACTTGCTTATCTAATGAACTAATAACCCTAAAGAATTCGTTTTCTTTCGTGTCAGTAAATGATGAAGTTGGTGCATCAAACAACAACGGCAATTCTGTTCCATCTCTTTCACTAGACAAATTACCGATAGCGAACAAAACAGACATCAAATATGTAGTCTTTAAGGCTGTATTTGGATTAAAGATGCGTACACTATCATTGTTCATTAAGAATGCTTCTCCTTGTCCGTTTTGTTTTTCGATAATTCTTATTGTTCCCTTAAAGTCGTTTGTATTCAATTTCTCTAAGAACAGATTTGATTTCTCTTCAATGGCATCAAGCAACCTTCTTTTATTTTCTTCTTTAGCATTTTTGAATGCGTTAGAAATCTGCTGAATAATAAGCGCTGTCTTTGCATACATTTCTGCAGCAGTTCCTTCAGAAGTCTTGCTGAGTGCCAGTTCGGCCTCTTCAAGAGTGGCTCGATGTTGTTCTCTCTGTCGCTTTAATATGTCAATTCTATTAATAGCACGATTCTTTTTGTCCATCCAGTCCGATATATTATCATAGTTGGCCAGTAGTTGTTCTTCTGTTAGACCGTCAGCCTGGGCCAAAATGCGTTTCTTTTGTTCAAACTCAGAGGCGAGATTTGCATCAATCTTCGTAATATCATCATGCAAACGGTTATTAAATGCGATGGCATCTTGTATTTTGTGACGCATCTTTACAACCTCTGAGAGATTATCGTTAAGGGTCGTGTCTCTCTTTTGTAGTTCACCCACGAAATTTGCTTTGTATAGCGGTTCTATTCCTTCGTCGGCCTTTCCTCTTAGCGATGCTTTGTATTCTTCTAAACGATCGTGCATAAAATTCCATGCGTCAGTCCCTTTTTCTGCTTTACGGCCACAGAACTTACAGACCTCTTCCTCAAGCATGTCCTCCATTATTTTTCTTCCTGGGATATGGGCCGGAAGTGACGTAAATCCTCTTTCAGCCGCCTTTATGGCTTTCTCAACACCAGCAGTCACAAGATATTGGTCTTCTTGCTTTTTACGTTCGTTCATTAGGGCATTAATTTTAGAAGAGTACTCTTCCGCGGTATCAGCAAATCCCATAAGAATCCACATATCATCAAGTAAATTGATTGTGTAATTCTCTTTAATTCGCCCCGCAGTTTCTGATCTCCGTTGAGAAAGTCGCTCTATTCTTTGATTGACAGACTTGAGGAGTTTTGATGCTTCTTCACTTTGTTCGATATTCTTCAGTAAGCCTTCAAAGTTCTCTGCTTCACTCTCCTTTATTTTTATCTCTCGTTCGATATCTGATAAGAGGCCTTTTTCTTGTTCGATTGTCCGATTATATCCTTTAATTTTATCAACATTCTTTTTGTCAAGTTTCTGAGCATTATCCCGTGCCTGTTCAGCATTTCTCGTTGCATACTCCATAAATGAAAAATATGCTTCAAAATCCTGCACTTCACTAAACTCATCGACAAGTTGTTTTAGAGAATTTGATTTTTCAAGTATATTCAAATCCTGCTCGCCTTTGAACATGATGAATTTACGCATTTCAGATGGCAGATCTTTGTCGAATGCAACTCCGTCTTTTGTTATGCGTTCGACTCCATTCCCTTCAATCAAGGAAAATGAATAATTAGATGTTGATACTTCACCATCAAAAGATTTTGTGAAGTGAAACATCTTTTCCAACACTTTAATTCTGCCTTTATGCTCGTAAGTCATAGCCACACGAACATCATCAGAATTGTTTGGCATTAGTTCTTCACTCCTTTTCTTTGAAATATACTTGGTGTCCATTTTGTTTGTCCCGTCTGTACGGAACAGCCATTCAAGAGCCTCGTAAAAAGTGGTCTTGCCATCACCGTTGGAACCAATTATCAAGTTCAACCCATCTGACAATTCGAATGAGTTGTCTTTGTAATAACTCCTAAAATTCTGGATTTCTATTTTCTGGATAATCATAGTAAGTAGTTGTCATTAATGTAGTTAAACACTGTCATGTAGACTTTCTTTTGATCGCCTGGGTCAGTCGAGCCATCAAGATTCTTGATGATTCGAGCCACCGCCGCCACAACGACGTTATCAGAGTTCATTGCTGTGTACAAATCTTCATACTCCGACTTGTCGTACTCGTAAAGTTCTTGAAGTTTTTTGTCGTCAAGAACCATGTGAAGCATTCTTTCTTTATTTGTCATAGGTTGTTATGTTGTTTGATAAATTTAATCCATAATGATCTAATACCTCCCTCAATTCAAGTTCTGAAAATGAAGGATTCTCTGATAGTTGGGCAAAGTTTGAAACTCTTGCCAATTCTCCTCTTAGCAGCGACTGCTCCATTCTATAACAATCACTATAGGGGTTAACTTCTGGCGCAACCACCAAGTCATGAAGTTCAGCCATTTTCTTGTCCGGGTGTGTTCTAAGTACACGGCCTCTACGCTGAATAAATTGTCGAGGATTACCTGTACTTGCACAGAAGATAGCCAATTCACTTCGTGGCACATCAACACCTTCATCAAGACACTTCATGGATGTTAGCACGTGCAGTTTGCCTATAGCGAAATCGTATAGGATCTCATCTCGATCTTTTTGTCCTGAAACAAATTTCCTTACCGTTACATGGTCATCTATCTCTGTAACCACTTTTGTATATTGATCTATTAGGTGTTCCATTTCGTTATCATCACCAATGTCTTCTGAAGTATCAAAGTCATCGCCACCTCCCACATAATCTGGTTTATTCCCTTCTGGAACATATATCAGTGAGTATTTTAGATCACCTCTTTCTTCGAATCGCTTTTGGATGATACTCCTGAATATTTCAAGTTTCCTCGCTGCCTTATGTACGATGCGCTTACGTGCTAACAACATCTTCTTCAACTTTTCATCTATATGCTCGAAGGTTTCTTTTTCATAGTTGAAGTATTTGGCAATTCTTTCAGACAGTTCAACGTATGCATCCATCTCTTCTTGCGTCAAATTTACTACATGAGGATAATACATATATTTACAGAGCACGCCATTTTTTATGGCTTCTTCCATACTGTACTCGTAGGTGTACTTTTCCTCGCTTCCAAAGAAATCGTTCAGTTTTTCATTCCCTTCATCATCAAATTGCCGCTTAGGAGTTGCAGACAAACCGATTTTCCTCAGATAAGGAATCTCCTTCAACCGTTTTACCAACGAGCCAGACCCCATGTTGTGACACTCATCTGCAATCATCAAAAGTCTTCTCTTATCAAAACCGTTCAGGACCTTGAATACTTTCTCTCTCGAATAGGATGCATATGTAGATATAATAATGTAAGAAACTTCTGGTTCTTTTTCTGTTTTATACTTCTCATTGAAAATAATACGTTCCACTTCATCACGCCAAGTCAGGTTTTTCGAATAGACTTTTGTGATGTTAGAAAAGTGGAACTTCCGGCACTCCTGCTCCCACTGGTTTACGAGCGTTATCGTTGGTACAAGGATGATCGCTTTGTAATATCCCTTGCGCTTGTATATCTCCAATAAACAATTGAGTGAAGTGATGGTCTTACCTGTACCTGTGGCCATAGCGAATAGCCCCTTTTGCCCGTTATTCTTCCAGTTCTCAAATGCAGTTTGCTGGTATTCTCGTGGGCCGGATGGATAAGGGAACCGTGGCTCTAAGCCAACAATTTCCTCACAAGCCATATCCAAACGTACCTGCCTTTCACGAATTACCTTCTCTTCCTTTATTTTGCGGAGTTTCTTCTCTACATCAAGTAATTCTTCTATATCTTTATCACCATAATTTGATTGAATAGCAGAAATAAGGTTTTCTGGAGAAAGATACTCAATGTTTCGTTTCTTACCCGTCATGATAGAATCGAATTCTTCACGTTGACTGGCAATACGATTCTGCACCATCTTGTCAATAGAGTCACTACGATCTATCTTTATTTCTTCGAGATTATTGAAAAGTCCACTGATTGTAAAGTTAGCAGAACCTGTAAAAGAAGTAACACTATCGCCATCACGAAACTGTCCAGACTTTGTATGAGATATTCCTTTCTTATTACGAGGTTTGATGATGCGAATATCAATGCGTTTATCGTAAATGAGGAATGCAAGACACTCAAAGAACTGTTGTTGGTACTCATCAAATGTCTGTCGAAGCGTTTCAAAGTTGGTAAGGTCGAAACAGTCAATGATACCACCATGTAGCCCTTTGCTAATGGCTTCCTTATCTTCTTCTGAAACGATCTGGTTTATTACCAATCTCATTCTGCCGCCATTTGAAATAAATGAGGCGAAACCATCTGCGAGAACGCTTATTGTAGCAGAACTAAAGTAGCCCAACTGCAGGTCAAACTCCTTACTATTCTTCAAGCAATCGTTGAAGAATTTCTCTGGCGAATTATACTCTCCAGGTCTATAGGTTCCATCATCTGCCCATTCTACCTCGTACAACATAGGCTATCTTGTCTATATAAAGCAGTTCGTACACATGATATCATCGCCAAGGATTTCTGCAAGGGTAGTTCCCTTATTGTTGGCCCGGCTTTCTTTCTGGCGACGGATGATGTCGAGTTTTATTTGGCGGATACGCTCTGGCTTGATGAGGTCTGCAAGACTCTCATTTTGATTCCACGTATAGCCGTCTTTCTCGAACTCCATTGCCTTTTTAAAGAGGTCTGGATGCTGCTCATAGAGCCAGATCCATTCTATCTTCTGCTGGAAGAAACAGAAGTAACAACCAGAACGACTGCGACAATAGGTGCCTGTTTCACCATCCACCTCGAAGGGAATCTCTTCGTAGTAGGCAGGAACACCAACGCCGCTTTCTCTCAGTAATCTGAAAATATCGTCCTTTACCAATATATCTGTATTGTCAAGTAGTGGGAATTCATCAAGTTTACCCACAGGATAGTCTGTCGTTTTCAGGAACTCAAAGACTGCATGATTAAACAGTTTGATGTCGTAGTCAAGCAGCGCATTCATTTTCTTCGAGTAATAAAATTGCTTTGTGATAGGCTTCTTCACCGTCTCAATGACCTCATCTCGCAGGAATCCTTCAGGTGTAAGTCTTTCGTAGATATCAACTATCTGATCCAAGTTCTCCTGATGCAGGAACTTGTTGATGACATCGATACTCCAGATATTCTTGCGAAAAGGGAATATGGCCTGGATATTGGGCTTTGACGAGATATAGCCGTCTCTGTCCTCATCGCCACGAATACCAACATATGAAACCGCATAATCATCACCCACGTATTCTTCAAACTTATCTAACTTCATTTTCTTAGTACACCAACGGGCTTGTGGTGAAGGAAGGAAACCACCCATTGCTTTCAAGAAGTGGTGGAATGGCGTAGGCTCAGGACTACCTTCTGCTGCTCTCAATCTTTCAATCTTTCCCAAGTAGGCTTCCAGACGATTGATCAACGTTTCAGTTTCTGCCAGTTCACAGCCAGTATCTGAATTATAGTACTCAATCTTCAACGATGGGTACGTCTTCTTCAGATAGATGGCGAGCGCTGCACTATCTTTACCGCCTGATATACCTAATATATGTCTTACCTTTGTCATTTCTTCATCTTCTTATTCAGTATCGACAGCAACGTGCATACGTCCACATTGTTGTCCCCAGACAATAACTGACTTATTTTCTTCTCCAGTTCATCTGCTTTCAACTTATCTTTCTCAGGGAGTACGTAAGTTTGTGTCCTGATGTTGGTACCTTTGTTGGTTACCATATCGAAAGAATATGCATCATTTTTATCTGTATCACCAGCCTTCTTGGAAATATCAGCATACTTCTCACACTCACGGAATAAGTATACAAGGTCATCTGCGAGTTTATCTTCCTGTTCATCCCTAAGAGCATCAAGTCGCTGCTCCAGAATCGTGTAGCAAATAGATTGATACCATTGCGTGCGATTGTCATATTCAGTCATCACATGATGATAGAACTCACGCTGCTTATCAGTCAATAAGTAGGCTTTGACGTTGGCCAATCGTTCACGTATCTCCATGACATACTCAGAATAATCATAACTCTGTAAGCCAAATCCTTCTATCAATCTTGCTTCTATACGGTCTATCAACTGTGAGTAGCAAGAACGCAATTCCTTAATGGCTCGCTGGATGATCCTCCCATACTCGTTGATGAATTCCTCCTGCTTTAATTTCTCCTGAGTGAAACCAAGGGCCTCTGGCAAATCCTCAAAGAATGCTTTCTCTGGGTCTTTAGCCTTTGCCAGCACATCACGGAACTTCATTGTTGACTCGTGATCGAACTTGCGGGTATGCTTGGTGTATTCATCTAGACGTACATAGAAGCCCAAGAATGGCTTAATGGTCTCAATGAAACTTGAATTGGTAATAGTAAACTCATCGCCAAGATTGATAAAACGACGATATTGATTAAAGAATCCCAACTTCACACCATCAACAGCAAACTTCTTCACCTCGAAATCACCAGGATGTTTCTGTAGCAAATCGAAGAACTCCATATTCACATTTGGCATAAATGCTCCCTTAGAAGCATCATAGAGTGCGAAGTCCTGACGTTTGATGAAAAGATATGTTGGTATCCAGAAGTCAAGGAATCCCTGCTTTATCTTATAGGGCTGTGCAGATAATATCTTTATCAACTCTGAAATCTTGCGAGCCTTGTTTTCTGAACTCTGCAAGAACTCTTCACATGCTTCCCACAATGGCATTAAACCTTTGTTGGTGGGAGCATCTGCGAAATCGCCATTCTGATGAAGTCCTGTATTTAGAAGCAACGAAGAATAGATCGTCTTCTCTGGTGGGAACTTATCTTCAGGGAATCCCATTCCATTTTCTGAATAGTGCTCCGTCAAATAAGTCAAATAACTCTTTCTTGCTTGGGTTATCGTTCCGCTGAGTTTATGCTTATTAAACAATTCGTTGACCATCACAGGAGTCTTGCTGTAGATTTCGTTGCAGACCTTTGACAACAACTGGTTAAAGTCACGATGTGACTCAACCTTCTGCTCCTTGCCTCCAAATATCCAAACGACTCTGTTCTTGTAGGAGAAGAGATTGTCGCTAATTGCCTTATTAAGCAAAGTCTCTTCATACTCCTTCAACTTCTGGATTTCATTTACAGCCACCCTGTCATTCTTATCCAATACGCGCTCCAAGAGATACATGTACTTCTTGATATTGTAGAGGTGGTCAATGATGTCCTCTGTGTTGGTGAAATAAGCAAAGATTAGTGCATGGTCTGTTTCAGAACTGAACTTCTTGATCTCAGCCAAAGCGTTCTTGTGAGTAGAGAAAATCAATTCGATGATACCATCTGTATCACCTGTAGGTACTACATCCAAAGGCTCTTCACGGATTATGTAGTCAAAGAATCGTGGCGTACCTTTCTGATAGAAATGGGCCTTGACTGGAGAAATACGTTTGTTGAAGAACACATTCAGTTCATCTACAAAAGTTACAGGACGAGAAACCATCAAGCCTGCTTCACGTATCTCTGCTTCGAGGTCAACATCAGTACCTTCAAACAACATCAAACGCTCTTTATATGCTGCATAACGAATAATCTTCTTAGCAGATAGTTTCTGAATAATCTCTTTGGCATTGTCTATGGCCATTGCCTCACGTGCGTAATCCGTCAAGTTCCTTTCTGTGAGTTTGAACCCTGCAGTCCCAAACAGATTCAGCAGTCCGATAGTTTTTACCAACTTTACGGCTTGTAGCATTTCCTCATTGTTGCTCCAATCTTGGCCTTCAACGCGCTCGATAGATACCTGAATGGTACTCCAACTCATAGAGTCAGCATTGGCATCTTTCAGGTAGGAGTAGAAGTTATAGAGCACGTAGTCGTAAACTTTCTGAAGGTTATACGTCAAGTGATCAGCGGGCTCAAATTCAGAAATAGAATTACTGCCTTTTGCTGCTAAGAAAGTGAAAAGCGAGCGTTCATTTTGGCCATATCGTTGAATGGCTGTTGTGATGGTATAAGCAGAGAACAAATCCAATGGATATAGTTGCTTTGCTGTTTCAATAGGAAAATCGTTAGATACGTATCTCGTGGCTTTTGCCAAGTCAAAGAGCGGTTCGACGTTCTCTGCATTATACGCCTTCCTCTCTTCTTTCAACTGTGCTGATGCCAGATGCAGCAACTGCTCGACTGGCTCAACAAAGGTGATTTCCTTAAAGCGTCCTTTAACCTTGGTCCACTCGTTGGCCTGTGCCTCTGTTAGTCCCTTTGCATAAGCGCCAAAGTTCTGATGGAGGGTAGTGAGGAGCATCATCTGTCGAGTAGGAACATTCACCAACTCAGACAACTTCTGTAAGAAATAAAGTTCCTTTTCTGGGTTATTCTTGGCTGCATGTTCCAACACTTTACCAAACTCGTCAACCACTATCAGCAGGAACTTACCCTTTTTCTGGCACTTAGTATAATAATCCTTTAAACTATCGAGGATACTGCTGGTGTTGCCTTCCACATTCAAAGCCTTACTTAGAAGTGTTGACATCTCAGCATAATCACCCACGATGTTCATAATCTCAAATGATTTGGCACTCGAAAGATTCTTGGCATCCAGTAGATACTTTTGTTTGCCAGTCTTCATCAAGTCAGCCTCCAATGCCAACAGAAAACTCGATTTACCAGTACCGTATGAACCAATGATAGTAAAGGAGTGAATGCCTGACTTAAAGTCGTTCACAATGTTGTGAATGGCATTCTGAGCATTAGGCGTTACCAGGTATTGCATCCCTTCGGCAAAACCGTTCTCTATGTTTGCAGATAAACTAAATGTCTTTGCCATAATAATTGTCTAATACCTGTTTTACATCCAAATCCTTAGTAAACTGAACCTGTTTGATACCAGCCACATCACTATAAGCGAAATACTCACTATACTCAACAGCCAACATTTTCAGTATTTCTATCGTCTCAAAATCTTGCATGCAGAATACCAAGCCAACCCTTTCTTGAATGGTATCGAAAGGAATAGTGTTGTCACCTTCCTGCTCTTTCAACTTCAGCAGACCATAAAGAAAAATCTCTTTTGTCACCTTTCGCTTGCCATCCACATTAAAGTAATAGCCTTTGCCTTCTGAATTTTGGCGAATCAAGTCAAGATCTATCAGAAGTGAAGAGAAATCCTCATTGGATTGTGGCTTGCGAGGCAAAGCATAGTTTTGAAGCAGCACAGCAACGTCTTTCTTTACTGTATTGGGATTGAATAGCGTCATCTTGCCTGCTTCCACCATTCTCAACTTCACGTATGTCAGAACCTGTTCCCTCTCAAAATGGGTACGCTCACGCTGAACGCCACAGAAGAACATGTTATATAGAGTCGCTTCCTCTGAGAATACAAGATTGAAATGGAGAAGCCACAATGTGGCAATATCTTCGAGATATTTGTCTTTACCTTTCTGGTTATTGAACAAATAATCTGATAACTTTGTTGGGGTATCATTCTCTGTGATTCCAAATGCCTTCAACCAGAATCGGATGGATGCAACCATATTCTTGCCAACTCCCAATCCAATCACAGCCTCAGGACTATTGAAGTCATTTCCTGCAACGACAAAATCATATCCCTTTTTCAGCCAAAGCGTCTTGCAAGGAAATGATTCATGACCAGAAAAAGTATATTTCTTCACTTTACTAATGTTTATTGTTCTAAGTTAAATACAGCGCAAAAAAGAACGTACCCTCCTCTTAAGTATTCCTTGTTACGGCTGTCGTGGAAAGGCCATGAGATGAAATACAGAGAAAGGGCACGCCTATTACGGCGTACCTAACTTCCTCAAAGACTCATCTCATTTAAAGTTTTCCACGACTTTGTAACGAAAGTCTTCTCAGATAGTAGATACTACTCTACTTGCCAATAAGTTATTGCAAAGCGACCTTTTTCTGTCATCCATCCGTCACTACAAGTCGGACAACGGCCACAATGCATTTGCAAAGATACACAAAAATTCTAATAATACAAAGATTTTTATATATTTTCGTGTTAAAATTTGGAAGTATCATAAAATGTGCTTATCTTTGCACACGATATGAGACCTCAGGTCTAAAATATGAATCACAAAATTATAGTTTTTATGAAGAAAAAGTTAAGGTCAGTTAAACTTTTGTTTATTACTGCATTTTTTCTTGTCGTAAAGGACAAGTTAAACAAATGTTTATTATCTTTGCAGCGTCGGAAGTCCACCTCAATGCTTGCAACTAAAAACGTGAGCGTATGGAACTGAAAGAAGGACTGGATTTCTATCGCAAATGTCTGGAACATTGCGATAAGGTTATCGCAAATCTGAACGACAGCGATTTGCCAAAAGAAAGGAAACAGGCTCTGATTGACAAGATGCTTGACACAAGGAATATGTTGAATAAGAGAATTGAAATCATTGAAGAATTATTAAGGTGATATGGAAAAAGCAACAAGTAATATTAAGAATCCGAAAATCAGGACATATTTTGATGATGTCACTGAAGGTAAAGCGCCTTCCGTAGAGTTGACTGCGGACGAAATTGAACAGGGCGTAAATGAGTTCAACGAGGGTATGCTCCAACTTGTTGACGAAGCCGATGAGATGATTTTCCGAGCCAAACTTGGAGATCTTCCAGAAGCATTATCGCTTAGTTATATCGCAAAAAAATATTTTGGGAAATCTCGCGGATGGCTTATGCAGAAGGTGAACGGCAATAAGGTCAATGGTAAGGTTGCTGCCTTTACCGATGATGAGAGGCTCATGTTCAGAAGGGCTCTTCAGGATCTTAGCGAAAAGATGTCTGCAGTAGCCATGAATTTATAAGGCATAATTAAATAGCAAAGAATATCCGGAAGTCACAAGGCTTCCGGATTCTTTTTACCCTTTGGGGAGTTAGTGACAATCAAAGAGAATCTTGCGGCGATTATCCTTTGGACGCACGGCGAAGTGAATCCAATAGGTAGAGCCACGCTTCTCCAGAATGAGTTCGTCATAATCCCTTTTCGTACCAGCCGCAATATCCAACAGAATCCCCGCCATGCGGATCATCTGCTCGAGCCCATTACAATGGATATCCACCGCGCAGCCAGTGAGGTGATTCGAGCCCATTGCGCCACCACAGAGCCGATTCACCTCCTCACTCCGATACCTGCTATTAATGATGATTGGAATATCCTTACTCTTATTGCCATATAGTGTATTCTGACTATACCGCAGATCTTCCAGCCAGTTCTCACAAAGGTTGCGAAGATTTTCAATCGCTACCCTATTCGGAATATGTTCTTAGGAAAAGAGTCAACCTCTCCAGTGAAAGTAGTCAACTGTCATCAGCAGAGACAGTCAACAAAATCCGTATGGGTAGACAAGTGTTAAAAAACAAGGCCAAAAAGGAGTCAACCTTATTCAGGAAAAGGCATTTGTCATTACAAATTACAGATTACAGTTTTTTATGGGCTGGGTAGCGTGTGAGACAGAGAAGACTATAGTATATATCTTATATTATATATATTATATATAATATATATCCAATTTGGAGTAAAAAACAGGGGCAGAAATAAAACTGTAATCTGTAATTTGTAATGGACAAATCGGAGCGTGCTTTTTTGCGTGCTTTTTTAGCAAAATAATTTGGAAGACTGCTGAATTTTTCGTACCTTTGCAGTGTCAAATGAAGGAGCCGAAGAGGCGGGCATTAAGACTAAAATTTGCGAGAATTAAATCTAGAAATTGCGCGCATTAATTGGAGCAAACTATTTCCTTAATAGTTCGAATTTAGGCGATTTCAAATGGCAAAAGAGTATCAATAAATTATTTAACAAACAAACTATTTAAAAACTAATTAAGATTATGGCTATTAAAGTGATTGCACAGCGCCGAGTGCTTAAAATCGGCAAGAATCCGGGTGCGAAGAAGTTCGTGATGCGTCCCGACCTCTACATCCCCATCCAGGAGAAGAAGGTGTTTGCAGAGGCTTCTACCCACTCTGGTATCTCTGCAGGCGTGATTAAGGCGGCTTGGGACGCTGCTGGTGAAGTGCTCCGTACGTGGGCCACCGAGGGTCACTCCATCCCCCTGCCTGGCTTGGGAACCATGCGTTTCGGTGTCCGTTCGAAGGCGGTTGAGAACCTCGAGGATGTAAGAACTGGTCTGATCACCACCCGCCGCATCGTGTTCACGCCCAGCGTGGAGGTGAAGGATGAGTTGAAGAATACCTCGATCCAGATTACCTGTCTCGATGAGGACGGCAACGTGCTGAAGCGCGTGACTTCGAGTGACAGCGGCGAGGTG
>Ga0265301_10000862_pt1 | contig 41530 bp, 41 predicted proteins | sample AusTroGonzalo_MG_2_FD_193488 | JGI IMG/M metagenome (GOLD analysis project Ga0265301, IMG submission 193488) | Bovine rumen microbial communities from tropical cattle in Woodstock, Queensland, Australia - Gonzalo_04 | ecosystem: Host-associated > Mammals > Digestive system > Stomach > Rumen ...
GACGATGAGGATGATATGGAGTGGGCGCGTCGCTGCGCTCGACAGGCACGTCAGATGCACCAACGTCCTATACGTCGTTCACGAGGAATGTAAATTAAATAATGATCTTTTATGAATAATAATATAAAAAAGGAGAGCCTCGATTTAGAGGCCATGATGAATCACCTCGACCAGAAGGCCGAGAAAAAGAAAGAGTTTAATAACGAGTTGGAATCTCTCAACGAGATGCTCAACATGTTGGGTGTCGAACTGTTGACGGTGAAGGATGGCTTGCAACAAATAGAGAATGGCAAGCATGAACTGGCGGCTATGAATGAAAATATGAATGACTGGGTCGCAAAGTCAGAACTGTTAGTAGAAACGATGAGAGAGATTGCCTCAGGCATAATGGACTCAAAACCAGAAGTGATAATCGGAGAAAGTGCCAAGCATGATTTGAAGGTAATTTTTAATAGTCATGTGAATTTTATGGCGGCCCTGCTTAATGGCTTTACTGACAGTCAGGATAAGGAACACGCCGAATTCAAAGAAGAATTGAAGAAAGTATTCGAGGAATCAGAGGAGACGGAACGGAAGAGACTCTCCAAGTTCCATTATGATTTGGATGAAACCCTGTCGAACGCAGGAATCTGGTTCTCTGCTCGTATTTTTTATCTGATGCTTGGCATCTTCCTGCCTTGCTTCGCTTTTACGGTATTCATGTTGGCTTGGTTCATCGCAAGATAGAAAAGTATTTGCTTTGACCATATATCGTTTGCCCCAGTTCGTCGTGATGACGCGCTGGGGCTTTATAGGATGTGGCCCCCGATCCCGTTACTTTATGCTTTTAATCTTTGTTGCACATTCGTGTTTGAGGTGCAGAAGTCCTCATAGCAAGAATGATGGCTTCACCAACTAGTGCTATATTCGCTAACAGGTAATGGCTCTTACCAAACCACGTAACCGTACTGCCTCCAATCTCTGCTGTTTTCAGCAATTGGTTCCTAAACTCCGTATCTTCAAGACTTGTTGCTGCCCCGATAACAAACCCTGTTCCCGATGGGCTGAGATTAAAGATTATTGGACCTGCGTCAATATCCATACCGAATAAACATGTGCGTTCATGATATTCTCTCAACCCTGCAAATGGGAAACTTTGCTTAAAATTCTTTTTAAGGCATTCATACTGTTCCTGGGCAAAGTCAGAATTGACTAAGGACAGATAGTAACAGTTCAAGGCCGAATACGAGCCTTTCACAGGTAATACAATCTGGATGCTATCGTTATCTTCTACAAGGAACGATGCCAACAGTCCCGTTTCTTCGTCTATCCATTCTTTCTTAGCTCTATTCACCCATTTATCAACTGTTGACTTGTATTTCCCATTGTAGTGATGGGAATAGTCTGACAAAGCTACTATAGCCACAAGCATATCAGGTATATATATTAATTCTCCTGGGTATGTCTGGAGATTCAACGAAGGGCTTTGCAGCATCCTGCGATTCATGGCTTCACAAAGTGAGTGATATAATTCATCATATTTTCCATCACCACCGATTTGCTTATACCTTCCAATCATCCAAGCCAGATGACTGAGGTATGACACATGGCTCTTTTCGCCGTTTAGGCTTTCAAGCGGGTCTTGATCCCATCTTGCCCTGTCGTATTCCCTTATCTCAGGCGACATTGCGATATCTATTATCTCTCCAATGAATTTAATCGCCAGTTCCTTGTTCTGTGGATAAAGTATTGCAATGTTGGCCAATGCAGCAGATGTCATGGAACAGCTATATATTGCCCATTCCCCTTGGAACTGCGCTCCAATACCACTTGGCATCGCGTCCAGCAGTTGCTGTGGTGATGTGGCAACCTTTGCCGTCAGAAAGTTTGCTCGACGAATTATCTCTTTCTTCTCCTTATCGAAAGACCCATGCCCACTTGTTGCGCACGACACCCATATTGCCTTTAAAGCAATAAGCAATATAATGATTAACAGTATTACCATCATTCCTTTCTTTGTTTTAGAATATATTTTTCGCATACGTCATGGTTCTCTCAAATTCATAATGGTCGACCAAATTTACTTCTTCATCTTTCTCACAGCGACAAAAATAATCAATTCCGCTTACTGTCTATATTAATACGTTCCAACACCACTTCATTGTAGTTCTGGCCGTAATTACCTGACTCGTAAACACCTTTTTCAACTATAACAAGTTTCCCGTCTGCTCTCTTGTATTTCTTGTAAGGTTGGATTAGATTGACAGAATCAGAAGCTTGCTTATCTTTGGGATGGTAGAACCCCATATCCTCAGCTTCTTCAAGAATGAATACTCTGCTTAATCCTTTCTTTCCATTTGCGGGTATGGATTTGTAGCGATAGAATCCATAGGCAGTAAATCCGTCATACCGTTTGTCAAGAATCGAATGTGTCTTTGGCTCGTATTCTACGTTGTAGTTTGTAATCTTATACTCCCCATTATTAAAAGGGAGTCCCATAAGTCTAAGTGGACTATCCAATCCAAGGACTTTGAATATGTCATAGGTGTTATAGCCTCTTGACCCCATTTCAAAATTGTTAATCACCAATTCGTCTTCATCGTCAAAGTCCATGTCCTTGAAATAGAAAGGCGAACTATCGGAAAGGTATTCACCACTCTTCGGCTTAACATAATTCAGGTAAATATTTGCACCGGGCTTTAGCGTTGCTAAGTTGATTGCTTTCTGGCTCTTTTCGTAAGGTGTGTCATCTGCTATCAGTTGTTCATCAGAGAAAGCATCACAATAAACTTGGAACGAATGATCTGGCTTGGTAAATCTCAATATGGATTTACCGAAGTTGAGATCGCTATAGGATTGAACAAAATCCACGGACACCTTATAACCTTTTACTTTCTGTTTGTAATGTAGATGAATAATCTCATCTTCAGGTAGGGGAGGGGTGGAGTCAACGATTGCATAGGACAAGGCATTCACATCTTTAAACCTCCATAAATCAGATATTGAATCTGTTAATGACAAATAGAATCGTATTTTTTCAAAGTGTTCCATCTTTGAGATTTCGTTCCACGTTAATTCTCCATCCGCATAGAAGAAGTTTCTTACGAGTTCAGAATCTGCTGCTAAAGCAACAGAATCTTCCTCTGAACCCTGTTCCGCTTTGCTTTGCCCATTAGATGTACAGCCAGTAATGGAAAGGGACAAAGCCATAATTGATATGAATTTTTTCATTTTCTTCTAATCTTTGTTTGTTCGAATCTCTGAAGGTAAGAAAAGAAATAATCCTCCTTCGTCGCTATGTACATTTCGCAGTAAAGCTCCATCCCAAGAACACCTGCCATAGAATCGTCCCTCAAAATCATATCCTGCCCCTTCGTCATCAATCTGTGGTTTCCCATACCATTTAGAAACACCTTTATTAATCGCATTAAAATCTGCTATACTTTGCTGAGACGTAAAGAGATTGAGAGTATTCACTATGTATTTCCCGTTCTTATGCTCATAATTTATATTTATCCCAAATGGAACGCCACAGAATTTAAGACGCCAAATATCATCTCTCTCTTCATCGTAATAATCAAATTCTTCTGTATTTTCAATTAGTGAGATCATAATCTCATCAATATCCTTCCCCTCCATCAAGACATCAAACAAATATCGACGCTCTGTCGATGTAGCTTCTTCTTTATCTAAGCCATCGCTGTCAGCATCGCTTCTTATCATTAAGTCTAAGAACATTTTGACTCTGGCAAAATACTCACGAATAGTTGTAAGGTATGCACGCCTTGACTTTGGCATCTTTGCGTTAAAAGCCTGAATGTTCTTAACGTCCAGCCCAATGTGCTCTGCCTGATAAATGGCTCGCTCGTTATGGAACTCCTGAGAGATGATAGTGAAGCTATTCAATCCATACTCTTTATTGGCATTGACAATGCTATTAATCGTCCTAAACCCTTTGCCATCGAGGATAATTGCCCTTGCCGGTATTCCTCGTGCTACCAACGAATCCCTCATGCATTCAGGCTCATTGATACCATCCAGACTGTTTTCATCGCCACTAATCAAAATCTTCTTTATCTTTCCGGCTTTATACAACTGTTCTGCAGCGTCAATGCGGTAGATAAAGAAATAATTGGTGACTTTAGTCAGGCGGGCTTGCGGAGTTGTACCTAACAAGAGCCCTACCTTATTATATTTTATGCTGTCAATGTCAGAGAATACCTTTCCCTCAGCATTGCTCACCACAATCTGATTGCATATCAGCATCAATGCTATGCATACTACAGCAAAAATGGAGATAAGCCCAATACCGATTTTTATAGTTTTCTTTGTTTTCATTTTACCATGCCCCGTCTTCGATTTCTCCATATTTACTCCCCTTAGTAAGGGTTATTTTAAAAATACCATCAGCTGCTTCGCTTTCGCCTTTGGGAGCAGGGTATCCATTACCCCAAAATGTGGAGTATGAGTAAACACTGTCTTTTTTCTCCCACTTTGTGCTATTTGACGCAATCATGCTGTCAATGTCTTCAAATAGTTCATCAGATGGTATAGACTCAAATTCAATTATTAATGTATCTAAGTAATCACCAGTAAAATGCCTTTCGCCTTCGTGGCGTTCAACAATGGCAAATTTTGGGACTTTTGCTCCTGTAATTCGCTCTATTCTTTCAACAGACCACTCTTCCCAAATCCATTCATAATATACATAAGACCCCAAAAATAGAATCAGTAAACTACCGAATGATATTCCCAAACACCCTAAGCAACTCTTTGTTCCTTTATTCATAATACTTCAATATTTTCTAGTTTTATACCACACAAAACTGAATACAAGTAACGCAGCAGCAGCTATTAGAGCCACATAAATAGGGTTCCCATCATACTGCCCTGCCTCACAATGATGATAGCTCTCATCTGGAGTATATGCATAATAAGTCGCTAGCCCCCAGAATATTGTAAAGAGCCCCAATACTATTCTACTGGTATATTTGATAAACTTATTCATACGTCAGAACTATTTTTCCGTTACAATACTGGCCCACTTCATTAGCATATACGATGCGGCGCGCTCAGCGCTATGACGATTACCATCATGCGTAAGTGCATCATCCAGTTTATCCAACAAAATAATCCATTCATCCACAATGGGCTTTAACTCCTGCATAGCGGACTTAGTTTCCCTAATAGTTTCATCAAATCCTTCACTCCTTTCTTTGCCTTCAAATTCTGCATATAATTCATCAGACTCTTTTTCAATTCTCTTAATGGCAGTATCAAAGCAATCGAATAGTAACCGCTTAGCATTCTCAGGATATACTCCAGTATTATCCCAACCGTCGCTGTTCACTATGTTTAATAGCGTTTGATACATATCCCTACGCGACTGCGATAATTGCAAGTAGGACGCAGTTCTCAACGGTCCACATATACTGCCTCCCCAATAATTTAGGTTAACCATGTTTGCAACAACGAGCCCAATTTTCTTTAGCATCTGTTCATACAATGCCCACTCCTTATATACTAGCTCTTTTGCCTCGTTAGTTTCACCGCTGTTAACAAGTCGTGTCAGTAAGCTATATTCCCTACATCTGTCTAAAGTATATTGTGCATCGTTATTCACAATCATCTCCATTGTAGTCCAGCTATTGCCTAGCTCCAACAATCTGGCACCTTCATTTAGTACAGAATCGGCCTTGATAAATATGGACAATGTATCGCTTCCATACGATGAATCATAATAGACAACGAGCCTTGAACGATAATCAGCCATCCACTTCTCTTCCATCTTCACCTCAGAAGGGAAATCCTCCATTCTAACATGCTGATAGAGTGTGTCAAGCAGAAGTAAAAGATCTGCATTTGTTGAAAAAGCCGTATCAGGAGCCCAGAATACCAAACCATTCAGTAATTCAACTGAGTCCAATGAATTCATGTACTCTTCCCTGGTCATTCCTGTTGAATTTGTTCCTTTCAGACTATCCTGCTCTTCCTTGGAAATGTTACCACACCCCAGGAAAAGCATGGAAAAACAATATAGCAATAACTTCTTCATGTTCTATTTCGTGTTAATCAACTATTTCGAAAGGATTATCGGGACTATCCCATTATTCTTTTCCTTTGGCAAAAGCAAGCTGATCCTGTCTTATTTCCATTGGAGTAGAAGGCGTATGGATAACCTTGAAAACACCTCTGTTTGCTAGAAGTTCAAAACGAGGATCCCCGTCCTGTATTTGGGTTCCGTTATATATAAAGTTTCCTTTGTATATCATAAATCCTGAAATGAAAGAACCAAGTTGTGCTCTAGTTCTAATGTCGAGACCCAGATATTGAAGGTTAAGGCCACTGGCTTTGTTGATTTCTCGATATGCTTTTGCAAATGTCATGAACAAATCTGTTGCACCTTCTCCAAAAATACTTTCGTAGGCACCATTTCCAATTTCGTGTGCAATGTTTTGGGGATAGAAGAAGTGAGCTATACCAGTCTCATATCCGATGTCTCCTTTATTTTTTAAGTATGGTGTAGCATAATATAAACTATCCCCAATTTTATCTTTTATTTGAATATAGGTTTCAAGAGTAAGAAGATGATGAAAAAGGATTAGTTTATGAACGACCTTTTCTTCAACTTCAACAGGTTGTTGCTTCAAGCACCTCATTTCATCAGAATCGCATTTGATAACGAATCCAAATTTGTATCCATTAAAGGATTCATTAAAAGGAAAGAATCCAAATGGTAAAATGGACTGAATCTCTTTAAGAAGAGAATCTGTGGGCTCTAATATCTCAATTTGTCCCATCTTTGTATTTACGTAGCTCATTTTTCGTTTATATCTTTATCTATTTTTCTAGTTTTATAATTGCCCAAATCAATTCAAGATAGATTAGTACAGGTATCACGACACAAATAATGACCGAACTAACCACATAGTTCCAACCGATCTTTTTGAACCACAGCAGGAAGTCAACAGATTTGTCGAACGCCCAATCACAACGATCACGGAACTTAATTGGATCTTTCCATAGAAATACAATCCAAACTATTATGTACATTGGCGTGAGAAATGGCAACATTGTGATATAGTCAACCATAACTGCCCATGATAACGGTATCAACAGGTAATAGACAATGATATTCACCTCATTGTACGTTGCTCCTGTCAGTTTGGCAATAACATGCTCCAATCCAGCAATTACTGCAAAGATTGGTAACATGATTACCATTACTCCCATCTCCCATTTGGAAAGAGATTCCCATTCAACTATCTTCTTCTCCGAACCCATGTTACTTAGCCAATTCTATAATTCCTGATACCACTTCTTCAAGTTGTTCTCTGTAGATTAGTCCATCAACATATTCTTGTGGTATAGCACAAAAACCATATTTTGCACCAAGTATGGCACATGCAACAGCGGCATTAGTATCTGCATCTCCCCCTGCTCTGACCACGGTAAGTAATCCTTCTTCGAAAGAAGGCGCATTCCAATATGCCCAAAGACCTGCAGCCAGAGTTTTAAGCGTATAGCCTACAGAGTCCCAATCCTGCAACTCCAATGCTCTTATGTCTGTATTCAACGAGAGATCTATGTACTCTCGAATACGACTATCATATTTTTGCGCAATATCAACCATCTTGTGGTATGATAATTTCTCTTCATCATAAACAAGTGAGTGAATCAACATCGAAATGATCACACATGAGCCTACGCATCTAGGGTCATAATGCGTTAAACGGCAAATATTGGCTGCACATTCTTCAACGGCTTTAGGAAACAGTCCCACAATAGAGGTTCGCATAACCCCTCCATTAGCAGCAGATTGTTGATGACTCATCTCCCAGAGCATCTTAGATGCATCAAATGGTTTATCAACGTAATCTCTAAAGCTAAGTACTTTATAAGTTGTCTCGCCAATTCCCATCGGTTCGCCATCGGCCCACTCTTTGAAATTTCGAGCGATACTAGTAAAGTTGACACCCTTATCTTTGATAACAGCGTTGGCAATACATAGCATCATGTCTGTGTCATCAGTCCAGTCACCTATTTTCCACCTCTTACGATGCCTGTCTTGAAATATGTCACTATATGACTTGATGCCATTAGGATATTTCCAAGCCATATCTTCATCGGTCATGCCCTCTGTGCCAAGTCCAAGAGCATCACCAATAGCTTGGCCATATATGGTTCCTTTGATTCTGTCTATTATTCTTTCCATATTTACTTAAGACGAGTTGTAGATTTACTCAATAACTTTGGTTTCAACCAATTTTAAAGAATCATTAATCAATTTATAAGTTGCAATATGCTCTTTTCCATCAGCCCACCATTCATGTTCTTCTTGTTTAACGACCTTTATTGTCGGCTCATTCCCATAATTGTCGCCTTCAAAATACTTAGCCCATGTCTCGTAATAAGAACAACATCCCATAGTCTCGTAAATGTATATTTCCTTCTTCTTTCGATTGAATACTGTATATGATGGCTGGGAATCAATTCCGGAAACGATATTATTATAAGGTGACTCATTGGTTGATTCAAGCAAGCCAGGACAAGAACCATTTCTATTACCCTTCACCAAATCAAAACAAGCATAATATGTCCTGTTATATCCTTGATGAGCAACAATAAATTCCTCTTCCCCATCAAAATTTACATCCATAAAACACATATCAGGTATATACCTTGAGCCACCTATTGTGTCAACTATAACCACAGGAATTGAAATACCAACATTAAAAACGCCTATAGAGTCTTCATATATCCTACATTCAATTGGCAACTCATGAATTGCGCAATATCGACTTATAGAATCTCCTCTCTCAAAATGAACAAGATCAACATGCTTGTTGTGAATGATAGATATACGATAACCATTTTGTGGTTTATTGGCTATTAGGACGACTGTACTATCTCCGAAAAAGGAAGCATCACAATTCGAAATCGCATGTTGAGATACTTTTTTCTCTGGCATGCATCCGATTCCCCCAATAGTAAGCACCAAAAGGGATGTTAACATCAATTTTGTACTCATACTATTTCTCATTACCATTCTTCAACTTCCATCTTATACAATTCCTCATCCGATATTTTGGGGTAGCCATACTCGTACAATTCTTCTTCTGTGAAAGTCTTATCATAATCATCGCCCATTAGAAGAATAATCATTCTGTCAACTATCATGCATAGGGGCAAGAGGTATTTACGATTCAAATCCCGCGTCAATTCACATATTGAGCCAATAGACTGGCTACACTCCATCATCCCAGACCATATATCCATAGCTGATTGTAATCTCTTTCTATATCCCATCAATTCACGAAAAACGATCTTCACTTGGATGTCGTGTATGAGATAATCTGGTCCGTCTATGACTTTGGCAAAGAAATCATATCTTGCGTTGCCTGGTTTCAAATTGTCTTTTACTATTTTCCTGAACTCATCCATTTTCTCCTTGGAACGGCTTTGACTGAGCAGCCCACAGCAAGTGTCGCTGTTATCATTCCATGCCCCATCTCTTAGATAAAACCATTCTGGCTTTTTGCCATATGCTCTCAATGCTGCATAGAACCTTTGCCGATAAATCTTATTTGAAGATTTTTGCCAATCGTCTATATTCGCCAAGCAACCATCTTCATCTGATTTGTAGAGATATCCATAAAGGATTCTTGTGGCATTCCAAATCTTTGTATCTATTGCCTCCGCCATACTCTATTATTTTTAAATGTTTATTATGCCACCAACGATTGAACCTAACATTCTATTGTATTCTAAAGACCTTATTGTCGTTATTATTAATTCTTCTTGTTATCTCGTCAGCAATATTCTTTAAGAAGTCTTCTTTAACGTGTATAGAATCAAGGATAGACTTTGCTGTTTCCATTTCACCAATTTCACGATAGAACTCTGCTTTCATTACATTGTCCGTAATAAGATTTTTTATTAGCCATAGTCCATTTTCATGAAATAGCTTCCTATCTTCTTCGTTTACGATATTGGCAGTATCATTTCTATGATAATAATCATTGTACGCATGATGCAACATCATACGTATATTGATCTCTTCTTTTTCATCTTCAAAGCCTTGTGCTTGTAATTGATGGAATGCTTCTTTCATTTCTCCGAATGTAAGAATACCTTTTTCAAAGCACCAACCTTTCTCTGAATAGACAACCTTTTGCCTTGTACGGATATAATATTTCCCACATTTGGGACATTTCTGCACTAATGAAATTTCTGGCAACATGGGAGCAATTCGCTTGTTATCAGACCAGAGTTCTGCACCAAAGGTGTTACCTGATGCTAGAGTCATGATTTCTTTCTTTTCGCCACAAAAGGGGCAAGTAAGAATTTGTGGGTTACCTGGGGTCATAATGTTTAATTATTTATAATAGTTAAATTATCGCTTACTTACTATCTGTTCTTCTTTTATAGCTTTTTGCATATTTGGCTATCTATGAATGCTTATTTCAACAAGCTTATCTTGATCATCAGGGAGAAGTTCTGAAAATTTCTTTAGTGTACCTTTGGGTATTTCAATTCGTTCCAGAGATTCGCACGTTTTAAACACCCCTTCACCGATGGTTCTGACGCTATTGGGAATATATATGGATTTCAGTGCTTTGCAGCCATCGAAAGCAAATCGCTCAATCTTCCTGAGGCTATTAGGGATAGAAACATCTGTTAAGGAAACACACCAAAAGAAAGTAAATTCCCTGATGACAGTTACACCTTCTGGAATATTTATACTGGTGAGACCTGTACAGAATGAGAAGGCATTACGCCCAATCTCCATCACTGACGAAGGAATGTGCATGGTTTCAATAGACCAACAGTAATTGAAAGCATACTCACCAATGGCTTCCAAATGGTGGGGCAATTTGATAGACTGAAGTTTCTTGCATTGCCAAAAAACCGCATTGCCAATTACTTTCAAGCTCTTTGGTAAAGTGACACGCTTAAGAGGAGAGCATTTATAGAATGCCCTGTCACAAATGACAGCAACACCATTAGGCACATTAAACTTTTTTTCATCTACTACACGCCACAGGCTCTGCCCATTGTCACTATAGAGTGCGCCGTCCTCTCCTTTACAGATAACAAGCGGCTCGCCAGTGATTTTACTTTGTGCCAAGACATCGTGGATGTGGGCAGCACTGAGGTTAAACGCCTCACTTTTATTGGTCTTTCTTATTTGCTTTCCCATTTTTTACTTTTCAAATTTATCCTTCATCGATGAAAAAAACTCGTAATACACTTGCATGGCTTCCAATTCCTCAAATTTGCTGACACATGTAGGTGTGCCATCAAGGTTATATATTTTGGCATAAGGCGTGGAAAGCAGGAATGGAGAGTGTGTAGCCATGATTATCTGGCAGTTATTATAACGAGCCATATAAACAAGTAGGTCTGACAATTTCATCTGCATTTCAGGTGACAGACTATTCTCCGGCTCGTCAAGCAGATACAACCCTTCCTTCTGTAATAACTCCGACATATAAACAAAGCTGTTTTCACCATTAGACATGCCGGGTTCCTCTTTTCCAAGTTTGCCCTTAAGGTATTGGGAAACACTCTTTTTCCTAATTTCAACAGCGTCTTTGTATTGTTGAACATTTTCTCCAGTCTCTAAATCCAGATGTCTGGAAAAATTAAAATCAGCCCAACGTCCAGTCTTGATTGCTCCTGCCTTATCTGTAAGCATACGGCTTTTCATCAAGGTCTGTTCCCTGCTGACACGATCTTGGAGCAAAGCCTTGAAAATATCATCACTTGTTATCATACATGACATTTCGCCTATATCATATCGTCCAGAACGACGTCCTGTCATACTAAATTCCTCTCCTGTCCACCTCATATCCGTCTCAAAAGAGCATAGATCAACATAAGCATCCATTAACTCACCAGAGTTATATGCGCTTTGTCTCTCAATATGTAACTTTTGAGAGATTACATTCAATGCAGTTGATTTTCCGCTACCATTTCCTCCATACAGAATGGTTATTGGTTCAAAATCCAATCGAAACATCCCGATTCCAGACAACACCTTGAACGGGTACATATTGGTATGATATGTATTACCTACATGCGCCCTGTAATATTCGTCAAGGTAGTTCTCTTCCGAATACTCTGAAGGAAAGATGAAATTCTGAAGATAAATCATAACGGTCTTATATTTTGAATTAAATACTTGTAGAAGCCTAAATACAGTCTTTTCTTCTGTTCTCAGCTTCTATATTTGTGTCATCCTATTTGCAATCCCTCGACATAATCAACTTCAGTGTTTTTCACATCCGTATCAGGTATCTGGACTTCTTGTTTGCCAAAGTCCAACACCCAATCATACTCTGCCATAAAGAGAGTTCCGATAATACCGACAATGGGAAACCCCATCTCCTCAGAAAGCAATTTCCCAGCGTCATCATCGTTTCTTACTAAGAAAGACATCTCGTAACTCTTTCCACAGAAAGGTACATTGCCTATAACTCGCAACACTTTCTGGGGTTGTCCATCAATTCCTGTAACGGTATAATCACCCTCTGCCTCTTTTAGTTGTTCCTTAGCCTGCTCATATACGTAGCCAAACAGAATATTCCCCGTCGATCCAGTATCAAGCATGAATATTGCATTTTTGAATCCTCCTTCGTTAACACATACAAAGGGCATTCCTACTTTCGTTGCGTCTGCATAAAACTTTATCTTTCCCATATCCTTCATTCTTATTGTGCAAAATTACAAAATATATCGTATAATTGTTCAGCCTTTAACTATTATTGGAGAATAACGTATGCCACATATATGTTTCTACACCTAAATATTTATTTTTCGGGATTCATATGTTTCTTTTTTGTTTCAGCCCACCGTTGATTTGCCTTTGTCGTAGCTGACAAAGTATTGATTATCTTTATCTTGTCTTTGTCGTCCAAAGAGTCAAAACGTTCTTTCATTTCGAGAACAATGAATTTGCCGTACCCATTTTCGTCTTTTAGATTCGCGATTAGTTCATCCACATTCATTGCTTTTATCTTCCTGTCCCTTTCTTCTATTCTTTCTTTGAATAATAGTTGGAAGATGGCATCCTTTAATGGTTTCTCTTCTGCCAGCCATCGGCTTCGATATAGAGAAATCAATTCCTGACGATCTAATGTAGGCAGCATGTCTACACATTTTCTTAATTCCTCATCGCTCCATCCAGAATAATGGAACTTTTTTACTTGTTGTAAAATGTACTCGTAATCTGTCATATGTTAATAATTTATTGGATTAAAACGGTAATTCTTCTTCAAGGCCGAAAGTCTCTATCAGGTTTTTAACAGCTTTGTTATCTGTGCTCAATTCCTTCAAGCTAATAGGCTTTGAAGCAGATTTGATAGTATTCTTTCTCAAACATATAAAACCTGTGTTCTGATGATAGTCTAGAATTATGTCGCCTAACGGTTTTAGATTATTCTTCTTCACAATGATTTCCGTCTTCCCATGTAAATCCCGACCATGTTCATCTTGATATATATGATAATATTCAGGACGATGTACCATCATTATGACATCTGCAAGTCCTTCAATATAACTGGAGTTTGCCAGATCCGTTAATTGGGGTTGTTTACCTTCTATCCCTTCTCGATACTCTACACCTCTACCTAAAATCGACCCCACAATTATCGGTATATCGAATAAACTGGCCAGTTGCTTCAACGAACACATCACCTTTGCAATTCGCTCTGAAGAATTCTCATATTCTATGGAAAAATCAATCAGTTGCAGGCAGTCAATGAAAATGATTTTTGTTTCTTTTTCTCTGATACAGTTGCGAGCAGTTTCAGTCAACTCGCTAAGCGGTAAATCCAAACTGTCATGTATAAACAATGGCGCATCTATCCATGCGTCAACTTCTTTATCTAATCTTTCCCACTCATGGGGTTCTAGAAACCCTTGATACAAATGCAATGTTGGAATGTCGCACTGGATGGCTAGTAATCTTTGTATGTAATCTTGTTTCGTATGATTTGTCGAAAACATTAAAACGGGTAGTCTGCTCTCCATGACGGCATCTATTATCATTGATAGCATAAACTCTTCTTTTCCCATGCAAGGTCTTCCTCCTATAACATATACTTTCCCATTTTCAAAACCTCCTGTCAAGTCATCTATTGGCTTGAATCCAGTGGAGATTCCTGGCAAACTGGATTTTGTGGCCCTTTCTTGTACTTCACATAGGCAATCCTTCAGCATTTCTCGCATGTTGGAGTAGTTAATATCACTTATCATTTCTTTCATCTTTATCCACAGTAATCATGTCCTACATAAAAATCAGTGGCAAAGATACGAACTTGTATCTCTGCCACCAAATGATTTTGCCCCACAAGCCTTGTGGAAATGCAATTTTATTCCCAGACTACCAGATTACGGGGTAGGGTGATTCTCTTCACCTCACCACTCTTACCTGTTATTATATATTGCTCCAACAAAGAGGGATCAATTTCAGGCAGGAATGCAGCTCTGACACGCGAGCACTTCTCATTAATGGAGTTGAGGAGTGGATTGGTTACGTCCTCTATACTTCTTATCGCTCTTTCTGTCAAGCCAAAAGGCTTAATCTTCTGATATAGATCCGTTAGTTCTTTCCTATAGTCTGGCAGATATTTGAAAGCAATACCTTCTGGATGGTTCAGAAATAACAAATATACTGCTTTAACAATGGGTTCCATCTTTATTTCCTTTTTGTAATCAGACAGGAATAAAGTACAATCCTTAGAAACTGTCAGTTTACTGAGCTTAATGGCATTCTTGGATTTGTCTTCACGTATTCCCAATCGCCATATAGTCTTCTCGCATCGCTTCCCCTCATAGTATTTTTCCAGCACATCGTTGAAAATATCTTTTGGAGAAACCAAGTCGAACAGAGTCATACACGACCTTACTTTTAGGTCGTCTGGAAATCCGAGAATATCACTTGCAGAGGGATTCCCGCAATTCAACAAGGCAGATGTTATCTCTCTTAGCCTTTGACCAAGCACTGGATGGTATAGGTATGCTTTTGCTTCTTCTCTTCCGCTTATACCATAGAATTCTGAGTTATAGCTATGCCCCAAGCCCTTTATCTGTGGGAATATATACCATATCCAATGGCCACGCTTCTGGCCATCATGTATCTCACGTAGAGCCATGCCATAGTCCATTTCTTGTGCTTCAAGAAAACGTTCGAGGTCGTAATTCACGCTACCACTGCTGAGTGCATCCACAAAACTTTTAGGCAGACTAATGTTATTTAGCTCCAAAGCATCTTTGAAAAACTGTGCCATTTCGTCATCATGGTATCCTGCAATACCACAGCCCACACGAGTAACATAGAAGAATAAATCGGGATGTCCTTTCGCAAATTCGATAAACCTGCCAACGGCATCCTTCACCTCGGTGTCTTTGCGGACATTTCTTCCAAAATCTACAGGAATTGCATAACTTTGCCCTTGCAGACCTTCTGCCTGCCCCCATACTGCCCCAAATTTCTTGCGAGCCGTACCAGATGCGCCACCAGTATGATATCCTAATGCATTACTGCCAAATACAAATATCTGATTTGGCAACAGACTGTCTATATAGTCAGGAGTGAATCCTAAATAATTATTATCTTCCATAACGCTACATGATTACGAGTGAATAATCATCATGACCTATTAGTCCTTTCTTTCTTAAACTTTCCAGATGCCGCTTGTAGTTGCCTGCATTCTTGCAACTTAGCAGTTTGCCAACAACATCTTTATCAAAATTGACATTCTTCAGTCCCATGGCTGTCTTTACAAAGTTGCTGTCTTTTGTCTGGGCGTTGACAGCATCATGAAGTTCCTTGTAATACATGTCCTGATGCGTCACTTCATACATCATTATTACATAATGTGCGAGAGCATCACTTGCAGCAAACACAATGCAGTCCTTTTCAATATCAAATTGACCTGTTTTGAAGCCCTTTTCATTCATCGGATCCTTACAGTTAATCAGAAAAGGTGGATTATTAAAATCAACGATTCTCCCAAAAGTATGTTGCAGTATGCCTGTTTTCTTATAATAGCAGAAACCTACGCTGTCACCGTAACTAATCCATCTACCATTATTCCAGATAGCAATCAATGTCGCAAATGAGCCTTCATCGTAGAACTTGTTGAGCAACATACCTCCTTCTTGTTTGGCAATCTCCTCGCAACCATTGTAGAATGGTTCCCAAATGCCATCCACCCAACTGTCGAAAGTTGGATAATCGGTGATCGGTTCATCTGGCAGATGCTCCACAAGATATTTAGACCATCTATCAGCAAATACGCCACCACCTCCGGCCCCATCAGATATAGCAATCCATTCCTTTGTTGCCTTGGCAGCATCCTCATTTATGACACCTTCTTCAAATTTCGATATTGATAATGCTCTCATTGATTCTGACTAATATTTGTTGGTGTTCCAATGTCCATCAATTTTATAAGTGTTGTCGCATCCGCATTTACTCCCATTGCCACGTGTCGGCCAGATCTCGTGTCGTTCAGACAGCGGGCAATATCGCCATTATATCGTTCGGGCAGCAAACTTGACATCTCAAAGAGGGCTTCACTATAGGCATCTCCGTTAAGTTCGTCTTTGTTAACAGGACATGCTATAGGACTGGCGGAAACATCTGCAGAGAAGTGAATGTTAAACAGAATTACGTTTCCGTCATTCGTAAACATCGACTTTAACTCATTGGCCTTGTGCAGTACTTCTGATTTCTCAGCATGGTTAAACCAGCCATCTGTTATATGAATAACGGTAGGTGGATAGCAATCCTTTTCGTGATGGTCAATCATCCAGTCCGTTATAAGATCCCTAGCATAGTCAAAGGCCTCATGGTAATGAGTCCAACTGCCATTATGACGAGCACTAACCCATTGGACTTGTTCTATCTCTTTTACCTGTACTCCCTTTCTTGTTCGAATCTCTTTTCTCGTCACAATCTTTGTATAGGGATGGTTTTTCAACTCTTCTGGGGAAACGAACCCTCGTCCTTCCAGTTCTCCTTGCCACCCACTATATGCTTTTTCGCCATATCCTACAACGGCAATGTCGTAGTAATGGCGAGTATCGCCCATTTTGACGCACCTTAGTACCAATTCGTTTATCTGGTTATTTACGATTCTAGCAGCAGCTTCAGCCTTCGTCATCTGCTCTCCATAAAGGGTCGTCATATTTCCCATGCTCACAGAATGATCAACCAAGAAAATAAAGGCTGTGGGTGTATTTCTTGTTATCTGGGCAGTATATGGAATCTTGGCCTGTAATTGTTTGGGCTGTGCAGGAATGGGGATACCGAAGTTACTGATATTCTTAATATATTTCAATGGAATGAAGTTCTTCACCAACACCTCAGCCTGGTAATGTGTCTTGGCCTCGTCACTCATATCGAAGTATCTCATCATTCTATTGAATAATCCAAAACGTACGGCCTTCAGGTCTTCCAAACCGCCACCCACACTGGCACCATTCTTTGTCGCATTTCTATCTGCATACAAAGTGTCTTCCCATAATGCTGTTTCAAGATCTATCTCTAAGATTGCAGGATTAGAAATACGCGCTTCGTTCATGGCAACAAACTTCATGGGGTGGTCTTCTACAAAACTCAGTCTTACGTAGTGCTCCAGATGGTCACGCTCATCTAAAGAGCGAGAAGGACCGCTACTTCCTGGTTTGGGAATGTTGATACCCTTATCGCGACAATCTGCCCAAGAATACAAACCACCGTGCTTGATAATCGACTCCAAATTATCAAAATCTGTAAAGTGATAGAGCTTTGTGATCCTATTCTCCTTCAGCACTTGCTCATACTCTTGCCAATTACTCTTTTTTTCCATATCCCTTGCCATTATTGATTAAACAAATCTAATTGTAAAACGTCACCCTTGGGTGAATTGTTTTGTGGAACTTCCACATCATCGTATGGATATAGTCCCTCAACATATGCCTTAATCAATGATGCGTGCGACAGAGGTTTCTTCGCATTTTCCACGTCGGCATTTGTGTCATAGTCCAACAATACAATTGTTTTTGTCTTGCTAGCCTCCCTCAGCCGTTCAATAATGTTGGCCACTTTGTTCTCCATTACCCAGCGATATGTGGGAATGTATATCTGCTTCCTCGCCTCAATATAACCTAATAGCTCCGTCCCTGTCACACCTTTCCTATGGCCCATAGGTTTTCCAAATCGACGAACGGTACGTTTGATGTTTTTCATCGTGTCATTTTGGAACATCTTTAAGTCAACATCGGCACTTTCAAACACCTTTAAGCCCTGCCAGATAGCTTCTACACAGGTCGCAGTATAGCCATCGCTGAACGGTACTGGTATACCACCATGTGGATAGAACGGACTTAGTTTCACCAATCCATCCTTAGCCCCACTTGTTACGTCCGCAAGTATCGCATTTGGATATTTCTTCAATATCGTTGCAGGCTTCTTCCGTTTTGATTCTATTATAATCATAGTAGCTCTTACTTAATCTTGTTCTTAATTCACCTTATTGTCTGCATTAAAAGCCTCTTATTGGATTCAAGAATAGGCCCATTTCCTAAACAACTCAATATTCTCTTTTTCTAATGCGCAACTATTGCTTTTAATTCTTTCCAACTGCAAAACGTCACCATGTTTTAACATCTGAAATGCATCTATCGATTTTTCAAAATCGTTAGAAGGAGAAGGCAAGTAAACTAAATAACGATATGCTAGAATCTTTTTAATTGTATATATGATAAAAAAACCTGGACAGTGTTTACTATAAGAAACGTATACACCGTCTTCAAGTGGCATATTTTTTATTTTTCTCCACATGCCATTTGGCAAACTAAAAAGGTCTGGATTTTTGATAATATCTCTTATCCTATCATAATAATTATCAAGTATGATTGTAAAGCCAGTCAATGAGAATAAAAGAATATATGCATTCTTGATAATTGCAGCAGAAACATAATTAGTATTCAGTTTTATTGGTTTGTCTTGAACCATAGTAATCGCATCCTTTGCAATTGTATCCAACCTTTCCTTGTAGGTTTTAGAATTATAATAGTCATTAGGTATCACCAATTCTATATTATCTTTACTTCTTATTCTTAGACTTGCTTCTATAGGTTTTCCATCACCTAAATTTAAGATTTTGATTTTACGACTAGATCCGGGAAGGAAACACTTCCTTTCCATGAGATTAATATAATTTATCAAATGAAAGTCGATAGTATTCCCACAGGTATTATTGCAATGTCTGCATGTAATAGCAATTTTTCTCCCACCCAATTTTTCTTGCGGGACATCCTCCAATGACAACTCTGTTATTTCCTCTTTACTAAAGCCACGAAGACAGATTGGACAGATATAATCATCTGTTCTATCTGTTATTCCTAATTCTCTTATAATGTCTAGATGCTTTTTGTAGGCATCAAACATTTTTGTTATATCCGCCATAGAATTGTCTTATTGTTCTACTATTATATTTTTATAATCAGACAAGATTACCTCAAATTTCTTTCGCATGCCCTTAGGAATCAATATAGATTTTAGTTTAGGACAATTATAGAAGACGGCATCACCTATTAATGATATACTATTAGGAATGAACACTTTTTCAAGATTGAGGCAACATGAAAAGGCTTGTGGTTCAATCTCAGTTACACCATCAGGAATTACCACTTCCCTTAAGTGAGTGGAATTAAAACAAAATGCACCTATACATTTCAAATTATTGGAAAGCACAATCGATTTAATTGAACTAAATCTGAAAGCACTTCGCCCAATTAAGGTGACACTATCAGGTATTGATATTGTTTGTATTGATGAACCAGCAAAAGCGCTATCTCCAATGGATGTAACGCTCTTGGGGATATATAGTGATTTTAAGTTTTGGCACCCACAAAAAGCACTATCTCCTATTTCTGTTATGCTATCAGGTATTACCGCTTCTTCCAATTCTTCACAACCACTAAAAGCAGAACCTCTTATATGACTCACCCCTTTGGGAATGTCTATTTTTTTTAAATTTACACAGTCTGCAAAAACAGTATTTCCAAGCATCTTCAAAGAAGTCGATAGTATAACTTCTACCAAACTTGCACACTTCCAAAAAGCAGCAGCATAAATGGCAGTAACGCTATTGGGTACTACTACTGATTTCAGCTTACAGCATCCCACGAATGAGCCAGAACCTATTATCTTTAATGTGTTAGGTATTTGTATTGATTCTAATTCTTTACAAGTACCAAATGCATGATTACATATTGTTAACACTCCCTCTATGATAGAGTATTCAATGATATCCCGAGGTGCCCATAGAAGTCTTTTTTTATCTGAACTATATTTGACTCCAGACCTGTCAATCCACGCATCTGCAAGATCTTCTTCTGTGACCTCAGCAGAACAAGAACATAAAATAATACCATTTTCAACAGGCTCAGCAAGTTTAGAGCCATAGTTGTATTGCAGAAACTTATCTTTGATACCCTTAGGAATAATTATATTGTTTAAACTATCACAATCAACAAATATTCTGTCGCCAAGTTTTTCAATATTACCTTTAATTGTAATAGATTCCAAATTTTTGCATCCTAAAAAAGCCGCATCTTGTATTTCTTTTACTTTGTCAGGAATAATTATAGAGACTATTCCAATACATCCGGAAAAAGCCGCGAACTCAATCTCTGTTATGGTGTCAGGAAGAACAATTGATTTGATATCTTTAATCATAAAAAAAGCATTCCTTCCGATTTTGAAAACACCATCAGGAATTCTTGTATTTTTGCAAGCTAATACTAGACATTCACAATTGGCTTCAATAATAGCATTACAATTCTCTCGAGAGTTATAATACTCATTTCTTTTATCGACAGTAATTGATTGTAATCCTGTACACCCAAGAAAAGCATCCTCACCAATTTCTTTTAAGTTATAAGGAATTTTTAAAGATGACAAATTGTAGCAAAGATTGAACGACCTTTCCCCAATGCTTATTAGTTTTTCGGGGAAAAGAACGGTAGACAAGCAAGAACACCTCTGAAATGCGAAATCTCCTATAGTCCTAACATTACTTGGTATCCTTATAGACTCAAGTTTAACACATCCTCTAAACGTTGATGCCTCTATACTTTCCAACTTCTCTGAAAGTATTATTGACCTTAATTTTTTGCATCGAGAAAAAGTAGATTCGCCTATTGATTTTACAGTATTAGGAATAATTAATGATTCTATACTTATACACTCCTTGAAAGCTGCTGACCCAATAAAGTCTATACCATCATGAAAAATTATGGTTTTTAATTTCTTGCAGCAAGAAAAAGCATTCTTCCCAATAACAGATACGCTTTGGGATATATTAATAGATTCCAAATCACTCGCAGGTATATCCCTGCAATAATGTTCTTCATCTCCACCATATTTTAGCCAAGCATGCTCGTTAAACTCAGTAACTGTGTTGTAAAAAGCATCATTACAAATAACCTTCGTTCCTTCTATCACGAAATAATTGACAATTCCAGCAGGGGCATGTAACAATCTCTTTCTATTTTTACTATACATCACCCCATACTCATCTGTCCAGGCATTTGCCAAATCTTCCTCAGTCACTTCTGTGGAAAGATTTTCTTCTTCATATTGTTGTCTTTCTGGCCTGGAGAGATTGAAAAGCCGGAAAGATACTTGGGAGAGATTATTTTGGGAGATAGCGAGAATGAAGAGTGAATAGAGTGAAGCCAATTCTGCATTTTGCATTAATGGTCTCAATGCATTTAATGCTTCGCTTTCAGAGAGGTTGCGATAATCCTTTTCTGAGAACAGCAAACGATCCTGGGCACCATATTCTTCCAAAAGTGATGGCTGGAGGGCGATGGCTTTCAGGGAAAGGAGGATGCTGGCAAGGGAGAAATCATCAATATGTTCATCAAAGTCTGTCTCTATTCTACTGGGATGACGGAAATCGGGACTGCCTAATTCACGGGCTCGCTGGCCTTTCATGGCTGGTACATACATTCCGTCATAATCAACCAACACAAGCGTACCGTCTGCTTTTACAAGAATATTGTCTGGCTTCAAGTCACCATGCGCAAAAGGCTGGGGCATCAGCCACATTGCCAGACGACTGAACTGATAGGCAAGTAGCGATAACTCATACTGATCATCCCGATGCTTACGGATGTATTTATCGAGCGTCTCGCCTTCCACCCAGTCCATAAGCAATATAGGGAACTCCTTTTCATCTCCAGCGTTGGTATCCACAAATAACTCTTTATCCAAATACTTAACAGGAGTAAGAAATGTACTACTTACATACTCTAGCTCTTCTGAAATCATCCTATACGCCTCCGCACGTCCATCTTGATCTCGTAAGAAGCACTTTATAGCATAACACCTTCCCGTCTGTTCTTCCTTCATCTTGAACACAACGGCAAAGTTTCCACTTGACATGACAGGATTTCCATCTTCATCCAATACAGGACGAAGATTTTTCATCTGCTCGAAGTTATCTTCTGCAAAAAGAATTGCCTCTTTATATTCTTTAATTGATGGATACATATGATGCTATTAAGACGAATGTTGTTATACTTCCTTTAGTTTAAAGGCATAGTTCGGTATCAAACGCTTGAATTTTTCAAGTGTTCCCTTGGGTATTATTGTAGAGTGCCAAATCATGCAGCCCCAAAATATTTCCTGACCGATGGTCGTTACAGTATTAGGAAGAGATAAAGTACGCATAGATGAGCAGTAATAGAAAGCATGCTCGCCAATACTTTCTACACCAGTAGGCACCTTGCAGTCTTTTACTTCACTATACCATGCAATTAAATGCTTATTATTGTTGCCATAAAGCGCATTTCCGTCAACTGCAAAATGCTTTGATTTACAGACTATACTTCTTATTCCACTTCCAGCAATAGGATTTATACCAATTTCAATAACACCTTCAGGTATAACAAGTTCTTTCAGTGTCTCACACCCAAAAAAAGAACTATCTCCAATATTTGTCGCACTTTGGGGGATGGATATTGATTCTAATGAACCACAGTTTTGAAATGATTGTGCTCCGATTTCTGTTATATTATCGGGCAGATATACACTTTTAAGAGCATAACAATTGCAAAATGATCTGCGGCTTATTGCAGTTAATCTTTTCGGCAATCTGACATCCTGCAAGAGTTTGCAATTCATGAACGCACTTTCACCTATAGCCATTACAGTCTCAGGGATATGCACTTCCCTTAACCCGATACAATACGAAAATGCTTTGTCACAAACCACCAATGTTCCCTCCTTAATAGAATACTTTACTAATTCTTCAGGGGCTTTAAGCAGTTTCTTCCCATCAATACTATACTTTACTTTATACTCATCTTCCCAACTTTCTTCCCAGTCCTCATCTGTCACAATTGTTGATAGTTCCTCTTCTACGAAAAAAGAAGGCGTTTCTGGTTCTGGAAGCTGAAATAGTGAAAATGATTCTTTATTTAAATACTTTTTCGCGGAACATAGATAAAACAATGATAAATATGTCAATATATCCTTGTCGTCCATCAGAGGTTTTAACGCATCAATGACCTTACTCTCTGTCAGTTTACGATAATCTCTCTCTGAAAATAATAGTCTTCCGTCACCACCGTATTTCTCCAAAAGCCGTGGATCGTATGAAATTGCCAATAATGATAGCAGAATTGACGAGAGAGGAAAATCATCAATGTGCTCATCAAAATCATCCTCAGTTCTAAGAGGATGCCTAAAATCAGGGCTTCCTAACTCACGGGCTTTTTGACCCTTCATGGCGGGAACATACATACCATCGTAATCAACTAACACCAAAGACCGATCTTCTTTGACGAGTATATTGTCTGGTTTCAAGTCGCCATGAGCGAAAGGCTGCGACATCAGCCACATCGCTAAACGACTAAACTGATATGCAAGAAAACTCAATTCGTAATTGCTAATGAGAAGTTCTGTAATTTTCTCTTCTGATGCATAGATTTCATCCAAACTCTCAGCTCTTTGGTACCTATAAACATACTTTTGAATATATCTGTCAAGTGTCGTTCCTTCTACCCAATCCATTAAAATAACGGGGAACTCTGTGTCGCTCGTATTTTTTGAGTCGACGAATAGTTCCTTGTCTAAATATTTTATAGGTGTTAGATAGTTGCTGTTGACATTAGATAATTCTTCAGTAATTAACCGATATGCTTCAGTACGGCCTTGCTGTTCTTTCAGAAAACACTTAACGGCATGAAACTTTCCACTTCCCTCATCCCTCATCTTGAACACAACGGCGAAATTACCACTTGACATGACTGGATTACCATCTTTGTCCAATACTGGGCGAAGATGTTTTAGCTGCTCAAAGTTGTCTTCCGCTGCTATGATAGATTCAATATATTCAGAAATAAGTGGATAGTCCATTTCATTATTCCTTTTTTATTGCAAAGATAGCTTTATTTTTGCATTCTGCATCATAATCCAATTCCACAAGCCTTGTGAAAACCTTAATTTACAGATTCTGGATATAATTACTGTCCTGATTTTGAATAATTGTTTATCTCATTGGATCCAACTGCGTCCTCAAATGATACATTTATACCACAAAAATCAGCAACAACTTCATATATTGCTGTTTCATTTGTGTTAATATCCTCATCAACAATAATCATTTTACTCATTAATGTGGCAAAATACTTCTTTTGCTCATCAGTTAACAGCCTAACTTGCGAGAGAGCAATAAGTGAGTTTTTAGCTCTTACGACTTTATGGTCCTTGGTTGTGAGCCCAAACTCTTTTTTCAATTGCTCAAAGAAAAAAGTCTCTCGTGCATCAATAATACCATCTGCATGTATGATGTCTAATAAAATTCGCATCATTGCGATCTTCTGTTGATATGTTAATTCCATTGCCATATATTTTATTTTTTTACTATTCTCCAATCATCTTTAGAATTTTTAAGTAACTCAAATTCTTCTTCTGTTACATCTCTTATAGCGTCTTTTGCTTTTGAGGGCTTCCCTGATGACGTGTATTTTTGTACAGTAATGAGAACCCTGTTTTCATCAGTGCCAAATAGTGAAGGAGATTCCACCTTTATTTTCTTCCCGCCCTTAGTAGACGGAGTAGGTTCTTGAACAATGTTTGGCACATCTTCATGAAAGGGAGGTTTATATGGAGATTGCTCCTGCCCCTGAAAAGGTGAATAGGATCCTTCGTATCGTTTCCCGTATCCATAACTACCAGATGAACCATCATAAGGGTAAGAGGATTTGCCATAAGGGTTATATGATGATTTCTTTTTCTTTTTTCCCTGACCGCGAGAGAATTCGCTCCTCATCATTTTTTCGCGTTCACGCTCATCTTCCATACGTTGCATTTCACGCTTAGCTTTCTCTTTCTCATACTCCTTTTGCATTTTGATTCTCTGCATTTCTGCTTGAGATTTATAAATTGGAAGAGGAAGATTCTCATATAAGCACGAGTACGTTTTATCGTGAGTTAATGCTATACCCAACATATATGAAGCAAGTGTGAAGGATTGACCAAATGATGCCTTGCAACGCTCAACAAACTCTTGATCATAAGTAAAGTCATCTGAGAAGCGTTCTCTCATGACTAAATAATTGATGGCTACACTTATGAAATCTACATCTGGCACAAATTCCGAAATCTTCTGAAGAAAACCAGAAGCTCGCTCATCTAGTCTTAAGCGATCATTAATATCATTAGATTTCAAATTTAAACCATTATAGGAATCAAGGATTTTATAGATTGCTGTACCCTCAACTTCATAATCATCCACCTCACGCTTTGCCATAAAATTGCAGATAACATGAACTACATCCATGTAAAAGCCAAGTGTGTCTTTGGGATAGAAAGAATGTCGCTCATATCGCATTAAGTAAGTCCAAATAGGCTTATCTCCGTTGGGACGAATATTATCATAAACATCAGATAGCATCTCTTCTACGGATATGTCATCAATGATTGATTTGCAGAACTGCAGTCCTTCCAATTTGAAAATGTTAAAGATATTTCTGGTGCCCTGCATTGAACTGTCAAACATTTGCCGTTTCTGAATAAGGCTGACAGCATTATCCCATATGGGGTTATCTATGCGGATATGTTCGTCGAAAGATGATTCAAATTCCTTCTTAGCTTCTAAATCAAGAGGGAATATGTGTTGAACCTCCTCAATTGATATCGTTGCAGGGTTACTTAAACTGTCTTTCTTCTCATAATGCAATATAAGATATGCAAATGAACTGTCGAAAGAGTTAACTTCCGCGAATATTGAATCATACAATTCTGGTTTTGATTCAATTTCTGGAATAGAACAATCAAAAGGAACAATTTTTTCCTTGTTCACGTTTAAAAAGCCATATTTATACAAATCAATAAAATCGGCTCTTCTTAATAGTATCAAATAATTCATAATTAAATTCCAAATATATTGTTAGTGCCTGCATTTACGGATTGTCCGTTTAATGCATCATGAATGTTTATTTTACTGCATTCTCCAGCAAAGTTAGAAAGATATGCAGATCGTGTTCCGCTGTGTGAAAGATACAGATTGTTACGGCTCCTAGTCATTGCCACCATAAAGAGAGTACGGCTCAATAATTCACTGCTATTAATATACAATGATTGATTAAGACCTGGCATAAATACATTGTCAAAATCAAGACCTTTTGAGCTGTGATACGTCATTAAACAGATTTTTCCACTATTCTCAGTAAAAGAACCATAGCCGTTCCCAACATATTGCATCTTTACATTTTGTGATGTTAGATACTGATTCAGTGCATTGTAATTAACTTTGCCATAATTGTTAAGCTGTTCATTCCAACGAGGCTTTCCTAATACGGTCAAAGCTGTTTGAACAAAGCTAAGAATACTTCCATGGGAAGGGATAAGAATAGCCGCAGTATCACCGACATCAACTGCTTTCTTAGCTTCTCGCATAATATATTTTACTTCGTCACTCATAGATGTCGCAGTGCATAGTCTGATTTGAGTCGTACGCTTATTCATATCTCTCTTTGCAGAGAAGATGTTCATATTAGGAAGAAACTTTTCTACGGCTGCAATGATAGAACTGGAAAGTCTATGAATTATTCCAAGTTCGAAGTCGCGAGAATTCAGAAGTGCTGTTATTTGCGTTGGAGTTACCGTCGGCTCTCTGAACTGGGGGTCACTATCGTAAATTGACTGGTTTTCATCACCAGCCACAATGACATGTTTAGCTCTGCTATTCATGGTAGCCAAGACACGACCCGTCATATCCTGTACTTCATCACTTAGTACATAATCATAAGAACTACCTCCTCTCATGAAATCATAGTATGTCATGATGTTGGCAGCAATACCCATTTCTGCAAAAGCAGCTTTAAACATAGCAATTAGAGAGTGTGTAAAGACAACAACTGCAACTTTTGCATTGGCATCTCTACGCTTAATTTTCTTCATTGTATAAGCTAACAACACTGACTTGCCCGAACCTGGGAAACCCTTAATCCAGACATTTTGTCGGTCAATGTCGACATTCTCGACAAATTGACGTTGCTGGTCATCCAGCATATTTTCCGGTACTAACCATGCCATATGTTAAACAATTTAAAGTGTGAATATATTATCGTTTTCTGTTTCGTTGTTAATTCTAATTCTCCGACATCTATCTATTATTAATACAATGTATGGATGTAAAGAACCACTATACGTTATGTATAGACGGTGTCTCGCTCTTGTCATAGCCAGGACAAAAACATTTTTGCTAATATCATCATTTGTACTGATATAAAGACCAGAATTTACATACGGTAAAAAGACGTTGTCAAATTCAAATCCCATAGAACCATGATATGTCATAATATTAATATTGTGTCCCATATTTGATATCTGGCCATAGTTACTCCCCAAACATTGATAATTTATACTGTTTGAATTTAAATACATATTGAGATTATCATAGTCTATCTTGCCCCATTTGTTCATAACTTCTTTCCAAGGCTCTTTCCCTTTTTGCTTTATTAGGGCTTGAACATAATTCATTATGTCGCGGTTTGTTGGCAATAATATTGCAGACGTAAATCCACACTTATGACCTTCTTCAGACTTTTTGGAGATAAAGAGGACTTCTTCATCGCTACATGTGGCCTCGCATATTTGAACTTCTTGACACGTGCGAGAATTTATGTGAGGGGTGATAAAACTACTTTCTAATAAGAGTTTGGCCAATTCAAGAATGGATCCGCCAGAGGAATGATAAATATTGTTTAACTCATACTCCTTTGGACTCAAAATTTGCCGAACTTCTTCGATTGTTAAAAGAGATTCTTGTGTTAATGGGTCATATTCAAAAAGTTTGAGATCTGGATTAATAGTGACGACCATTTGATTAGCCATCTTCTTTATTTCAAGGAGAACACTTTTACTTATCAACTGAACATCATCACATAAAATATAGTTATAGTGAATAGGATTCTTTTTAAATTGCCAATAAGTTAGGAGGTCAAATTTTAATCCAATCTCATATGATACTTCTTTGAATTTTGCTCCATCTATATTCCTTGATACTAAGATTAGTATTGTGGCATCCCTATGGAATTTCTTTATTTCCCTTGCTATCTGTAACAATGACAAAGACTTCCCGCTCTTACAAAAACCGGAGATACACAAATTCCCACCAGATTTGTCAAAAACAAATCTTAAAGGCCTTGGATCCACTCCCGTGTCTAGGCAAGATTCAGGTATAATCCAATCTTTCTTCATATTTTGAGCATCTTAACTATGAGTTAGTGCTTTTGTTCTTGTCTGTGTAAGATTATCAGCATCATAATATGCAGTCTGCTCTATCTTTGGTTTCGCAGATCTAATTTCAAAGGCTTTGTCACGCATGCCAAGTTCCTCGGCTACAGAAGCGAACCAGCCATAATCAGCACGGTTTAATGAGTTGGTCTTCCATCTTCTCTCATAGGCATCAAATGCGACTTGGAACTTTGATTTAGCATCTTCTGCTTTCCCCTCCTGTTTATCTATCCTTCCAAGAAGAATATTTACGCAAGGTTCTGATGGATTTATCTCGTATGCTTTTTCAAGATGCTTTCTTGCACGCTTGGGATCTTGATATATAAGAGTGTTACCCAAATTGAAATTTGGCCAGTAATCATTGGGGTTATATTCCAATGCTTTTTCGAAAAATTCTACTGCCTTATGTCTATTTCCAGAATTGTGGTAGAAAACTCCAATCAGGTTATAGTCACTAGGATTTGGATATATTTCGTTTTGTTGCTCTAATGTCTCAGCCGCTCTGAAATCATTTCCTGCATCTTCATATGCTTTCCTCAGCTTTACAAGAGAGTTCTTCGTGGGGACACCTCCGTTTTTCTCTGTTTCAATATTAGCTTCCCTTTCTGCTCTCAACACTATTCTCTCTTCTGTAGTTAATTCCTTATTTGCAAATGGATTTTGAGGCTCAACCATGCAATTTACGCCCATACAAGATGCCTTGGCTAAAAGTAGCTTGTCGGCCGTTATCTCTACAGCAAGAGAAACCTGCGCAGATATCGGGAAACCGCCTTCCCTTGTTATTTTGAGGTTGAATAGCATCTTATTCTCACTGCCTACGCAAATTGGAAGTTCGATAGCTTCTTGTTTCTCTTTAGTAGGCATAAGATCATCTATAACAACAGTATCACTAGGAATTGTCGTTCCTGCAGGAATAAGAACCTTGTTTGTCGTGTCTTTTGTTATTACGAAAATAGGTTCACTTGTTATCGGCTGTATGATGCATTTATTCATACCATTCATTAAAAGAGAATGTATGGCCGCTCCCTTGGAAACATGCGTTTGTAGATCCTGTGGGACGAGAATGTCAGCATCGTCAAAATAGCCCTTGATAGCCTCTTGAATAAAAGGATTCTGTGCACTTCCACCAATCAATAGTACATAATCTATCTCTGATTTCTTCACATTTGCCTTCCTAATAGCACTTTCAATAGGCATAAAAATGTTATTATAATCCTCCTGGCCATTGATTACTGTGGCAAATTTGGAGGCCTTCACAAACACAGACATTGCTTCACAGAACTCTTTATTTGTGAGATAGAAAGATGACTGTGACAATATCCCTTTACGTGTCTCAATATTAATATCTACGGATATCTCTTCTTTATCGTCACGGGTTTTGATGTATTCGGGTATTTCTAACTTATATACCTGTGTTGCAATTTTCTTGCTTATTAATATTTTAAGTCTTTCTGCTATCTTGTACAACTGAGTAGCAAAGAACTGTCGTTCTTTAGTTCTAAAATCTTCTTCATTTACATTGTTATGCTCAAAGAAGCGCGGCAAAAGGTATTTATACGTCAAATATCTGTCTACGTCATCGCCACCTAATTTTGTGAACTTTGAAATAGCAACATTCTTAGAATATAAGCCATTGACTGATTTGCCAATTTCAAGTATAGATATATCACATGTGCCGCCACCAAAGTCAAAGACAAGAACCTTAGAATTGTAATGTGGACTTATGAGCAACGGTTTGTCCGACTCCTCACTATCATGCACATAACTAATAAATGCAGCGTTAGGCTCATCAATAAGGGACTGCTTCGTTACCGTCATTCCATTTGTTTCCAAAGCTTCCATCAGTTCTTTACGCTGATTTGCTTCAAAAGATGCCGGAATACTTACTGCATAGTCAATGTTCTCAGATAATCCGTTGTCTTTACAATATCGTTTAATAAGCATATTAAGATACATGAAGAACACCCTTACGCAGTCTTTAGGATTCCTTATGTTAATGCCTTCCATGCTTCCCACCTCGCTATTGTAATATTTTGCTCCAAGATCTTCGCCGATTTCCATTTTGAAGGAGAACCATATATTTTTGCCTTTCGTTAAGACATATTTAAGATTTGAAGCACCTTCACCAACTAACAGACGACCATTATACCAAGCAATAACACTAGGCAACTTCTCGCTTTGAAAGATGGTTCCATCCTCAAGAATCTGAGTCATTTGAATAGGTAATGTTTTAATTGTGTTTTTGCCATCTTCTTTAGTTGCAATTGAAACAACAGTCGTAGATGTACCAAAGTCAATGCCAACATAGGTTCTTCCCTTGGCCAGCTGAGTTTCAGCCATCGTTGGAAGCATTGAATGAATTGATAAGATATTTGAATTGTTCATTGTCATACGATTTTGAAATAATGAGATACCGTAGGAATTGCTGCTAGAGTTTATAAATCACTTATTCATGATGTCCCTTGGGATAAGAGGTAATTCTTCTTATACTCACTAACCAGTAGTTCTTTAATGTCAACTTCTAACAGTTCTGCTATCTTTAAAAGGTTACTGAGATCAGGCTGTGACGAATTGGTACACCATTTTGAAACCGTTGATGGTGTTACCCCCAGCTGCTCTGACAACCACTTGCTGGTACGCTTTTTCTCGACAAGCACCAATTTGATGCGATTAATATCTTCCATATTCTAGGTTTTTTATGCTACAAATATAATGAAAATATTTCAATTTATCACATTTCGTCTTCAAAACTTGTCTCAAATCACATTATTTTTATGTTTTTTTATGGATTTTACTTCTTTAAAAGCACATTATACAGTGATTGTATGTCGTGTTTTAGCTTATAGAAACTATCAGACTTCTCTAATGTCTGTTCATTCATATAGAGTCTTTTGTTCACTTCAATCATGACAGAATGATACTTCATCGGCACATTGAATGTCTTGCTATTTGAAAACGGTTTGTTAATACCCACCTTGTAACCATGTGACTTAAAATACTGAACGATATTGCCTAGAGCTACTTCGATTGGGTGAGTTTCATCGTCATTATAGCCAATACAAATGTCAATATCAGGTGGATTCGCGCACAGCAAGTTTGGTATATTGGAGAAGCTATGACAATCTACCAACAAGGTTTCTTCCCCCAATTCAAATAGTTTTTTTGACACTTTGGCATGGAAATCAACATAATAATTGAAAGCTTCAATATTGGTACTGAAAGACCGAAGGGTAAAGTAATGCTTCCTCTCGGCAGGAACCTCTCGAATATATCTTATGCCCAATCCTTCTTTTTCTAATGGGTCGTTAACCAATCGTTCCACATCACAATAGAGACGACAGAATTGGAAAACCAAACTGTCAATATTTTCTGAAGTCTGATTAGGCAGAAACAATTCGTCTGTATAATAATCTACGAGAAGTCTTTCCTCGCAATCAAGATCATCAAAAGTGTGCGGAGAATCAACAGGGAATGAAATTGAGGAATGTGGAATATGTAGGAAAAGTTTCCTATAGTGTCTTCTGTCAGAGTTTCGGACATTAAAGAAACTGAAAATATCATTGATGTTACAGCTTAAGTGTTGTTCAGCAAGTAGTTTCCGCATAGGTTCCACAAATCCATACTGGAATGAATACATGCCTAAAGGACGTGCTGGCCCAAGATTGATTACCCTAAAAAAGATCGCAGTAAACTGTTCGTCAGTTAGTTCAAAGCCCAACTTATCTTCAAGCTGATACTTTAATAGACGAAAGGCACATTTTGTTGCTGTTTCACCAAGAGAATTAACTCCGTCGAACCCATCAACGAAAGTATAATACCTCAAATTACCCATAGGATGTCTTTCATCCCAACTTAATTCTTTCTTTTGTTCCATTGTTGTTATTTTTTTGTTAGACAATAAAGTGACTTTCATCATGTGGGTCTAACGACAAGTAACAACACTTGCTGGGGGAGAAAAAGAAAATCCCTATATGCCATTAACAGACACATAAGGAAATCTACAGTCTCTGAGCTATATGAGTTTTTTGGCGTATGCCCACATCTGCTTTCGCTCGCCACCGTGGCTCTTTGGAATGCTCTATTCCTGAAGCTCGGTTGGCACGCATTGCTGCGTTCTTGATGTAAATTTCCGAATGCTCAAATCATTGAGTTCATCAATTCGGTTGCAAAGTTACGAAGAATTATTCATATATCCAATTTTATATTCTAACTTTTGTCGTCAAAGAATGATAGGTTGCTTATTAGAGCCACTGCACTCGACGAACCTGCCAATTCATCCGCAGAGCAACCTATCATGTTGGTGGCAGCCATTTTTTGACAAAGGTGCTTCTGGCGGGAGTATTGACATCGATCCAGGACCTTTTCAGGCAAGCAGAATGGCATAGCTCCTCTGCAAAGCACCATATATTACATTAGTTCATATTCTCTTGTCGTTATTATCTTTTCCTTGATACTCTCATCAATCATAAAGCATTGCTGCGAATCTATAAATACAAGATTGTCAAATTCGACTCGATCAGCTTTGCTTCCGTCCAGTCTGGTATGTCCTATTACCTGGAACACTTTGTTCAGTCCATAGGCTTTTGGCGCTTTGGGGATAGTATGTTCTTCTGCATCTGCCCATAACACACTACCAGTCTTTTCTCCTAAAATAGTACGGTACTTGCCAATAACAGCAAGCATGTTTTGTCCCTCGTAATCATACTCCAATTCATTAATCATGTCTATCATCTGAGAAGAATCGAGCGAAATATCTCTATCGTTCAGCCTCCACAATTTGGCGTTAACCATATTAAGCCAGTATGTCGTTAAGCCTGCATGAGAGAATAGATAAGTGACGTCTTTCACTTTCTCCAAATGCGCTATTTTGAAGAAACCCTCGTATTCAGTGAATATTTTGTTGAATTTGCCCCAGTTCTGTTTATCGCAACGAGAAGCACATGCTATTTCCATAGCTCTCTTTGAACAGTAGTGAAAGTCGTGGTTGCCTTTAAGCAGAATTACTTTATCATTATGGTTCTGCTTTAGGTCTATGATTTCCATCAGATTATTGTAAACCGCATCGAAGTCATATTCTTCAAGATGGCTCCTATATGGGTCAAGATAGTCACCCAAGAACACAATCCTATCAACCTGCTCCAAATACTTTTGAACAGGATCTTTCCAGAACATTTCACCATGGACATCAGGTATGACTAATATATTCTTTGCCATCCATCAACGATTTAAGATTGCTATCGCCTTTTCTGCATCAAATTCTGTAATGCCGACTAGAGTATCTGTCAGAACCACATGATCTTCCTGCTCTGGCAGCATATCGTCAAAATCATCAATGATGACATAGTTTGAAACTTTTCTCTCATGTATAGATAACCACTCTTTGATTTCGTTACCCCGGCATACTCCTAACTGAAATTCATCGAGGTTCGCATTTAGTAGCATTTCGTCACTTACCGTGTTGGGAGTAATATCGAGAATGTGCCCAGGCAGGTTCCTTTTTTGCCACATGTCCCTCAACTTCGGCACTCCATAGAACTTCCAAGAGGAAGAAATCACTATGTCAGCACCTGTCTCGTCAATAATATGAGCAAGATTTGCAACGGATACGGGATCAAAGGCGTAGCCATACTCATCCTTTGGAGTGTCCTTTGTCATTTTACTATGCCACTCCTTTGTATTAATTACGCCGTCTATGTCTAAAAACAGGACTTTTCTCATGCATCACAAATTTGGTGCAAAAATACAATAAACTTATGAGTATTTCAAAAAAATAAGTTTCACAAGGCTTGTGGAAATAGTAATTCGTAGCACTTTATAGCATCTTGCATGATGTCATAATGGTCAAATGCCAAATGTGGCAAATCCGACAGTGGCCACCATTCAGCTTTGGCAGCATCATCTTGGCCAGTGACAGCGATAGGCTCATCGATGAGGGCCAGATATGCAACAGTGATAGTTCTCCCTCTTGGATCACGGTCAATTTTGGAGTATGCTCCAATCTGATGCATATCCAAAACCCGAAGCCCAGTCTCTTCCTCTAACTCCCTAATGGCACACTGTTCCGTGGTCTCATCCATGTCCATGAAACCGCCAGGGAATGCCCATGCACCCATGAAAGGTGGATTCCCTCGCTGAATAAGCAGCACCTTGGGCTCTGCCTCCCTCGTTATTACGATACTGTCAGCCGTAACAGCCGGTCTCGGATATTTATAGGTGTATGCCATATTTCACAAGTTTATCTACTAACTCCTTACAGTTTCTGAAACCTTCCTCTTCCTGCATTTTGGCAGCTCTGCTTTGGTTTTCACCTTTCTCAATTTGCTCCCCTCGTAGCATTTCGTAGGTGACAAAAGTCTTCATCTCGCTATTACCGTCAGGCAGCTCTCTCCCTAAAGCGACACCGCTTGGATAAGCGCAGAAGATGCCATCGGGGTATTTCTCATTGCCTTGTGCATCCGAATTGAGATGCAGATTCTTCATGATCCAATCCTTCATCACGTCCATTTTTGGCATATCCATCGGCAAGCCAGTCCTCTCCTTATACCTGTCAAAGAAGTGAGGCGTAAAGAATGCTTTCTCCGGCTTTGCCAAAGGATTGGAATCAAGATACATGAAGCCTACAAGGTGAAAACCATCAGACTGCCGGTACACCCCGAAATACATATAGTCGAGCAATCGCTGCTTCTTTGTCGTCTGCCAGTCGCGACTCAGCATGTATATCATATAGTCGATGCCCCTGTTGCCGCTTACCATCACAGGTGCGAAAATCTTCAGCCCCTGGGGCTTTGTCTTTATCACAACACGCCAATACTTCGGCTGAAGCGCATCTATCTGATGATGCACGAACGCTTCATCAAGGTCAAGCACCCTGACAATATCGTCATAGTCGAATGTATCTGTTATTATAGCTGCCATATCCTTATTTCGCTCGTAATTCGCTCTTAATTTTCGGATTTTGCGAGCGTCTATTTCTTCTGATTTTCAGCGAGTTGTGAGAATTGAGCTCTTAAATTCGCTCGCAAATTCGCTCGTAATCGCTCGCAAATTTCACATTTTTGCGAGCGACCATATCGACTTATTTCCTATTGTTTGATTCACGATTTTACCAGATTCTCTTAGCTTGCGAAGGATATTATATACCTTCGTATTCTTCTGCTTGTCTGTCAATTGATCAGGCAGCACATCCCACAGCAGTCTCACAATCTCCTGTTTGCTCAGTGTTTTGTGATCATTAAGCGATTCGAGCAAGAGGGCTTCGCATTTCTTATCTGCCAATCCCTTATGTTTTGAATACTCTACTTTTTGACCCGTTACCTGAGCGATATTCTTTGCTACATAGATATGAGGCAAACGGCCTTCTATCAGTTTGCGCTTGCGAAGCATTGCCACCGCTTCTGGACTGATTTCCTTGTTCTTCTGCACCTGATCCAAAAGTACCGCATCCGTTAGCGACAAGTCTTGATTAGCAAGCAGCATCAGGCTGTAGTTCTCGTCGATGATAGTTCCTGGCATGTTGAGAACAACCTCATCAGCAGTCGATAGGTCATAGTCAGGCATAGGTAGGAAACGCTCCTTCTGGCTCACGAACATCTTGTGAATGCCATACCCTTACGTGTCAATCATCTTAATGTTTACCATCGCCTTCACCAATGCCGGATTGCGGTAACTCTTGGGAGTTTTCTCTCCCGTGATGTATTGCCTATAGTCGCCCTCGAAGAAAGTACCATCGTTCTGAAACTTCAGTGAGTCCTTGTCTTCTGTCACAATGATTCTGGCTCCCTTCTCATAGTTTTGGTGGGCTATGGAGTTATGCATGCCCTCGAGAATGCTCTCCGTATCATACTTCCATACTTCTGCCGGAATCAGCGAGTTCTTGGGATATATCTTGAAGCGGTAGTTACGAATCCGATGAAGCAGTTCTGTAGTCGTAAGGACAAACGGAATGGTATAGATGTCGCCAAACACCTGCCCGTCCTGGAAACATTTCCAAACTATCTGAGCAATGTGATTCAGTTTATAGGCCGATGTTTCTTTGCCCACTAACAGCAGTGTTGCGCGAGTAACCTTTCCTCCAACTGTTAGACCAGCCTTATCGAGAAACACCTTGTCGCTCCAGCCGTCACATTCTTTGGCAAGCTTGGGATATCGCTGCTTATAGCCCTCACGAGCTTTCAAAATTGCATCTGGCTCCAAGTCTTCCATTGTTGCATCGGCTATGACCTCTGCCGTCCAGTCGAAACTCACCTCATCCCGCTCTTCCAAGATGGCATTCTTACGGGAGTCCGTCATCTCAATCAGCGAATCGTCCAGTCGCTGCCAAGCCTTGTTGTGAGCATAAACTGGTTGTCGCTTCATGTGGCGAGGTATATGGATTACCCACACCGTCTTGTTCGTGTCCGACGTAATGAACTCCTCCACCATCAATCCCTCTGAAGGTAGATTGGTACATTGGCTAATCAGTCGAAGTCGGGCCTTCTGTACGTCATAGTTGTAGGTGTCTGTTCCAACAATCTCCAATGTCTTATCTACTACACCTACGACCAAATGTCCTCCCTCCATGTTGGCCAAAGCCGACACGTATGAGATAACATCATCCTTCTCATGCCCATTGAAGTCATTCTTCAGGTTCTTGAATTCCTTCCACTCACAAGCCTCATCCTCCTTCGGGTAATGCATGATAAGGTATTGTTGTAATTCCTGTTCTGTCATATCTCGTCTTACTTTATTTCTATAACGTTTTTTTTCTGATCTTATTTCGTTGTCTGTCTCTATTACTAAAGTATAGAAAACTCGAAAATGTTACATGTTTCGTATTTCTTTTTATCTTTATCATACTTTTGCATCGTTCTTCTCTCGCTCTTTCCATACTCGTGAGTAAGCCTAGAGTATGCCAAGAAGCAGCCAAGAGTATGGGTAGAGTATGGCTATAGCATGACTTCCTACCATTTGATACCTTCTACAATTTTCAATGCATTCTCAATGTTCTTTTTCATTTCGTTATTAGAATGCTCAAAAAATGCATCGTGTGCAATACGTTTACTGCCATTCTCAGCAGATAACGCATCATTTGCTACGTTTGAATTTGAATCCGATATAATTAACATACTTATTATTTATTGACGTTTGAAATAGTGATAATTCAATTCTGACGAGAAATAATGTTTTCTCTTAATCCAGACAAAGCCATCTCCCTTAGTAATAACCGCAACATCTACAGGTCCCCCCACACTTTCTTCATCAGTTGTTATATGTCGCTTTAAACATGTCATTCTAACAAGACTTTCTGCCATATCTGCTAAATCTTCTTTTGACAAAAACGCCACAGTATCTAAAAGCTTGTCGGTGTAATTTGATTTTATATAGTCGTTTAAGTCATCAATAAATAGGGAAGCTTGAGCTTGAATATCCAATTCATTTAATGCATTTAGTAACACCTCTGGTGCTTTAGCTTCTTTAAGGCTATTTACAATGATATTTCTAAAACTAACAAATGCATTTCCGATATTGGCATTAATTGTATCCCTTAGTTTTTGATCAATACCCCTAACAACTGTATTGGCTACATCCGTTTGAGCAAACGGAACAACGCAAGCATTTGTATCATTAGATACTTCGTAATACCCCAGTTTCCAATGCTTAATAATCCCGTCAAATGCTATAGATACTTCATGCTGATAATAAGATGGGAACAATTCCTCTTCTCCATACCCCCAAAACACCAAACCTGTTTGAGAAAGATAGACAGGTGTGTCTGCAGTTATAATTTCATATAAAGCGTCAATAAATAATACCTTAAATTCATTAGGGCATACAGGATCTTTTAATATATCTGACAAGACATTATCTATCAATTTTTCCGCATAATTAATGAAAGATTCTTTGGAATAGTCTTTTAATTGAGAAGTTCTACTATGGGCTGCATAATCTTTTGCAAGTTTAGATAAAAATGCAACCATCTCTCCAAACATTGTATTAGAATCCAGAGGAATAGAATTTGCTTCTAGCTTGTTTTTTGATGTAGATATCGTTTCATCTTTTAATCTACTAATGAAATATGTGAGCATCCCCATTTGGTCTTTTATTGAAACCTTAGGGAGAATGACATCGTACAAATACTGCCAAAAATCATCAGCATAGTCTGATAATTTTGGGAATGATTTATCTATTAAGAAAGTATCACGATAGTTCTTAATTATGACCTCCCAAGGTATTCCATAGAAATCCAGATTGTTGTATATGGCAATTCCAACTGGGAACTTTCTAGAAAGTTCAAATATTTTATTTGTATCATTTGTAATCTTTCTTGTTGATGATGTCGAGTATGTCGCTGCACTATCTGCAGCAAAAGCAATACCTCTTCTATTTAATGTCCCAACTATTGCAGTCATATAATTTCAGTTTTTAATGTTTATACTATTTATTATTCAGGAGCGACCTCTTCACTATGTGTAGTAGAAAGCACTTTCCCTTCAAGCTTAATTGGTTCATCATATTCAATGTTTCGCTTTGATTTGTCAATCATACGAAGAAAAGAATTATTGCTTTTCGAGAATATCTTATTAATCTCTTCGTTTGAGAAACCGATGAAACTCAACAAACAACAGAGTAAGAGCTTTCTTAATTTGTGATTCAAATCGTATAGTTTAAGACCATCAACAACGTGTTCTTTCTTCCCTGGTGGTAGAAGATGTGAAAAGTAATGACGAGAATCACGAATACATGCAATATCTTCATCAGACAATTCCAAAATAGCAATATCAGAAAAGTCTTGTCTTAAGTTCTCAAGAATACTCGTTATTCCAAGACCATCTTTTTTATATCTGCAATAATAGCCCTCAACAGCCTGAGCAACAATTAAGAAATCATTGCTGCAGAATGTTCCACGATGGCCGACACTATCTATTAGATGGGCTCGTATTGGAAAAGAGTTCTTCTCTTCATACCATTTCCGAATAATCGTAGGGAATGAGTCCTTTATAGTCTCATACACGAACAAGTATTCCCAGAATCTCTCTGGTGAGCCAGAACCGTTTTCTTTTTTATCAAAGATTTCTATTGTCCAATTCTTAGTAGAATCAGGTTTTTTATCCTTGTCAATAAGTTGGAAACGGCTATATTGTACAGGGGTCAGTGTCGCAAAAGAGAGAAACTGTTCGAAAGCAAATACTTTACGTTTTGCATCTTGCATGGAAACTGGTCTCGTAAAAGCGAAATTGAGTGTACTGAGCTGTTCCACCTCAACTCTCATTCCTGTTTTCGAATGCTTGAACTGTACTTCTCCTTGAAGTTCCAAGTTACATCCTTCTTCTATCTGAACAGAAACATGATGCGCATTGTTTAAATCTGCAGACCATGTAAATAATTTTTCTTTAACATCAAAATGAAGACAATTGGGATTAAACCAATATGGCAATTCGTCAATATAGACTTTAACATCGTAATTCCCTGGCTCAAATAGTGATCTTATATGTTTACCAACAGCAACAACTTGAGATGTGTATTTAGCCGTAGAGAATTGGCAACTCGTGTTAAATGTCATTGCCTCATGGCTGTTGAAGATACTAATCTTCTTTGATTCGGACGAAATCCCCCAAATAACATCATGTTGTACAACTTCATCCCCAACAAGGTGGTCCATAGGAGAATCTGAACCAAACGCTCCTATAGTCTCGAGCACTATCCGGTCTCGTTCAATAATTAGAATCCCTGGAATCTGGTTCCCTTCATCATCAGGCAACCACCATAGTCCTTTATATTTTTGGGTGTCAACCATCAATGTAAAACTATTATCTTAACACACACTTAAAGATTCCCACAGTCCGATATTCCGTCTCACTATCAACTTCTATCGTTTCGTAGTCCTTGTTCAGCGGAATCAACTCCACTTTTGTATGCTGCCATCCTTCTTCCGTAACCACCTTCTCACTCTGATACTTTTTGATGGTGTACATGCCACCATAATCAATATCTTTCTCGTTACACTCCGTGAGAACGATTTCCCCATTACGAGAGCCACCACGATACCACTCGAATACACAGATGTCGCCATCCTTAATTTTGTTCAACATGGAGTTGCCTTTGGCATGAACGGCAAAGTGACGCTTGGGGTCAGGAGTAAAGCTGTTGCCAGATGCATCTACCCATCCTTCTTCCTCAGGTACTACTCCATCTTCAAAGTAGCCGCAGGCTGCACGCAGGGTGTAGAGCGGTACGCAACCCTCACGATAAGTGGGAAGAACGACAATCTTAGATTCTTCTGGCTCTGTTTTATTTTCAGTGGGATTGAGTTCTACTGCCTGTTCGCTATCTTCAATGAGTTCTCGATGCAGAACAGCCTTTTTACGAGCGGAGGCTTCGTTACAAATTGTTTTGAGGGATGCAATCTCACTTTCAATTGTTCCAATTTGGGCGACAACTTTCTTTTGTTCTGATAATGGAGGAAGCGGTATTTCAAGATTTGACAATAAATCCTGATTGAGGCTCTTAATATTAGCACCATTACTTCCCGTTGTAAGGCGTTGTCTGATATTTGCGGAAGTCAGTAGGTAATAAAGGAACTCGCTATTCACTTCGTCGGACACAATGCGTACTCTTATTGAGAAACCGGAAAAAGTAGTTCGCTCTTCGGGCTCCTTATCAATAAGCATAAAGCGTCCAACTAATTCTCTTGAACCGTTAGACCTTACTGTCACAAGATCATTCTTGTGCAGGAGGAAGGAGTCATCAATATGTTCG
>Ga0265301_10000868_pt1 | contig 41425 bp, 62 predicted proteins | sample AusTroGonzalo_MG_2_FD_193488 | JGI IMG/M metagenome (GOLD analysis project Ga0265301, IMG submission 193488) | Bovine rumen microbial communities from tropical cattle in Woodstock, Queensland, Australia - Gonzalo_04 | ecosystem: Host-associated > Mammals > Digestive system > Stomach > Rumen ...
CTCTTATACTTGGAATCTAAGTAATCTCTTATAAATCTTCTATCATCCATCATAGTGCCATATAATTGTGCTCTATCACTCAATCTATTATAAGCCATATCCCATGTTTCATTCTCTGCTAAACTTATTGCTCTAATTGTACAATCATTAGTGAACTTGCCTAAACTATTAGCATTATAATATTTATACATTACATCTCACTTATTTTCATAAAATGTCTTCTAACTATTTCTTGCTCTTCTGGAGATGTTGCTTCTTCTTTTATAGTTTTAGCAAACTTTACTAATGCATGAAGCATATATTCTAATTCTTTTAAGCCGTCTTCTTTAGCACCGTAATTTCCCCTATTATATTCGCCTCTATAATCTTCATAAGCCTCATAGCTTCCTCTCATTCCATCCATATATTTTGAAGCTCTATAACGTGAATCTACTCCTCTACGACCATATTCGTTATATTCTCTATAGTCTCCATAATTTCCGTAATTGTTATTCATACACTCTACCTCCTTTAAATCTTTATATACATCGACAACTTTAAACAAATAATCAATATCTACTGAATCAAGTTCTACTTTTCCACATTTTTCAATGAATTTTTCTGCTCTTTCAATCATTTCTTTCATTGGAAACACTCCTTTCTAGAAGCTCTATTATTCTTTCATTTTGCTTTATAATCTTCTTCAAATACACTTCATCTTGTGTTTGTAATTCTTGCATTAAATCGACATTATTATAATCTTGAAATAATATTTGTAGACTCAATGCTTGCAATAACAAACTTATGTTATCTACACTACGCATATCTCTTTATAAAAATATTTGCGTTCTTTATGATAGGTATTTGAGTAGCTGTTGTTGTTCCATCATAAGTTATGCTTGGTATACTTCTAACTGTTATTGATACACTACCTCTACCACATACTCTTATATATTTACTAGCAGATACATTGGTATAAATTCCTACTGTTACTGGAGTATCCATTTCAGACCCAGCTAATTGAGTACCATCAGCAAAAATAGCAAGACCCACGTTACCAGCAGTAGCACTTGTGACATTCGCATTAAATCCAATCTCATAAATACCTCCTTCTACTATGTTAAAAGTAGCACTACCCTCATTATGATTTAACCATCCATTAAAGCAATTTGCACTTGCTGTTCTTAAATCTGTGTCAGCAAATGTAATTGGAGAAGTATTTGATGTTAATATTAATTCTTGTTCTTGTACACTTTCTATCCTTTTATCTCTCTCCTTTCTTAATAAAAAAAGGTATAGACCTGCTATACCTTAACAAATTAGCAAGTTCTCTTTTAGAGTTTGTCATTTGACTATATGCTATACAATTGTGTTGCCATAGAATCCATTTCCATAACTATATAATCCTACATAAGGACTAGATACTGGATATGCTGGAATTGGATATGGTCTTACTTGATTTACTATTGATGTTCCTATTCCATTAGCAGTAATAGTGTTCTTTAAATCGTTTACTTGAGAACGTAAATCATCAATAGTGTTTTGCTTCATAGCATCAAGAATCTTTTGGGTATTTTCAATTCCTTGAGCTCTTAATGTGCAGCAACATTCATCCATTTTAGCTTGTTGTTGTAATGCTGTTGTTAAAATGTTTGTATTCAATTCGTTTGTTTGAGTTAAAATATCTCTTTGAATTGAATTAGAACTTCCTAGAATTGAGTTTTGTACTCCCATGTTTCCTGTTAAAATATCACTTCTAACATTACATAGGTTTGTAGCAGTATCACTAAATCCGTTAGCTAATGCTGTTAAAATAGATTGAGTTCCACTTGTTACGTCTCTTTGAGTAAACTCACTAGATACATAATCAGTAGTTGCTACATTATTCCATCCGCCACTACCAAAACCGTTGCCCCATCCGTTTCCTCCGAATAGTAAAGCTAATAGAACTAAAGCCCATATTCCATCGCCTCCAAAGAATCCGTTTCCACCACCGATAGGCATTGTTGGTACGATTCCACTTCCGTTCATAATATCCTCCTTTCTTTCTATATCAAACATTTCTGTTGATACCTTATTTAAGTTGATTAATTAAATCTGGTGAAAACCCCATTTGCTCTGCTTTTTTATAAAAGCTATCCATTTGTTCAGGTGTTCTTCCATTTGTGATTTGCTTGAATAATTCTACTGGATCATCTTTATTCTGTATTGCTTTTTCCACTCTTTGAAATGCTTGTGGATTTCTCGCTTTCAACTGATTCATTAACATCATCGCTATCTGACTTTGCATTTAACTTCATTCCTTTCTCTAATTCGTTTATTTTTGCCATTAAAAGCTCTATTTTAACGTCTTTTTCATCTTTCTCGATAATTTCCTTTACCTCATAAGATTTGACCTCTCCTGTGGCTTTTTTAACCCATAATACTGTCATATCTTGACTAAAGAATGGTGTATCTCCCATAACAGAATTTTTCATTACGTCATCATAAGAATTTGCATACCTCATAAAGTTATTTGGTGCTATTTGAAAGTTTTGTGTTATAGGTGCTGGCTGTTGAATCTGCTGTTTTAATCTTTCAAGCTCGTTAATTTGTGCATTTATTTTTTCTAAATTTTGATTTGCATAATAGTTTGGAAACATATTTACCTCCATTGAAAAAGATACGCTTTGACTCCTCGAAATGTGTATTAAACAAGTCTATTAAGTGGTATCTCCTTTCTTGATAAAATTATCGCACAAAAAAAGAACCCTATTTTGTAGGGTTCCTATAATATTTTTGTAATCTTTTTCTTTAATTTTTGTAGCATTTTATCTACTGTATACTCTGATACACTTAATTCCATTGCTATTTTTACTCTACTATACCCTTTAATCTTATATTCCAATAACTTGGAGTATTCATCATCAAGCATAGCTTCTTTTACTATATAGTCATAATCACTCTTGGTAAATTCAAAATATTTCATAGAAATATGCCTAGAATAAGATAGCAAATAGTTAAAAACCATAAAGCACAAATAATCTTTAGAATGTTAAATAATCTTTTGTTTTCCTCTTTATAATCTTTTAATATATCGAGAGCATAACTATTCTTTTCAATTTGTTCTTTGTTGTTTGTAATCATTTCTTCGTGGCTGTGCAATGCGTTCATATTTGCTATTATTCTATTCGTATTTTCTTCTAATTGAGCTTTTAATTCTTCTAATTCCATATTATCCTTTCTTAATCCAGACTTGTCCTAAATCAATTAAAACATAGCCTTCTTTTTTATCTAACACCTTAAACTGAATGTATTCGTCTACTTTTTTAGGATAAACCGTTTCCCATTCTTCATTGTAAGCTACCCATTGATTATCGGCTATTCTATACCAGATGTACCCATCAGATTCAGCAACTTCATAATAATTATAAAATCCTACTGTTGCGTATCCTAGTATGTTTCCGTTTAATGATGGCTGTGTTCTTACTCTCAAATTGTCTACTTTTACTTCAATTTGGTCTTTGTATTCATCACGTTCTACATTAGGAGTTATTAAAGGTAAGTCTGCTGTTGTTCTCCAATTCAATCCAAGACCATTAAGAATGTTTGTATCATCAACAAAGTAACAATCAGATGGATCATATTCGTTGTTGAATTGGTATACACCATAACTGTTTTTATACCAAGATGTATCACTAGATTGCGAAATCTGTATGTGAGAATGTACTCCTGTTGCGAATCCTTTGTCTCCCATTTGGAAGAAGCCTTCGCCACCTGAGAATTCTCTTCCTACCCAACTATCCATTGTGTTATCGTGGACTACCATAAATGTTGCATAGTCTACTCTGCCATTTGCAAACCTTACTTTGTTTTTAGATTGAAACATAGCTTGACCTGTTGATGGATAAATAGCTTTGCATACAATATCGCATGGAGCATATATTAAATATCTTACCCCTGTTGATTCACCTCTTACATCATGTGCCTTAATTCCTTGATGTGAATATTGTCCGTTAGAACCTTGAGTAATATACATATCAGTAAAAGGGCATAGAAAATCTTCTATGCCATTTCTAATTGACTTCTGATTTGGCTTCCTCTTCTTCGCCTCCTACAATTCCGTAGATTTCTTCTGATTCTTCAATTGCTTCAATTTCTTCTTGCTTTTCTTCGTTTTCTTCTTTTACTTCTTCAACTGTTTCTTCTACTGCTTTTTCTTCTTCCATTCTAATCACCACCTTTCTTAATAATTGTTAAATAACTGTAATTCTCCATTATTGTCTATTCCTAAATATTTTGTTGTGTTTCCATCTGGAGAAATAAGTTTAATTTTGTTTCCGTTTGAATTTGGATATCCATTTGCTATACAATCCCAATATTCCGTATTTGTTGGTAATTGCCCTATTGAATCTGTTTTTGCTACATAACTAGATCCTTCATAATAAACTACATCAAGTTTTTCGTATGCTTTTGTATTATTATATTCGCCAGTTAGATTAAATCCTACTGGACCAAGTGTTTTTGTTGACATATTCTATACCTCACTTTCTTAAACTGACACATTATTTATATATGTATTTAAAATAATTCCGTTTGTTGTTGTACCAGCAATTCTAGTATATCCATACAAATAATTAGATAAAACTTCATAACCTGTCATATCATTTCCTGAGCCATTGTAGCTAAAATTTACTGTAGATGAAGTGTCAGTATTTGTTAAACAACAATTCATTATTCTGACTTTGTTATTTCCAGAAGGATTTCTTGAAGCAAAACTAAATGTATGCCCTGTTTTATATATACAATTATCTGTTACAAACGAACAGCTAGTCATTCCAGAAGCAATATCTAAAATTGCATATTGGTTTTCAATTACAGAATCTTTCAATAAAACATCACAACTTCCTGCTGATTGAGCTATAAACAAAGCATAAGAATTACTACCTTTTAATGTAGAATTCTTTATAATAACTTTTGGTGTACCTTCATAGTGTGAATAAATATATTTAGTAGTTTCCAAATTACAATTGTTCATTTCTACATAGCTTGTTCCTCTTGGGTTGAAAACTCTTTGACTATTATCACTTGAATTATTTATCATTTTAAAAGATACATTTGTAAAATATGATTTAGTTGTCGATTTTAAACTTATTAATCCTCTGCCCTCCGTTGTTAAGTTGTTAGCATGGAAGTCAACTGGAGCAGCAGCATTTGTATTGTAATGTGTTTCTTGAATATTAAATAAATTGCCTAAATAGCTATCTGGTGATTTTAAAATGCTATTATTTACATAAATGTTTTTAGAATACTCGCTAGTATATAAAATATGGTCTCCATCTCCTAAATCTGCTGCTGATATTATATCTGCATTGTTAATATACAATCCATCAATATTTTGTGCATATATTGATTGGGAAGAATTCCTTGAATACATTCCATCAATTACAATATTTTTTGTTAAAAATGTTTCATCTGGGTCTGAACTTCTTTTTGTAGCTCTAATATCGTATTCCAAGTTTTTAAATTTTGAGTTAAAAAACTTTATATTTTCACATTTTAGTATTTTAAAACCAACTATGTTTGAAGAATATGATGTTACTCTTGTATGACCTGATGGTGGGTAAGATGTATTATCTCTTGTAGATTCAATATTAAATCCATCAAATATTATGTCAGTACAATCGTTTAATTCGAATCCAGATGTATCAGCAACATTACTTGAAGCAAACTTTATTTTTCCATAATTAATTATTCTTTTATTTGATAAAGAACTCAATACAATCTTGCTATTTAATAAATAAGCTCCTTCTGGAATTATTATTTCATCAGCTTGTAAAGTAAATAACTTGGTAAAAACTGTAGAATTGTTTGTAGTACCATCATTAATAGCTCCTAGTTGTAAAGCATTTACACTACCATTAATAATTAATGTAGCATATAATCCATCGTTGTTTAATGCTTCTTGATAGTCTGTTAAACTTGCTGTATCTGTGATTATATACTCTGCTCCACCACCATCGTTTGCTGCATAGTATCCTTTTGTTACTACTAAATCACCAATACTTACAGTATTGTGTGAAGCATCTTTTAATGCAGCCACATTATTAAAGTAAATAACTCTTTTATTTACCCTGTCGTTTAGCATTTTGCCTTGCTTAGCACTTAACATTTTATCTGCTGCTGTGCTATTACAACTATCTACAATATCATCTTTGCTTAAACCACCTGTCATATATTGCCAATATTCTGTGTCTGTTGGTAATACTTCGTGAGATGGCTTTGTTGCAATATAAGTAGAATCATCATAAGTTACCATGTTTAATTTTTCATAGTATGCAGAAGAATCATATTCTCCTTTTGGATCCATTGCTACGGTTCCTAATACTTGCGTTATATTACTCATCAAATACCACCTCCAATTTATTTCCATTCAACTGAAAGTCATAATTATAATCTGTTGATGTGTAACAGATTAGTTTTCCATTTACTACATCGAAAGTAGTAAAGAATGTACTTCCAGTATCTCCTTTATCCCCTTTTAATCCCTCAGGGATTCCTAAGTTAAGATAAATTACGTTATGCTCTTCATCTTTGTTTGTAGTAGCTGTTGCATCACTACCTGGTGCAAGTGTTTCGGTATTTCCTATTTGTACATCGTAGTCTTTTCCATCTTCTCCTGGATCTCCTTTGAATCCTTGCAATCCCCTAGTACCTGCTGGTATTTCAATTTCAATTAAGTTAGCAGCTTCTATTGCCCTTGTTTCACTCCTTTCTTAATTACAAAATATAGTGAATCTCTGCCTTCTGGAATTAGAGTATCTCTTGTTCCATCGGCTCTTATCATTACTAAGTCATATATATATGTGCCTTCATCTAGGTTTTCGGTATCTGCTGTTTCTAATGTTATAACTCCGATACCATCTTCAAATTCTGTCGTGCTCTTTTGCATTATAATCGACCTATCTTGTAGTTTTCTTAAAGTAAAATACAGAGTAGCACCTTCTGTAAGAAAGTACTCCCCTGTATTCTTTACCATAGGTCTTACTGCGATTGGTCCAGTATCTCTTTTTATCATTTCAATATCCATCGTTACTGGGTTTATTCTTATCCTTTAATCACTCTCCTTGCTTTTCTCATATTTCTCTTTGAAATAATCATATAAAGCATATTTTTCTGTTGGTATATTCTTTGATGTATCTCTTTCATATTTTACTTCGCCATTTTTTATTACTTTTTTATAGTAATAATCACCAATTTTTACATAGTATTCTTCTTCTTGAATATTATCTACATCATTTACTATTTCTTTTGCTGTTTTGTTTATTTCTTTTTGCTTTTCTCTAGCTTTGTCATATTTTTCTGATTTTGATAAAGAACTATCACTTTGAATTTGTTTTTGTTGCTTATATAAATCAGAAATATCGTAATTTCTAGAATTCATATAACTGCTTTTAGCAACGTCTATAGGAGTTGCTTTTGTAGAATTCTTTTGTGTTTCTATTTCAGTCTTTTTATCGTAATAATCAGAAACACTTCTATTACTATAAACTGAATCAGCTGTGAACTTAGATATAAACGGAGCAACCAAAGGATTGTATTTTGATGACGATTTTTCTGTAATCATTGGTAAAAAAACATCTCCAATTGCTCCAGAATATTGGTCTATTAAATAGTGAATTGCAAGTGGTGATTTAAAGTTTTTCATGCTTTCTGGTAGAGGTAAATCTTTAATAGCCTTTCCAATAAATTTACTTGCTTCATCTGTCTTTTCATTGTATTGCTCTTCTGTTGGTCTTTTTGCCATTGAATCAGATATTATTTTATTTCCACTCCAAGACTTATTATTTTTAACTTGAGAAAGTGGTGAAAAAATGTTGTTATTTAAAAAGCTATTTGGAGCAACTTGATCTGCTGCAAATTCTCCAAAGCCTTGAAAAGCCTTTTTATCTCCTTCTAGATAATTTCTTCCTCGTCTTACTGCACTTCCTATAACACTTACAGCTCTTCCTTTTGGAATACGTATCCATTGACCATCTTTTAGTTTAAATAAATAATAGTTATCTTTTTGATATTCTTGCATTTCTTTATACTCGTCATCGTCATCATTCATAGCATCGTTCAACATTGTTGGTGCTATACCAAATACCAATGCTTTTAATAATAAATTTACAATCTGTTTTTTATCTCCTGAAGCTAGTGCAAAGAAATTTCTTACTTGTTTATCAAAACCTTGAATGGATGCATTAAAGAACGTAGCTCCATTTCTATTTAACATTTTAGCAACATCTCCACCACGTTTGAAGTTTGTTGTTACTTCTGCTGCATTATATAAAGCCTCGTTTAAAACCTTGTTAGCACTCTTTTTAGCCTTGTTTTGATTCTTTACTACTAATTCACCATCAGCATTTACTTCGTAGCCATTAGCCTTAATTGTAGCTATAAATTCAGCCATTCTTGGTACTGACTCTACTAAGTCATTCCCCTTTTCAATAGGCATTAGTAATTTGTCTTTTAATTTACTTGCTTTTGATTGTGTCTTATCAACAAATTCCCCATTATTGAAATAAGAATTTTGTTTTCCTCCAGCAGCTTCGTACAATTGGTTATATACTCCATCACCAGCCACTTGTCTTAATGCTTCTGTACTTGCATAAGATTTTATAAATTCTCCAGTATATTTACTATTAAAAGGTGCATCTCCAATATCTCGAAAAGCATTAGTAAACATAAATATTGGGTTCTTTTGAGTTGTTAAGTTTCTAAACATTTCACTTATTTTTTTTGGTGTATATGTTAGTTTTTTAAACAAATTGCTTCCTTCAATTGCTTGTACTGATTTATTAGGTGTTAATGATTCATATATTCCTTTATTGATTGGTACTACTGTTGCTACTCCATTTTTGAAAATTGTCATTGTATATGTACCATCGCTATTTTCTTTTATTAGTTCAGGATTTATACCAAAACTTTCTTCATCTGTTATTGAATTTATAGAAGTGTCTTCACTTCCCATGCTTAATGTTTTTGCAAGTTCTTGTCCAAATAAGTTAATTCTTTCAGATTGTTGCACTTGTTCTGTGTATTTAGCAATTGATTCCATAATAGGTAAAATGTTTTGATTTCCACCTTTTGCAGTATCTATTTGTCGATTAACTTCTACCCCATTAAAGTTGTCTTTTATTTTTTGATTGTTGCTAAGACCTTTTACATCTCTTTGTATTCTTACATAATGTGGATTTTTTTTCTTTAACTCATTTGCAAAACTTTCACTAATTAATCCACTATCAACCATATTTTGAAGTTGATTTTGCTCAAATGTCCATACATTTTGAGCTATTCTTTTTATTTCAGGATGCTGTGATTCTAATTTTTTAATATTTTCTTTTGACATTGTATCAGTATAAGCAACACCTCTAACTGGTTTTCCCTGTGAATATCTATCTACATTTAAGTAATCAGCCAAATATTCATTTAATGTTTGTTCTGATATACCATGTGTTTTCGCATCTTCTCTAATTCCATTTAAAGACATCGTAGTTTTATTTCCGTTTGCATCAGTAAAATTGTTATATGGTTTTAGATCTAAGTTTCTTTGCATATTACCAATATGTTCTTGTGCTTCTCCTCTACTTATTCCTAGTCTATCGTACATATGATTTAAGTTTGGATTTTTGGTTTCACGTGAAAGTCTTTCAATTGTTTCACCTTTGCTTACAAATGCTCGTCTTACATCTCTAATAGTATCTGTTATAGTTTCCTTTGCATTTGGTTTTGTATTCTTAGGTACTTCACTTAATATTTCTGCTACTTTTTCGTTAGCACCTAATTCTTGAAAATGTTGTTTTCCTTTTTTGCCTGTTGTTTCAACCTTTATTACTGGTTCTTGTTTAGTTTCTGCAACATTTTCATTGTTTTCTTGAATGTTTGTGTCATTATCAAATTTTGTATCGCTAGTTACTCTTTCTAAACCTGGTATTTCTACATCTAAATCACTAAAAGGACCTTTTAAACCAACACCTTTAGCAGACTTTACGGTATTTATATCTGGTTTATCTAATGAAGTCATGCTATCATCGTTTATTTTATTGTCTTCAATTGCTTGCAATTCTGCTTTCTTAATATCTTCGCTTGTTTTTATGTCTTGCTTATTGATTTTCTTTCCTACTCCAGCCCCTTCATATACTTTATTTACCCATTCATCTATTCCAAATCCTACATATTTCTTTCCTTGTCTATTTAGATTTTCTGTTTGATTAGGAGCTGCTGCTTTAAAACTTTCAAAAGCATATCTTTTTAATGCTTCACTGTCTAGGTTTTCTGCTTGTGTGCCGATATTCTGTGCTATATCCAACCATTCCTGTTTTGTTCTTCTTCCTTGTCTATTAGCTTGTACTATTTCTTTTGCATTATCTAACATTGTTGAATCAAAATTATCTAAGTTATTATTTTTATAATACTTTCCATAATCTGATTTTAAATCTTCCATAGTGTTGTTTGTTTTTAATTCAGGATTTTTCAAACTTTTTTGTTTTCTATTAAGATAATCAAGTTGTTGTTGTTCTTCTTTCGTAAAAGCCTCTTTATTTTTATATTTCTCATATAGATTATTCATCATTTCTTTATCGCTATCGGTAAAGTTTTTATACTTTTCTTGTGAATAATCTATTCCTTTTTTCTTTGATTGCTCTGTTTCTACTTTAGCTTCTTTTAATTCCGTAGGTGTTATGGTTTCTTTTAATTTTTCTATATTAGATTTTTCTTGCACCTGTGAGTCTTGTTTTGTGCTAGAAGCATTTTCTTCTACTTTTGCTTCTTGTAACTCTGTTGGTGTTATTTCTTCTTGCAACTTTTTAACATTTTCTTTTGTTTCTGTTTTCTTGGTATTTTCCTGCTTAACCTTTTTGTTATTTTGCTCTTTAATGTTTTGATTTGTTTCTGTTAATTCATTCACAAATTGTGGAGAATCTAATATTGCTCCGGTTGCTGTTCCTACTAATCCAGCTTGACGTGCATTTTTTCTTACTTGATTCCAATCTATTTTTTCATCAGAATAAATCTTTTTAGCAAGTGGTTCTAGCCATGCACCTGCATACTCTTCTGCACCTTCTCCTAATGCTCTATATCCAGCTTTTAATAAAGGATTAACATATCCTCCTGTTTTATCAAGTAAAGGTTCTACAAATTGGTCTAAACCACCTTTACCTTCTAATCCAGGCACCCCACCTGTAAGCATTTCTGTTCCTTGTTCTATTGCTGCATTAGCTAAACCATATCGTCTAGCCTGATCCATTGTTGCTCCGTTGTTTAATGCCTCTTCCATTCCACTTCCATAACTAGAAGCTCCTAATACAGCATTAGCAGGAGCTTGTGCCATGTATGTTCTTCCTACATTTCCAGCAATTGCTTTTGCTTTTGCTGCTCCACTTAATCCTTGTGTGGATTGCATACTTGGAGTACCTCCATAGGCACCACCAATAACTAATGAAGGCACCATACCTCCAATGCCTTGCACTACTTGTCCACCAATGTTTCCTCTTTTTACTAATGAATCCTTTTCATATTCATCTACATAATCGTTATATCCAGTTTTGTTTAAAAAATCTTCTGTTCTATTTTTTTGAATATCTCTTTGTTGCATTTTAGCTAAATCTTTAAAATTTTCATCTGCTGTTTTTTTACCTTTTGTTACAAAGTCATAAGCATAATTAACATTTCTTTCAATTGGGTTAAAAAATACATCACTAGCTGTATCTGCTACACCTTCCATTGTTTTTAAAGCCCCAATAGCCATATTTGTAGGTATATTTAATAATGTTTTGCCAATTGTTGTAAGTATATTACCCTTTTTTTCTGTTGTTGGCTTTACTGTTTGACTAACAGCAGATAAAGCTGGTGTCCTTGTATCAACGTGTCTTTGAACTGTTGGGGCTACATAAGTATCTTGTGTTACAGATTTACTTTTAATATATTCTTCTATTTCATTTTTTTTCATAGGAATCACCTCCTATTTTATGCCATAAGAAGCATAAATTCTGTTAGCATCATCCTTCGTTATAGAACCACTTGATAAACCACTAGCTATTGCTGAATCTAATTGATTCTTTGATGTTAATCTTCCTACATTATTATTGACATACCATTGAGTTGCTTTTGTAGAGCTCCACTTTGCAGGAGATGATACAGAGCTAATTGCTACGTCATTACTTGCCTTGCTAGAAGACGAACTGCTCCTAGAACTTCCCCCACCACCACTACCACTGCTAAAACGTGATTGTAATTGTGCTCTTTGTAGAGCCAAATTCTCATTAAATTGTCTGATTTGCTCTTGTAGTTGTCTCTCTTGCATCTGTCTTTCCCATTCTTTTTGTCTCTCATTTAATAAGTTTTGAATGTAATTAGCTTCTATTGTCGCATTAGCACTTGCTAATCCTGAATTATAAGCATCATTTGCTAGTGTAGATCTTCTGTTAATGTCTGCTAATGTTCCTGCTTCTCCTACATTCAAGTTATTTATACTTGTTGCTAAATTATTAGCATTTTGCATTCTTGCTTGTGCAGAAAGTCCAGAGTTTGCTCTTCCAGTTGATGCTAAATACTCTTGAAAGTTTCTAGCATTCATTCTATTCTGTGCATTTGCTGATGACCTTTGTTGATTATACATTGCTGTATTTGAAGCTCTTTCTGCTTCTAAATCGCTTAATGCTTTATTTCTTGTGTTCTCTAAATCTGCTACTGCTGCATTTCTTTGTGCTGTTTTAAGTCTGTTTAAATCCTCTTCGTATGCTGCCCTTAGATCCCTTCCTTCCATGTATTATTTATTCTTATATATGGTTTTGCTTCTTTCCAAGCACCGTTTACTCTTATGTATGGAGTTGCTTCTTTCCAAGCACCATTTACTCTTATTCTTACTTTCCCTAATTCCTTAGTACTACAAGTAATGCTTATTGCTTGTGATTCTCCTACATAAGTACTACCGTTATATGCTTCTACTACTCCATCTAATGTTACTGTGTTTCCAGAAACTCTACTTTTTATTTCTTCTATTCCCGATGATGATAAACTTACTTCACTTCCAGATGTGTAGTTATCAAAATATCCTACTTCTACTGAATTGTGTATTGAAATCTTTAAAGCATAACTATAACTTTGCCCTGATATAGGTGTATAGGTTGCTTTAAAAGGACTATAAATATTGTCTCCAGTAAAAGAATTAATCTGTACTAAACTTATTGGTGTTAATCGTGCCCAGTTTGTTGCGACTCCTCCACTATTAGGTGTCCATGCTGAACCTCCACCTTTTGTAAAGGTAGCATAAGCATATCCCCATAGCTCTCCATCACTTCTATGTGATACTGTTATTTGACCTGAAACTGTCTTTGTTTCTTGATAAGAAATTCTATTAAATTGAATAGAACCAACTAAAACATCTGTTAATACTTTATCATCGTGCCAATAAATAGATAAAGTAGAATTGGCTCCACTTTCCCAGTATGCGTTTGTAGGTATTAATTGTGCAGAACATACAACAGTTGATGTGTTATTTCCTGTATCTACACTTGATTCTGCAAACCAAGAAGTAAGATTATAAGCATATCCATTATTACTGTATAGTGTCGTTGAATTATAAGCCTCTACTGCCCTTTAATCACCTACTTATATAATAAAAATATAGAACCGTTATCACCACTACCTGGTAAAGTTGTACCATAAGATATTTTTAGGTTTGTTCTTGCTGTAGACCAACTATCAAATGAGTTGTTGCACTGTCTTGAGTTTGTTAATCTTGAATCACTTGTTGTTACAAAACTGGATGTATCTGGAATCGTTGCAATCGCTGTATCTAATTCCTCTGTTAATACTTCATTTAAGTATTCTTTTATAGTTGCTCCTGCTCTGTCATATCTTTCCTTCAATTGAGATGAAGTTAATCCATCTATGGTATTAGGTCTATCTGATAATGCTTGAATGTTGTTTACATTTGCTGTTAGTTTTGTTAATGACATACTATCACTCTCCTATCCTACACCATTGTCTTTTTTTTGTAGTTCTTCTTTTAATTGCTTTATTTTTTCTACTTGCGTTCCAAAATAAAATGCTATTACTATTTGAAATAAAGAATAAAATTGTTCTCCACTTATGTACTTCATAGCTGTAAATGCAATAAATGCTATTGTCATTACAACAGTAACAAATGATTTTATATCATCCCATGCTTTCTTCATAGCTACCTCCTACATCATTTTTATAACGAAAACAATAGCCCCTACTACAATCGTTATAACTGCTCCTGCTATTGTTCTTGTTAGCCATTTAATTTTATCGTTTATCTCTGCTATGTCTTTTTCATTTTGATTTGATTTTACATAAGCTGATTCTGTTTTGTCTTTAAAAACCTTGTAATCGTCTATTTTAGACTCAATTTTTGCAAGTCTTTCAAGTACTTCAACTTCAAAATTCTTTTCCCTTTTCCCCTCCTATTTGCTTTCTCCAAAGCTCTCAACTTTGATTATTAATTGTAATATTGTACAATCTGTTTTTTCTGTGTTGTCTATTGTTATTTTTAAATTGGTAAATTTCTTTGCTTTCATTTTTAATCTGAAAGGTTGTGGGTTTCTTGAAATATTAAATGAGAAATCCGAATAATCTACATTATCGAACAATTGTATTTTGTATTGAATATGCTTTCTTGAAGAAGACTCACTTCTATTTGTAATAAAACCTATGTCTGCACTAGATGTTGCTTGTGGTTGCATTAAAACCCATAATCTATTCATTGACTTTCTTAAATATGCAACATCAAAATCACTAAAATTCATTTCCCAATGGGATAAAATTGTTTCTCCATCATAATCAGAAAACTCTTCGCCCCATTTCATTACTCTTCCTTCATCTGTTCCTGAATATACACAGTTTCCTAAATCTGCTAAATGTACTATGTTATGTGTTAATGACAATCTTGAATATGTTTTATTAAAGTAATTATATATATAAAACTTGTTGTCTTTACCAAACCATAATTGGTTTTCTGATTGATGATCTAATGTCTTAAACTCTGATAAGTCTTGCTCTATCAAATCAAGTTTAATTTTTTGTGATATGTCTTCCATGTTCTTTTCATCACGAACATTTGTAGCTTTCCATAATACTAAAGCATTTCTATCTACCGTAACAGGATAGTTATCAATCAATTGTCCTTGACCTGGTGCAACATTTCCATGTATCTCGTTTAATGGGAATGTTCCTACACTTGGTACATATCTTGTTGTGGTTGAATCATCGGATAACGTAACACTTAATTGCTCTGTTCCAATAGTCATATAATATGCTTCTGGTCTATTTGTTGTTGCAAGTAATCTATCGTACTGTCTCGTTAAATCAGTAAGAGCAAAGTTAGATGGTCCAATATCTACTTGTGCTGTTGCTGGGAAATATTCTACACTTGGCTTTCCATCTTCTAAGCCACTAAAATACGTTCTGTTTTGACAAGTTGGATTTCCATATAAGAATACCCTAGTGTCTAAATCTCCACCGAATACAGTACCGAATTTCATGCCTTCAATGATTTTTCTATCACCATCATCTAAAGTCCAATAGATGTCTACATTATCCATAGCTTGTTGTGGTGCACTTCCTATAAATGTTACTGTTCCATTAGTAAGATTCACATTATAGTCTGTATCTGCTGTCAATTCTGAACCATCTACATAAACTTTATCAACAGATGTTATTCCTTTTTGAGCTAGTTGGAATGTTGTTGATGTTCCATCTCCATTAAAAGTTTGATGTTTTTTAGGAGATAGCATATTGATTTCATCATAAACTAATCCTCCACCAGCAGGTGGTGTATTAATAAAAACAAGAGGTGTATATCCTTCCACCTCTTTCAATGTTGTTCCATCCCAGCTATGGTATTTTCCACTAAGGATATATACTTTTTTATCAAAGGTAAAGAATGATACATCACCAGTTCCTATTGTTCCTATTAAAGTAGGTTCTACTCCAATAATAGGTTCTGTCTCTGGATCATTATCATCATCTATTTCTTGCCAATCATCTTCTAATTCGCTTCTTAAGAAGTAATATAGTTTGCTATCTACTGCTACTAAAAGGTATTCTGTACCTCCTAGATTGGTAGCATACATTCCTTTTATTGGTTCACCAAAATCCCAAAATGTTTTATATCCGTAAATTTTTCTTAATTTGTAATCGTTTGTTATAAAAAAGTTAGTCATATCTCCAGATTCTCCTAATTGAATCTGCGTGTCTCCAGTATTAGATATATTTAGTCCTAAAAACTTATCTATAATAACTGGCTTAACTGTTTTATTTACAACTAATTGTGCCCTTTAATCACCTCTAATATCTTAAAGTAGAGTCATATACATCTTCTCTCTTCTCTGGTGTTCTAGGTGTTGGCTTCAAGAACATTCCTTTCATTTCCTCGTATCTTTGCTCGAAGAAGTTTGCTAAGGTTTTGTCCTCGTGCAACATTAAATGAGCAGCTAAACCGTTTGTAAGAAGAGTACTTGCTTTAATGTCATCAATTTGGAACGTTTGGTCTAATGACTCAATTGGTACTGGATATATATAATGTGCTCTATCTCTATATCTGTTATCAATACCTACAAGCTCGTTTTGTAGCATTGTTAATATAGCAGGTGCTTTACCTCTATATTCTGCTGTTGTTTCTGCATCTAATTCTCCTGTTGATAACATTTCATCTATCATAGCCATAGCTATTGTAAATACGTTTTCTCCTGTCATATTATTACCTCCTCAGAAAAAGAGTCTCGCAAGACTCCTTTTATCAAGAGATAAACTCTTGAATAATCTTATCCTGAATAAGATGTGAAGTGAGAATAGATTGCGTCCTTTTTACCTTCTAATACGAAAGTATCATAACGAACACGACCTTCTACTAAGTTACCATTGATTCCTGGTGGATCTCTATGGATTTTGTAATCAGTTAACTTCTTAGGGTTAATTGTTGAAATTGGGTGAGTGATGATAAATTCACAATTTGTAGGTAAATAAGAGCTAGGTACTTTAATTACTGGTACTCCGTCAATTTCTCCTACAACACCTTTATAAGCTAATTTAGTAGCCATATCACCTGTCTTGGTGAATGAGCTATCTTGTTTGATTGCTTTATAGAATGAAGTGTTAACTACTGCAACACGACCTTCTGTAGGTACAAGTTTGTTATCTAATGCTTCTTGTCCGTCTAGGAATTTTTCATAAGCATTTGCTTTTGAAATAGCTCCTGTTCCATAGTTACTATTAGCAACTGAAGCTGCTGCAATAACTTGTAATACTTGCTTGTCTTGTGCAGGTACGATAACTTGGTCGATTTCTCTCTTTAAAGCTCTTCCAGCATCTTTTACATTCATTTGGTCTTGATTATTTCCTTTATCAATTGTGAATGTGAATGACTTATCAGTTGTTAATTGATAAGTATCATCATAATCTTCTAATTCATTTGGTGTACCATAACGTGAGGTTCCACTTCTTGAATAGTTGTTTAATGCAACTGTTGGAATACGATAAATGTGAATTGTATCTACTCCATCCCAATTATAATCGTTGTTTACTAATGGTGCTGTAAATGAAGCTAATTTAAATGCCTCGTCTACTTTCTTTTCATATTTTTCGGCTAAATTAATTGCCCTTGTTCATCATTCCTTTCTTTATCCATCTAAGAATCCTTCTAAAAAAGGATCTTTATCATGTTTTTCGTTTGTAGGTCCTGTATCTGTTACACCACCCACAGACGTTTTCTTATTTTTTTCATTTTGTTTTGCAACACTTAATTGACTTTGTAATTCTTTTAATTTCCATTTCATATAAGCATTACTTAAACTACTGTGCTCTGCTTCTTCAAATACTTCTTTAGGAATTTCATCAACTTTAACATCTGGGAATTCTTTAATAAAGTCTTCATATTCTTTATTCTTTTCAGCTTCTTTACGAGCTTCTTCCTTTTCAGCTTTTAGTTCATTTAATTCCTTTTGAAGTTGTTTTCTGATTTGAGCACCAGCTATTACTTCTTTAGCAATATCCTCAGGTACACCGTTATTGATAAATTCTTCAATACGTTCTTGTTCTTTAGCTTTTTCTTGCTCTTTTTCGTATTGCTCTACTCTATCCATGTATTCATCTACGGTGATTCCTAATTCATCTGCTTTTGTTTTAGCATACTTTTCAAGTTTGCTATTTTGTAGATTATCAAGTTCCTGTAGTTTCTTGTCATAATTTAATCCTTTTTGGTAATTTTCGATTAAATCTTCAAGAGACTCTGGTGTTACTTCTTCTTTGTTATACTTAATCTTTCCTTTTAAAGCATCTAACAAAGGTTTAAAATCTACCTCATCAGTTTTTGATTCTTCTTTGGAAGCTTCACTTGGTTCTTCCACTTCCTCAGTATTCTCACTTTCTGATGTTTGACTTTCTTCTTTCGTTTCATCAGACATTACTTCTGCATCAATTTCAGCGAAAAAGTCATCATTTGAATCCATTGTTTCGGTTGGTGTACTTTCTACAATTTCTTCATTTTCCATTTATAATTCCTCCTTTGGGTATGGTAGCCCATAGTACTTTAATAGTACTTTTCTGTTGCCAATTAAAAAGGGGTGAAACTTAGCAACAGAAAACTACCATTAAGGTAGTTATGATTGAAGCCCTCCAATTTCTTCGAGTTCTCCCATTTTATCAACAGCATTTCTTCCTACTGTTGTTTGCTCTTCTCTTAATGGTATAGCTCCTGCTTCTCCTTGCTGTAATGTTTGTGCTAGTTCTTCTTCTGTTGGTAATGGGTTTTCCATATCTGATACTGTGTTATATCCTGTATTATCTCCTAAAGCTCCCATTAACTCTAATATCTGTTTTTCCATTTGCTCTGGTGCTAATTGAGTAAGACTAGATCTATACTCTGGTGGTAACGTATCTAGGAATTGCCCCATCAAATTATATAGAGCCTGTTTATATAAGTCCTGTTGCTCAATTGAGTTAATTAGTTCTTGCTTATTAGGAATAATCTCATCAGGAATACGTTTTAAGTACTCTACAAATTCGATAAATCCATTGTTTAATAAATTATCAAGAGTCTGTACACTCGCTACTTCTGAGAAGTAAGAAGCATTACCTACATCTGTTTTAATGTGTAGCCACATTCCTTTCAAAGTATCAAAGTCGAAATCTTCAACTGTTCTTTCATTTAATGGCCCTGTTACTACTACTGGTCTTAATCCATAGTAAGTTCCCATCATATCTATAATAATTCTTCCACAATCTTCTACGAATTCATAGAAAGCAGCTTTTACATTCTCTAGTGGTACTGCTGCACTCTTTTGAATTGCTATGATTGCTGTTGCATTATTCATTGTTACATTTCCTAGTGAAGCATCTCCTACACCTAAGGTTTCCTTAGTGTATTGCATTGCTAACTCTATAGCATCAATAATCTGTGTACTCATTGGTGCTGGTTCTAAATATCCAGCTATATTTCTTATTGAATCGCCTTGTAGATTCGTTACTGGAATCTGTGCTCCTATTTCGTTTGTCCATCCTTCAATTCTATCAGCATCATATACCCCTGTTGGGAATGCTGTTAGCATTAAATGATAGATAACCATCGCAAACATTTTATTGATTGCTATTTGGTTAGGTATAATTCCAGTCGTTTCTGCACGTCCATGATAAGAGCCTTTAACCTCTTCCCAGTTGTTAAAAGCAATTGGATAATAACTTAGCTTGGTATTACGTTCTTTGTAGATGTACGTGCCTTTTACTGACTTATTAGCATATACTTCTCCATTCTTTTTATAATATTTAATAATATAAAGAGCTTTTTCGTATCCTTTCGCATCATTTTCTAGTTTTCCGTTGTCTCCCATCTGGTTTTGTGTCTCAGAATCGCCTTTAATTGAAGAAACATCCTTAACACCATTGGCTTTTGCCTCTTCTTGTAGGTTTTTAACTAAATCTCTACCTACTAAAATGATATATGGTTGTTTTTCTACTTGTCTTGTATTAGGATTTCCAAATAAAACATTAGTAGAATCAATAATTTCACACTTAATGACACCTCTAACATCTGGTCTATACGTTTTAAATGGTTGCTCATCCATATCAAAGTACCAATGTAAGCACCAATCACCTGTATCAAAGCCATCTGATAACAAAGTTCTACTCTTTGCATCAAAATTTACACTTTCTAGGATGTTTTTTAACTCTGCATTGGCTAAATCTGTGTCTTTTACCTTCTGTTGCATTACTACATCATTGGTTTGTGGTCTATATTCCATTGGTTGAATACAAACACTTATTGCATCTCCCTTTAAGGAAGCTATTTTGAATTGTTTTACTCTCTTAATAATGTTAAAAACTGGCTTTGGAAGCCCATCTGCTTGTACATTTCTCCATTGATCTCCACTCGCAAATGCAATATTTGTGTCTATAACGTCATAATAGTTTCTATCAGCTCCATACATCGCTTGATTGTATGAAACACCAGCTTCATAAAGTTCCCAATCTTTCGTTACATCTGCCCTTTATATCACTCCTCTTCTTTATGACCGTTCAATGCTGTTTCGTATCCGTAATCCATCATATTATTAAATGATTTTCTTAGTTTTTCTTGCTTTTTCTGGTCTTCTTTACTTAATTTTTCGTTTACAGCACTTTTCATTATATTTTTTTTGATTCCTTCTGATAATTTTAACTCTCTATATAATTCTTCGTTTCTTCTGTGCTCTAAATAAAGAAGTATACCTAGTCCTGCTACTATTACTAATAAAATATATTCCATATTAACCTCCATATCTCATATAATCTCGTGTTGCTGTTGCTCCTGCTATGCCTAAAATTCCTAACCTTCTCCTCTGCTTACGAGATTCTTCATACATCAATTCCTCTTCTGACATAATTCTTGTTGCCTTAGTACGTTCTATACAAAAACCTCTTATAGCATCAGGTGCGTGAGTCAATTCGTGAGGTTCTTTTGCACAATCATTAGGATTTTTCTCATCTCTTTGTATAACAGGTAGTGTTCTTATTAAATGAATACAAGTATCAAATATTCTTAGCTTACTTGTTTTCAACTCTTCACCTGTTTGTTCATCCTTCGTGGTTTCTATTTTTAAATGTTCTTGTACTGCATACCATCCTAAAATTCTATTATTTGATGTTTTTGTTAAAATAACTCCGTTTTCTCTAAATATATCGTATGCGTTTTTACCAGTATCGTTTCTACGGTTCCATAAATCTGGTGGAGCATAAGTATATTTGATTTTATCGTCTCCATTTACTTCTAAGATTCTTCTTGCTGCATCACTTATTATTAAATCGTTTTCATATAACTCTTTATAGCAATATTCTCTTCCATGTGGATCTATTGCTATCCAATAACAAGCTAACATATCTAGTCCATAGTCTAATGTTCTATACCTATCCCAATTGTCCGGAATTAGAAAAGGTTCGATAACATTCACACTTCTATCAAAATCTTTGAAGTATTGTCCATCAAATATATCCCAATTACCTTCTTTTAGAGCTTTTCTCTCCTTTTCAGGAAGTGCATCTAGTCGTTTAACATAATCTGGATCTTTTTCCATAAGGAATTTATTATCCGTAACGAATGAAGGTATAAATAAACGAGTTGTTTTCTCGCCTGTTTCTAGTTTACATTCGTGTATTTCTCCATAAGCTCCTATGTCTATGAATCTTTCCTTTACCCATACATGACCTACTCCACCTGGATTGGTAGAAGATTTTATGTGTTTAGGGTATCCATTCGCACCACGACAACGTGAAATCATATATGTGTACATATATTCTGTGAAATGTGTAAGCTCATCAAATCTTATTACATCATATTCTGCTGATTGATACTGATATACATCCATTTCGTTATCTATATATCCAAAGTCTATAATAGAACCGTTTTGAAATGTCCATGTATGCTTAGATGAGTTATATGATGCTATTTGTTTAGGGTAAAGCTCTAGTGAAGTTCTTATGATAGATCTCTCCAAATCTGGGAAAGTTCTACGGAATATAATCTGTTTGCTCTTTTCGTATGTCAAAGCATATATAAGAGCATCTACAAGCTGCCCATAAGACTTGCCTCCACCAGCAGCTCCTCCAAATAAAGTTTCAAATGCTTCTGAGTGAATAAACAAATCTTGTTTTTCTGTGATTCTTAAATCTAAATCCATTTATTCCCTCCTAATGGTTGCAGAGGGAGGAATCGAACCTCCAATCTCAAGCTAAGGAAACTTGCAAGTTACCATTACTCTACTCTGCGATATAAAAAGAAGACTCTTCGTCTTCTTGCAGGGGGGTTAATCTCAATCCCTGTTCATATAGTGTCTTATAGACACTGTACCAATGATTAAATGCTCATTCCTCGATTTACTCCCAGCCCTAGTAATTACGTGTTTGTCGGCTCGTGCTATGCCATATCAGTATTGTGAATTAAATCACTAGCTTGTTGTACGTTCTGCTCTATACTTCAATCATAGTATGGAATCTACAGGTTTATCAGCAGACATGACTCTGCCATCCTCCTTAATCATCAGTACACTACCTATAAGGCAGTGCGATTTAATGGATGATACTCTTACGAATACCATAGAATAGAGGTTCGTTTGTGGAATATGCAATCTCTATTCTATGCTACCCATAAGGATAGCTATATTTAAAAGGAGTCTGATAGTGCTTGAGTAAGCACCATAGAACAGACGAAAAAAATCCAAAACGTCTGCTCTATGCTACCTACTATGGTAGCAATCTATAATACCCATACTTGTCATTTCCATATAATAATTCTAAATATGGATACCTTTCTATTACTTTCTCTGGTGTTAAATCATCTTGCTTATGTATTTCATAGTCATTGCCATAGATGGCTCCTTGTTTATATTGATAAGGTACTGCTACGATTATTTCATTACATCTTGGTATTGCATATCCTAGTACCTTTTGTGCTTCATTTACTTCTAAATGCTCTAATACATCTCCAAAAATAATTACATCATACCGTTTATATTTGAAATCTCTTATGTCTTCGTTATAGACTTTTCTATATCTTCCTTCTATATATTCTGCACTTGGTTTATAAACTTCTACTGCATCTAATTCAAAATAATCTCCTAATAAAAGAGCATACGTTCCACTCCCTGCTCCTACATCTAATATAGTGCTTTTAGGTGGATATTTATTGATTAAATAATTTCGTATGTCTTCTTTAAAAAATTTATAACTACCTCCGTGCAATTTCAAAACATCCTTTGAATGATAGAAGTTCTTGTGCTCTATATTCGTCTACTTCTATGATTTCTCCATTTTTGATGTGTCTTCCTTCAACAACATCATCAAATCCTAAGAAAAAAGTACACTTTAACTGTACTTTTGTCTCTTGTGGCTTATAATGAGATTTTGATTTTATTAGAAGTTTATCATAAGTGTCTTCTAATTGTTTAAACTTAAACTTCGGTATTTTCGTTATTTTCTTTGCTATATCATATACATTAGAACAATCTTTCTCTAATATATAACAATTTACTCCATCTTTTATTCCTAACTCGTCTAAATAATGCAACGGTGTTACGATAACAGGTTTATTTCTATAAAGCATCTCATTTATACTGTAGGATAGTCCTTCTGTATCTGAAAGTTGTACAAGGTAATCGGCTAAATCAAGCCACCTTCCTATATCCATTGTTGGTTTCATATACACTACATTCGGTGAGCTTATTTCATGCTCACTATCCGTAAATATAAACCATACATACTCTACTCCTGTATTATCAAGAGCTTTTTGAAGCTCCTCCATTCGTTTAGAACCTTTCTCTGGAGTTAAACGTGTCGCTGATATGAGAATCAATGCTCTATCCTTTTTCTCTATCGTTAAAGGATTATAAATCTGAATAATTTTATCCTTCGGTATTCCAGATACAGATGTGAATGTGTCTTGAATATGCTTCGTTATTGCTATATAACCTTTGATTCTTGGATCTGTTGGTGGCTTGAATCCATGCGTTATATAGTAAGGATTATCATAGTCTGCATGAATTCCTTGATATATTCCTCTTGGATCTCCTTCTTTTAAGTTCTGTGCCCATATCGTTGGTGTTATATAGTTTATTATTGATGTGTCGTAGTTTATTATACATAAATCACACACTATCTTTTGGTCTGTATGCTTATATGTTTTGCAATACTTCCTTATCCTCTTTAATTGCTCTGGATGTGCTGTTTTATAAACTACTGCTATGTCTAAATCGGAATACTTCTTTAACATCTCATGTACATAAGTCTCTACTCCACCTATCCAGTTGAAATCATTTACATACAGTATGTTCTTATGCTCTATTTTATTTCCATCCATACGTTATTGACTCCTTGTTCTCACAATTATATTCATATAATACTTTCTCTATGTTGGCTCTCTTCCCTTGCCTTACCATGTCGTTGAATTCCCAATCTTCCCCTATCCTCAACAAAGGAAACCTTTTATCCCCTATTAAGTCTCTTCTATATACACAGTTCGTTACTGAATGGTTCCATTTAGGTGGCTCCTCTTTTATGATGATGTTTGTATCCCTCATCCTCCAGCTAAAATAACAATAATCCCATTCCTCTTGTGTTTTCTTCAATATCGTTGATACATAGTCTCTTGCTACCATATCATCTGCATCTATAAATACTATGTATTCCCCTCTCGCTTCGTCTAATCCTACATTTCTTGGTACTGCTGCTCCTCCTGAATTCTCCTTTAAATGTATTACCTTCGCTTTGAATCCGTCTAATTCTTTCTCATTACATCCATCATCTACTATGATGACTTCTACTTCCTTAGTTAATTGTGGCTCTAATACCTTCATTAGCTCCTTCGTATACGGTAATGCTTTATAATACGGTATTATTATGCTTAGTTTCATTCTTTCCTCCACAAAAAAGAGATCCTTCCCAAGATCTCCTCGTTTTATCCCATATCCTCTTTTAATAGGGGGGATTACTTTACACTCTTAATTTTTGTATCCAGCCTGTGAGCAATTCGCATTTTTTCCTTATTTTTCAATACCTGTAAACTTGACAAAATCAAAGCAAATTTTACATTGGAATTGCTATTGAATGCTCTTTTATGCAGAATTTCGTGTATGTGTATATATATAGTAGTATGTATAGATTGATAGTATCTATTTTTTGATAGTATGGTGTATAGGTGGGGGTGGCTATCTCTCAAACCTCTTCAAACCCTTGCCAGTCCTTGCTCTCAGCTCTCTCTCGTGTGTGTGTGTGTGCGTGTATAATTACTTCCTATAATATGCATTATGTATACTTCTCTATTATTTCTCTACTTTTATGTTAATATTTATACTATTATTAGAAGTGCTTAGATTATTCTCTAACCTAGATTTATCGTATAAAATACCTAGTGTAGTAGATAATTGAGACAATGTTATTTTATCATCATTGTCTATCATTTGCTCTATTCTATCAAGTGCTTTTTTTATAATCTCATTGGCTCTTTTGCTGAAATTGTATTGGCTTTCAATTATACTTTTCTTGCTCTCTTCTGTGAAATCTTCTTTGACAATTTGAAACAATCTTCTCTCAGTTATTCCGTATTTATCAATCAATCTTTTAAGATTCGCTTTTGTATTGTCTGTTCTGTATTCTAGTTTTAGTTCTTCTCTTTGTTCCTTTGTTAACTTTTCCATAATACCATTATACAATCAAAAGAACGGAAAGGAAAGGCAATTTTAATATTTTACATATACGTAGTATATGTAGCAAGATTTTCAAAAAATAATGCTTGACAATCTAACTTGTTTGTGAGATAATGGACTTGTCAATGAGAGAGACAGACCAGTCGAACCGCTGACATGAACAATTCAATCATATAGGCTTTTGAAGAATGACCCTACACTACACGTTAAGAACTCAATTGAGTTAATACCTATATAGTAAAGGAATTAAAACTGTTAATGAAGAAAGCCAAAAATAAATGATTGACAATTTAACTTGTTAGTGGTAAAATAGATTTAGTCAGTTGGAAATATTGACTTTTAAAAACACATCTTTTGACAATCTAACTTGTTAAAATAAGCCTTTTGAGGTATGGAACGAGTAATTTCGATTATATCGGCTAAACTAGTACAAAAGTAAAAAGGCTATTCTATATATAAACTATTGAAAATTGGTGAGGACTTTCTCAATATCAATCTATCACTAGGAAATTGAAAGGATATCCATAGCATAGAAAGAAATAGAAGTAGTTTTCATAGGGAAATTATAGAAATTATAGAGTGTACCTTAGTTATATATAAGAATTATTCTAGGATAATTACTTATAAAATACACTGGGAAAGGTTAAGTTGACAGTAGGAAATGTAGGGATAATATTACACTTAAAAACTACTTTTTAGTAGTTCTCAATCTAAAATAAAAAATATTAGGTTGAGAAGTGCTAAAAAGCACTAGAAAACGAGGAAAAAATTATGAAAGAAAAAGAAATTGTAATCTGTAAAGATTGCGGAAAAAAGATCGAGGGGGAAAAAGTCGAAATTGATGGGGAATATGTTTGCGAGGAATGTTTTGAAGAAAATTATTTCTATTGTGAAGATTGTGGCTGCATAGAAGAAAAAGACAACGGATACTGGATAGATAGTTGTGAAAAACTTGTATGTCAAAAATGCTTAGATAGTAATTATTTTAGATGTGAAGATTGTAATGAATATTTTTCTTATGATGATAGTTATTATTATATTCATGGCGAAAGTGATAATTATTATGTATGTGATGATTGTTATTACAGAGGTTGTTATAGTTATTGTGATGGCTGTGGTAATTATTTTGAAAGTGATATGTGTCATTGGCAAAACGATTATTGTTATTGTGATGATTGCTATGATGAAGAAAATGATGGACTTTATAATTATCACGAATTTAATGATTGGTATTTCTACAAAAGCGAAAATGAAGAAAAACCATCTTATTACATAGGAAAAGAAATAGAACTAGAACCACTAAGATATAGTGATGTAGATGGAGTAATAAATGCAATTGATAGAAATATAAATGCTGTTGGTATGGAAGATGGTTCGTTAGATGGTGGTGGAGTTGAAGTTGTTACCCATCCAGAAAGTTGGGAATATTTACAAGAACATAAAGAAAATTATATTAAGTTTTTTGAAGATATACAGAGAATAAATTATGGAGATGGTGGTGGAGCTGGACTACACTTCCACGTATCACGACCTAATGAAAATGTTGTTTCAAGAATAATAATTTTATTAGAGAGTTTTAAAGATGAAGTGAAAAAACTATCAAGAAGAGATGGTGATTTTCATTGGTCACACTTCTTAACAGATTTTAATACAGAAGATAGACAAGAAATATTAAAATATCGTTCTAGTAAATATCTAAAAGAAGAATATATAAAAGGTTATCACGATAGATATATGGCTCTTAACTTATGCAATTCAAAAACTATTGAGTTTAGATTTTTCAATGGAGCAAATAATTTTGAAGAGTTTTGGGGAGCTTTACAATTCATACATAACATTATGGAAATAGCCTTAGATGAAGAAAGAGATGTAAACACTATTGAGTGGAACGAATTGATTTATGGAGAAGAACTAATAGAACAAGCTAAAAAACAAGAAGTATATCAAGTAGATAAAAAAGCTAAGGACACAACAGAACTACTAGAAAGATTGCAAGAAATTACAGAAAAAGCAAAAGAAGAAATAAAGAAATCATTAAAGAATCTAATAAGATTCGTAAATAAGGAAATCATCAGTTATAACTTCAATAAATCATCAAATATCACAGAAATTGAAAAGAATACAAATGATTTACTAACTACTATGTTAGATAATACACGATATTTAGGTACTATTATAGATTTCTATAAAAATATAGATAATTACAATATGAATTATATACAGAGATATACAAACGATATAAGAAAAGACAAGAAATATGATAGATATTATAAACAGATGGAAAATGCTATTAAAAATTATGAAAGTGAGGTGGCTGTGTAATGTGTATCATAATTGCAAAAGATAAAAAAAGTAGACTACCGAAAGAAGAAGAATTAAAGAACTCTTTTGAGTATAACAGTGATGGAGCTGGTTTTATGTATGTAGACAACGGTAAAGTCGTTATTGATAAAGGATATATGGAATATGATGATTTTATCAATCATTACAGAAAACTATTAAAAAAGTATAATAACTTCAAAAATAAGAGTCTAGTAATTCATTGTAGGATAGGAACAAGTGGAAAGAACAATAAAGGAAATACCCATCCCTACCCTATCACAAATAACGAAAGACTGTTACATAAGAAATATACTAAACAGGATATAGGAATAGTACATAATGGAATAATACATGGATATGGTACTAAAAAAGGTTTAAATGACACGCAAGAATACATTATTAAGTTTTTATATCCGCTCTACTCTAATTATAAAGATTTCTATAAAAATGATGATATAAGAGATTGCATAGAAAGAATGACAAGCTCTAAGTTTGCAATTTTAGATAAAAATGATGATGTTTACTATATAGGAGATTTTGTAGAAGATGATGGCTTAATGTTTAGCAATGATACTTATAAATCATTTACTAAATATTTCTATCAATATCCATCACGTTATTATGATGATTGGTATGAATTAAAAAAAGAAGAACAAGATTTATATGATGAAATGGAAGATGAAGAATATATGATACCACTTGATAGAAGTTGGTACATAGATTTATATGGAAATGGAAATCTATCTCTTGTAGGAGATAAAGATTATTGGTTTGACTATGAAACATTAGATTTATATGAATTAAGAGATGAAAAGTATCATTTAATAGCAAGAAGCCCATATATATATGATGAAAGTTGGGAAATGATTTATTAAGGAGGATAAAATGAAAAAATTTGAAGTAACAATTGAAGAAGTAATTTCACAGACTTTTGAATTACAAGCTGAAAACTTAGAACAAGCTATTGACTTAGCAATGGAAAAATATGGCAACGGAGAGTTTGTTCTTGAACCAGGAGAATTAGAAAGTAAAACAATGATGGTGAAAGATACAGAAACAGAAGAAGAAACAAATTGGTTTGATTTCTAATCTTCTCTTTTAATGTAGCCGAAAGACTGTTCCAAGCCAGTATAAATACAGAGGAAAAGAGATTTAACGAAAAGGAGGAATAAAAATGTTGAATCAAGTTATTTTAGTTGGAAGACTAACACAAGATATAAAGGTAAAGGAGGGAGAAGGCGGATCTAAATATTGTGACATAACCATAGCAATTCCAAGAAGTTTTAAAAATGAAGAAGGAGCATACGATACAGATTTTATTGAGGTAAAAACTTTTGGAAATGTTGCTGAAAATATAGCCGAATATTGTGCAAAAGGTGATGTTGTTGGAGTAAAAGGAAGAGTACAAGCAAAAGAGATTGAAAAATATCATACAAAAATGACAGTAATGGAAATTATTGCTGAAAAAATAACATTCTTATCAACAAAAAAAGACTAGTCTTTCGACTAGCCCATCTAGTTTGCACTAGAAAAACGAGTATTTGAGGAGAGAAATCTCCTCATTTACATTATATCAAAAATAAAAATAATGTAAAGGAGAATAATATGAAAGAAGAAATTAGAAATTATTTTAAAGAAATGTTAAATGATGGTTTTGAATTAGATGAAACGAAAGAAAATTTATTAGAAATTGTAGAGGAGATTGCTGAGGAATATGAAGATTAAAGTAAATAAGAAAATGTTAAAAGAATTTTTAGATTTAATGGAAGATTTTGGAGAGTTTGTTTTTGGAGATGAGAAACAAATAAAGCAACAATTAGAATTATGTTTAAATACACAAGGATATTGGAGTGGTTGCTCTATTAGAGTTTACTACAATAACAAAAGATTTAGTGTAGAAAGTAGGTATTAAAATGTTGTATTGGAGGGAAATAAATAATGTATTTAATAGTAAGTATGATAGATAATTGGTGTTCTTATTTAAAGACTGAAAAAGAGGTAAAAAGATTCTTAGTTGATGAGTTGGGAGATGATATAGAAAGAAACGTACATGAATATGATATTGTAATGGAAGATACAGGACTTTTGATGAAGTTAGCATACGATAAATTATCAATGAAAGAAATAATTAAAGAATTAGAAACATATCAATATAAAGTAATTGACTTATTAGAGTTGCAAAGAGACTTAGAAGATGTTAAAAGATACTTTATAGATAACAACAAATATGTTGGAAATATCTGCGAAACGATAGATGAGATAGAGGAGGTTATAAAATGCAATTAAAAGAATTAGCACAAAAATTAGGAGTTAAGAATATTATTGTTAGCCACTTCAATCATAATTATTTGAAGAACTGTATAACAATAATTGTAAATGACAATCTAGCAATCAATTTAGTAGGTAAAACTTATACATTCGTACCACTAACAGAAAAAGGTATAAATAAAGAGATAGCAAAGAAATCAGTCTTAGATACATTACGTTTAATTGAAAAAGAAATGAAAGAGAGAGAAGGTTTTTAATATGAATTACTTTGATTATTTGAGAATGACTAAACAAGAAGATACAAAAGAAAACTTTATAGATTATTTAATTAAGATTGTAGGATATACAAAAAAACAAGCTGAAGAACAAGCAAGATATTATTATAAGGAGGAAAAATGAATAAATTATTAGAAGAATTAAATTATTTCGTATATGAAAGTGAATGCAGCTTTTTTGATATAAATGTAGGAGAAGCGAAAGAATTGATAGATAAAATTGAATATAATAAGACTTTAATTCAAGGATTAGATAATACAATAGAAGCCTATGAAAAAACAATAGTTCAGCAAGAAGATAAAATTGATAAATTAGAAAATATTATAGAAGAAATAAAAGAATATTGTATAAATAGTTCTATGACATTAAAATCACATTATTTTAGTGATATTTTAGAAATAATAGATAAGGAGAATTAGTAAAATGAATGATGAAATAATATGGATAGGAAATATCGTACCAGCATACTCCAATACTCCACGTTATTTATACAACGAAGGGAAAGAACAAATTGAGTTTAGAACAATGAAAGATCACCTGGATATTGCATATTTAGATAAGAAAACTGGTTATTTATATCTAAACACACGATACAGAATGCAATTTAAAGCAATTAAGAATCAAATCATTAAGGACTATAAGCCTAATTCTATTCAAGAGTATTGTAGTATGGTTTAAATTGACAATTAAATTGTCATAATGTATAATTATCGAAAGGAGTTGATAATATGAGAGGTGCATTATCAGAAAAAGCAAGAAAAAATAAAGTAGCATATAACGTAAAAAGAAACAAAGAATTAACTACTTTGTTTGCGGTTAGGCTTCCTAATGAGGAATATAAAACATTATGTGATTATTTAAAATCTGTTGGAATGAATAAAACAGAGTTTATTAGATGGGCTTTTGATAAGTTAAAGGAGGACTAAAATGAAAGGTAAAGATATAGCAATCATAATATTAAGCATTGTGGTTGTGATTCAGTTTATTGTTATTATGCTGTTAATACCGTTTAAAGTAATAGAAGAATCAAATAAAGATATAAAAACAAGTCAACAATGGGATAACATAACTACATCAAAATAGATGTGGGATAAAGCAAAAGAGTGCATTAGCTAAGCACTCTTTTTCTTTCTTCTGTACCTAATTTGTACCAATTTCTAGCAGACCTCTCACTACAATATACTCTGTCGGCTATCTCTTGCCATGTTAAGTGTCTTTTTTTACCGTTGCTCTCTCTTATAAACTCTTTTTCTCTTAGGAAAACGACAGCTTTTACTGTCTCTCCATATTTAGCCAAGCGATCTATTTCTTTGTTCTTTAAAATGTTTAAATCTCGAAGTTTACCTTTAATATAAAGAATCGTTGTTTCTAGTTGCTGTGTATTTTCTATTTCTACATACTTTAACATATTGTCAGTATTTTTACCTCCGTCTACTAAAATCTTGTCAAACTTAACAGATTGAGGGGTTACTAGGCTTTTTATTTCTTCTAGTCTATTTTGATAATACTCTAAGTTGTTTTCTAATTCTTCTATTTTATTATAAATTTCTTCTAAATTCATTTTAACTCCTATTCATCTTTTGCAGCTACAACTATGCAAACAATTACAAACCCTACAATAAAACCTAAACAAAACTTTATCATTTTTTATTTCCTTTCAACTTTTTATTTTCTTCTTTTAACTTATAAATATATTTGCATACTTTAAAATACATACTTCTTTCATCATATATCAAGTCATTTCTTTCCATATCGTAAATCATAGGTATCTTATCTTTTAGAAACTCTGTTACTTCTTCAAACTCTTTATCCATTGTTTCTCTCCTTATTTTTTCTTTTGCTTATATTCTGTTTCACCTCTTATGATTCCAAGTATCTTACTACCCTCTTTTGTGTATTTTAGAAATTGCACTCCCTGTGGTGTTCTTGTTATCTCATCATTGATATACTGTTCTATTTGATAAAGTTTATAATCACTTTCCCTTAACTTAGCACTTGTATTCATATATGCTTCATATAATGTTTCGTAATTGATTGCTCTTTTTTCTTCTGTATTTAATTCAATACCAAAATTCATAAGTAGGTATTCTTTTAGTCCTTTTAATTGTTCTTTATCCATTTTATCCCTCCTCAAAGATCTCTTTTCTTAAATTAACAAGCATTCTTTTTTTTATAAATAAAGAATCTGTGTCTTCATAATTCTTTTCGTTAAACTTTTTGCAAGTGAATGTTCTACATATTTCTGGTCTTTCTTCGTATATAGTACAAATATTTCCATTAAGAAATGGGCAAGAATCTTCAAAACCTATACCGAATATACTTTTTATAGGTTTTAATTTTCTCTTTTTAACAATTTCTTTTAGCTTTGTTTTTTCTTCTGCTGATAAAGGCAAATAATTAGAACAGCAATTCCCACATCTCTTGCAATCTGTCATTTATCTTCTCCTTTTAATATTTCTAATAATTCATCTTTAAAATCATCATCATAATTAGTTTCCCAATATTCTCCATCTTGATATTCATAATATGCTCTTATAGGGTCAAATCTATTTATATACTCTATTGCTTTATCTATTCTTTCCTGTAATTTTTTGTTTTCTTGTCTTAATACTCTGTTATCTTCTATTATCTCTTTTTTCATTAACATTTTATTCTCCTAATTCTGCTATTATTCCGTTTATAAGTTCTGCTATTTTAATATTTGTATAATTCTCTGTTAATCTTAACTTTTCAAATATATAGTTTTGATGTTTCGTGCTATCAGCTTTGAATCCATAAAAACTCCAGTCAACTATTCCTACAAACAAATCCGTTTCTTTGATACCTCTTTGCAATTCTCCATATTTTATAGTATTACCTAAAGAAAAGTATATGTCTCTATGGTCAAACCTTTCATCAGTCCACCCTATAATTACATCCATTTTATCTTTTAACCGTTTTGCTATCTCTTTATATGTATTTATATCGTTTATTACTTCTCCGTATTTGTTTTCTATCATAATTATCCTCCTTAATAGAAAAAGACACATTTAGATAATGTGTCTTTATTTATTCTTTAACAAGTCGATAGATTTATGACTGGAATCGAACCAGTAATGTTTGCGTGTGAAGCAAATGTCCTACCCTTAGACTACAATATTGTTTGCAGAAATCGACTTTATTTTTTTCTTATTTAAACAAGCCTATAAAATACGTACTCTACCAATTGAGTTATCCTTCAACGCAGGAGTTGGACTCGAACCAACAACAACGGGGTTAGCAGCCCTGGTTATTTTTTGCAGAAATAGGCTTTAATATATTTCTAAGTAAACAAGGGACTTATATACCAATTAAAAGTTGGTTGCTTACAATATTCCCAAAATATTAGCAGTACTTGTTTGCTGTGCTGTCCCTTTAATTACTTATTATTATATCACAAAGACACTAAATTTCAAATACTTTTTTTCTATAATCTTCAAGAATTTTATCTATGTATGTTGTCATATCAAATCTATTTTCTAATAACTTCAATAGTTGTAAGTTATATCCTGATAAGTAGATGTTTCCATATTCATCAAATTCTGGAACTGTCTTATTTCTATCGTTTAAATTCCACCAAATTATTTTTGTCTCAGCCCCATGTTCTTTGAATATTTTCATTGTTCTTTCTTTAGATTGATTAGAACCTCTATCAAATTCCATATCTGATAAAACAATCAAATATTCAGGGTATTTGTGTAACCCACTCAATAAGTCCATAACTTTACCAAAATCAGTATTAGAGCAATCTCCTGTATACATTGATTGGTATTTCTCTTTTAAAGTGTTTCCTTTAATAGTCAATAGTTGTGGTCTTGATGAGAAGGAAATAACTTGATTTGGTGCAAAGGTTGATTTAGTAGCTAGTGCATAAGCAATAGCCATAGCCTTTATACCAATATCATTTGGATCCTCAAAATCAGGGCCTCCATATCCATAATTCCAAGAATTATACATAGAACCTGATGTATCTAATATACAAATTGCGTTCATTTCTACTCCTAAAGTAGCATTGTCTACAATCTTGTTCGCAACTACTTCTTTTGCCTCAGTTGATTCTCCTCTTGTTGCTGTTTTATAAGCATCGTGTACGTTTGCTGTAGTTGTGTTTATTTTTGCTTTATCTTCTTTAACTGCTTGTATATATTCATAAAATCTTGGTTTAATATCTTCTCTTGTTGAAAATGCGTGTAAATATTTAGTCATAGCTAAACTTGGTACTTGTTCAAAATCAATCTCATTAACTAATGGATGAGAGTAATCTCCTTTTTTAAATAATTCATTTAAAGGTGTTCCCTCTAATTGCTCAGCATAAGATAACTTGTATTCTACTGTCTTATCAGTTTTTATTAGTTTTCTATAATCTTTTTCAGTTAAATCCCACATTGAGCATAAAGCCTTAGCAATTTTCTTGTCTTTTCCTGTTAATCTTGGCATCCACTTTTTAGCTAGTTCATTTATTCCTACCATTTGTCTTAAATAATCTATGTTTGCATCCGTAGGAATATTCCATAAGTCGTCATATCTTCCTGCTCTAACTATATTAACTGGATCTACTTGTGATAGATACATTAACTTTCTACCTAAATCTCTTCGACCTAATCCATATCTTGGATCTCTTATATACATTGAGAACAATTTTTCTTTATCGCTTGTTCCTATTGATACTTCGTCTAAATGTTTCTCAAAGTATGGTGTCATAAAGAATAAGTCAGTTAAGTTGTTTCCTGTTGTTTTATATGCTTTATCTCCATTTTCAGTATATTTTTCGTTCATTAATTTTTCTAATTTATTCATTTTTATTCACTCCTTATTATTCCTCATCAAACATTTCTTTTAACTCTTTTAATAAGTCTTTAATAGAATTCAATGCTTCGCAAGAACCTTCTACTTTTTTATGAAGTTCTTCTTCACTCATCTTAGCTAACTCAATACATTCTTTAATATCACTTTCTTCAGCACCACATTCTAATAACTCTTTAATTAGTATTGTAAGATAAGTTAAGATAGTTCCACCATTTCCATTAACAGCTATGCCATTATCAGTTATGATAACATACCCTTCTGTATCTTTTTCACAAAATTCCTTTGCCTTTTCTAACAATTCATCATTTACTTTATTAATTTTTTTCATAATTCAAATTCCTCCATATCTTTCTTTCTATTTATTATTTTGCATATCCAATACAGTATAAATTTTCTTCTAAAACTATATACCGTTGTATAACATATATTCCCCTTTATTTCTTTTATTATTATTTTATATTTCCTTATTCCTCCTATAATAAGTCTTCATTATAAAAACTGTTTTGTATTCCATAAGAACCCTGCCTATATACAACACGACAGAAATCGTGAATCTTCATAAGCATTTTAAACTTTTGATAGCAGTAATTCGTAAAATCACTTTTTGTTACTTCTAATTCCTTAGAGTATTTAACACTATTAAGCATTATTTCGTTCCATCTGTCTGCTGTTATAAGTGCCTCTTGACTAAGACTATATGCTGTTGTGTAATCGCTGCTATCGAGGTTTTTAAAGTCTTCTATAAGTCTATCGTAGAATTCAATATCATCTTTTAACATAACGACCTCCTAGAATGGAAGATCATCATCTTCTATTTGTAGCTGTTCCCCTATTTGTGATTCCGTTTCTATTGATTTCCCAAACTCTTCAAATGGATTTCTCTTTTGCTCTTCTTTATTTTTAACTAAAATAGGTTCAAACTCTGTACATCTTATAACATATCTTGTTTCTTTTTTACCATCTTGCGTGTCTAATTTATAGAATGATAGCCATGCGTTTTTTATTTTTATTTGAGTCTTGTTTTCTAAAACAACTCCTTTGTTGAATTGAATCGGTATGTAAGCACTATCAAAGGTGTTATCCTGATTCTTCTTTTTTAGCATTACACTATACTTTCCATATTCGTTTTTGTACACTACAACTTCTTTATCATTTGTTATGTTCATTTTCGAATTCCTCCTTTAAATTGAATATCTTTCCTTCTTTTTCGTGGGGTAGCCATACCATAAAGTAATTGTCTACTCTTTTTCCTGTTAGATGTTCGATAGCTTTATCATACATACTAACTTGCTTATAACATTTTTCTCTGTTTTTCTTTGAATTTGTGTTATACGTTTTATAGTCAAAAATAGCCCTCGTAGAGAACAATTCTTGGTTCTCCTTATAAAGTCTCAAGAATTCATAAAACTCTCTTGTAAAGCCCATTTCTGCATTGTTCAGATAGTTTTCTATCTCTTTGTGCACTATTGTTCCTTTATCTTGTGCATATTTTAGTATATCTTTGTCGATTCCAACATACTCGCCCTCATCAAGTAAGGTCGTTACACTTGGGATAATGTTTCCTTTTAGTGTGTAAGTGTGAAACTCATCAATGTAATCGACCTCACTTTTGAAGTCTTCTACTCCTGTTATTAAGTCAACTGTTCCAGCATAATCTTTTGTATTAACTATTTTTTCCGTTAGCATTCTCTTCTGTCTTACCTTCTTTTCTCTCAATCAAATCTTTCGCATCATCATATAACATATCTTCAATCTTATCTACTTTGTAGTATGTTAGCATTGCTTTAAAGTTTTGCTTAGGTACAAGTTTCATAATCTTTTCTATTTGCTCAGGTTCAATCTTTCTTGTTGCCTCTTCTTCTGGAAGATCTTCACCAGCATATATGTATAAACCTAAACCGAACATCGCTAGATTCTTGGTAAGACATCTCATTATTGTTTTATTTATGTCAAACATTGTAGCTGCTGCTACTTTCTTTTCTGTTACTTCCCCTGTTTTGTAATTCGTAACTTTGTAAGTATATTCGTGGTCTAACATAGCTTTATTTGCACTATCCATTACTGGTAGCCACATCTCTCTTGTTATTCCACTAATCGTTACTCTTGTAAAAACCATATATCCTGTCTTTTCATCAAAGATGTATGGTAAATTGTTCTCAAATTTTAAAATTTCATAAGTCATATTAGGTTGTTTTTTTAGAACCTCTGCTACAGCCCAAGCCCAGCTTAAATATGACAAACCGTTTTTCTTTTCTACATTTTCATTTACGTTTAAATTATATAACTCCTCAAAATAATTATTCTCCATCTTTTTTCTCCAATCTATATCTTTTATATTTAACTCTTTGACCTACTCTATTTGTACCATGTACCCACTCATCAGTTATGTTATATTCCTCATTTCTTAATAACATAATGTAATGCTGTGGATCTGTGATACCTAACTCATTAAAACTTTCGTATGTAGTTATTGTTCCATGCTCTTCAAGATATTTTAAAATTCTATCTTTATTCGACATTTCTACTCTCCAATTCTTTTTTTCTTTCTAAACATTCTTGTTTCGTTCCTTTAAAAACTCTTCCATAATTGTGTCCATGTTTTGTATGACTTTCCATTAAAATAATGTGCGTTCCTTCATCATCAGGTTCATTGCTTGGTATAACTTTGTATTTTAGTATTCTTTTCAATCTAAACACCTTACTTCCCATTCCAATTCCTCTATAACTTCTTCTAATGCGTTCCTATCAACTTTTTCTATTGGCTGATTCATTATTGTTGATAAAATCTCTTTCATACTTCTTAAAGACTTTTCTAATCTTTCTAATCTTTCTTCTTTTTTAAATCTTTCTATTTCAAGTTCTTCTTCCCACTCTGACACAATATCGCCTCCATCATCTTTATCTTTTTTAAATCATTTTTATTTCTATAAGGAATACCTTTGTATATTGGGAGATCTCTGTAAAAACCTTCCATCAATAATTCGCTAGGCAGTAAATCTTCTATGTATGCTTTATCGTTTTTAATTGTGAATTGTAGTTCTAATGGTCCGTATACTTTCTTAAATAATTCTTCCGTAACAAGTTCATATTTATATAAACCATCTTTTTTGCCTTGCTTTTTTATCTTAGGTACTACATCAAATATCAATTCTTTATAACTTTTCGTAAAATATCTTCGTAAAGCTCTTTCTTTTTTCTTATAATCTGTTTCGTTAAGAATCATTATGTAACCCATCTAGCAACTCCTCCCAATCTTCATCATCTGAATCTGATGATGTAGTTAAATCGTTATAATTGTTAAACCACTTTGGTACATCTTCTTTTTCTGTATCATATTCATCTTGCCAACATTTTTGATTAAACCAAGTAGAACCATGTTTTATAAATTGTGGCTGCACCCCTTTTGTCTCGATATAATCGCAATATCTTTCTATTCCTTTTGTAATGTCTTCTACTAATACACCATCTTTCATTGCTTTAATAAAACTTTTATAAGCATTTTCTTTGCCTTTTTTATTTGGATATAATTTCCATACTTGTTCAAAACTTTCTTTATATATTTCTTTATTATTGTGTATATTATTGTAGTTATTATTGGTATTGTCGGTCCATTTTGACACTATCGTTAGGTCATTTTGACCTCCTCGATAGTCCATTTTGACACTATCGACAGTTTCAACGATTTCGTTCAATTTTTCATAGTCAATTGAATACCATAATGTTTTATCAAAACTATTTTTATTAAAATTTTCGACAAGGATTATTTTCTTATCAATTAGATTTTTAATTGTTCTTTTAATTGTTGTTTCACTCATAAATGGAAGTTGCTCATGCCAACTTTTGTAAGAGTTGTATATCCAATTTCTACCAATATGTTCTTTCGGTGTGCATTGCAACCAACCATGTATTTTCTGAAGTAATATTGATTCGTTTAATCCAATACCAACAGCAAGTGATGGTAAGAAAAATACAGGATCTTCATTTATTAGATATTTACTACTGTCCATATTGTTTCTCCCTTCAAAACTATGCTATAATTAAGTTAATTAATCATTTTTCTTAAATAATTCGTAATAGTCTTTTCCGTAGTGTTCACAAATCTTATCTATTTCACTAATAGACCATTCTGTATCTCCAGTTAGTCTTCTACTAATAGAGCTGTGAGGTAGATTTAGCAATTTTCCTAAAGATTCTTGTGTATCCCCACGTCTTGCCATTTCTCCTACTAATTCTGGATATAAAATTTTCTTCATATACTCTCCTTTCTGGATAAACAAAAAGCACCTAAGACCTTTTGTCTTAAGTGCTAACTTCTTAATTTTGATATTATGTTAACTTCCTAAGACAAAAAATAATAGTGGAATTTGCTATCCCTTACACTTACCACTATACTACTACTCTTTTACTAAGTCAACACTTTTTTCCACTTTTTGCAAAAATCTGTTTTTAATTAGAATTAAGAAGCCAATGCGATTATATACCTAGCAATATTTTTATGAAATTTATAACCAAAACTGCTATAATGCAATATAAGAAATTTTTAATCTCTTTTGTGCATAACTCTACGGTTTGTTTTCTCTTAATTAACTTCTGTTTATTTTTACAAATAATAGAATCATATTCGTGTTTTGAATAATATTTATTATTGTATAGATATTCGATATTTAATACTTTCCACCCCATAGATGTCCTATCACCAATCTTATATGGTAACGGTGTATTTCTATATTTTTGCATTATACATCCATTATTCTTTTGGTATGTAATTTGCATCACTTCTACTCCACCCCCTTTTTGATAGGGGAGTATTTTAACATATTTTTTAAATTCTTTCAATATTTTTTAAAAAGGAGATGTTTATAAGGGCTAAAGAAAGCATAGTAAGTAATAAAAAAGAATGCTTCAGATGTCATACTAAATTAGGACTTCATTTGCATCATGTGTTCTTCGGAACAGCTAATAGAAAGAAATCTGATAAGGATGGTTGCTGGATCTATTTATGTGGTATTCATCACAATTTAAGTAAAGCTGGTATTCATTTTGATAAAGAATTTGATTTAGAAGTAAAAAGACTAACAGAACAAAAATGGTTAGAATATTATGATGAGGATATAGATTCTTTTATTAAAAGATATGGAAAAAATTATCTAAATTAAAAAGAGGACAAACCTCTTTATTTTACTATCCATGCATCTTCAGCAACACGTTTTCTACAATCAAAGCTATCATAAATAACTCCATACATAGAGCAAGTTATATGTCCATCCATCGTGATTAATAATACTTTATCAGGGTATTCTCCTGCTACTTCTCCTACAGTATAAGGTAAATAAGGTACTCTCTTATACTTGGAATCTAAATAATCTCTTATAAATCTTCTATCATCCATCATAGTGCCATATAATTGTGCTCTATCACTCAATCTATTATAAGCCATATCCCATGTTTCATTCTCTGCTAAACTTATTGCTCTAATTGTACAGTCATTAGTAAATTTTCCTAAAGAGTTCGCATTATAATACTTATACATTACATTTCACTTATTTTCATAAAATGTCTTCTAACTATTTCTTGCTCTTCTGGAGATGTTGCTTCTTCTTTTATAGTTTTAGCAAATTTTACTAATGCATGAAGCATATATTCTAATTCTTTTAAGCCGTCTTCTTTAGCACCGTAATTTCCCCTATTATATTCGCCTCTATAATCTTCATAAGCTTCATAGCTTCCTCTCATTCCATCCATATATTTTGAAGCTCTATAACGTGAATCTACTCCTCTACGACCATACTCTTCTCCGTATCTATTATATTCTCCGTAATTCATATTCTCTACCTCCTTTAAATCTTTATATACATCGACAACTTTAAACAAATAATCAATATCTACTGAATCAAGTTCTACTTTTCCACATTTCTCAATGAATTTTTCTGCTCTTTCAATCATTTCTTTCATTGGAAACACTCCTTTCTAGAAGCTCTATTATTCTTTCATTTTGCTTTATAATCTTCTTCAAATACACTTCATCTTGTGTTTGTAATTCT
>Ga0265301_10000870_pt1 | contig 41387 bp, 33 predicted proteins | sample AusTroGonzalo_MG_2_FD_193488 | JGI IMG/M metagenome (GOLD analysis project Ga0265301, IMG submission 193488) | Bovine rumen microbial communities from tropical cattle in Woodstock, Queensland, Australia - Gonzalo_04 | ecosystem: Host-associated > Mammals > Digestive system > Stomach > Rumen ...
TTGAATTGTTTGAAGTTCGGGAATCCTTTGAAATACAGCCCCCAATGTTTCCGCATCTCGATGACGGCATAATGCTCATCTTTGTAGTTTAACGAGTCGTTGAGGTGCATCTTAGCCACTCTAACGCGTTCCTCGACGGAAGGTTTCTCATCTTCTACACCTTTTTCAAGATAATCGTGAATCTCCTTGAAAATCCAGGGGTTGCCGTATGTGGCGCGACCAATCATGAGGCCGTCGACGCCGAAGGTGTCCTTGAAATATTTCGCAGACTTGCCGTCGACCACGTCGCCGTTGCCGATGATAGGAATCGTCATGCGAGGGTTGTTTTTCACTGCCCCGATTAGTGTCCAGTCGGCTGGCTCGCCCCATTTCGTGGTGCGAAGTCGTCCGTGGATGGTAAGCGCCTGAATGCCGACATCCTGAAGTCGCTCGGCGATTTCCACTATGTCTTTATGTTCGCTGTCGTAACCCAGTCTCGTCTTCACCGTGACAGGCGTTTTCACTGCTTTCACCACGGCTTCGGTGATGGCGACCATTTTCGGGATGTCGTTCATGATGCCTGAGCCGGCGCCTTTCGATGCCACTTTTTTCACTGGGCATCCGAAGTTGATGTCGATGATGTCGGGGTTGTATCGTTCGGCATATTGCGCTGCCTCGACCATCGGCTGGACAGCGTTTCCGAAGATCTGCACTCCGAATGGCTGCTCGCTCTCGGTATAACGTAACTTATTGATACTCTTTACTGCATCGCGAATCAGTCCGTCCGACGAGATGAACTCGGAATAGACGATGTCGGCGCCGTAGAGTTTGCATACATGCCGAAATGGAGGGTCGGTTACGCCCTCCATTGGTGCTAAAAGAAGCGGATAATGCTCAAATTCGAGATTGGCGATTTTCATTAAACTTAGTTAGCATCTTTGACCAAACGGACAGCATGACCTTCCGAGCGGTATGGATTTTGATCGCTAGGTGCGCTGCCTGTGTTCATAAATATTGTATATGCCGACCAAGAAGTCTCTGAATATGTCGAACTTGACCAGTATTCACTGTGATCATTGACAAATCTGACGGAAGTGCCGATACGTTTGCCAGTCCATGTTGGGAAGAACACGACACCGGCTGGCTCCAAGATGTTGTTCCAGTCCGCTACTGATATTGTGTTGTCTTCGGCATAACCGGCACTGGCTGACACCAGCGTGTAAACATCGGTGCTCCAATCGTCAGGAAGCAGCAGAACGCCATAAATGCCATTGAGAACGGCAAAGGTGTAGTTAGGGAATCCCGAACCGTAGTTTCTGCCTCTGATAACATAAATCCATTCGTCTTTAGTCAACGTGCGCCAGCTTCCTGAAGCATTGGAAATGGTGTTTGTTCCCCAGTCGATGAATTCCAAATAATCGTTGTGATCGTTTGATGTTATTGTAGGGTTGTTGCCTGTGCCCCAGCCGAACAAGTCAATCCAGCCATCATAAGTTGGAGAAATGAGATGGTTGCTGCTACCTGGCACTGTACCGCCGGTTTCACCATATTCAGTTTCAGTCGTTCCGACATAATCCCATGGATTTTCGGCAAAGCGCCATGTGTTTGTTGAGGCTTGATATTGCAGGTTGCCTGATGCGAAATACACTTTCTGTGTTGCACTGATAGAAAACAGCCTGTTAGAGGTGTGGCCACCGCCACCTCCGCCACCACCTCCGCCACCTTCGGTGGTGAATGTCACCTCGCTGCCGTAGCCGGTACCTCTTTCATTTTTGGCATAGGCTCTCACATAATATGTTGTGCCTGGTTGGAGACCTTCCATAGTGGCGTTAAAATCGCCCAACTGTCCGATGAGGTCGGTTGTGTAGTTGTCGTAAATTGTAGGGTTGCGGTGAGTGCTCCAGCATATACCGCGCACTGTCACATTGTATCCGCCATCGTCGATGACATTACCGCCGCCGACAGCTGATTCCTCAGCGATTTCGGATACCGGTTTGGTTACAATGGTAGGCAATGTCACCTGTGCTGGGTCCATGTAGAAACTGAAAACCTCCGACTCCATGGTGTTGATGCCATTGCTGTATTCATATTTATAATAATATGTCTTCTCAGTCTGCAAATCGACGAAGTTGGCGATGACGGTGCTGTCTTCCAGATGTGCTTGTGCCACAATCGAATATCCGAAGTAGTTGCTTTGGCTTAAAATTACGTTGACATATTGAAGATTAGTGATATAGCCATAGTCAAATGTAATTTCCGATGAAGTTTGCGAATATGCTACATTTTGGTTGCTGAAATCGACTTTTTCAACCTTCAGCTCCGGCATTTTCTTGCATGCTGTAAAAAGCAATGCGCTGAAAACCAATAATATAAGTGTTGTCTTTTTCATGATATTCAAATTTTAATAACCCATACCAAGACCTAATTTGGCCTCATAATACTTGAAATTGGTGGTCACCATGTCGAGAGAGACGATGAGTTTTCCAACTTTATACTGCATACCTATCACGGCCTCAACGCCTGATGTGCTAACGTCGGTGTTTCTCACGTATTTGCCGTCGACCATCTCGTAGGCGAGGTTTCTGATACCGTATCCGGCACCAATCTTCAGTGCCAAAGGCTTTACGATTCTGAACATCACACCACCGTTTGCCGAAAGTGAAGTGTAGACTTCTTTGCCAGTATAGAATGGATAATACTGTGAGACGTAAAAGTCGTTGGTGCATTCGTGGTCTGTCGACACTCCGTTGAAATTGAAGCTGAAGTTGCTCATCACGCTGACGAACCAGCCCATTTTCTTCATGGCTCCGAGGGTAAGACCGTAGGAGAGCTTGCCGTAGTTGTTGTATGCGGCATTAAGCGTGAGGAAACTGTAGCTGTCGACGGTGTTTGCCGGAGCCGCCTGGCTTTGGCTCTGAGACTCCACCTTGGCCTGGGTTTGAGCGAGATTCTGTGAGTTCTGCTCGGTCTTTGCGGCCACTTCGTTGGTTGTCGTCTCAAGGCTGGCGAGACGTTCCTGAATGTCGTTGAGTTTCTGTTCGTCGATATCGGATTTCGAGTTGTTGACAAGTGTCAACTCATATCCTTTCTTGCCCTGCATGTCGAACGGGAAATAGAACTCTGTCGAGCTCAAATCAGGATGCGAAATCTTGATGAATGTGGCGTAATAGCTGATGTAAAGCCACACTTCGCCGTCGCGGTATTCGATTTCGAAGAAGGTGCGGGCGTCGCCTTGGAATTTAAGCTCGCGACGCTGCTTGTCGTTGATGTTTTCCGTCTTCACTTTCAAAACGGCGTACGGACGGTCGTTGTCGTCAGTCTGTTTGTCGAGATCGAGATTAACAAAACCGGGGACTTCTTTGAAAGAACCAGGCTTCACCTCAAGCTGGGCGAATGCATTGTAAGCCAACCCGATAAATGCCAAAAGCAAAAGTAATAGTTTTTTCATAAATGTTATTTTAAGTGATAATACAATTATTTATAATAATGCAAATATACAATAATTTTTGGAAAAACAACATTATTCGCCGATTTTTTTTGTTGCCGTATTTTTTATTATCTTTGCACCCGTGAAAGAAAACCCTATCTCATATTATAAAGACGACGCTCGGATATCACAACTCGCTGATTATCTTAATGATAAGAAGAGCGTGTTTTGCAAGGGCATCGTCGGGTCGGCTAAGGCTTTTGCTGTGGCGGCGGCGTTCGAGAAGCTCGGTGGACAGCATTTTGTGGTGTGTGCCGACAAGGAGAGTGCGGCTTATTTCTACAACGACCTCGAGAATATCTTTGGCGAACGTGAGCAGGACTACGCCAAGAAGATGATTCTGTTCTACCCGACCTCGTATAAACGCCCGTATGAGCCGGAGAAGCCGGATAACACCTATATCTTGTCGAGAACCGAGGTCTTGCAACGTGTTTCGACGTCTGAGAGAAAGACAATAATAGTTTCTTACCCTGAAGCGTTGAGTGAGAAAATTGTCACTCGTAAGATATTGAGCAAGAATACTTTAAAGCTTGCGGTGGGCGAGAAGGTCGACATGGATTTCGTTACCGACACCTTGCTGGAATATAACTTCGAGCATGTTGATTTTGTGGTGGAGCCGGGCCAGTTTGCCATCCGAGGCGGCATCGTTGATGTGTTTTCTTTCGCCAACGACTATCCATATCGTATCGTTTTCGATTTCGATGAGGTAGAGTCAATTCGCTCGTTTAACCCCGTCGACCAACTTTCGATTGAAAAGTTGCAACGTATCGTTTTGTTGCCGAATCTTCAGGACCATAATCTCTCAGAAGAACGTGAGACTATATTCCAATATCTTCAGAATCAGACGGTTATGTGGCTCGATGAGACCGATTTTCTGAAAGAGAGAATCGATGCCGAGTACAAAAAAGCTGTCGAAGCATTCGAGGCGTTTGAGGAAAGCGAAGGCATGAAGTCGCCCGAGACTTTATTCGCGCAAAGCGATGAACTTCTCACTCAACTTGATGATTTCAAATCAGTTACGTTTGAGACATATTCCGATTCGATAGGGAAGGAGATTGTGGAGTTTAACACTACGACGCAGCCTGTGTTCAACAAGAATTTCGAGATGTTGCAAAGCACCATTAACTCGTTGAAAGACAGAGACTACCGTATCCTTTTCTTTTCCGAAAGCAAGCGTCAGCTCGAGCGAATCCAGAGCATTTTGAACGATTTGCAGCAGAAAGACGAGTCGAATCACGATTTCACACCTATATTATATTCAATTCAGGCCGGTTTTGTCGACAACGACCAGAGACTGTGCTGTTTCACCGACCATCAGATTTTCGAGCGTTATCACCGCTTCCATCTGCGTGAAGGTTTTGCAAGCAGTCAGGCGCTGACAATCAAAGAGTTATACGATTTGAAACCTGGCGATTACGTTACGCATATCGACCACGGCATCGGACGTTTCGACGGCTTGGAAATCATCGACCATAACGGAAAACAGCAGGAAGCGCTGAGATTGATATATCAGAATGGTGACTTGCTTTACGTGAGTATTCATTCTTTGCATAGAATATCTAAGTATTCCAGCAAGGATGGAGCAGAGCCTTCTTTAAGTAAGTTGGGCTCGAACGCTTGGAATAAGCTGAAAGCCAAGACTAAGAGCAAGGTCAAGGATATCGCGCGCGAACTGATAAAACTATATGCGGAACGTAAGAATTCGCAGGGATTCCAGTTCATGCCCGACACATATCTGCAGACAGAATTGGAGGCGTCGTTTATGTATGAGGACACTCCCGATCAGCTTAAGGCGACTATCGACGTGAAGCGTGACATGGAGAAGGAATCGCCGATGGACCGTCTCGTGTGCGGTGACGTGGGTTTCGGAAAGACCGAAGTGGCAATTCGTGCCGCGTTCAAGGCGGTCAGCGACTCGAAGCAGGTGGCTGTTTTGGTGCCGACAACAGTGCTTGCACTTCAGCATTTCCACACGTTTTCAAGTCGTTTGAAAGGATTCCCTGTAACCATCGACTACATGAACCGTTTCAAGACCGCCAAGGAACAGAAAAAGACCCTCGAAGAGGTCAAGGCTGGTCGCATAGACATATTGATTGGAACACATCGCATCATCAGTAAAGACGTGGAGTTCAAGGATTTAGGTCTGCTGATTATCGACGAGGAGCAGAAGTTCGGTGTTTCCGCAAAGGAGAAGCTTAAACAATTGAAAACCAACGTCGACACCCTCACTTTGACGGCTACGCCTATCCCGAGGACACTGCAGTTCTCGATGATGGGTGCGCGCGACATGAGTATCATCACCACTCCGCCACCGAACAGGTATCCTGTCGAGACCGAACTGCGTTCGTTCTCTCCAGACGTCATCCGTGATGCCATCCAGTACGAGCTCGCTCGCGACGGACAGGTGTTTTTCGTGCATAACCGCATCCAAAACATCATGGAGGTGTACGACATGATTATCAGCTGCGTGCCGGGTGCTAAGGTCGCCGTCGGTCACGGCCAGATGGAGGGCGACAAGCTCGAACAGATCATGCTCGACTTCATCGACGGCAAATACGATGTGCTTTTGTGTACCACGATTATCGAGGCGGGCTTGGATATCCCGAATGCTAACACCATCATTATCAACGATGCACATAAATACGGCTTGAGTGACCTGCACCAGCTGCGCGGCAGGGTGGGACGTTCCAACAAAAAGGCCTTCTGTTACCTCTTGACACCTCCGTTGGCGATGCTCAGCGACGAGGCACAGAAACGTCTGCGTGCCTTGGAGGAGTTCTCCGATTTGGGCAGTGGCTTCAACATCGCTATGCGCGACCTCGACATCCGTGGTGCAGGCAACTTACTTGGCGCCGAGCAGAGCGGATTCATCAACGACATCGGATTCGAGACATATCATAAAATCCTTGACGAGGCAATCATGGAACTCAAGGAAAACGAGTTCAAAGACCTGTTCGAGAAGCCCGAGGAAGAGAAAAAATATGTCCGCGAATGCGCCATTGAGTCGGATTTGGAGATACTTTTGCCGAACGAATATGTCGATTCATCCGCTGAGCGTATCAGCCTTTACAACGAGCTCGATCATATTGAAAATGAAGAGGGTTTGATGCGCTTCACCGACAACCTCATCGATAGATTTGGCGAGATTCCGCCGCAGGCTAATGACCTCTTGAATACGGTGCGTTTACGTTGGATTGCCCGTGACCTCGGATTCGAGAAAATCGTTCTCAAAAAAGGCGACATGACTTGTTATTTCCTGCAGGATCAGGAATCGGAGTACTTTAACACAACGATTTTCCAAAAAATCATCCGTTACGCTTCTGATCACCTGAAACGCTGTCAGTTTAAGGAGCAAAACGGCAAAAACATATTGATTTTCAAGGTTGTAGACAGGGTAAAAGACGCTTTGGATTTATTGCGCGAAATAAATTCTTGATTACGAAAAAATGTTTATATTTGCAAAAAATAAATTAGAAATATGACAACATTATTTTTAGGCGGTATCGGAACCGGTGAAATAATACTTATCGTGCTGGCGATTTTGCTGCTTTTCGGCGGCAAGAAACTCCCTGAGCTGATGCGCGGAATGGGCAAGGGCGTCAAGGAATTCAAGGACGCTATGAACGAGCCAAGCGGCGAGAAAAAAGAAGAAAAACCAGAGGAAAAGTAGCCGAAAATGGCATTCCGAAAAAGTGAAGATGAATCCGAAGACGTTCAAATGACCTTCGGCGAGCATCTCGATGAGCTTCGTAAAGTGTTGATGCACATCGGGATTGCTTTTGTTTTACTCTTCATCGTGCTCTTCACTTTTTTCAAAGGTGACATCATCAACATCGTTTTTTACCCTTCGGAAAGCGATTTCATTACCAACAGACTTTTTGCGAGATTTGCCGAGTTGACCGGCACTGAGGCGTTGAAAATCAATGCGAATCCGTTAAATCTTTATAACACCAAGATTGCCGGGCAGTTTATGCTTCATATCAAAGCATCGGCAGTCGGGGCGCTTGTGATAGCGTTTCCTTACATCATTGGGCAGCTTTGGGGCTTTGTTAAACCGGCTCTCTCGCCAACGATGAAACGCCGTACCCGCCTGATTGTCTGGAAGATAGTGTTCTGGTTTTTCCTCGGCGTGGCGTTCAGTTATTTCATCATCGCACCTCTCGGAATCAACTTTTTGGCAAATTATGAAGCCAACGGAAGCATACAAAACATCATCGATGTCAGCTCATATATCAGCACGGTTTTGGGCGTCTGTCTCGCCGCCGGACTGGTGTTTCAGCTACCGCTTCTGATAAGATTATTAGCGTCTATAGGCATCATAACCTCAGCATGGCTCAGGAAAAACAGGAAAATCGCCATCATTGTTATCTTGGCACTCTCGGCACTCATCACGCCGCCCGACATCATCAGTCAGCTGCTGATTTTTGTGCCGTTTTACATTTTATACGAATACGGAATTAGGATAGCAAAAAATATTGAAAAGCAAAATGCAGATAGATAAGACAAAGGAATTGGAGACGAAAGGCATTGGCACACTGTTACTTATGTACGCCTTGCCGTCGGTGGTGAGTCAGATTATATCGTCGGTTTACAATATCTGTGACCGCATCTTCATAGGACATGGAGTGGGCGCGCTCGCCATTGCGGGCTTGGCCATCACTTTGCCTATCATCAATATCATTCACGCTTTCGGCGCTTTGATTGGCGTTGGAGCAGGGGCAAGGATGTCAATCGTTTTGGGTAAGAAAGACATCAACTGGGCTGAGAATATCCTCGGCAACAGCGTCATTTTCACCGTCATTCTGAGCGGACTGGTGATGCTGTTTTCGTATATCTTCCTCGACAGAATCTTGTTTGCCTTTGGCGCGACAGCCGAAACCGTTGCTTACGCCCGCGAATACATGGTCATAGTGCTTCCTGGAATGTTCCTTACCACCTTGGCGTTCAACCTTGTCTCGTTGATGCGTTCGTCGGGCTATCCCAACCAGTCGATGATAGTGCTTGTGTCGGGAGCAGTGCTCAACATCGGGCTCGATGCCTTGTTTATCTTCGCTTTCGACATGGGAATCGCAGGTGCGGCGTGGGCTACCACCATCTCGATGGCGTTTGCGACTTTCCTCGCGATGCTTCATTTTCTGAAACGTGACTCTTTCATCCGCTTCCGCAGACACGGATTCCAGCCGAAAGGCTATATCTTCAAGAATATCTTCATGATTGGTATGAGCCCGTTCCTTATGAATGTAGCGGCGGCAGGCGTCGTGGCGATTCTGAACAAACAGCTCATCCGTTTCGGCGGCGACATGGCAGTAGGTGCTTATGGCATCGCCAACAGTTTCATCATGATTATGATTATGATCATCCTTGGCGTGTGCATGGGAATGCAGCCAATCGCTGGCTACAACTACGGCGCAGGTCATCCCGACAGACTCAAACGCGTTTATATCCTGACGATGAAAGTGTGCGTGGCAATAGGTTTTGTGACAGCCATCCTGGGTTGCACCATGCCTCGAATCATCTCGATGGCGTTCACCAACGAGACAATCCTGCTCGATATCTCGCAGATGGCGTTGCCTTATATCACCGTGATGACGCCTCTCATCGCCTTCACCATCGTCAACTCCAACTTTTTCCAGAGCATCGACAAGCCTTGGATAGCCATCGTCACCAGCCTCTCGCGCCAGGTGATCTTCCTCATCCCGATGATGTTTATCATGCCGGTCATCTTTGCTGACCTTGGCTTTGACAGTCTCCAAGGCGTTTTCGCTTCCTGCACCGTTTCCGATGTCTTCGGAGCGCTGTTAGCTTTCGTGCTGATGCTGACGCAGAGGAAGGTGTTTAAATAAGGGAACTATATATTTGTTTATCGTTACAAGACAACGCATTCTTTATATTTTGTAGTAAAACAATTCTTGAACAAAATTTCGACAAAACCGCAAAACATTTGCAAACTACGGTCTACGCTTTACTTTGGTAAATTAAAACAATATGTTATAATAATATGACCATTGTCGGGATCGAGCATTCCGTAGGCTGTCACTTCCATCCCGTTGTAGCTGCAGCGGATTCCGTCGCCGTTTTCCGGCGGAGCATCCACTGTCATATACGACGGATAGTCGAGGGAGAATCCAAAACGCTCGTTATAATAGTGCTCGTAGGATGTTGCCGATTTACACCCGGTTAAGAGCAATAATAATGACCAAAACAATATCCTTTTCATAATTTCTATTGTTTGACAAACCCCATTGTTTTCCTGATGTTCTTGTTCCCGATGGTTTCTTGTGTGCAGATTTTTTCGATGTGCTGCAGGTCGAGCGACTCGCCGAAGAGGAGCTGGTTGACCATAACCTTACGTGCGATGTTTTCAATCTGACCGCCACTGAAGTCATAGTTATGCGCTAAGGTTTGCGCAGTTTCGTGGCTGATTTCAGGCATGAGGCTTTTCCAAATGTTGGTTTTAGCCTCAACACTTGGCTGATGGAACTCCACCTTGTAGAGGAAACGACGCTCGAAAGCACTGTCGAGGTTACAGGTGAGATTGGTGGTGGCAATGAGGATGCCGTCGAGGTTTTCCATCGACTCGAGGAGGATGTTCTGGATGGCGTTTTCAGTCTTCTCAATGGTAGGATTGTTGCCCCCCACGCTTGTTCTCACCGAAAGCAAGGCGTCAGCCTCGTTGATGAGCAGAATAGGTATGCGTTTTGACTTTTTCACCAAATTGGCATAATTGGAAAAGATGTTTTTAACAATCTTTTCGGTTTCACCATACCATTTGTCGCGCATAGCCGAGATGTCCACCTGCATAATGTCGCGCTTGGTGAGACGTGCCAGCTGCAGTGCCGTCTCGGTCTTACCAGTACCCGGACGACCGTAAAACAAACAGTTGAAACCCTTGCGCATATTGGCCGACTCCAAGCGTTTGCGTATTGACTTGAGCTGCTTGTCGTCCAACAATCCTTTCAACGTGTCAATCTGACCGCGGTCCTCGTCGCAGTAATAGAGGTTTTTCGATTTGATTTCATCGTAGCGGATGATTGTCGCGTGATTGAAGTTGTCATCCTCATCAGTTTTGTTAAGAAAAGGGTATTCCGAAAGGAATATTTTTTGACCCTTTTCCGACAGACAGTACATGTCGCGCGAAAACATCCCCTGATTCTCGCACGGAGCCAGCAAACCGTCCCTTGTGAACGGATGACTCCCATTAATGATATCCTGACTGAAGGTGTAGATGTCACACACAAATTCGTCAAGCTCGTTCAACGGAATACCGTCAACTCTGTCAATGGCGGCAATACAGTAACGAAGAAGTACAAGTTTATCCTCGAGATGGACGTTAAGGTTGTTGAATGCCTGAACAATTTTCAGATGCGGATTGTCGCGGATAACCTGTTTCACCTCGTCTTGGAACTCATCGCCCTCTATGTTATGATACTTGTCAAACTCCATATATATCATACGGATTAGGCTCATAAACTCATGAGGATTCAGTTCTGTTGTTTTGATTGGAGGCAGTCCATGATTGTTGCACAATGCTTTTTTCGCTTTGTCGGTCAACATTTTAGAGCCGTCATTACGATGAAAACCGCCGCTGCTTATGAGGTAGCGACGACGCAAGAGTGCGTTGAGGTCGTCGTTGTGTCGCATGAGGGCAATTGCTCCGCATTCGAAATATGACTGCAAATCTCGGCTGTTGATGTGATTGTCAGGGTCGTTGATAAATGGACATAGCAGCACTGTCTGACTAGGAGTCAGCTGCAGGTCGTCAGCCACCGACTGTATGTGGTCGGTGTGTACAGAGAAAAACTCGTCCGAGAAACCGCAGCCGTTAGCAAGTGCTACCAGCTGTTCCAGCTTGTCGAGCAGTGTCATTTTGGCGAGAGTCGCCTTTGAGAGCGGCTCTGTTGTCTGATACCTTTTACTAGGGTTGAAATCGTCGAACATATCGTCGAAGTCGTTCGGATGTTGTTTTTTACGGCTCATAATCAATAGTTTAGAGGTTCATATTATGCGCATTTTTTTAACTTGTCGAAGATACGGTGAACTCTCTTGTTGACGGCCTCGTTGCTGATGTGCATGATGCTGCTCAACTCTCTGAGTTTCATCTTTTCATATCCGTTTAACCCCAATCTGAGCTCGACCAAATGCATCTCGTCGTCAGTGAGGGTGTCGAGAGCACGATATAATGACTCCTTGAATTCTGATTCCTCAGATTCCCAGTCGTAAGAGTTTCCATTGAGGATGTTAATGGCACGTTTTTCATCCCATTGACCGGCGGGTTCCTCCGGCAAATTCTCGAAATCCATATAGCAATAACGCTGGAACAATTTCATTTCGTCCAGCATTGCGAAACGAACCTTATTTGCTGCATACGGTTCAAACGGTATATCCTTTGATGGATCGTACGTCTCATAAGCCTTGAGGAGGGCCTCCATACCTGTACTGACGAGGTCGTCGCGTGTGTATCTTTTGTTGATACCTGCGTTTTTCATAATCTTGTAGCTCTGCTGATCGACAATGGCCAGATGTTTTTCGTTGAAGTGTTTCATAGTCGTGAGTTTTCGGTAAATGATTGCCTGATTTTATCAAAAATCGTGCCAGAAATCTCAAAACTGAAAAATTTTTAAAAAATATTTTATCCGATGCTCTACAGGTATATATGGTTTGTATCATCTTTTTTCAACCTGACAAAAAAATTTTTCTTTAGGGTTGAAAAACGGCATGTCGGTTTCTATATTCTTGTGAACATGTCAAAATTAAAACCACAAAGCCATGAAACAATTGCAACTTTTATTAATTACATTATTGTTTGCAACAACAATGTCGGCTCAAATGGAAGTGAGACCCGGCTCATTTAAAGAGGTTGAGGGATTCGTGAACATCAACCTTGAAAAACTGACAGATGAAAACGATGTGCCATATGCTGTTTTGAAGGTTAAAACCGAGAATATCAACGACAGGCAACGTCAAGAGTTGTTTTTTGAAGGCGATGCAGCCACTAGTGTCGAGTGTGAATATAAAATAGGTGAGGTGTGGGTTTATCTTACCTACAAAGCCTCGTATTTAAAGATATCACATCCCGATTTGAGCTCAACCGAGTTTTATTTCCCATGTGAAATGAAACCTAAATCCGGCTATGAGATAACATTGGTCAACAATGCAGTTCAAACTACTCAACGTTCAGGATCGTTGGTTATTAAAACCAAACCGGAACTTGGAACTGTGATTGAGTTGAACGGCACAAACTTGCCGGCAGGCAGCTATGAGATAGTCATAACTCAAAACAACAACAGCACCCGGGTGCCGGTTGAGATTGCCGACAGTGAAACAAAAGTAGTCGAGGTGGAAATACCCAATACTTATAGAAGGTATTATAATATCATAATAAAAACTGACGGCTCAGGTAATGAAGATATGGTGTATGTTGACGATGTATATGTGGGCTGTTCACCGGTCAGACAAACCTTGTCGGGCGGGAACCATAATATTAAATTCAAAAGAAAAACGCCCGATGGCTATGCAGTTGTTGAAAAACAGATAACGATAAACATGGGTGAAAAAAACGTGTATTATTTTGATTTAAAAAAGAAATAATTCTTTAAATTTGCAGGGTTTATATTACATTTGAGATAATGAAGCTACTTTTTAATCCTTACTATGACTCCAAAGTCTTTGTGAAGACTGATGGATGCTTGATTAATGAGAAGGTTGTTGGCCCGCAGGGACTGCTTGCCGAGCTGGAACTCCGTGCCGGATTGACCGGACAATATCTTGACGATTTCCAGCGGGCCATCTTTTATTCCAGAGCCATGAAACAGGCACTTAAGAAGAATCGGAATTTGTTCTTTGCCAAGTCGTTCGATAAAGACAAGCTCGGCACCTCTATTATATTATTAAGGTGGCGCGATGCGCTCGTGAAAATCGGTTGGAACAAAAACATGACAGGCAGCTGTCGTCTCAATGATTTGGCCGAGGTGGAAACCTTTTTTAATGAAAAGGGAGAGGCCGACCGCTGGCGTCAGCTTCTTGAGTATGACAAAATGTCAGTTTTATTGAAAAATACTGACAAAATCGAGGTTGTTTGCAAGAAAGAAAATCTTGAACTGCCATTTTGTCAGCTTTTCAAGGGTTTGGAAGCGAAAGGATACAAGGTGAGCTACAAATCGGAGCCTGTAAATAACGAGCTTTACAAAAAAGCCCAAGTCTATTCGTTTAAGAACGACATAGAGATGGCTGAATGGATGGCACAACAGGAGTTGGGCGACAAGGACGTTTTGGTTTGCAGCGACACCTCGATACTTAATCTGCAGCTTGCACTAGAGGGCAAACCGCAGGTGGGCACTGAAAACAATGCTATCGGATCTATCATGCAAATCTTTCCATTGGGACTGGAGCTTTTCAAAAAGCCGATCAATATCAACACCCTGCTGGCCTATCTGCAGCTGCCGGCAACACCATTGAGTTCGGTTTGCGTTAAACGCCAAAACAGCAAAGGTGAAGTTTATTACCAATCATTGTCAAAAGCGTTATTAAAACAGTTGCTTGAGGATAACGGCATCGGCGAAAAATGGGATGCACTCATCGACGAAGCCGTATATGATTACGAGGGCAACGATATGGCGAAGTCGGACAAGAGGAAGAATGCACTGCTGTTTATTAACCAATGGAAAGAGGTCGATGGACAAGGCGAAAACTGCATTGTGGAGAAAGCCAAGGTGGCGAAATTCCTTAAACAGATGATTATATGGGCAAAGACCAATCTCTATGATGAAGAGAAAGCTCCGCAATTCAACGCTATTGTTAACAATTGTGAGACTATGTTGCTCATTTTGGAAGACGAGCCCGATACCGTTAAGACCCACGACTTGATGTTGTGGACGGCACAGATCAGCCGGCCGGTTGAGTTGTCCACATTGAAGGCACGCAAAGGTTCGATCAACGTGACCGATTCAGTGACAAACCTTCATACCGCTCCCGATACGCTTTATTGGGATTGCACCATGAAAGAATACAAATTCCAACATGAGCTTGATTTTCTGAATCCTGGCGAGGCAGATATACTCAAAGATAACAATATTGAGGTGCCCGACAGGGAAACGTTGCTGAAAGCCAAACGTGAGATGATGCTGAGTGCCCTGTCAAAAGTGAAAGATCGCATTGTCATGCTTGAGTGCGATGTAATAGGCGGAGCGATCCCGATTGAAGACCCAGTAGCCACCGAGTTGCGACTTGGCGGAAAACTGGCAGTCCAGCAGCAGTCACCACAGCGGCACGATAGGGAAGAAAAACCTGTTGAGGCAGCCTCCACCAAACAGTACGAATATAAGGTTGATTCTATCAATTTCAAACGTGAATCGGAAAGTTATAGCAGTCTTGATGAGTTAATACAAAGACCTTTTGACTATGTGATGGACTACATTCTTTGTTTGAAAGAATATGGCAAGGCAGCAATGGATGACATGGATACATTGAAGGGCCATCTAGCGCATGCATATGTGGAGATGCTTACCGAAGAAGGAGAGCGCAGAGTGTCGTCAATGCGTCAGATGCATTACAACCAGTTTGACGAAAAACTCAACTTCCTTGCGGAAACAAGAGGAACTCTTTTGCTTTTGGAAGAAAATGAATTGGAGTTCAAACGTTTCAAGTCATTGCTGAAAAAGAGTGTGGATATATTGCTTGACATCATTGAGCAAAACAGGCTGGATATCATAGGCCCAGAGCAGAAATACGAAGTTGAAATTCCTGTTATCGGAAAGATGAATGCTACCATTGACTATGTTTTGACCGACCTCGATGGTAATTATGTTATCCTTGACTTCAAATGGAGTGAAGGACAGACTTACAAAAAGAAACTTGAGGAGAATGACGCTTTGCAATTGGCGGTTTATCGTGCCATTCTTGAACAATATCTGAAAGATATAGGCGACCCTCATAAGGTGAGTTTTATGGGTTATTATGTGCTGCCTAGACACACACTTTACACTGTGTATGAAACGATGCATCATCACAATATCGAGGTGGTGAATACCGAAATGGACAGTGACCTGATGAGGCTGGCGGTCAATTCCTACACTTATCGAATGGAACAGTTGAAGAATGGTGTCATTGAAGAGGGTGAGGATCTTGAACTGGCCAACTTGCAGTATCATGCCGATACCATATCTCGACAACTCTACCCGCTTAAACATGCATACCGTGGGGATGCTTACAAAGAGGTCAGTTATGGCAATAAAAACATCGTATTGAAAGGAGGACTTGAATAATGAAAAACATCACTTATATCAATGCAGGTGCCGGTTCGGGAAAGACTTTCCGTCTGACGGAAGAAATGGTTGACAAGGTTTTACAAGGCTTATGCTCTCCTTCACAAATCATAGCATCCACATTTACCAATGATGCTGCTGCCGACCTGAAGAAAAACGCAAGAGAGAAGTTCTTGCAGAAGGGACTGTTTATGGAGGCGTCAGAACTGGAATCTGCGGCAATAGGCACAGTACATTCCATCGGGTTAAACTATATAAAGAAATACTGGTATAAGTTGGGGTTAAGCGCTTCGGTTGAAACCATTACTGAAGAGGCCAAAAAAAGCTATCTCAATCGCACAATGACTAAGGTGATTACTGATGCCGACATTGCCGCATTCAGAGATTATGCCGAAACATTCGGACTCAAAATGCCCCAATCGACCAGATTTAACTATGACTTTTGGAAGTCATTAGTGCAGCAATTAGTTGAAAAAGCCGATGCTTTTGGTGTCAACAACCTTGCGATTTCAGAGACTAAATCGCTTGAATTGGCCAAATTGCTTTTGGGTGCCAATGGGCGTTTTGCTTTCATGAGCGAAACAAAGAAAAGTGAAAACGAATTACGCAGCATGTATTACGACTGCATCGAGCGTATTTTTCGTATTGCCAAGGAATGGTATGTGTTATTCGATCAGTATAAGGAAGAACATGGGTTGATTGAGTTCAATGACATGGAGAGCAAATTTATTACACTGCTTGAAGATAACGAAGTGCGAACTGAGATATCCCGGACAATCAAATACGTTTTTGTGGATGAGTTTCAGGATTCCAACCCGAAGCAAATTAAGATATTCGATATGTTGTCGGAGTTGGTGGAGCGTAGCTATTGGGTGGGCGATCCCAAACAGGCTATCTATGGCTTTAGAGGGTGTGACACGGTGTTGGTGCAAGCACTGACAGACAAGATTATCGAAGACAAAAAAAGTGGAATCAATGGCATGAGTTACGATACCTTAAAGGAGTCGCGCCGTTCTGTGAAACCTTTGGTTGACACAACTTCTGCTGTGTTCGAGAATGTATTTGACGACTTGGATCCTGAAATGGTAACACTTACGGCGCATAGAATGGAATTGTTGCCTGATAATACTCCGGCTTTATGGCATTGGGAACAGCAAAAAACACTTGAAGCTGGTATGAAAAGAGCTTCGGCAAGCAAGGCAAAACTGTTCAAATCCGTAGCGTGTAAGGTAAGAGATATGGTGGACGGTAAGGGTGACATCAAATATGTCATTGACAAAGAAAGTGGAGTAGTCCGTAAGGTAAACAGCTCAGATATCGCCATTTTGGCTAGGAGCAACAGTGATGTGAACGAAATCACGGAAGCCTTGAAAGCCAAAGACATTCCAGTTGTTTGTGAAAGCATAGTGGATAGCAACAGTAAAGAATTGAAGTTGGTACGTCTGCTCCTCAATTATATGATTGACGAGTCGCCTTTACTTAAAGCGGAGATTGCCTATCTGCTCTTTGGCATGAAAACCGAAGATATTTTGAAAAGGAAAGACCTTCCCGACTTTTGCCAATTGGATGAGTTAAAGAGTAAATTGAAAACCCTTTCGGTGGCTTATGTGGTGAAATCATTAATCTTAGAATTAGACCTCTTCAACCGTTGCCAAAAATGGGGTAAAGCAGACCAACGTCAGCGCAACCTTCAGGCTATTATCGAGGATGCCAGAGTTTTCGACATCAATGCCGAGACATTTGGCGAAGCCTCTACTATTGAGCATTATCTTGATCACCTTGACTATGAAGGCGAAGGTGTAGTAGTGAATGAGGGTTTCTTCCAGGAAGGTGTTCATGTGATGACCTATCACGGATCGAAAGGTCTGCAGTGGAATGTTGTTATCCTTTGCTCGTTGGATGATGACCCATTAAAAGAAAAGACGCTCAAAAAGCGTTTTGCCGTAGGAGTTAACTATGTCAGAATGAGCCAACCAAGTGCCGAACAGTTGTATTCTGATTATTATCTCACATGTCTGCCAACATTTATCTCCGCCTCAAATGCCAATTGGCCGGATGAAATGATGAATGTCATTGAGACATTGGGGTCCTATCAGCAATATGTTGATAGAATCAGATACGAGGCCCGTAGACTTCTCTATGTGGGAGTCACTCGTGCACGTGACTATCTTATCACAACTTCTTTGGAAAAAACGAATATGTCGTGGTTAATTACCTCCGGCATTCTACCTGAAATTAATGACACGGGAGATTATCAGGCTATTTGGGGTCAGGGGGCAGGTATTTCAGAGTCGAGGTTTGTGAAGGTGATTGACGACGGCTCCTATCAAAGCCGTCCGGAACCTGAGAAGTATTTCTGCCGTAAAGAGAAAAATATAACAACTGAACCAGAGGGGAAATACCTGTCGCCAAGCAAGATGGTGGATGATGCGTTGAGAGACCAGGTGAGGTATAGTGTGCTTTTCCCGTTGCAAGACGAAACACCGCAGACTATCATCCATAATAAGGGTGATGAAGAATACGACATCATGGGCACTTGCATCCATAACATTTTCGCCATCTACCGTCCGGAGACCGACCGTGCGGAAATGCGAAACAAGGCGCAGAAGATTGTCGATGCCTACAAGATGAACAAGATGTTACCCGATGTTGATAGCATACTCGACGCCATCAACCATCTGTATCTGTTTTTGGAGAAACATTATGGTTGTGCCGTGAAGATAGAGCATGAGGTGCCTTTCCGCAACGAAAGGAGAGGGCAGGTGGTGACGGGTGAGATGGACTTGTTGTGGTACACCTCGCCGACGGAGTGCGTTTTGATTGACTATAAAAACCATCCTGGTGTTATCGGTAATGTTTTGAACAAAGCGAATGATAAATACGTGGGGAAATATGCCGCACAGCTCAAGGCTTACGAAGAGGCATTGACCGCTGCCGGAATGAGTTTGAAAGCCAAACTGGTTTACTATTCCGTGTTAGGCTGTTTGGTGGAACTGAAATAGATACAAATAATATTAAAAATTGCAAATCTCATAAAAAAACTTGTATATTTGCATTTAAAAATAAGGTGCTAGAAGGGTCATCGCGGTTCAAGGTGTTTGTTCATAAAAGAGTGGACATTCATTATGGGTTTATAATATTGGAAATCAGGCCTTAGGCGGGAGATCGGATCACATCCGGAGCCTTTGGCGACAATTATCTCCATTCCCCGCTTGTCGGGATGCATGTTAAACATCATATCCGCTTTCCTTCTAGCACATTTTTACTGATTGATAGACATGGGTGTAAAGACTTTGACCGAATTTGCCGACACCGACGGAATGCTCATACATCTTCTTGTAAAAGAGCGGGCTAAATATCGTCGCCGGAACCATAGTGATAAGGTTAACAAGCTTGACAAAAGCCTTGATCTTGAAGAATTATCGACACGCAAACTGCTCAGTCGTATGATGCCGCCCAGAAAGACCTGGGTACGACCGTCAAATAGGATAAAACTGGCTAACGGCGCCGTTGATACCAGCAAGAATGCGGAAAAAGCTTTGATATTGACAATTAAACGCGACCGCAAAAAACAAAAATTAGGCGAGCATTTTGATTATCTTGAGATATTGGATGGTTTTATCAATCAGATAAAAAAACGTATTACCGATAAACAACTACGGTTTGAGTCACCTCATTTGACACCTATTTTCAAAGACAAAAAACAACTTGACGACGGTACGCTAAAAGTCACCTGCCGCCCGTTGTCGGTTTACACAAAACTCGAGGATAAAATCATATTGGCATTGACTTACCGTTATCTTGCCCGTTTTTTCAACCGCTATCTTCACGAGAACATTCTTTCCTACCGTCCGGCGAGGGACTTTCACGAAAAGAAACATTATGTCACCGATTTCAGCGACGGAGCAGAGCTTATACTGGATTTCCTTAAAAAGCATTTTTCCGACAATATCTATGCCGCTGACTGTGACATCAAGAAATTCTACGATATAATTCCTCATCAAACTGTGCGCGATTGTTTCCGGCGTATGCTTGACCGCTCGCCTTTGAGCGATGAAGGGAAAGATCAGATCATGCTTGTTCTTGAAGCTTATCTCACCAGTTTCAACTTCTACGACAACGTACTGAAGGAAGCGACTGCCAATCCCAACATCTTCTACAAGATGCGTAAAAAGTTTCACGACAATGAAAACAAAAACACTTATCTGATTGGCAATGTGGAAGATATATCTGACGAGGAGTACCGGCAACGTGGTGTGCCTCAAGGCGGTGCTTTGTCGCTGATGGTCGCAAACATTGTGTTAAATGATGTTGATCAGGCTATCGTGAGCACATACGACGAAAACCGTCTCTTTATCCGCTATTGCGACGATATGATTATGATGCATACTGATCGCGACGAATGCGCACGCCTGATGAAACAATATACCGAATCGCTGAGCGACCACGACTTGTATTTTCACGATTTTGAGAGTGCGGGCGACTCAAAGAAGAAATCCGACAAATACAATAATGTCGTTGCCACTACCAATCATTTCTGGAAGATAAAGTCGCACAGACCTTTTTTGTGGGGACGGGGCGATGGCGACAGCAACCTCTATGTCGGATTTCTTGGTTATGAAATCAGACGCGACGGTCGCATAAGGCTGCGCAAGAGCAACATAGAGAATTACAAAGAAAAATTCTGCCGACTGAAATATGCACTGCGCCGTTTCAAGAAAAAACATAACAATCAACAGAATGCTGCAGAAAAGTTTGAGACTCATCTGAACAAAACTCTCGATTCGACAATAAAGGGCTTATGTTTTTATACGGCTATTAATCTAGATGAGTTTAAAAAAGGCTCGCAGTACAAATACATTATGAAGCTGCAGAGTCAAACGCGCCGCAGTGTAGACAAATACAAAATTGACATTATAAAGCAGACTCATCAATAACCAATAATTATTATAATTTCATCCCAAATTTTCCGCATTTCGTTACAAAAATCAATTGTTTATTCCTTCGTTTGACCCAATCAACTCTTTCTTGATATTCATCAACTCGACAAAGTATTCTCTATCGAGAAATTCTTTGAAATGTTGGTATGAGTCATCAAAACGCTTTTTGCTTTCATCGGCACTGACGCTTGTATGCGATCCGTTGTTTCTGTCTTTGGCGATATGGTACCAATCGTTGAAAACAAACTCGTCTTCAAGACGGCAAAGGTTATCGTATCTTTCTCTCATCCATTTGTATGCCGCTTGAGAATCACCCAAATTGGGCGCTCTCCAAACCTCATCATATTCATCATAATTGTTATCCAACATATTAAGATCGACGGCTCTTTTATTAGTTGGTATCACGAATTCTCTGGTTGTTTTGTAGAATCTATTAAAATATGACGGCATTGGAATTCCTTTGGTTTTTCTCATCTGTTGCACAACCGAAAGATTAATCTCGGTTTCAAACATTCTTCCTATGCCGTTTGCTAAATACAGATAATCAAACGGATGATTGTCGTCGGCCAGTGCCAATATTCTGTTATATGTATCCAACGTGTTCAAGGTTGTTTCTTCGGCTCCATTAAGCTGATCTTTGTCGATAAAATGGCTGTCGGTTCCGGTCATTACAAGTTGATTGTGTCCTGCTAAACGGAATGACGAGTAATCATCCATCAACTCATCAAACTTATCCGTTATATCATTATTGCTATTCAAATCTTTTAGATTTGAGATAACATCACAAAGGCGGTTCAAACAATAACGTTGTGCGACAGTATCATTCGGTTCTTGTCTTAATTGCATCTTGCAGAACAAATCCTCCAACTCGCGTGCTATCAGGTGTTTGAAATATTCTTCTCGGGATCGGGCTCTAAACTTTCCCAAATCGATTTCGTTAAGAGCTATTGGACTATCATGTTTGGCTGCATAACCCGCAAGCAATAACAATTGATCAAAGAAATCGTCTTTTGTCGTTCTCAAAACAAGGCCTTCCCGACTGCACAAATCGTTTGTGACAATGATAGCCGGCAGTTTTTTAGCATGAATGTTGAATTTTTTGGCTAATTGCAGCATTTCCTGTTTTGATAATGTTTTGTTATAATTTAAATTTTTTACTGTTTCATGAAGCTCAAAGTCATTTTTGAATATTATTGGAGTATAGTCTTCGGGTATGATGTTCTCTTCACCGACACCGTCTGAAAAAAGTATGAAAAGCAGATATGCACCTGTCATGTAATCCAATGCGGCGAATGTCCTTTTCACTTCGGCATAAAAAGCCGCATCATCGGGGTCGCACAATATGATTGCCGTCAATTTGAACTGACTGAATGCCTGTTGTGTTTTCTTGTCTTTGCCATCAAGAAGCTTGTGAAATGTTGAAAAACTTGTCGGTAAACCCATAACTGTCAATTTTTTGTCACTTGCAAAGATATAAAAATTTCGACATATTCAATTTTAAAAAACAGTTTTATACTATAACTTTCAAATCTAAAAACCTAACTAACCATTAAAATTTCATCACAATTTTGTCGTATTTCATCACAAATCGGTTGAAAAACCGATTACAATTTGCTATAATAAAAAAAGGGAAGCATTATGAAAAAAAAGAACGTACAACAACTGCCCTTTGAGCGGCAGCGTGAGGCGTTGCTCCGGATTGAGCAGCAGGTGAGGGATTTGGTGGGACCAGACCCTTTATTTCCTCAAAATGTGAAGGATAATGCAACGGATTTGGAGGCACTACTACGCAAACGCTTTTTCCTATTGGATTGGATGCTTAAAGCATCACCTGAGGAATATGAACGGATGCGGCTCGTAAACCAGCTCCTTTTTGATAAGACGGTTCAGCTTAGGGAGGCTATGGAAAGAACAAGCAAGAGACTGCGAGAAATGCCGAAGGACGACTTTGTGGATGACATTGAGGTGTGCGGAAATCTGTCCTATTGCTTCAACGGCGAACAATCTGTTCTGCCTATGGAGTGCGATGATGAATATGGTAGTGATTACAGGTTGATGATGTCGGTGAACGATTCGTTACAAGATATAAGAGGTATGTATTGTGGCAAGGGTGTGGAGTTTTATAATCTGGACGATGGTGCTTCTTGGGGTCATAAATTCGGTCCGGCATCGCATTTCGAGGGGATTTGCATTTGTCATTCCGCAAGTGTATTTGTAGATCAACTCGGTTATCCGGTTTTTGACCTGCTTCGCATGAACGACTTCTTGTCGGAGATACATATTGTTTTTCAGAATTTTGGTTACATAAAAAAGCGTAGACCGTAGTTTGCAAAAGTTTTTTGGTTTTTGTGTCAACAGATATATAGTCCCCTGATAATTTCGTCCCCAAATCCCGAATTTCGTCACAATTTTACCGAATTTCGTCACAAAACGGTTGAAATTTGTCACAAAAGGACTATATGACCCAATGAAGATGATTTTGTAAAAATAATAGTAATTTTTTTTACAATTAGTTTTGTTTTTGTTTATTTTTGTAGGAGAAATAAAAATGTTTCTTATATACAAATAAGAATAACATTAATCATTTGAAAATAAAGAATATTATAATGGACAATCTGCATCTGTTTCATGAGTTAGAAAACATTCTTAGAAAGGATTCAAATTATTGCATGGACGATGGTGTGCTCATCAAAAACAGGATTGTTGAAGATGCGTTGAACCTTCGGCCTGAATTGCTAAAGTATCTCCTTTCACATGAGGGATTAAAAAACAATTTCTTCTGCGATGTTGATGGAACACTTGTTTTCGACAAAGTGAAGTTTCAGCACTTTGTAATGAACAAGTCCTTCCTTCCAGATAGTTATACAGCGTACAAAAACAAGATCGGCCTTACTGTTGATGACGGTCGTTTTATAAGTGAGAGTCAAGAAGTTGTGCTTGCCTGGCCTTATAAAGATTGTGTTCTAGAAGGGGGCCAAACAAAAGAAGATTCAAAACGCGAAGAAATTTTCTGGAATGAGACCCTTGCTCCAAATGAAATCAACCGCATAACCGAACCTAAAGTGTTTTCTTCTTTCAGACGGTATGACGAAGAAGGAGAGCATGACGTCGAACGTTTATTATCAACAGACAATCTTGTCATAAAAGGTAATAATCTGCTTGCTCTATACTCTTTAAAAAAGAAGTTCGCTGGCCGAATAAAACTAATCTATATTGATCCTCCATATAATACAGGAAGCGATGATTTTGGATATAACGATCGTTTCAATAGATCCGCTTGGCTATCATTTATGAGGAATAGATTAATAGTTGCCAAAGAGCTATTGACTTCCGATGGCGCCATATATATTCAGCTGGATTTTCATCAAGTTCATTATGCAAAAGTATTACTGGATGAAGTATTTGGTGAAGAAAATTTCCAACGTGAAATTATTTGGAGGATCGGCTGGCTCTCAGGTTATAAAACCAAAGATAATAACTGGATTCGAAATCATGACACCATCTTGTTTTATTCCAAAAACAAGAACTCCCTTGATTTTATTAAAAACTACATTCCAAAATCAGAATTCAAAAGTATTGCGAACTCTTCTGCTGAGAGATATCCTATAGAAGATGTTTGGAACGGCAATGAATATGACGACTTAAATAGTATTGCAATCGTTTCTTTCTCTGGAGAAACTGTTTCAAAAATGTTAAATCCTGAAGATGAGGTTAAAGGACAGAAGTCAGAAAAACTAATTGAGAGAATCATTGACGCTCACATTAAGCCTGGTGATATTGTTTTAGACTTTTTTGGAGGAACGGGAACAACTGGTGCCGTTGCACATAAAAAGAACATTCAATATATTTTGTGCGAGCAGTTGGACAAACACATAGATATAATGAAGCGCAGGCTTAAGAAAGTGATAGATGGTGAGCAAAGTGGCGTTTCCAAACGTAATAATTGGCATGGCGGTGGCTCTTTTATATACTGTGAACTAGCCAGGTATAATGCAATGTTTGTCGACGAGATTATGGCTGCAAAAGATGTCAATGAACTAAAAAATGTTTGGTCTTGCATGAAAGCTACAGGTGACTTAAACTATATAATTGACATCACTTCTATTGACGAAAGTGCTGCCGATTTTGATGCTTTGAGTATAGATGAGCAAAAGCGTTTCCTAATAGAATGTCTTGACAAGAATCTGCTTTATATACCACTCAGCGAAATAGATAGTGAAGAATACTCCATCAGCGAGAATGACAAGCGTCTAACCAAAGAGTTTTATAAAGTTTTATAAAAAGAACTAAAAGTATGGCCAATCTTCAAGAAAAACTCGAAAGCGAATTCGGACGACGCTATATCTCACACATAGAGTTGCCTGATTATTTTGATACCAGTTTAAGTCCGACACGCAAACTGCGCCCTTATCAGGAGGAATGTTTTCGTTACTTCCTGACCTATATGAATCCAGAAAACGATTTCGACGGAAAGCAAGATCGCCCGCATCTTCTTTTTCACATGGCCACAGGTTCAGGCAAGACCCTAATTATGGCAGGTGCCATGCTGTACCTTTACGAACAAGGCTATCGCAACTTCCTGTTCTTTGTTGACAGTACAAACATCGTTGAAAAGACCAAAGACAACTTTCTCAATTCTTCCTCCTCCAAATATCTGTTTGCTTCTCAAATTATCGTAAATGGAAATCGCGTAGAAGTCCGTAAGGTTGACAATTTCCAAGGAGCGGCTACTGATTGCATCAACCTCTGTCTGTGTACAATTCAAGGGCTACATTCTGACCTTAATTCGGAGAAGGAAAATGCTGTAACCTATGATGACTTTGCCGACCAACCCGTAGTGCTTATTTCTGATGAGGCCCACCACATGAATGCAGCCACAAGACGAGGCGGTGTGAACCCCGAAGACGAACAGCACACAAGGGACTGGGAATCAACGGTAATGCGTATTTTCAACAAAGACAATGGCACACTGCCCAATGTTCTGCTTGATTTCACGGCCACTGCCGACCTTACCGACCCTTTGATAGCTCAAAAATATGAGGACAAGGTCATTTTCGACTATCCCTTGAAAAAGTTCCGCGAGGACTTGTATTCAAAAGATGTTGAGGTTGTAGAAAGCGACCTAGAACCTCTTGATATGGCCTTGCAGGCAATGATTCTGAGTCAGTACAAGCGTAAACTTTTCGCGGACATCAAGCAGAATATCAAGCCTGTAGTTCTGTTCAAATCAAAGACTATCGCTGCAAACAAAGATATTTTTGACCAATTCAAACAAGCCGTCTTAAGCTTTGATGAATCAGGTGTGGATAGAATACGTGCCCGAGCCAAAGACGACCTTGCCGCTGCCTTCGATTATTTTGACAAGCATCATATCTCGGCCAGCAATCTCATACTCGAATTGCAAGAGGATTTTGCTGCAGAACGTCTTCTCCTTGTTGATGGAAACAATATTTCACCCGAAAAACAGCTGTTGCTAAATTCTCTTGAGAATGCTGACAACGAGATACGCGCAATCTTTGCGGTTGATATGCTTAACGAAGGATGGGATGTGCTTAACCTATACGATATTGTCAGGTTATACAACACGCGAGATGCCGCTAATAACAGACCGGGTAAAACTACAATGCAGGAAGCACAACTAATAGGACGTGGTGCACGATATATGCCATTTATCGACCCAAACAATCCTGCGTTGGATGCCGACAGGCGCAAATACGATGGCGATGCACCAAACCCTCTGCGAGTAATAGAAAAACTTCATTACCATAGTGCATACAACCCTCGTTACATTCAGGAACTCCATACGGCTCTTGTAAATACAGGTATCATTCCTGAAACGACAACCCAATTGAAATTGGTTTTGAAACAGGATTTCAAAGAAAGCCGTTTGTATGAAAAAGGGCTTGTATTCTTGAATAGACGGATTCCGCTTTCAGAGGCAGAAGGCGATGGTACCATTGGCAAGAGTATTCTTCAAAGGAATTTCAACGTCTCGGTGCACACAGGACAGATGCGCACAAATCAGGTCTTTTTAGAGAATGCGGAAGCAAGTACCATTTCGACAAAAACACTTCCTATTAAACTCAAAGACATTGATTATCATGTTGTAAGAATTGCTATAAACAGTTTCGCCTCGTTCAGTTTTGACCGTTTGAAGAAACTCTATCCTCAATTAAAATCGAGCAGGGAATTCATAACGAGCGAAAACTATCTTGCCAACCTTGATATTAGAATCAGTGGCACAAAAGATTCCATTGCTGATTATTCGCAATCGGACAAGCTAATGATCGCAAAAACAGTACTCAAAGAAATTGAGCCGTTGCTTCTGACTCGCGGAAAGTCTTATAGAGGGACAAAGGAGTTTAAGCCGTTCCAGATAAAAGACAAATTTAGGGACGTGATTCAACTCAAAGTAACTATACCAGCAGGTGGCAACCAAGAGTTCGGCATTTCTATGAGAGACCCCAGAACAAAATATGCTTTAGACCTTAGAAATGTAAAATGGTACGCTTATGATGATAACTTCGGCACTTCAGAAGAGAAGGCTCTTGTAAAGTACATTGAAGCTATTATGCCAAAACTGGAAGAGAAATACGATGAGATTTATCTGGTTCGAAATGAGAAAGATATTCAGATATTCAGTTTTGACACTGGTCAAGCTTTTGAACCCGATTTTGTTCTCTTCCTGCGAATTAAGGGAACCTCAGACAAATTTGACAATCTGCAACTGTTTATTGAGCCTAAAGGAGACGGTCTTTTGAAACAGGATAAGTGGAAAAACGACTTCTTGAAACAAATCAAACAAACAGCCGAAATCCACTATTGCACAAGTGTCAATAATTACGTTGTTTGGGGCGTTCCGTTCTTCAATGAATCGAATAACAAAGAATTTGAAGCATCATTTAATGAAGAAGTGTTGAAATATACTCCATCAATCTCCACAAAAACGTACGTGATACTCTCAAACTCTGAAGTACAAAAAGAGAAAGGGTATATCAGAGTGGACGAAGACGACATCCCGATGGCAGCTGAAGCGGAAGAGGAATACGGAGATTAGAAGATTATAAGCTTAGGAAATTAAGAGCTTATAAGATAAGAAGTTTTGAGAAATTCTCTAAATTGTCAATAATATTCCGATAAAGCATAACATCATTTACTTTGGTAATTGATGAAACTCTTCTGCCGCCGTCTTTTGATGAGCCGCCACAATGGAATATCATCTCGTTTTTAGTACCATGGTCAATGAAAATGTATCGGTCGTGATAAATGCCACCCGTTGTTTTTAATGTAATATCGACATTTGGATATTCTTTTTTAAAATCATTAAATTCAGTTTGATGAAGACCGTGATTGACATTGTCGCTGAATATAATCACTTTTACATTCGCTGCCACTGATTTAAGTAAAACCAAGGTTTTTAAACTAATATAATTGTCAACAATATGAATGGTTTTCTTGGCGTAAGAGTAGATTTCGGAATAAGCTATGTCGGCTTCAACGGTTTGGCCGTTAAATAACAGATAATCTTTCTTGATGTTTGAATCGGTAAAATCTTTAACAACAACCGTCAAATCATCTACTCTTTGTTTTATCTGTCGGATATCCTCTGTGTTGTTTTGAGTCTGAATAGCCAGCATTTTGATTTCAGATTCCGGCAAAACATTTTGTAATTGGACAATAAAGTCCTTCATTTGTTTGAAAAGCCTGATCAATTTTTTGCTTTGATCTACAGCGAGTTCGCCTTTAAGAACTGTCATAAGCATATAGATTCCTTGCTCGGTGAAAACATACGGAAGATACTGACGACCACCTCTCGTTTCAGGTTTTGAGGTCGAAATTTTCGACCTCAAAACATCATATTCGTTGGAAGTAAGTTGAAAACGCATATCTTCATCAAATCTCTCGATATTGTTTTTTACTTGCTCATTAAATCGTTTCGTAGAATATCCATAAATATCTGCCAAGTCGGCATCAATCATCACTTGAACCCTTCTGATGATGTAAATCTTTGATTTTAAATAATCTTCGTCATAAATTGACAATTCATTTGTTTTCATATTATACATTTTTAAATTTATTACACATTTCATTCCCAGTTCGTTTTTCAACGAATCTCATCTTTGATTAATAAATTTTACGATGCTTTTTGTTTTCTGATTCTGTAAATCGGTTGCAAATATACAACTATTTTTGATATGCTGTAATCAATTTTGAAAATTCAAGGTGAAAGACTACATCCGCATCGACGAAGACGACATCCCGATGGCAGCTGAAGCTGATGTCAGCAAAAAATAACCATTATAATTTTGTCATTAAATGCAAATTTATTTGGGTTTTACACCAATATTTTCTATATTTGCATCCTATTAGATATGGCATATAGGCATGAGTATTGAAAAAAAACAAACAAACGGATGCGACAAATTGAGCCGCGTGTATAGCGAAATGCTGAATTATTTGCAGGATGTCATGCAAGATGACGAGAAACTTAAGGATCTGAGTCCTTTGGATTACTCTGCAATAGGCTTGTATATCGGCAAATTTGTGGAACAGGAAATAAACAGCTCGGTAGTGCAAATTATGAGAGCTTTTAGGGGTGTCCCGATGCCGGAATACTTTTGTAGGCGATATCCACGAAACGTTCAATTTGTAATAAATGGTCAACAAACGATTTATCTAAATTCAAAAAAAGATTTATATGATGATTTCTCGTTGAGAACCATACCTTTGGGCGATGCATATTACGCATTGGAGGTGCTGAAGCAAGAGGACAAATACGGTTTTTTCGATCACTACTCATGGCTAAATGATCAGGAGTTTTTGAATGTTTGGCAAGAACTCTATAAGTTTCGCAACAAGATGGCGCATATTGGCGAAATAATCGATGCCGACACCATAAAAGACAACTACGAATTGTTTCTGCATTTTCTGAAATTCATGCCACAAATCAGCGAAGCGAAAAAAGAGCTGATGCCTAAAGGTTTCTCGCAGCCGACAACGGCAACCAAAAAGATAAGTTCGGGCAGGCCATATTTCGCCGGAACATATTATCGCGACAAGCCCGAGAGGTTGGAGAGGAGAATTGTCCATTCAGAAAGCGCTGTACCTGATTCTTTTGATAAAGGAAATAAACCAGCGAGCCCTCATCCTGTAAAAGCTAAAGTCGATGCAAAGAAGTTCAAGTTGAGAAATGGCGGATACGGACTTAAAGATCTCGATGGCAACATTCTGGTGCCGGCAAATTATGATGATTTTGGCTTTTTGCCGAAACTGGTTGATGATTATGAACGTGAATCAGTTATCGCCATCAGGGACGACAGATATGTGCTCGTGGCGCTTGACAGCTCCGGTAAAGAGTTGACGAAAGAGTCGTACGACGATATCCGCCTGGCCGACAATAGCAAGAAGAACTCGCCATACATATACCGTAAAAACGGAAGAAAACCATGGGGATTTATGGATGAGTCGGGCAATGAAATATGCGATAACATTATCGATAACTATGTTTGTACAGAGAACGGCGTGATGTTTGAAAGCGACGAGTTGCGCGGCTATTGGCATTTTACCAAACCAAACACCATCTATCTGCCGCCAATCTACGACGATATTGAATCGGCCGGCGATGATAACGGAACTCTGATATTCACCCTGAACGGTAAGCAAGGCTATGTCAAATATGACGGGTCATTCATCCCGCTCGACGAGTTTGAACAACTTGACGAGGATGATCAATTGAATATGAAAAACGAGTGCGTTAACGATGTGCTCAGGGAATTTTAATTGCAGACCGTAAAGCGTAGTTTGCAAATGTTTTTGATTTTTTTCTCCTCAAGGTTGAAAAACACACTCCTCAAGGATATATATTTACAAACAGTTGATCATAAGAAAAAAGTTATAGCAATGAGACAATCAAATTACGACCCGGAAGTGACAAAGATCAAGCAAAACAATGCCAGAATCTTTAAAGAAACAACAGATATTATAAAGGCCGGATATTACATTGCATCATCTGGCAAGCGTGTGAATCTGGATTTGCAACCTATGATTGACGGCGGACGCTGCTACCATAAAGAGTTGGACCAGGTCGACAAACCGAAAGTGGAAGGCGGAACCAAGGTTTTAGTGGAGCGTGGCGACTGTCTCAAGGTAGCCGAACGTCTTGTTGAAGAAGGTTATCACCCGGCTTTGCTAAACTTTGCAAGTGCAGGCCATCCTGGAGGAGGCGTGGAAACCGGCGCACGTGCCCAAGAAGAGACAATCTGCCGACGCAGCACTTTGACGCGCTCGATATACAGTTTCGATGCCAAGTATGCGCATAAATACGGTTACACTCATCGTGATGGAAATAATTATCCAATCTCTCGTTCGCTTGATTTCAGCATGGTTTATTCACCGGATGTAATGGTGTTTCGTGAGGCCGGTCCTGATTATACATTGATGGAAAAACCTTTCAAGATAGGAGTTATCACCAATGCGGCTCTCAACCTGAATGGCCGATTTTCTATTCATCTCACACAAGACGGACACATGCCCGAGGAAGCAAAGAACGTTACACGCAATAAAATCCGCGCTATCCTCCGCGTTGGCTTGCTAAAAGGCCACGACAGTCTGGTGCTGGGCGCTTTCGGCTGCGGAGCGTTCCACAACCCGCCACGCGAAATGGCACAGTTGTTTAAAGATGTGATGGCGGAGGAGGAATTTGCCGACCGTTATTGTTTGATTACTTTCGCTATTTTGAGCGACCACAATGACAAAAGTCGAAATCTGGAATCGTTTGAGAGCGTGTTTCGCAAAGCGTAGTTTGTTATAATAACCAACACCTTGTCGGGGAGCCGGAAATAGATAATTAGAATAATGAATTCTTTATGATACAAATACTTGTGACATGTCCAAAGTGTGAAAGTCTTATTTCGCCGTATTATGACAATTGCCCTGTTTGCAGAGCAGAGGCGGATAAAAATGCCGAGCGTCATGTATACAGGGTTTTGCCTCATGTTGTCTGTCCAAATTGCAGTTATCCGATATCTGATTTTAGCCAATCATGCCCGGTTTGTGAAAACCCGATAGATTATACCGTTAAACAAAAAATCGATATAATACCAGTTGAAATTGCATGATTTTTTTAGCCTCAAAGGTTGAAAATCTGTCGTTTTTAATAAAATTTTTTCAGATTGATGGTTGAAAAATCATTGTTTGGAAACTATACAATTCGAAAGAATATGATACGAACACTAAAAACCTTAAAACCATGACACAAGACGAAGCCCTCAAGCAGCGCGACGCTCATCATCACGCAATAAATGAAATGTATAGCAGGAATCACTTGTTTGTTCTCGGTATGTCGGAAGAAGAAAACCCGTTCGCCAAGTATTTCCACACTCAGTTTAATTCGGATTTGCACCGTTATTATGACGTTGACTGTTCGTGCGGCAACTTCAAGTATCCATTTGTGCTTGAGATGACGTGGCCCAAGTTCGACGCCGATGGTTTGCGGTTTGTAGGACTGAACCTTGACCGCATTGGCCTGATTTGGGCAGGTACACGTCATTTCAGCATGTTTGCCGCAGGAGTGTTTTACATGTCGGCATACGCGCAGATTCTCGGTAAACTCTATTGCCGCAAGGCGATGGAGACGTTTCACAAGCTTTCGGGTTGGCCTATGCTCAACTGCGGCATGGGAGGACTGATGAGTCCAATACAGGTTATGGTGGAAAGCGATCTGTTTCCATATAGCAATGAGATAGATGACTATTTGGATGTTTTCAATGAGGCAGCCGAATATTTCGAGTCAGCCAACACTCCGGAGGTTCGCACCGAGCTTTTGAAATGGCGCGAGACGTTCGAAGCTTGGGTCAGAGACCCCCGCAAAGAGTACGACCTGTATTATCTCGACCCGAAAGAGATCTGGGGAGATTGAAGAATTTTGATTTTTCAAAAGGATTATATAAATTTGCAGAGTTAAAACAATAAGACATGGATGTATATATGGCCTCGAAACAAAACGATATTTTGAACGAGCTGACACCGGACAGCATCGCCAACGGCGAGTTTCCCGTAAGGGCATTGCTCTACAACTCGGTTTACTATCCGGCTTCGGCGTTTGACGGCGGCATTATACGCGACTGCAACGTCAACCGTAAGGACTGGAACGTGCTCAGTTTTGTGTATGTCGACTATCAGGCGACAGAACGTGGTTTGGCTGCTACCGATATGCCACGCGGCTACCGTCTGCTGGGCGAACGCCATCTGAAAGAGTCTGACCTGGTTCCTAACGGATGGACACCTCAGCTGCCGCCTGATTTAGATTTGGAACATTATAAATACGTTGTCAATAAGCATCCATTTGCAACCTGGATGGTGTTTGAGCGTTTGCCGGAGTTTGGCGACGACCACGGTCCAAAGCGTTTTTCGTTGCTATACCTCTGCGCCGACGGTGTGGCAGCCTATCAGGCTCTGTATTGGACTCATGGATTGCATCCTCGAGCCATTGCCATTATTCAACCAGGCACAGGCTTCGGTGGTAACTGGACTGATTTCTTCATGGCGAAAGAGCCGTTCCATTGGACGGTGAGTCACAATCCTGCCGGCATGCCTGAGTTTGTTTACTGCGGTTATTGGTCGTGTTTTACCGCCACCAGTCCAAAAGACAAGCCCGACCACATCAACTTCGACTGGCCGGGATACAGCTATTGGCAGCCGGCAGCTGGTTATCCGCAGAGAGAGGTGTTCGTTTATAAATACTCAAAAAACGATTTACTATGATAAAAAACGACAGAATCTACGGTATTATTGGTTCGGTAATCGGAGATATCGCCGGCAGCCGTTTTGAGTTTGAGAAAGGTTTCCCGAAAAAGAATTTCAAGTTGTTCGGTGCCAACAGCTCGATGACCGACGACAGCGTGCTGACCATAGCTGTTGCCGATGCGATCCTCAACAACAGAACCTATCCCGATGTGTTATGGGAATGGGGGAAGAAATACCCGGCGGCAGGCTTCGGCCGCTCGTTCAAGAAATGGCTGAAAGGCGACAAAAATATGCAGAACACCAGCGCCGGCGACGGTAGCGGCATGAGGATAGGACCGGTAGGATTCAGCGGAAAGACACTCGACGAGGTGCTCAGCATGGCGAAGGAAGCAACCGTACCGACACACAACAGCGTGGAAGGCATCAAGGCGGCACAAGCCATCGCCACATCGGTGTTTCTGGCTCGTGAGGGTAAGTCGAAAGCGGAGATTAAGAAATATGTGGAGTCGCAGTTCGGATATAATCTCGATATGACCGACGACGACATACGCGGTATGGCCGACAATGAGAATTACAACCGTGAGCTCGCAGAGGTGTCAACACCTATCGCCATCATAGCATTCCTTAGGGGTGAAGAGTATGAAGACGTGATCAGGACAGCCGTTACCTACGGAGGCGACACCGACACTGTGGCGTGTATGGCGGGTTCTATCGCAGCTGCTTTTTATGGCGTTCCGGTTGAATTGGCCGAACGGGCTGCCTATTATATACCGAAAGAGGCTCTCGACATCATCAATGCCTTTGACGGCACCAAGCTGTGCAACCACAGGGTAACTCCGCCTACAGTAGGAAGATGGGGTACCGATGTAGGTGCGGTTTATGGCTGCAACACCGATGGTACCAATGGTAAGAAATGTATGAATATGAATAAACGCATTTTAGGAACCGGCAACATTGCCTTGGATATCATCTACCAGCGCGAATATCCTGAAGGATTCGACACTGCGAAGAAGCGCAATCCCTTCGTTGACAAGCTTATCATCGGAGAGGTGGGCAACACCTGCGGCAATGTGATGACCATGTTGCCATATCTCGGTGTGGAGACCTACCCTATCGGTCATTTTGACGATACAAGACAAGGGTTGAAGATCACTGCCGACCTGAAACACTATGGTGCAAACACCCGTTTTGTGAAGAACAGTCCCAACGGCGGCACTGCCTTGATAAAATGCACGCACAAGCTCGATCAGAACGGTCGGCATACCATAGGATTCCATCTCACTTCGCCCAACAGCCGATTCGTGAAACGGAAATACCTCCGCAAAGACCAGGTGCCAGGTTTTCTCGACCAACTCGATTTCAAGCCCGATGCCTATTTCTTCGACGTGACTAAGGCTGGACCTCGCGAACTGGCAAAAGCTCTGAAGGAACAGGGCGTGCTGGTGTATTACGAACCCGAAGGCAACAAGGAGATGAACAAGTTTCTCCGTTGCGTTGAGGCGAGCGACATTGTGAAGTTCTCGGGAACTCATATCGAGGATGTCGCTTTTGTCGCCAACTATCCTGACAAGCTCTTTATCCGCACCATGGGCGATAAGGGGATGATGTTCAATCTGCGTGGTCAAGGGTGGAAGAATGTCGCACCAGTGCCCAATCCCAACGAGGTTGACTGGGAAGGTGCCGGCGACTGGACCACATCGGTGATCCTCGCCGAGCTGTGTAAGATGGATAAGCTCAACATTGCCCAGCTTACCGAAGACGATGTGAGAAAAGTGCTGGAAACCGCAGCCACCATAGCCTCGCGAAGCGTAAGTTATATGAGCAGCAAGGGGATGATACATGATAAAATATGAGTTTTTATAGCATATCCGATTTTATACGTGACAATTATCCTGAATATTGGGGCATACAGTCATACCCGGCTTCAGAATGTGTTAGAATTCTGAAGGTGGCAGACGAATGGGGCGTTTTCAGTAACTTTGGACATACACCCATCGTTGTTGAAGGGGTCACCTTCGACACCAGCGAACGCCTTTTTCAGCTGATGAAATTTAAGGACGAAGAGCCCGTGAAGGCAATTTTCAGTGCAAATCATCCCAAGATGACTTCCAAGCACTGGGAAAAGACCCATCGGCGCGAGGATTGGGGCAAGATGATTATTGATGCCATGAAGTTCTGTCTTACAAAGAAATACGAACAGAGTGAGGAGTTCCGTCAAGAATTGGAACGTTCCAAAGGTAAATACATCGTTGAAGACCAGTCTGGTTTTCCTAAAAAGAACCCAGATGCCTGGGGCGTAAAACTACGTGAAGGTTCCTATGTCGGTCCCAATCTTCTGGGTCGTCTTCTGATGGAGCTGCGCGACAACGGCAAACTAGAATACCATCTGCCTGCGGATGCACTTGATTTTATTAACATTTTAAAAGATTAGCAATATGATTACCTGTTATCACGGTTCACCAGAGCTCTTAAAGAAGTTCGATTTGAGCAAGGCTGGCGACGGCACAGGCATCAAATTCGGATTTGGCGTTTATCTGACCGAGTCGGAAGCCAGCGCAGTACATTATTCACAACCGCGCAATCAGCCATTGACCAAAGATCATTACATTTACACCGTGGAGATTCCCGAGCTGACCGACGACAACCATCTCGTTTCGGCAAAGCCGGTGAACCCTTCGATCATCAAACGCACGGAAGCAGAACTGGGCAAGCCTGTGCCGCAAGAAAAGGCTATGATAGGGAAGGAGTTCCGAAAATGGCTCGGTCTTACGTTGAGCGGGTGTAAGAAAGTGTGCTTGGAATCAGAAAAGGCAGCCGCCGGGTTCTTAGACAGCATCGGTGTGTTTTGCAACGTTTGGCCTCAGGCCCAGTCGAAACCCGACGGTTTGAAGAACTACGCCGTCTTTGATGAAAACAAAGTGGTCATCAAAAAAATCGAGCACATCGACGTGATTTTAAAAGAAAAAAAGTAATGGATTAAAAAAACTCGCACCAAATGCTAATTAAAAAATGTAGAGACGTCATATCATGGCGTCTCTAACGTTTAAGTTGTTGATTTTGTGGAGGATACCGGACTCGAACCGGCCACCTTTAGATTGCGAACCTAACGCTCTACCAGATGAGCTAAACCCCCGTTTTTAACGACCGCAAAATTACAAAAATTTTATTAAGCTAAAAACATTTTTTTAGAAAAATTATGTATATCTTTGCACGCAATTTTGAAAACAAATATTAAAAACTTTATACAATGGAAATTGAACTTTATATCATCAGAAGAGTAAACGCTTTGCTTCAGGCAACTGACGCCAAGATTGTAAAACGCCTCGAAGGAGGCATGAGTAATTACACCTATGTTGTTGAATGTCAAGGTGAAATGTACACCTACCGCGTGCCGGGCAAGTTCGCTGAGCGCTTTGTCGACCGCGTGGAAGAAGACGCCAACATCAAGGAAGTCGAGAAACTCGATCTTAACAACGAGACCGTTTACGTAGAGATTCGCTCAGGCGAAAAACTCGCAAAATACGTAGAAGGTACCATCATGTCGACAACCGATGTCGTCTCTTATAATGAGATGTCAGTGAAGGCATTGAAGAAGCTTCACAACAGCGACGTCAAGTTCAGCGACTACAACGCATTCGGCCGTCTCGACACATACGAGAAATACTGCACCGACCTCGGTTTCAAGCATCCTCAGGAATATATCGAGCTCCGTCACACCCTAGACGAGATGCGCAAGCTTTACAAAGAGGTGAAGAAAGTGCCGTGCCACTGCGACTATCAGCCTACCAACCTCGTCATCGCAAAGGATAAGTTCTATGTCTTGGACTGGGAATTTGCAGGAATGAACGACCCGTTCTACGATATCGCTTGCTACGGAAACGCCGGTTTCGACAAGGCTTTGTCACTGCTCGAGGCTTATGTCGGCCACAAACCGACACAGGAAGAGCTTAACCGCCTCTATTTCCACCGCGCATTCCAGTGCCTGCAGTGGTTCAACGTCGCCATCTTTAAAGATAAAGTTGGCTTAAGCAAAGATCTGAATATGGATTTCAACGCCGTTGCCTTCATGTTCTTAGGCATGGCGAAAGATCTGATCGGAAATTGCAGTAAAAACTAATACATCATATCGGCAAGGCCGAAACCTTCGTCGAGACCGAGCTCAGCGCGCACCTCTTCGGAGAGGCTCGCTGGACTCCATGCCGGCTCGAAGGTGAGCTCCACATCACATGATTTAACGCCCATTATAGCGCTGACTTTCTCCTTAACAAAATTAGGGAGATAGTCGGCGACAGGGCAGTTCGGCGCGGTCACCGTCATCAGAATCTTCACAGCGCCTTCATCGTCGATGTCAATATCATAAATCAAGCCCAGTTTGTAGATGTCAACTGGTATCTCAGGGTCGTAAATGCCGCTCAACACAGCGATCACCCGCTCTTTCAATTCATTTTTCTCTTCTTTTTTCATAATCAATTGTTCATTACTTCTGCATACAACATCATCTGTTTCACCATACTCAGCAAACCATTCGAACGGGTAGGAGAGAGATGCTCCTTCAAGCCGATCTCATCCAAGAAACTCATGTCGGCAGCCAAGATGTCGGCCGGAGTCTGTCCCGAAAACACCTTTATCAATAAATTGATGATGCCTTTGGTGATGACGGCGTCGCTGTCGGCAGTGAAATAAATCTTACCGTCTTTCAACTCGGCATGAAGCCAAACCCTTGACTGACAGCCGTTTATGAGGTAGTTGTCGTTTCGATACTGTGGGTCGATGATAGGACATTCCTTGCCCATCTCGATGAGCATGGCGTAACGGTCCATCCAGTCGTCGAACATCGAGAACTCCTCAACTATTGAATCTTGAATTTCTTTGATAGTCATTATCTTAACATATTTGCTGCCCTTTCAACAGCCTTTACAAAAATATCAATTTCTTCTTTAGTGTTGTACATCGCAAACGACGCTCTCACCGTTCCCGGGATGCCGAAGAACGTCATCACCGGCTCGGCGCAATGATGTCCTGTTCTCACTGCAACGCCCATTTTATCAATAATGGTGCCCAAATCATAAGGATGGATGCCGTCTATCACAAACGAAATCAATCCGTTACGCTTCGGAGCCTGTCCGATGAAACGTATGCCTTCGATGCCTGATAGCTTCTCGGTGGTATATCTCAAAAGCTCATCTTCGTAAGCCTCAACCTCTTGACGGTCAAAGCTTTGGATGAACTTCACTGCTGTCTCAAGACCTAATGCCGCGCCCACATTGGGTGTTCCTGCCTCGAATTTAAACGGCACTTTGTTGAACGTAGTCTTCTCGAAGCTCACGGTGTCGACCATCTCGCCGCCAAACTGATACGGAGGCATCTTCTCGAGCCATTCCATCCTGCCGTACAAGCCGCCGATGCCCATAGGAGCGTACATCTTATGACCTGAGAAAACGTAAAAGTCGCAGTCAAGGTCTTGAACGTCAATCACTTGGTGTGCCATCGACTGTGCTCCGTCAATCACCACCGGGATGTCGTATTTATGCGCCATCGCTATCATCTCCTTGATAGGATTCACAGTGCCTAAAGTGTTGGAAATGTGAGCGATGGAAACGATTTTCGGACGTTGTTTGAGCAACTCTTCATAATGGTTCAAGTCAAGGACGCCGTTTTTGTCCATGCGGATGACAAGCAGTTCGCCTTTAGAACGCATAAGCATCTGCTGCCATGGCACCATATTTGAGTGATGCTCCATGGCACTCACCACCACCTTATCTCCTTCATTCACAAGAAGTTGTCCCAATGAAGTCGCCAGCAGATTCAGTGATTCAGTTGTGCCTCTGGTGAACACAATCTCCTGTGCCTGTCGTGCATTGATGAACTGCGCCACGGTCTTGCGGGCGTTTTCGTAAGCCTCCGTCGCCATCTGGCTGAGGTAATGCACTCCGCGGTGGATGTTGCAGTTCTCATGCAGGTAGTAATCGCGCTCGCGCTCAATGACGCAAAGCGGTTTCTGCGTGGTCGCTGCATTGTCGAAATACACCAGCGGCTTGCCGTAAACCTGTTGGTCAAGCACCGGGAACTGCTTCCGAATATCGTTTATGTTGAAGTTGCTCAAAATCCAAAATTTTAGTCTGCAAAAATACTAAAAAAAAACAATCGCAGCATAAATTACACCGCGATTGTTCTTTTTATGATAAAAAAACCTTATCTAGGATCGTTATATAATGGACCTTCAAAGTTGATAGTGAAGCTCTGTGCCGATGCTGATGTGCCAAAAAGAGTGTTGGCTGTTCCTGATGATTGAATCTTATAATTTGAACCTGAAGCTGTGATAGTTACACTACCTGCAGTGCAGTACAATAAGTCGCCATTGGAATTGCGGAAAATACCAACGCATTTGCCAGCTGGTACTGGCTCTTCGATGCAGTATTCAAATGTGCCTGTAGGAAGGTTTTCAACGTTCGGGATTGTAAATCCGAACATGTTTGCATTTTGGGTTGTTCCGTCAGCTAAAGCTACTGTTGCAACGTTAGCTTGAAGATCTTCGTCAAAATAAATTTCATATCCGCCGATTGCGATTGGATAACTCTGATTTCCAACAGTTACTGTGCCATAGTTGCCTGATGGTGGAGGAGTTGGTGTGACACCGCCGCCGCTGTTTGATGAATCGCTTTTCTTACATCCTGTAAGAATCATGGCAATAACTGCTAATGCCATGAAGAGAACTGTGCTCTGCTTGTAGATGTTTTTCATAGTTTTATTATTATAGTGTTAAATATTCCGCAAATATATGAAATTATATTTTACTTAGATCAATTTTGAAAATTTTTTCTTTGTTGCTGCACTGGAAAATGCAGGTGTCGCAGCTCGAGAGCTCGCCTTTAAGACGGCGTTTTATCATGTCGTCGATGCTGTCGTGAACGCTTTCAATCTTGATGTGGTTGCTTATTTCCGCTGCGAAAGCGTACATCAGAAGCATCCTCGCGTCCTCTTTCTTGATGCCGCGCTGACGCATGTAGAACATCGCATCCTGGTCGAGCTGGCCTGTGGAGGTGCCGTGCGAACATTTTACGTCGTCGGCATAAATCTCAAGGAATGGCATGGTGTTGATCTTTGCCTTGTCGGTGAGGATGATGTTGCTGTTGTTCTGATATGCGTTGGTTTTCTGAGCGTGCGGAGCCACCATCACGTGACCGTTAAACACTGCCGATGCCTCGTTGTCCAAGATACCCTTGAACTTCTCGTTGCTGCTGCAGTTCGGCACGTTATGGTTGATTTTCATGAGGTTTTCGACATGCTGTTTCTTGTCGAGGAGGTACAAGCCGTAGATTTGCAAATCTGCGCCTTCGCCGTTGAGGTCAACGTGAATGTTGTTCTGCACAAAACCAGTGTTGAACGTCACCAACACGAAATGCACGCTGCTGTTTCGCGCCTGCTGTATGTTGATGTGTGTGGTCAGATGGGTGTCGTCGTTGAGGTTCTGAATCCTGTACAGCTCCAGCGTGGAGTTTTCCTCCATCACGATGTCGCACTGCTCCTCGTTTGACTGCAGATGACTGCTGTCGTCCAAGAGCACGAGCTGTCGACTCTGATTCTTTCCGACCGTTATGTTGTTTTCTAGATAAGCCATCGCCGTAAGTGTTAGAGTTTCAGTTCTTTAACCCATTCGTAACCTTTCTCTTCGAGTTCGAGCGCGAGTTTCTTGTCGCCCGACTTCACGATGCGACCGTCGTACATCACATGCACGAAATCCGGCACGATATAGTCCAGAAGTCGTTGATAGTGAGTGATTACCACGAAGGCGTTATGCTCGTTGTGAAGCTGGTTCACGCCGTTTGCCACGATACGCAAGGCGTCGATATCCAGGCCTGAGTCGGTCTCGTCGAGGATGGAGAGCTCAGGTTCGAGCATCGCCATCTGGAATATTTCGTTTTTCTTCTTCTCGCCGCCCGAGAAGCCCACGTTGACATAGCGATTCTGCAGTTTCTC
>Ga0265301_10000872_pt1 | contig 41357 bp, 34 predicted proteins | sample AusTroGonzalo_MG_2_FD_193488 | JGI IMG/M metagenome (GOLD analysis project Ga0265301, IMG submission 193488) | Bovine rumen microbial communities from tropical cattle in Woodstock, Queensland, Australia - Gonzalo_04 | ecosystem: Host-associated > Mammals > Digestive system > Stomach > Rumen ...
CTTCAGCTGTTTCTCGGTGTTGAAGATCATACCGTCAGCAGCGTTGATCTTGTCGATACGCTCACGTTCTTTCTTATCGGCGTCAGCATTGGCCTCGGCTTCAGCCTTCATCCTCTTGATTTCGTCGTCGCTCAAGCCTGACGATGCCTCGATACGGATGCTCTGGGTCTTGCCAGTGGCTTTGTCCTTAGCGCTCACGTTCAAGATACCGTTGGCGTCGATATCGAATGTCACTTCAATCTGCGGGACACCTCTTGGCGCTGGCGGGATGTTGTCGAGGTTGAAACGACCGATGGTCTTGTTCTGGTTGGCCATTGGACGCTCGCCCTGCAACACGTGGATCTCTACCGATGGCTGGTTATCAACAGCTGTCGAGAACACCTCTGATTTCTTGAACGGGATGGTGGTGTTGCTCTCGATGAGCTTGGTCATAACGCCGCCGAGGGTCTCGATACCGAGTGACAACGGTGTCACATCAAGCAACAGCACGTCTTTCACCTCGCCTGTCAAAACGCCGCCCTGGATTGAAGCGCCGATTGCCACGACCTCGTCTGGGTTTACGCCCTTTGAAGGCTCTTTCTTGAAGAAATCACGCACAATGTTCTGGATGGCAGGGATACGTGTCGAACCACCAACCAAGATAACGTCGTCGATGTCGCTCACGCTCATGCCAGCGTCCTGCAATGCCTTGCGGCATGGCTCGATGGTTGCCTGGATGAGGTCGTCGCACAACTGCTCGAACTTTGCTCTTGAGAGCTTGCGCACCAAGTGTTTAGGTCCGGCCTGTGTTGCTGTGATATATGGCAGGTTGATTTCTGTCTCTGTCGAAGCCGACAACTCGATCTTAGCTTTCTCAGCTGCCTCTTTCAATCTCTGCAGTGACATTGGGTCCTTGCGGAGGTCAATGTTCTCATCATGCATGAACTCTTCAGCGAGCCAGTTGATGATTCTCTCATCGAAGTCATCGCCACCGAGGTGGGTGTTACCGTTGGTCGATTTTACCTCAAACACACCGTCGCCGAGTTCCAAAATTGAGATATCGAATGTACCGCCACCGAGGTCATAAACTGCCACCTTCACATCGCTCTTCTTCTTGTCCAAGCCGTATGCCAATGCTGCCGCTGTAGGCTCGTTGATGATACGACGCACGTTCAAACCTGCAATCTCACCAGCTTCCTTGGTAGCCTGACGCTGTGAGTCGCTGAAGTATGCCGGCACCGTGATGACGGCCTCTGTGACAGGCTGTCCGAGGTAGTCCTCAGCAGTCTTCTTCATCTTCTGAAGCACCATTGCCGAAATCTCCTGTGGAGTGTAGAGCTTGCCGTCGATGTCGATACGTGGTGTGTTGTTGCCGCCCTTAACTACTTTATAAGGTACACGGCTGATCTCGCTCTGCATCTTGTCGTAAGTCTCACCCATGAAACGTTTGATTGAATAAACGGTTCTCAAAGGGTTTGTGATAGCCTGACGTTTTGCAGGCTCGCCAACCTTACGCTCGCCGTTGTCGGTGAATGCCACGATTGAAGGTGTCGTGCGGTGGCCTTCGCTGTTCTGAATAACTACCGGCTCATTGCCTTCCATCACTGAAACGCATGAGTTGGTTGTTCCTAAGTCTATACCAATGATTTTTGACATAATTTTAATCTCCTATATTTTATTTTACACTTTTTTGTCATTTTCTGACAAGGCCGTGCAAAAATTATGCCAAAACCAATTAGACTGACAAAATGTCATTTTTATCACTTCCCAGGAGTGTGCGGGAAGCCGTAGTCAGGGAATTTGTCGTGAATCTTATTCCTGGTTTTTTCTGAAATGTTCAAATGAAGCGATCTTGAGATACGTGCTGACATGATACCGACGCCGTTTTCAATATTTGAATAGTTCGGAACGTCTTGAATGGCACTCGATGAATTTGAAACAAGGTAATAATTGTAAAGATCTTCTCCAATTGCCGATACTCTGATTTCAAACTTGTCGAACCAACGTTCAACACCAACAGGGCTGTGGGTCTGCAAATAATCGTTGCGCTCCAAGATACTGTATAACGCTGATGGTGTGTAACTTATCACGTAATAAGGCATATTAGTCGATGTGTTGTAAAGACTTTCTTCCTTGCCTTCGCCAAAAGGCCATACGATTTCCATGATGGCAGTGTCTTGTGCACCAGGCTGAAGCTCTTTGTATCTGAAATATCCTGTGACCTCAAAAAACGATGCTGTTGACTTATATGGAAAATCATTGACTCTCCATTCAACATACGCAATGCTTGTCGGAACATCAGTAAATGTGATATCCACCGTGGCAGCCGGCTTCTGGAAGACAAATGTGTTTATCGTCTCTGTCTTGGCAGAAACAACAACATTGTCAGTTTTTCTTAAGATATTAAGGGTGTATTCCTTGCCTTCCAATAATTTTCTGGTTGTATAATAGTAAACCTGACGGCATCCACTGTAAAACACGGATTGGTCATTATACGCAATCCATCTTGATACAGTGTCGAGCGCGATGGTCTGAGTGGCGCTGCTTCCTTCAAAAACACCAGTCAAAGTCACCTCAAGATCATCGTACGAATAGTTGTTAGCCTCGTAAACATGCCCTAAGTCATTGACGTTTCCGACAAAACTCTTTGTGATTTTAATGAAATTTGTGTCAGCCGAAGCATCAAGCAAGGCATAAACGATAGTCGAGTCGCCATCATTCGACCATAGGTCAACTTTATTGCTGCAAGAGGTTAAAACCAATGTAGCTATAGCAAAAACTGTATATATAAGCTTTTTCATAGTCAAAAATTTCTTTCCAACCTGCAAAAATACAAAAAAAATATCTATTTTTGCAAAAAATTTGAAAAAAGACATGTATTTATCTCATAATGCTTCTTTGGTCACCACCCACGTGCTTCAGGAAATGAAGAACAAAGGTGAGAAAATCGCGATGCTCACAGCATACGATTACACTATGGCGAAGATTCTCGATGAGTCGAACATCGATATAATTTTGGTCGGCGACAGTGCCTCCAACGTGATGGCAGGTCATAAGACCACCCTTCCAATCACCCTCGACGAGATGATAATGTACGGCTCGTCGGTGGTTCGCGCCGTGTCGCATGCCATGGTGGTCGTCGATATGCCGTTCGGAACATATCAGGGCAACTCTAAGATAGCTCTCGAGTCGGCAATCCGCATCATGAAAGAGACAGGCGCCAACGCCGTGAAGCTCGAAGGCGGCAAGGAAATCATCGAGTCGGTTGAGCGTATCCTCTGCGCCGGCATCCCGGTGATGGGCCACCTCGGACTCACTCCGCAGAGCATCAACAAGTTCGGCACTTACGTGGTGCGCGCCAAAGACGAATATGAGGCCAACAAACTGCGCGAAGACGCCATGCTCCTTCAGGAAAAAGGCGTGTTTAGCATCGTTCTTGAGAAGATTCCGGCAGCACTGGCGACAGAAGTGTCACAAAATCTGAACATCCCTACCATTGGCATCGGCGCCGGCAACGGCTGCGACGGACAGGTTTTGGTGCTTCAGGACATGCTCGGCCTTTCAAACGACTTCTCACCACGTTTCCTGCGCCGTTACAACAACCTCTACACCAGCATCAAGGACTCCGTCCACGCCTATATTAACGATGTTAAAGAGGTAACGTTTCCAAATGAGGCAGAACAATACTAAATCTGATAAGGATAACGCATGCGTTATCCCAACGGGTTTTGATAATACATCCCGTAAGGACAAGGCATGCCTTGTCCACGATAGGATCTTATACGAGGACAATCACCTGATAATAGTGAACAAGCTCCCTTCGGAGATAGTTCAAGGTGACAAAACAGGCGACATCTGCCTCCTCGACGACGTGAAGGCATACATCAAGGAGACAAAAAACAAGCCTGGTGAGGTGTTCGCAGGCCTAGTCCACCGTCTCGACCGTCCTGTCAGTGGCGCTGTCATTTTCGCGCGCACCAGCAAGGCACTCAGCCGCATGACGACAATGGTCAAAGATCGTAACTTCCACAAGACATATCTCGCTATCGTGAAAAACCGTCCGCCGAAAGACGCCGACGAACTCAACGACTACATGGTGAAAAACGAGGCGCAAAATAAGTCGTACATAGTGAAAGAGGGGACAAGCGGCGCAAAATTGGCGACACTGAGATATCGTATCGTCGGCAAATCCGACAATTACTATCTCCTTGAAATAGATTTGCTTACTGGTCGCCATCATCAGATACGCTGCCAGCTCGCCCACATCGGCTGCCCCATCAAAGGCGACCTCAAATATGGCTATCCGCGCTCCAATCCCGATGCCTCGATATGCCTCCATTCCTACAAAATCACCTTCGACCACCCGACCCTAAAAACACAAATGACAGTGGTTGCCCCAATGCCAACCGGCATGCCGTGGGACGCATTCAGCTATTAAAATATTACTATTACCCCTCTTGGCTGCCTCAAAATCTCAATTTCCTCCTCACTCAGCTCGAATAGATTATCGCGGACAATCAGCATCTGCATATTCGGCTTGAAAACAAGCTTCCATGGGAACTCCTCAAGCAAATTCCCCTCACAGTTTAGCTCTATAAGATAAGGCATTTCCGACATGTCAGGCATCGAAATTAGCTTGTTGTAACCGACACCAAGCCGCTCCAAGGAATCCATTTCAACAATAAAATCAGGTAATTTTACAATCTTATTATGATGAATGTAAAAATACTTCAGCGACTTCAAATTTCTCAACGTATCAGGAATCGTCTCAATCTCATTATAAGATAAATAAAGATATTTTAAATTTTCGTAATTACCAACAAATTCAGGGATTTCAGTAAGCTTGTTTTTGTAAAAGTCGAGATGTTCCAACTCTTTAATATCCGATATCTCTTCAGGAATTGTTTCAAACTCATTTTCATAAAAAATCAAATGTTTCAACTGTGTCAAATCTTTAAATGATTCAGGCAAATCCTTCAACTTGTTTTTCCCTAAATTGAGGTTGGTGCATTGCAAAATGCCAATGTTTTCAGGCAGTTGCTCGATGTTGTTGGCTCCCAGCGACAGCTTTTTCACTTTTGCCGCATGCCTGATGTCAGTTTCGTTGAGTTGCAAGTTGTTGTAGTTCAAATCCAAGCTACGGAGACTGTCCATTTTCGCAATAAACCGAGGAATATGCTTGATCTGGTTATGCTCCAACTCAAGAAACTTGAGGTTTTTGCATCTCTTTATGCTCCTCGGAATGCGCTTTAAACCTTTGTTCTCCAGCGAGATGGATTCGATGTCGTTGCCTCTCGGAAAACTGGTGTCCTGCACCTTGCAAGATGTCAGCAAGGCGACGATAAACAGCAATAGTGGCAGGGTTTTGTTGGTGTTCATGATTGAAAGAAAACCCCTACGGGGTATTAATTATGGTGTTGTAATCAATATTTTCTATTAAAAGGAAGCTCCTACGGAGCAATTTTTATGGTGGTATCATCTTTTAACAACCTCTACAGAGTAATTGTTGTCCGTTGTTTTGTAATGATTATCAATCATTTTAGGATGACAATTACCCCGTAGGGGTTGTCTTTCAATAGAAACAATTTGTTGTTTTATATTCTAAATACCCCGTAGGGGTTTTCTTTTAAAACATTTACTTCTTCATGAAAGTAATGCTCTCAATGCCGCAATCTTCCTTGAGATCATAGAAGTTAACTATGATTTTGTCGCCTTTCACCACGAATCCGTACGGTGGCTGGGCCTCTCCAAGGTCGCTGCCATCAGGATTCTTCGGCTGGATCGAGCCTGTCGATTTGCCATCGAAAGTGTACTTGAAGTCAAGAGCCACATTCTCAAACACTGTCTGTGCCGCTGGAGAGTCTTTTCCCTGCGCTGTGAGCTTCATCACAAACAATCCGTCGTTGTCTTGATAGAAGTCCATGGTCATCTCCATAACAAACTTTGTGCCGTCTTGTATGCCAGAACCAATGCCAGCCCAATGTGTTCCCGAAAGGACAGTAGTCTTGGTCTCGCCATTAAGCTTGAAAACAACAGGCAGAGTATATTGCACCCTTACAGGCTTTCCTCCATTTGTGCCAGGATTCCATTTCGGCATGGCTTTGACAACTCTAACTGCCTCATTGTCAAGTGCTTCGCACACACCGCGCAAGACGCTTACATTTGAAATATTACCGTCTTTTTCAACAACGAAGGCGATAAATACTCTGCCTTCCTGCTTGTTTTTCTTAGCCGATTCAGGATATTTGAGGTTTTCTCTCAAATAATCCATCATAACGTTGACTCCGCCTGGAAATTCAGGCATTTTCTCAACAGATCCGGTAAAAACCTCATCTTCGCCTTGAGGATGGTAATCATCATTATTTCCAAGAATACCTCCTAAGAAATTAATATCCAAGGCTTCGCCATCGAAAGTGACACTGAAGCTGTTGCGTTCGTCATGGTTGTTTTTAGCGACCAATTCATGTTCCCCAATCATGATAGTTGTGTCGTTTTTAACACTGTTAAGATCCAAAAAGAGATGTGTTCCATCAATAGTTATCTCTAATGGATCAGATAATGATAAGTAAGTGCCGTCTGAAACTTTAAAAACAGTCATCGACTGGTTTGCAACCGTCGTTTCATCAGGTGACTTGACCTTGTTATCTGTTTGTCCGTTCGACTGGCAGTTCGCGAACAAAAGCAGCGCGAACACTGGGAGCGTCAGTAATGCCTTGACTATGACGCCTTTTGCTTTTTTGTTTTGTGTAATCATTTTGATTCGTTTTTTTGTTAGGATTAAGCTGAAATTATTACTCATTCCGCTGAAATCGACAGCCGTGCACTGCTGCAAAATCAACATCATGTAGTTTTTCTTGTCAACGCCGGTGGCCACAACGTCGTGGTCGGCCATATACTCGTGGAGACTCTGTAACTCCCTCTTATACAAATAGATAAATGGGTTGAACCATTGCAAAATCATCATCAGCTCCACAAAGATGATATCTGCCGAATGATGGTGCTCGATGTGGCTCTTTTCGTGCCGCACAATCTCTTCACTCACGTTCTCATCGGTGAAGAAGGCATAGTTGAAAAACGAATACGGCCCATGTTCCTTCCCAGTGAAAACCGCCGTGAAACCTTGCATCTTCTTCTTCGGCGACTTTATAATAATAAGGAGTATCCTGCCCAATTTGAAAAGGAATATGAGCGCCGCTCCTATAAGACCTATGAGCCATATCAGTCTTATAAGCCCTATAAGATTGAGCGGCGCTTTTTTAGCCTCAGTAGAAGTAACTGCTTCATTATCATTTACTTCGTTCACTGTGTTTATCACCACTCCCTCTGGCGTTATCACTATCTCCTCGAGCATGATACCCTGCAAAATGCTCTCTCTATAATTGGTGACCTGCGGCACGTTCCTCCCAATAAAGCCTCCAAGTATCGGCAGTATCAGCGAGAAACCGAGCGCCACAATAAGGAAAGCTCTATTGAAGACCAACCTGTTGCTGTTGATGAACAGCACCCTGTACGCTATCCAGAGCACCGCCGTCGCTATCGCTATTGAAACTATACTTGTCATCATAATCAATCAATGTTTTCGATCATTTTTTTCAGTTCCTCAATCTGTTCGATGCTGAAGTTCTCTTTCTTCGCGAAAGCGGAAACCAAATCAAGATACGAATTGTTGAAATAATTCTGCACCAGCCCCTTCAGCGAAATGGCCGAATACTCCTCTTTACTTATAAGAGGGTAGTAGCGGTTAGCCTTGCAGAACGTCTCGTGCGCCACGAAACCCTTCTTCTCCAGTATCCTGACCATAGTCAGCACCGTGTTGTATGCCGGTTTCGGCTCGGGATACGCCGCCATGATTTCATTGGCGAAACCCTGCCCAATCTTCCAAATCACCTGCATTACCTGCTCTTCAGCTTTAGTCAACTCTTTCATAAAGTCATTTTTTTAACTAATTAACGCTGCAAATATACAACTTATTTTAATACGATGTAACTAAAAATTTAGTTTTAATGAAAAATTTTTTAATTTTTAAAAAAATCGTTGAAAAACTTGCTTTTTAAAAATGTATGTTTTAACTTTGCGGTTCGAATATCCCAATCTTAATGTATAACTAAATCTATTAACTATGAGAAGACTTTTACTATTAGTATCGGCAATGCTGGTAATGACTGGCATGATGGCACAAGATGTTTATAGCTCAGGCTATTACACACAAGATGGAGTCAAAAAAGCTGCTGTTTACAAAAACAACACAATGCTTTACTCCTCAACAGTCTCAGAACTCAACAGCATCGCGACATCAGTGGTTGTTAGCCATGTGAACGACGATGTGTATTGGGTACGTTCCAATGAAAGCTATGGCGATGTCATGAAAAACGGAGAACTTTTCCTCAATCAAAACTCTGGCACGTATATCCATTCACTTGCTTGGATTCCAGGCATGAGTCCTGTAAATGGAAATCCTGAATACAGTTTAAGGGCTGCCGGATATCAAAAAATTGATGGCGTCAAATATGCTGCAATATGGAAAGGTTCCAACAGCACACCTTATTGTACTCCTAATTCAGGAAATGGTTGCGCATCAGAGGCATACGGAGTTACGATGGCACACGATGCATCAGGTAACGCCTGGAATGTCTATTACTGCGGCTATGTCCAGGCAACTGCAGGATCTAATCCTCGTGCAACAGTGTGGATTGGCAACAATCAGCTCTACACTATGTCACAGGTTGACTCGTATGCATACGGCCTTGATTATTATGCAGGCAACATTTATACAGTCGGTGTAGAAGTAATCAATGGTAAATATGTCACCAAGGTTTGGAAAAACGACCAAGAGCTTTACACATTGACTGATGCCACCCAAAACTCACGTGGTTGGAAAATCAAAGTGTATGGCGACGATGTATGGGTCTGCGGCTGGGGAACCCTCCGCACACAGTGCATCTGGAAAAACGGTCAGCCTTATTACACCTATACAGCATCCAACACCCGCGATATGAGTGTGAATAGCAAAGGCGTGTATCATGGCGTGACAAGAAGTGTTTCAGACGTCTATACAAGCTTTATTTATAAGGACGGTGTAGAGCTTTATCAAGTTGACAATTGCGAATATATCTACGGCATATACATGAAAGACGAGTGCCTCGACGAAGACGTTCGTGATATTCCATACGAAGAACACTTCGAAATGGGTGCAACCGACTGGGCATGCTGGACAACTAAAGACATTGAGGACAACGACGGTTATGCCTCATACTGGCAGTTGTCAGATATATTGAATCCGGATTTTGATTATAGCGCAGTGTTTAAATATGATCCAAATAACGACCAGGAAGGCTGGCTTATCAGCCCAAGAATTTCCTTGCAAGAGGTCACTTCAGCAATACTTCAGTTCTACACATATGAGGAATACCCGAATGATATGCAATATGAGGGTGTTTTGATTTCAACAACTGGAACAAGTGCAAGCGATTTCCATGAAATCTGGACACAGGAAGCGCCAGCAGCCGAATGGAATCATTATACTCTTGACATTTCAGAATTTGCAGGTAACGATATCTATGTGGCATTCAAATACACGGGTTTAAATGGCCATACCTGGTATGTCGATGATGTTTACATTGATGGTAACTTAAGTATTGGCGAAGAGGTAAAGAATGCTGTTACAGTTTATCCTAACCCGGCTAACGACGTTCTTTACATCAACGGTATTGAGAAATATACAGAAGTCAGCATTTACAACGCTATCGGCGCTTTGGTGAAGGTTGTCAGCGTCAACGGCAACGAAGCCATCAACGTCAGCGAGTTGGCAGCAGGTCTGTATATCGCAAGATTTGGCGAGAACAGCGTCCGCTTCACAAAGAAATAACATTTTTTAACGAAAACGAGCAAAGTAAAGAAGACCTCCGGGACCGGAGGTCTTCTTCTTGTTTCCACGTGGCGATAAAAAACCCCACCTTTACACGAAAGGCGGGGAAAAACAATATAAAGATTATGAAAAAAATTTCCTTTGTTTATTTCTTAGCTCCCTCCATGACGAGTTTTCCTTTGTAATAAAGGTCACCGTCAACATAGTATGCTCTGTGATATACGTGGATTGTGCCTGTTACAGGGCATGTTGCCAATGTTGGAACCTCAGCCTTGTAGTGAGTTCTTCTTTTAGCGCCTCTTGTATGAGACTGTCTTCGTTTAGGATGTGCCATTTTACATTATTTTTTAATTATTACTTCTCTATTTTATCTTTCAAATCTTTCATCATTTCTTTCCAGAACGGGTTCTCGTTGGCCGCCTCGGCTTCCGCCTCCGACTGAGAGAAATTGTGCAGTTTCGCCAGGACTTCCTGGTTGCACAAGCTCTCATCGTCGTGCGTTCTGTGAATTGGAAGCGACAAGATGATGTACTCATAAATCAAATCACTCAGGTCGAACTCGCTGTCGTTTTTTGTGATGATGATGACATCCTCGTCTTCATCGCCTTTCTCAGCACCGTATTTCAGGTAAATCTCAGCCGAGTCGGCTATCGCCTGCTCATAATCATCACCGCATCTGTCGCACTGAAGAACCACTTTTCCTTCAAATTTCAACGCCAAAACGAACATCGTCTCCATCTTTTCGACGCCTAAATGAAGGTTCACAACTCCTTTTTTTACCTCTGAATAGTCTCTATCTTCAAAGAACTTGTCGTTGATAACATATTGATAATCAGTATGTCCGAACGGCAAACCTGCCAATGGAATTGTGAATATGTTCTCCTCTTTCTTCATTTTATCCAATTCGGGCTGCAAAAATACAATTTTTTTTATTATGTTTTACAAAAAATTAATTTTTTAATGCTTCTTGCAGTATTTCATCAAGTGGCTCATACAACGGATAGAACGCTTCGTCATCGAAAACATTTCTTGCCACGTATGCCTTAAACAGCTGCGACGTCTTCGTCTTTGCCACCGCTATCTGCTCGTCTGTTCCAGTAATCTTCTTTTTCTTGGCTTCTGCCATAATATCGTTCCACATCTTGTCGGTTAACTTGAATTTCTTGTCGAAATTCTTTTCATCGCCATATTTCATAAGCTCTTCACGATGGCTGTCGGAATAGTCGAAGGCGTATAGGAACACAATGCTCGCATTGACTATTTTGTTGAAGAAATACTCGGTTGAGTCTTGTCTCAGCGGCACGTAAACGTCGGGCATGATGCCTCCTCCGCCATAAACTATCTTTCCGCCCGGGGTGATGTATTTCAGCGAGTCGGCAAAATGGATGCTGTCGGCACTGAACATCTCGCCTGAGTTATATCTGTCGTAGGCCTCAAGGATGTATTTCTCCTTGTTGCCGTCGTACGGCTTCTGTATGCAGCGTCCCGTCGGGGTGTAATACCGTGCCACGGTGAGTCTCAATCCCGCTCCATCGCCGAGGTCGAACTGCTCCTGCACCAGGCCTTTGCCAAACGAGCGGCGGCCAATGATGGTGCCACGGTCGTTGTCCTGGAGCGCGCCGGCCACTATCTCGGAAGCCGAGGCTGAACCTTCATCGATGAGTATCGTCACAGGCGTGTCCTCCAACATGCCTCGCCGGCGCGCGAAGATATACTGTCTGTCGCGATGCTCACCCTGTGTATAAACTATCAGACTGCCCTTTGGCAAGAATTCATCGGCAATCTCCACAGCCTCCGAAAGGTATCCGCCACCGTTGTCGCGAAGGTCGAAGATAAGCTTCTGCATGCCTAGCGCCTGCAGCTTCTTCACCGCCTTCACAAACTCCTTGTGCGTGGTGGCAATGAACTTCTCAAGCTTGATGTAACCCGTGGTCTCGTCGAGCATATACGCCACATCGACACTGTAAGTCGGGATGACGTCTCTCGTGATGGTGAAGTCGAGCAGGTCGGCCACGCCACGACGAAATATCCTCACATCGACCTTGGTGCCACGTGGTCCCTTGAGGAGCTTCATCACCTTATTATTAATAATGCCGACGCCTGCCACAAGGCTGTCACCGACATACACTATCCTGTCACCCGCCAAAATGCCGCATTTCTCCGACGGCCCGCCCTTGATGGTGCTGATAATCGTAACGGTGTCCTTCTCAATCCTGAACGTCACGCCTATGCCTTCGAAACTGCCTTGCAGGTCCTCGTTGACCTCTTCAAGCACCTCTGGCTCGAAATACTCGCTGTGCGGATCCATCTTGTCGATGACACTCGTCACTGCATCCACCTGTAATTTCTGGATGTTTACAGTGTCAACGTATTCGTTTTCGATGAGATAAAACACCTTGTCTGTCAGGTTCATGTCGCCTCCTTTATTAATAAAGGTGTTGGCGTTGTTTGAACGCGACACAACGATACCGAGCAGCACGCCGAAGGCGGCTGCGAGGGCTAAGTATATGGGTGTCAGATGATTACGCTTCATTATATAGCTGCGCTTGACAACTCGATGGTGCCGTTCATTCTCTTGAACAAGCCCTGAAGCACTGTGCCAGGACCCACTTCAATAACCTGGTTCACACCAGCAGCGATCATGTTCTCCATGGTCTGTGTCCAGCAGACAGGTGCTGTCAACTGCTTGATGAGGTTGGCCTTGATAATCTCAGGGTCGGTCACCGCCTGACCTGTAACATTCTGATACACAGGGCAGATACCTTTCACGAACTTGGTCTTCTGAATGGCCTCGGCAAGCTCTTCGCGCGCAGGCTCCATCAACGGGCTGTGGAAAGCGCCACCCACCTTCAACGGCAAAGCGCGTTTTGCACCAGCTTCCTTCATCTTCTCGCATGCTATCTCAATGCCTTTCATGCTTCCTGAAATGACAACCTGACCAGGACTGTTGAAGTTGGCAGGTACAACGACATCTTCGATAGAGTCGCAAATCTTACGGATCTTGTCATCTTCAAGGTTGATGATGGCTGCCATAGTGCCTGGGTTCGCATCACATGCCTTCTGCATTGCCATGGCACGCTGCGACACGAGCTTCAAACCATCCTCAAATGTCAAAGTCTTGTTGGCTACCAATGCCGAAAACTCGCCCAAAGAGTGACCTGCCACCATGTCGGGTTTGAAATCCTCAAGCATGGCTGCCAAAATCACTGAATGGAGGAAAATGGCAGGCTGCGTGACCTTGGTCTGACGCAAGTCCTCGTCGGTGCCATCAAACATTATGTCGGTGATGTTGAATCTTAAAATGTCGTTGGCCTTGAGAAACATATCCTTGGCCTTTGGGAATTTGTCGTACAAATCCTTGCCCATTCCCACAAATTGTGCTCCCTGTCCAGGGAAAACGTATGCCTTCATATACTATTAATGTAAATTTCTACCAATTAAGTTTAAAAACTCCTGTCTTGTCTCGCCTCTCTCAAATGCGCCCACGAAGTCTGATGTCGTAGTCACAGAGTTGAGCTTCTGCACACCTCTCATGCACATGCAAAGGTGGCGGGCCTCAATAACCACAGCCACTCCCAATGGATGCAAAGCCTCGTTGATGGCTTCCTTGATCTGTGTGGTGAGACGTTCCTGCACCTGCAAACGGCGTGCATAAACCTCCACAACGCGTGCAATCTTGCTCAATCCGGTGATGTAACCGTTCGGGATGTATGCCACATGTGCCTTTCCGATAAACGGAATCATATGGTGCTCGCACATCGAAAACAGCTCTATGTCCTTGACTATCACCATCTGACGGTAGTCTTCACGGAATCTTGCCGAAAGCAGAATCTCCATCGGATCCATATTGTAGCCCTGTGTAAGGAACTGCATCGATTTCGCCATGCGTTTCGGGGTTTTCAACAATCCCTCTCTGTTCGGGTCTTCGCCCAAAAGCTGTAATATGGCGCGGTAATGCTCTTCGAGTTTCTCTGTGCGTCCAGGATTATACCTTTCAATTTTCTCGTATCCGATAATTTCGTTATTGTTCATGTTTGTTCTTTTTTACGAGTTTATATGTCTCAAAAATACTGTAAATCAAATAGTTGGCTAAAAATGTTATTGCAAAACACTTGCCGTCTTCCTTAAAGCTGATGGCATAAATGAAGATTATTGCCAGATAAAGCATCATTTTCACCACTGTGGCTCCCATGTAGAAATTGGTGAACTTGCGCATGTCTTTTTCTCTTGCCTTGAGGCTCAGGAAATACACCACCATACTGACGATGTAGAAGAAGCCCACTATGGCGGGCCACCATACCGTCAGATAGGCGCGCAGAAGTATCGACGCCACAATAACCACCAGCGTGAGTATCGTCAGCTGGCTCACGAATTTGTTGTCTTTCAACGTTTTTTTCATACCTTATTTTTTAGGTGCCTCGGCAACTTTCGGCGACATGTCGCACTTGCCGGTGAATATGGCTCCAACCTCGATGAAAAGCTGTTTGGTGTAAAGCTCAGCCTCGATGCGCGATGTCGATTTCAATGTCGTAAGCTCCTCCACTCTGATGGTGCCTTTAATACGGCCGGAGATATCAGTGCTGTTGCACATGAGGTCGCCCTCGATAACACCCTGCTGCCCGACGACAATCTTGCCAGTCGATTTCAATGTTCCGATAACAGTTCCGTCAATGCGGATATCGCCAGTAGCGATGATTTCACCTTTGATGGTGGTGCCGTTGCCGATGAGGTTGTTCCTCAAAGGTGCTTCTTGATTGTTTGCACTCATAATTTTATTTGTTATATTGATGCCAGAAATCCAAATATTCTTCCACGTTTTTCTCTTGGTAGAAAATAGGATAATTCGACACCGAAATGATTAATAGCGTATAGTTTTCCTGATCGATACCTCCAAAGACATAGTCGTTAAGCTCCATAGCATTCTGATAATCAATGGCTTTATCGACATTTTCAAATTTCTCTATGGTCAGAAGCGCATCTTCCTTGTTGAGCATCAGACTCTGAATTTTCAACTGATACATCCTGAAATTGTTCTTGTTGAAGTCGCTGATACGCACCTTGAGCGGGTTGATACGCACTTTTTTGTTGGCTATAACTAACACGTAATAATTGTCGTCGGGCCTGAAAGTGTATGGCGACTCTTTCTCTACCACTTGCTCGTCTTTCGGGCGTGCGCTCTCGATGTTGAGACCGAGGTTGTACATGTCGTTGGCCTTCAACAAGACGTCAAGGGCAAACGGCTTGATGCTGCTCTCGGGATATTTCTGGATGAGGTTCAGAAGGGCGTACGCCATGGAATCAACCACCTCGACATATCCCAACGAAACAGCGTTCAAAAACTCGAATCGAGGCATGTAAAGCGTATCTTCCAGATAGAGCTGGCGAGCTTTCTTCACATTCATCATAACACGCTGATACTGACCATTTTGATAAGCCTCGAATGTCTTCGAATATAGTTGCTCGGCCTCGGCGCCTTTCTCGTATTCTTTCACAAAATAATCAGGGTCGATGATGATTTTAGCCTGGTTGGAGTCGGGATATTTGGCAAGGACCAGATTCTTGTATTTCTCAGCTAGGGCAGTCTCGTTGCGGCTGCTGTGCATCTTGTAGAGATAATACCATGCCGACACCTCGTTGGAATTCTCAGGATAGCGCTCGGTAAGCTCGGTGTAGGCATCTATCGAGTGCGGGAAGTCGTGCAAATCGCTGTAATAGATGAATCCGATGTTGTTGAGAGCATCTGCAATCTGCATGTTTGCCTCGTCTTTGGCAGTAGCCGTGAAAGGAATCTGCTTCAGATAATATCCGCGGTCAAGCGGCGTGTATTGTGTGGTGTCTTTGCTGATTTCCAAGGCTTGCAGGTATTTCGCACGTTCCTCGTCGCTCAACAAGGCAAGCTCTTCTTCAGTAAGCTCGTTGACAGACTCGTCTCCAATAGTTGCAAAGCTCTCTTTGTTTGAGATAAACCAGAAGTCTTCAAGCAATCGGTTGCCCCATCTTGTCTTGAAGTCGTTCATGCCTCTGTTGCGGGTCTGCGTGTTGTAGAAGTACCAGTTGCCGTCGTTGCCTGTAGGTACTGTGCTTCCGCCAGTGTCTTTGCCGCCGTTCAAGGCTATCTGAGCCTCTATCTCGCGTTGTTGCTCGATACGTTTCTGCTCTTCGACGTACTCCGCTATCACCTTGTCTATTATTGCGTTACGGCTGACTGAATCCATGTCGGCGAGGCGCAACAAACTGTCTTGTGTCTCATAGACAGTAAGATTTGTCACGAGGTCGGTGAGCATGACAGAGAGGTTGAGCAGGCTGTCGTAACCCGGGTAGTTTCTGTCCATCGTCATGACAGCGGTATCGTAATATGCCTGACTGAGGATGTAGTCGCTGTTGTCGAACAAAATATGTGCCGCGTCGAGCGACGATTTTATCTTCTGGATGTTGTTGTTTGTGCTTGCTGCCACCGATTTTCTCAGATATTTCACGCCATCGTCCTCGTTGTTGTTGTCGAGGGCCACGTCGGCCATGGCATAGTAGATGCGGTCTTTGTAGTCGTTGTTCTTGGTGTCCTTGAGCATCTTGTTGAGCATCTTCATGATGGTGGTGGTGTCGGCATCGTAACATCTGGCGAGGTTCATCTTCGCCTCAAACGTCATCTCGTATGAAGGGTGCTTGCGAATCACGTTTTTAAACTGCTCAGTGGCACGCGGCTTATCGTTCTGATGTCTGTAAATCTGGCCGAGGATAAACATCGCACGGCTTTTGTTGTACTTGCCTCTGGTGGTGAGAAGGGCGCTGCGCAGATACTTCACAGCATCGTCTTCCTTGCCCATAGCGATATAGTAATCGGCATACACAAGGTCGATGTTGGTGCGCACATAACGTGGGATACGCTCGTTTTCGTTGTCCATCGCCACGAGGATCTGCTGTAATGCAGCTTCGGCTTTCTCAAACTGCTTTGTGGCAATATAAGTCTTTGCTAACCAAAGTGTTGCGGTGTATCTGTCGGGACTGTTGCGATATTGTGTCGCGGCATAGTCGAAGGTACGTCGTGCCGGCACATAGTCTTGTTTGAAGAAATGACCTTTGCCCATGTCGATGAAGGCGTCGTCGATCCAGCGCACATATTCGGTGTTGTTGAATCGCATGGAGTGTTTCTGGATGCAGATGGCGTCTTTCTCAATGGTACGGTCCATGGCGGAAAATTGTGCCATGGCGTTCTCTTTTGTGCCATAGTTGAACACCGGTAAAGTCTTGGTGTAGTCGTCTTGAACAGCCTCGCGAAGCGCTTTTTCACCCGCTTTCATGCTCTCATTGCCGTTCCACCATACATTATAATGACTTGTCATGTTGTGCCACAGACGTCTGTTCCATTTGTTCTTTTTTGTTGAACAAGATGCTAACAATATGACACTCAATAAGATAGCTAATATGCCGAATAACTTATATGACTTTTTTCTCATTTTCTTGTTTGCGTATTATCCGAAACTGCAAAAATAAAAAAAATATAAATATGTGTCCCGCTTTGAGAAATTTTTTGTAATTTTACAAGCTGAAAAAAGGATATTATCTGAATGGAAAATTTTATCGTATCGGCAAGAAAATACAGGCCTTCGACCTTTGACAGCGTTGTGGGTCAGCATGCCATCACCTCGACCTTGCAGAACGCGATACGCAACAACACTTTGGCGCAGGCGTTTCTTTTCTGTGGTCCGCGTGGCGTTGGCAAGACCACATGTGCCCGTATCATGGCGAAGACCATCAACTGCTTGCATCCGACGGCTGACATGGAGGCGTGTAACGAATGTGAGTCATGCGTGAGCTTCAACAACAACGCATCGTTCAACATCTTCGAACTCGATGCGGCGTCGAACAGCGGTGTTGACGACATCCGCGCCCTCATCGACCAGGTGAGGATACCTCCGCAAATCGGCAAGTACAAGGTGTATATCATCGACGAGGTCCATATGTTGTCGGGCGCGGCATTCAACGCGTTCCTGAAAACACTGGAGGAACCGCCTGCGTATGCCAAGTTCATCCTCGCCACTACCGAGAAACATAAGATTCTCCCGACAATCTTGTCGCGCTGCCAAATATTTGATTTTAAACGTATTACGGTTGAGGATATCTCCAAACATCTGCAAAAAATCGCAGCAAAAGAAGGTGTGACAGCAGAAGAAGAGGCACTTAACATCATCGCACAGAAAGCCGACGGCGCACTCCGCGACGCCCTCTCGATTTTCGACCAGATGGTGAGCTTCTCGGGCAACAACATCACCTACAAGGACGTCATCACCAACCTCAACGTCCTCGACTATGAATACTATTTCGGAATGGTAGAGAATATCCTCGCCAACGATATAAATTCCATTCTGCTTCTCCTTAATGAAGTGATTAACAAGGGTTTCGACCCGCAGAACTTCATCCAAGGAATGGCGAGCCACCTGCGCAACCTGCTTCTCGGCAAAGACCAGCGCGTCATAGATCTCATGGAGGTCAGCAGCCAGCTCAAAGCACGTTACGCCAAACAGGCAGAACGATGCAGCACCGCATTCCTGCTCAAATCGCTCGACATCGCCAACGAATGCGACATCAACTTCCGCAGCGCCAACAACAAACGCCTGCATCTCGAGGTGGCACTCCTCAAAATGGTGGAGGCTCCTCACTCCGCTGTCATGGAGATCTCTCCGCTCCCTCCAGTCGGTCGAAATGATGTGTCAGTCCAAAATCCTGTTAATCCTGTAAATCCTGTCGAAATAAAAAAGGAAAACCCCGTCAAGCAGGAAGCTCCTGTCCAGCGAGTGAAACGAGCTGGAACAATCTCCATCCTCGACTCTGAACCTAAAAAACAGGAAGAAGCCCCTGCCGAGGTCAAAAACAACCCTTTTACTCAGGAGATGCTGGTCGGAGCGTGGACGAAATTCGTTGAGACACATAAAAACGTTTCGCCGAACTTCGTGGCCGGCATCGGGAAATACCAACCTACGCTGAAAGACGGCTTTGAGATAAATTATCAAGTCGATAACATGTTGATGGTCAACGATATAAATAATATGGGACAGCTTCGCGATTTCCTGTCGAAAGAGCTTAACAACAACCAGTTTAAGCTTGTGCATCATATCGTGGAGAAACCCAAAGACGACATCGCATACACCGACCGTAGCCGTTTCGAGAAGATGGTAGAGATAAATCCAAATGTTTTAACATTAAAAAATGGCCTCGGCCTTAATATTGACATATGAGTTTTAAAAAGTGGTTCGGGCGTACCTACCTCAAAATGCGAGGCTTCACCTTCGTCGGACAATTTCCGGAAGGCGTCAGGAAAAGCATAGTGATAGAGGCACCACACACATGCATTGAAGACTTCGTGATAGGCCGCTGCTTTTTCTGGATGGAAGGCCGTGATGCTAAGTTCCTGATAAAGAAAGAGTTCTTCAAACCAGGCCTCGGCTGGCTGCTCCGTAGAATCGGCGGCATCCCCGTTGACCGCAGCCGCGGAAACAATATGGTGGTGAAAACCGCCGCTGTCTTCCGTAAATACGACGACCTCAACATAGTGATAACACCAGAAGGCACCCGCAAACGCGTTGAGAAATGGAAACGTGGTTTCTATTATATCGCCGAACTGGCACAAGTGCCTGTGGTTCTTGGGTTTATCGACTTCAAGACAAAACGCTGCGGCTACGGCCCGTCGTTCATACCATCAGGCGACTTCGACAAAGACTGGCCTATGATAGAAAACTTCTACCGCGGCATGCAAGGTAAAACACCAGGAAAATTCAACTTGGAATGATAATTGAAAATGAAAGAGTGGTTTAAAAATTTCAAGAGCAAATTCAAAATCGTCATCATCCACCCGGAAACACTGGAGGAACAGGGCGGTTTTAACATGAGTAAACTCAAGTTTACCAATGTGGTGATAATTTACACATTGATACTCATAGCATTAACCACCTGCTTGATTTTCTTCACGTCGCTGCGCGAATTGATCCCGGGCTATACCGACGTGAACCTCAACCGCCGTATCTATAACATCGAACGCCGCGCCGACTCGATAGAAGCCGTGTTTCGCCACGAACAACTCTATATTGAAAACATCAAACGCATCGTCAATGATGAAAATATCGATACTGTAAGTCTGCGTGATATAACCAAAATGAGCTTCGGCGACAACTATATCCCTGGCAACAGCTTTAATATGCCATTGTTCTTTGTGCCTGTCACCAACGGATTGATTACCAATCATTTCAATGCCAACAACAAGCATTTCGGTGTCGATGTGGTGGCCAATGCCGACGCTGTCATCAGAGCGACTGCCGATGGCACGGTGGTGTTTTCAGATTGGAGCTACGAAGGAGGTTATATCATTGGTATTCAACATGATATGAATATCTTATCTGTTTATAAACACAACGCCTCCATCATGTGCCGCGAAGGCGATGTGGTGAAAGCCGGCGACGCCATCGCGATCCTCGGAGGTGGCGGAAGCACATCAACAGGACCACATCTCCACTTCGAACTTTGGTACAAAGGAATAGCCCTCAACCCCGAAGAATATATTTCTTTTGAAGGAAAATGAAAAAATCTGTTATTATTTCCATTATTTTTTGTATTTTTGCAGGTTAAAATTTTTATAGTGGAAAAATGACGGTTTTAATAAAGATCATACAGCTTCTTTTAGCACTCTCAATACTCGTAATCATTCATGAATTCGGGCATTTCATCGCATCGCGCATCTTCGGTGTGAGAGTTGAGAAGTTCTATATGTTTTTTGACTGGAAATTCTCGATTTTCAGATGTAAAAAAGTAAACGGCAAGTGGAAATTCAAGTTTTTCTGCAAAAATGAGCCTGAAAAATACATCACTCACGAGAAAATCGACCCTGTCACAAAGAAAAAAGACTACGAATACGAGAAAATCGACCTCAACACCTTGCCTGAAGACGACTGGCGTAGGGCAGAGGACTCGACGGAATTCGGTCTCGGCTGGGTGCCGCTCGGAGGCTACTGTAAGATTGCGGGCATGATAGACGAGTCGATGGATCAGGCGCAGATGGCACAGGAACCACAGCCATGGGAGTTCCGCACCAAGCCGGCTTGGCAGCGCCTCATCATCATGATAGGCGGCGTGTGCATGAACGTAATCCTCGCATTTGTTATCTATATCGGACTCATCGCACATTATGGCGAACAGTATATCTCAACAGCCGAAGTCAACAAATATGGCATCGCAGTGGATAGTCTGGGCTACAACATCGGCTTGCGCGACGGTGACAAGATATTGTCACTCGACGGACAATATGTCGAGGATTTCAGCCAGATTCCGATGATGCTCATCCTCGAAAAAACCAAATACATCGAGGTGGAACGCGACGGCGAGACGATGCAGGTTGAGCTTCCGGAAGACGCAGTGAATCAGCTGATAAAGGCACGTTCGATGTTCATAAGCACAAGGATGCCTTTCGTGGTGGGCGGCTTCTCCAACGGCTCATACGCCGAAAAGGCAGGACTGCTCGAAAATGACCAGATTATTGGCATCAACGAGGTGGAAACACCTTATTTCCAAGATTTTAAGAAAGCCATCGTCAACTATAGAGATGAAGATGTGAATCTGATGATAGTGAGAGCCGACGACACTCTCACCATGCTGACTCATGTGGGCGGCGACGCCACAATCGGAGTGTATGCCGCACAGATGCTGCAAATCTCAACAAAAGACTACACCTTCTGGCAGTCGATACCGAGAGGATTTAAGAAGACTGGCAAAGAGCTTAGCGACTACTGGAAACAGCTGAAACTCATAGTGAAGCCTAGTACAAGAGCCTACGAGAGCCTCGGCGGCTTCATCGCCATCGGAAGCATCTTCCCCGACAGCTTCATTTGGGAACAGTTCTGGCGGATGACAGCTTTCCTCTCAATCATCCTCGCGGTGATGAACATTCTCCCGATACCGGGACTCGACGGCGGCCACGTGCTTTTCCTCATCTGGGAAGTGATAACAGGCCGCAAACCAAGCGACAAATTCCTCGAAAGAGCTACAACAATAGGTTTTATCTTCTTGCTGATGCTGCTTATCTACGCCAACGGCAACGATATAATCAGGCTCTTCCGATGAGATTAATATTAATAAGGTGTTGAAAACTTGTTGATAAACACAATAAAATTAAAAACAAAGCGTTAATGTAGTCAATGCATAAGATAAAACACATATTGTTATTGGTGTTCGTCATCTCGATGACGGCTTTGGTGCATGCCCAGCAGGTGCCTATTTTCACCAATTACAGCGATTCTTATGCGGTTATTAACCCAGGTTTTTATGGTATGAGCGAGGGCGTCAGCGTCAAGGGAATATATCGCAACCAGTGGACGGGTTTCAAAGACGACGTCACTGGCGATGTGGTGTCGCCTATCACGTTTTTGGTCTCTGCCGATATGCCTATCAAGGTGTTGGGAGGCGGCATAGGCTTGTCGCTGCTGAAAGACCAGCTTGGTTTTGAGAACAATATTGGTGTAAATCTCGGCTATTCGTACCATCTCGACCTCGGTCCTGGTACCTTGGGAATGGGTCTGGCATTTAATTTCACCAACAGATCCGTCGATTTCAGCAAGGCTAAGCCATTGAACGACAATGACCCTGTCATCCCGACGAAGGAACAGAGCGACATGTTGATAGATTTTAACATCGGTTTGTATTATTTGGTGCCTGAGACGTTTTACGTATCATTGTCATCGACGAGTTTGCTCGAATCGAAGGGCAAGGCTCTCGAAGGCAAATCGTCGTCAAGTGCAAGTTTTGTTGGCGACAGGACGTTTTATCTGGCAGCCGGTTATGAGTACCAGTTCTTCAATCCGAAGTTCGTTCTTAACCCTTCGATGATGCTGTTGAGCGATATCGCATCGACGCAATTTAACGTCGGCGCTAGACTCTGGTACAATAATAAGGTAAGTTTCGGCGTTAACTACAGGTATCAGGAGTCGATAGACCTGTTAGTTGGCTTCGTTATCAAGGGATTACAAATCAACTACGCCTACGATATCAACACAATGGGTCTGAAAATGCCCGGTTCGCATGAAGTGTCAATCAGCTATAATTTCAAGCTGGATCTGGACAAACAGCCGCGAATTTATCGCAGTATCAGATACTTATAAAAGCTGTTGATAAAAAAATGACGAAGTTGAAATATTTTTGTTGAGAATTAGTAAAAAAATTATACTTTTGGACGCTTTTTTAAAAAGGAAATAAATAGATAAAAATAACGACTGTATGAAAAAGTTTTTGTTAATGAGCCTGGTAACCTTGATGTTAGTTGGTTGCAGCACCAGCGGCGATCAGGGAGAATTGGTAGGCGTTAGAAAGAAATCAAAGCCGTTTTATCAACCCGACCCTTACGGTATGGCATTTGTCCCGATGGGAAGCTATACGATGGGCGTTGGTGGTCAGGATATAGCGGGATCAAGCTACTCGCAGCCTAAGACCATTTCTGTGTCGGCGTTTTTCATGGACGAGACAGAGATTACCAACAACGAGTATCGCGAATTTGTGAACTATGTCCGCGACTCGTTGGCACGTACATATCTCGGCGAGGTTGACCCTGACAAGTATCTTATCACACAGAGCAAGAAGACAGGTGTGGTTTATGAGACACCTATTTTGAACTGGGAAGAGAAGATCGACTGGCGCAGCGATAACCAAGATTACCGCGATGCTCTCGAGCAGCTGTATATTCCTGAGAATGAACGTTATTATGGCAAGAAAGAAGTCGATGCCAGAAAGCTCATTTATCATTACAGCTATATCGACCTGAGAGCAGCTGCCAAGAAAGAGTTCAAAGAGGGTGCCGACTATCGTAACGGCGCTTTCGCAAACCGTCCGCAGGGTGCAGCCGACCGTTCGGTGTTTGTCCGCAACGAGGATATAAACATCTATCCTGACACCTTGGCATGGATTTACGACTACACTTACGCTTTCAACGACCCGTTGACAGAGAAATATTTCTGGCATCCGGCTTACGACCATTATCCTGTTGTGGGCGTCAACTGGAACCAGGCCAACGCTTTCTGTGTGTGGCGTACCGACAAGCTCAACAAATACCTCGCCAAGCATAAAGGCCAGTCAGGAATGTCGGAATTCCGTCTGCCTACCGAGGCTGAGTGGGAGTGGGCAGCACGTGGCGGCCATCAACTCAACCCGTATCCATGGGGCGGTCCTTATACACGCAACGAGCGTGGCTGCCTTAAGGCCAACTTCAAGCCTTTGCGCGGCAACTATATCGCCGACGGCGGCCTCACCACAGTCATAGTGGGACATTATCCGGCCAACGACTGGGGCTTGTACGACATGGCAGGCAACGTCTCAGAATGGACATCAAGCGCATTCGACCCATCGGCATACAACGCCATGTGGGACATGAACCCGCAGTTCAACTACAACGCCGGCGAAAACGAAGACCCTATCATGAAGAGAAAAGTCATCCGTGGCGGCTCATGGAAAGACGTGGCATACTTCCTCGAAGTGACGACACGCGCCTATGAGTATCAGGACACAGCGAAGTGCTACATCGGATTCCGCTGCATCCAGCCTTACCTCGGACGTCAGAAAGGCGATAACCCAAGCAAAGCTTCAAGAGTTTATAATTGATTCTCATTAGAATAAAAAATAAATTAAAAAATTAGAAATATGTCATTCAAAGAATTTTCAGAAAGCAAGAAGTACAAAAACTTCATGGCTAAGGTTTATGGTATTGGTGCTTCCATCGTTTTGGTTGGCGCTTTGTTCAAACTGACACACATGTCGCTGTTCGGCTGGTCGGGTGCAGCAAACACAATGTTGACACTCGGTTTGTTGACAGAGGCTATTATTTTCTTCTTCTCGGCATTCGAGCCGGTGCACATGGATCCAGACTGGAGCCTTGTTTATCCTGAGTTGTGGGACATGTACCATGGTGACGGCACAGCACCTAAGAAACCTGGAACAAGAAGTGGCAACGGTGGCGGCAATGTGAGCAGCGACGCTATCACAGAGCAGCTCAACGAGATGTTTGAAAAAGCCAACATCAACTCAGCAACAATGGAACGCCTCAGCCAGGGTCTCAACAAACTCGGCGAGAACGCAGCAAAGATTGCCGATGTGAGCGAGGCAGTGGCAGCAACAAGCAACTATGCCAAGGCTATGAACAAAGCTTCTGAGACAGCCATGGAACTCGACACCCAGATGTCGAAAACAGCAGCCAACGCCGCTATGTTCTCCGACTCAAGCAGAAAGATGAACGACACCATGGTTCTCTATATCGAGAAAGTCAATGCATCTGCAAATTCAACAGATACACTTAATCACCAAATCAACGACTTGTCGAAACGCATGACAGCAATGAACACCGTTTATGGTAACATGCTCAATGCAATGAACATCAAGGCATAAGTTTTTAAGAAATGGCAGCAGCAAAAGAAACCCCAAGGCAGAAGATGATAGGTATGATGTACCTCGTCCTCACTGCTCTGTTGGCACTGAACGTCTCAGCCGACATTCTCGATGCTTTCGCCATCGTGAACGACGGTCTGGAGAAGACAAACGCCAGCGTTGAGAATAAGATTGAGGACTATTATAGCATCTTCGAGCAACAGTATAACAGACAGCCTGAAAAAGCACGTGATTACTGGGAGAAAGCCCAAGAAATCCGCCAGCATACCAACGAGATTATCAATTTTATTGAGAAAGATATCAAGTTGCCGCTGGTGCTTGAGACTGAAAATATCACCGAAGAAGAGCTGTTAAACATCAAAGACTCAAAGAAAGCTCTTATCAGAAACGTGGAGAAGACAAATCCTAAGAATCCGCGTATCTTCTACGAATTTGAACTTAAAAACATCGGTGCGAAAGATAAATACGATGCAGCAACTAACTTCATGATTAACAATGGTAACGCCACTATCCTTAAAAATAAGATTCAGGCCTACCGTGAGTATGTCGTGAACACCGTTGAAAGCGCAGGTATTTCAAACTACAACAAATATGTTGGACTTCTCACCGACGTTGACCAAAACGGCGAACCAATCATCTATACCGATAACGACGGACAGGAGTTGAGCTGGGAAAACAAGAATTTCGAGCATATCATCCTCACTGCCGAGATAGCAATTTTGAACAAAATCGTGGGTGAGATTCAGACTACCGAATACGATGCTATCACAGCTTTGTTCAAGCAAATCGGCTCATCCGACTTCAAGTTTGAGTCGGTGCAGGCACGCGTTATCCAGAAGAGCGACTTCATTATCAAAGGTCAGAACTATGAGGCTGAGATTTTCATCGCAGCAGCTGATACTTCAAAGGCCTTCGATGTGAAATATTACATGGGTACCGACGACTATAACAAGGCAAAAGGTGAGCCTGTCAAGTTGAACAGCAAGCAAGGTAAGGTTATGCTTAGCTTCCCTGCAACTACGGTGGGTGAGCACAAATATGCAGGCCGCATCGAGATTCCTCGTCCAGATGGCTCGATGGCTTACTACGACTTCCACGAGACATTCCAAGTGGCACCGCCTTCAGTGACAGTGGCTCCTATCAACATGATGGTGATGTACGAAGAGCTGCAGAACCCTATCTCAGTGTCATCTCCAGGCTTCACAAGCGATGAAATCTCTATCACCGTTGATGGTGGCAAATATACCAAAGGCACAACTTCAGGTGAGTATTTCGTCGAGGTGAACAAAGGCGCCAAGTTGGTGAAGGTTCATGTGTCGGCAAGAGACGACAACGGCAAGATGGTTGACATGGGCTATCAGGAATTCCGCGTGAAGAAGGTGCCGGATCCAGTCGTGAAAATCGGCGACATCACAGGCGGTAAGGTCGATAAAGAGGTGCTCCTCAGCATCGGTAGAGTCATGGCAGTCATGAAAGACTTTGATTTTAAAGATTTCAACTATACTATTGATTCTTATAGAGTTTCAACCTATAGAGGAACATTCATTGATAAACAAAATCAGGGACCGAGATTCTCGCCAGAAGTTATAGAACTTATCAGCAATGCTCAGACAGGACAAAGAATCCAGTTTGATGACATCTGCGTGAAGAGTCCTAAAGGCGAGGTGAGAAATGTAGGTTCAATCAACATCCAAATAAAGTAACATGAAAAAAATCGTTTTAATAATCGCAGTTTCAATGCTCTGTCTGTTTGTCGATAGCCCGAAAGCCTCGGCACAGATCACAAGCGACACTTATAACGACGGTTTGTATGTCGAAAACGCCACAGGAATGAAGAAATTCATACCTTATCCTGAGATCCGTGAGGCCGATGTCTTATGGAAAAAGAGAATTTGGCGTGAAATCGACTTCCGTCAGAAGATGAACCTTCCGTTCTATTATCCTCGCGACGGACATCAGAACTGGAGAAGATTCATCGATGTCATCATGGATGCTTTGAAAGAAGGCAGATGCCAGGCTTACGAGGTGACATCTACAGGCGAGCTTAACAACCCATTGCCGTATTCAAAACTCATCAATAACTTGAATTCTGAAAGACATCAGTCGGTGTTTGACGACTATGGCAACAAGATTGGTGACACTGTCATCAGCATCGCGTTCAAGCCGGAGTCGGTGACACGTCTGCGTATCATGGAAGACTGGTATTTCGATTCACACAGAAGCCAGATGATGGTTCGCATCGAGGCTATCTGCCCGGTGACCATGCGCGATGTCAACGACACATTGCAGATGCCTAACGAGCTGTTCTGGATTCCGTTTGACGACGCTACACGTACTGTGCTTGCTGAAGCTCCTGTTTATAACAGAAACAACTCGGCAGCACGTCTTAGCTACGATGACCTGTTCTGGAAACGCCAGTTCGACAGCTATATCTACAAGGAAGAAAACGTGTATGACCGCAGCATCGGCGACTATGCCACAGGCATCGACGCCATGATGGAGTCAGAACGCATCAAGAAAGAAATTATCGAATTCGAGCAGAACATGTGGGAATACTAAACTTCAGTTTGAAGTTAACAGTTTGAAGTTAGTCAGTTGTTCAGTTAATGGGCAACTGACTAATTTTTTAATATCTTGCCCTTCTTCCGTATTTCTTCTCGGGACGTTCCTTCTCCTTAGAACGTTTCTTTTTCTTCGAGGTTTTTTCTTTTTTATCTTTTATTCGGCTCTCTTTGCGACTACGCTTTTCGTGCCTCTCTTCATCGCGGTCACGACGGCGACGATCCTCATGGAAGCTGTCTTTTGACTTCTTTTTGTCGGATTTTTCTATCTTGTTAATCCTGTCTGATTGTTTCTTGTCAGTCTTGTCGCTCTTGTCTTTCGGTTCGCCGGTAGTTATCTCAACACGGATTCCGTCGCGGTTCTTGGTTGGGTCGGCGAAACAGTCGACGATAAACTGGGCCTGTGCGCCATCGACGGCCACAAACGAGAAGTTCTCCTTCAAGTCGATATGACCAATCTCAATATCTTTAGTGCCTGTCACATCGTTGATCTTGCCAATCAATGAGTTAGGCTTGATGTGGTCGCGCTTGCCCATGCCAAAGAAGAGGCGAACCATGTGTGAGTCGTCGTGCACCTTCTTCTCTTTTTTCTCTTTCTTGCCGCTGTCCTTGGTGTCGTCGATGTTCAAGTCCTTGGCGTCTTTGTAATAATCAAGGAAACGGTTGAAATTCAATGCCACAACGCGTGTTATCAGCTCTTCTCTGGTGAGCCAGCTGAGCTTTTTGAACACCACCGGCAGGTAGTCGTCGATGTCGTCGCGCATGATATCGACCTTCTCGAGGTTGTCGATATGGCGGAACAGCTGTTTCTCGCATACCTGCTGTGCCGTAGGGATGAGCGAGCGTTCCATTGGCTGACCGAGCTGCTTCTCTATGGCTTTGATCTTATGTTTCTCCCTCTGATGCACCAGGCTGATGCAGATGCCAGTCTTGTCGGCGCGTCCTGTACGACCGCTGCGGTGCACGTAGGTGTCGATGTCGTCGGGGAGGTTGTAATTTATGATGTGCGACAGGTTGTTCACGTCAAGACCGCGGGCTGCAACGTCGGTGGCCACCAGAATCTGCGTGAAGCCTTGGCGGAAGTGGTTCATCACGAGGTCGCGCTGTGCCTGCGAGAGGTCACCATGCAACGAAGCGGCGTTGTAGCCGTCGTGGATGAGGTTGTCGGCAACTTCCTGCGTCTCAAGCTTGGTGCGACAGAACACGATACCGTAAATCGACGGGTAATAGTCGATGAGGCGCTTCAGTGCAAGGTAACGGTCGCTCGCCTTAATCATATAATAGTTATGGCGCACGTTGGCCGTTCCTGAGTTTTTCTGTCCGATGCTGATGCGCACTGGCTCTTTCATGTATTTGTTGAGAATCTGCTCCACCTCGGCAGGCATTGTAGCTGAGAACAGAAGCGTGTTCTTTTCCGCTGGCATATATTCCAAGATGGCATCGACGTCTTCCTGGAATCCCATGTCGAGCATCTCGTCGGCTTCGTCGAGCACCATCCACTGAACATTGCTGAAGTCGATGCGGTTGCGGCGTATCATGTCCTGCAATCGGCCTGGAGTGGCGACCACAATCTGAGGTTTCTTGGCGAGGGCTTTGAACTGTTGTTCGATGCTAGCGCCACCATACACCGGCACAATCATGATTTCCGGAATGTATTTTGCATAGCTGAGCAAATCTTTCGTTATCTGCATGCATAGCTCGCGTGTGGGGCATAACACCAACGCCTGGACGCTGCGGTTTTTCGGGTCGATATTTTGCAAAAGAGGCAGTCCGAAAGCTGCCGTCTTTCCTGTTCCTGTCTGCGCAAGTCCAACCAAATCAGTGCGTTGCGACAATAATACTGGCAGAACCTCGGCTTGTATCGGCATAGGCTCCTTGAATCCTAATTCCTCAATGGCTCTTAGGATTGCAGGGTTTAAATTGTAATCTTGAAACATATATTGAAATTGAGGTTGCAAAATTACAAAAATTATGCTATCTTTGCAGGATATTTTTTCAAGAAGATGAAAACGAGACATTTATATATATTTCTGGCCTTATTTTTGATATCTTGTTCCTCTAAAAAAGAGGATTTTACACCTGCTGAGGTCGAGCAGTGGCCTGTCGTCAACGTGGATTCCATTTTCATTGACCTCGACAAGCCTATTCTTGACAAAAAAACTGCTCAAGCCGACAAGGTCTTTACCAATCTGAAGAAAAAAACATCGTTCAACGGCACTGTCTTGTTCGCCGAGAAGGGTAGGATTGTCCTTGAAAAGTCGTATGGTGTCAGCAATTTACGCACACGCAAAGGCAATTTGGATGTCGATGATGTGTTTCAGCTCAGTTCGGTGTCGAAGATGTTTACCGCCGAAGCGATAATGATTCTTAAGACTCGCGGACTCCTTGACTATGATGTCGATATAAAGCAATATATCCCTGAGTTTCCTTACGATGGCGTCACTGTGCGAATGCTTCTGACGCATCGTTCGGGCTTGTCGCGTTACGAGACCTTGGCCGACAACAACTGGCCCGACAAGCGCAAGCCATTTACCAACGACAACATGATTGATTATTATGTAAAATATAAGCCAGACCCATATTTCAGGCCTAACAACGGCTTCCATTACTGCAATGTCAATTATGCTTTGCTGGCGAGCATAGTGGAGCGTGTCTCAGGTAAGTCGTTTGTCGATTTCATGCGCGAAGACGTGTTCGATGCCATCGGGATGAGCAGCTCGTTTATCTACGACATGCCCACCGACACATTGGTCTCGTTGTATCTGCCCGAAAACTGTGTCCAGGGATACTATATAGGCCGCAGACGTCCGCGTCAGGCGCAAAACGAGTACCTGAATGGCGTCAAAGGCGATAAAATAATGTTTTCCAACGTCGAAGACATGTACCGTTTTAAGGTTGCCATCGATTATGGATTGTTAGTTCCGGATTCGATACAAGCGGAAGCATTCGTCCCGGGAAGTCCAAAATACTCGAAACGTAAAGACAACTACGGCTTCGGCTGGCGTATCTCGCGCAAATATCCAGGATGCTTCTATCATTATGGCTGGTGGAAAGCCTATCGTTCGTTTTTCCTGATTGACACGGTTAACGACCGCACCCTGATAGTTCTGACCAACACCGACAAAGGCCCCAGCTCCGATGTCTTTTGGAAGTTGTTGAGAGACAATACCATATCGTTGTCACCCGCTTCTATCAATATCCCAATGCTTGAGATAAAGAGCAATCTCAAATACCCTTATTCGTCGTACCAACTCCGCTGATGCGGTTATGGGACAACGAGTTTATATCCTATTCCGTGGACGTTTTCGACATAAACCGTCGGGTCGTAGCACAGTATTTGCCGCAGCCGACCCACATAAACATCCATGTTACGGGCATTGAAATAATTTTCTCTTCGCCAAATATGTTTTAATGCAAAAGACCGCTCAACAACACGGTTTTTGTATTGAATTAGAATGAATAATAAGTCCAACTCTTTGGGAGTCAGATGTTTAACGTTGTCGTCGCAAATCACCAGATGATGCAAAGTATCCAAAGTGTAGCAGCCAAAAGTATAAAGATGAGCCTTTTTCTCGTTGGTTTTTTTCCTGCTCAGAATGATTTCGATGCGTTTTCCAAGTTCTTCCATGCAGAGAGGCCTAAGTAAAAAATCGTCAGCGCCGGCATCCAAAACCTTGAGTTTTTCATGTAGGTTTGTGTTGATGCCCAAGCAAACTATAGGGATGTCGAGGTTTCTCCTCCTTATTTCATTTATTATGTCCCAAGCTGTAATCGTTGGGATGTTGACATCAATGATAATCAAGTCAAAACGTTCTTTCCAATAATGTTGCATAGCATCTTCTCCGTCGAAGCATGTAACTGTTGAAAACCCCTTTGATACGAGGAAATTCTTTGTAATTAAAGCCAAGTCTTTGTCACGTTCGGCAAACAAAATTTTAAAAAATTTAATCATAAGCGTTATATATTATTCATGCTCAGTTTTGTTTTCATGCTTTCGAGTTTGTCGATACAAAATTATAACGCAAATAATTTTTTTAAAAGTTTTACATCTCTAAATCATTCATTATGAATATATTTTAACATAAATTTCATTTTTTTGAAAGAAAAGTAAAAATTTTTTTACAATTTTTTTGTCCGTGCATTGAAAAAATGTGTATTTTTGCAGTGCGTAACGATGTACATCCATAGTTCTCTATCCAGAGAATTTACATTGTTCGTAAAAGGTTTCATAAATTTTGGTTTTTGGTTCTGGAGACCGTCTCCGCTCAAGAGACGGTCTCTTTTTTTTGCATATTTTATTGTCAATCAAAGAAATATTTGTATCTTTGTAGGTTAATCAAACATAAAAAATTATGACAGACATTAAAGTTGAATTAGGCCATATAAAAGGCTTTGTCTCTGATAATCAATTAGATACATATAGAAAGAAAGTGGCTGACACTTTCAAAACAATATATTCGCGCACTGGTGCTGGCAACGATTTCCTTGGCTGGGTTAATCTGCCATCGTCGATAAATGCCGATTTTATTAAGGATGTGAAGGCAAAAGCCGAAGAACTTCGCAAGAAATCGGAGGTCTTTGTGGTTGTAGGTATTGGCGGTTCATACCTTGGCGCACGTGCCGTCATCGAGGCTCTGTCGAACCATTTCGCACAGCTCGTCGAGACGGGAAGCCCGAAGATAATCTACGCCGGCCATAACATGAGCGAGGATTATATGCATGACCTTATTCAGCTTTTAGATAAGAAAGACTACTCGATGACCGTAATCTCGAAGTCGGGAACCACTACCGAGCCTGCGGTGGCATTCAGAATCCTGAAGAACCATATCGAGAAAAAATATGGCAAGGAAGAGGCTAGGACACGTATCGTCGCCATCACCGACAAGGCAAAAGGCGCTTTGAAAGTTCTGTCCGACAGCGAAGGGTACAAGACATATGTGGTGCCTGACGATGTCGGCGGTCGTTACTCGGTGCTCACTCCAGTGGGTTTGCTTCCGATAGCTGTTGCTGGCGTCGATATCGAGAAGCTCGTGAAAGGCGCCCAGCTCATGGAGAAGTATTGCCTCGACAATCAGAACGAAAGCAACGTGGCGGCTCAATATGCTGTGGCACGTCAGGCTTTGTATCACGCTGGCAAGACCAACGAGATTCTGGTTAACTACGAGCCGCGTCTATGCTACTTCAGCGAGTGGTGGAAGCAGTTGTATGGCGAGAGCGAGGGCAAGGACGGCAAGGGTATCTTCCCAGCAAGTGTCACATTTACAACCGATTTGCACTCGATGGGACAGTACATCCAAGAGGGCTTGCGAAACCTCATGGAGACCGTCATCAGTGTGGAGAACCCCGCCAACGAGGTGAAGATTCCGAGCGATGACGCCAACCTCGACCAGATGAACTATATCGCTGGCCGACGTCTCAACGAGGTGAACCAGACAGCAGAAAAAGCCACTATTTTGGCACATGTCGATGGTGGCGTGCCGAATATCCGTATCGCAGTACCTCGCGTTGATGCCCACGTGCTAGGCCAGCTCATCTATTTCTTCGAGATGGGATGCGCATTGAGCGGCTATATGCTCGAGGTCAACCCGTTCAACCAACCAGGCGTGGAAGCATACAAGAAAAACATGTTCGCGCTCCTTGGCAAGCCGGGATACGAGGAATTAAGAGAAAAATTGTTAAAACGTTAATGTATAACGATATAGAAATCATGGCCCCGGTGGGGTCTTACGAAGCACTATCAGCTGCCATCCAGGCGGGTGCGGGAAGCGTGTATTTCGGCATCGGCAAGCTTAACATGCGCTCGAAATCGACAAAAAACTTCACACTCGACGACCTGCATGCCATCTCGGAGACATGTCACGAGCATGGCGTGAAGAGCTATGTCACAGTAAATACTGTGGTTTTCGATGAGGAAATGGACGAAATGCATGCGCTTTTGGATGCCATCAAAGCGAATAACATTTCGGCAATCATAGCATCTGACCAGAGCGTGATACAATATGCACGCCAGATTGGCATTGAGGTGCATATGTCAACACAGTGCAACATCACCAACATCGAGGCGGTGAAGTATTACTCGCAGTTTGCCGACGTGATGGTGACAGCGCGGGAACTCAACATCAACCAGGTGCGTCATATCACCGAAGAGATTGAGCGTCAGCATATTACAGGACCGAAAGGCGAGCTGGTGCGCATTGAGGTGTTTTGCCACGGAGCCTTGTGCATGGCAGTTTCTGGCAAATGTTACCTTAGCTTGGACAATTTCGGGACAAGTGCCAACCGCGGCGCCTGCGTGCAGCCGTGCCGTCGTGGCTATGAGGTCACCGACCGCGACAAAGAGATAACGTTAGCTATTGAAAATGAATATATTATGTCGCCGAAAGACCTTTGCACGCTGCCGTTTTTGGACAAGGTGCTGGCGGCAGGAGTGAAGGTCCTCAAAATCGAAGGTCGTGGTCGCTCTCCAGAATATACCAAACTTACAGTTGGAGTATATCGTGAGGCGGTTGACTCAATAAATGCTGGTACTTTCACGCAGGAGAAGATTGAGAAATGGACAGAACGCCTTCGCAGCGTCTATAACCGCGACTTCTGGGACGGCTACTATCTCGGACGCAAAATGGGCGAGTGGACCAAGAAATACGGCTCGCAAGCCACCAAGACGAAGCTTTTCATAGGCACGATAACAAATTTCTTTGCGAAAATCAACGTGGCTGAGATCAGGATGGAGACACACGACCTCAACGTGGGCGACGAAATAATGATTATCGGGCCTACAACAGGCGTTTATGAAGACACGGTGAAAGAGATACGTGTCGATTTACTGCCTGTTAATCAGACGGTTAAGGGCGAGCTTTGCTCCATTCCGGCACACGACATTGTGCGCCGAGGCGACAAGGTTTATAAGATTATTGAAGCGACAGAAGACGATGCAACACTTTAATTTACATACACATAGCATTTATTCCGACGGCAAGTCACCGATGGAGGACACCATCGAGGAAGCCATCCGACAGGGCATGCATACTATCGGGTTTTCTGACCACTCTAGCCTGCCATTCCCAAGCCGTGTTTCAATCCCGATGGATAAAAACGACGAGTATGCAGCTAAGCTTAAAGAATTGAGGCTCAAATATTTAGGTAAGATAGACGTGCTCGCTTCGATGGAGATGGAGTTCATCCCTGGCATAGTGGTCGATTTTGAGAAAACAAAGCGCGACTATCAGCTAGATTACCTCATTGGCTCAGTACATTTGGTGGGTAAAACGCCTGATACTCTTTGGTTTATCGACGGAAAAGACGTTGAACCCTACGATACTGGGCTTCAGAAATTTTTCGGTGGCGACATCCGTAAAGGCGTCAGAGCCTATTTTGATCAGGAAAATGAGATGATTGAGACTGAAAAGTTCGATATCATCGGACATTTCGACAAGATTAAGATGAATTCGCGCGGGCGTTATTTCCATGAAGATGAGAAATGGTACCGCGATATGGTCTTTGAGACCCTTGATTTGATAAAACAACACGATTTGATAGTGGAAATCAACACGCGTGGGCTTTACAAACAGCGCTACAACGGTTTTTACCCTTCGGAATGGCTGCTGCCTCGCATGAAAGAGATGAACATCCCGGTGCTCATCAGCTCCGACGCGCATCTCTCAGAGGAACTCACATATTACTTTAAAGAAGCTGAAGAAGCTTTGAAATCAGTGGGTTACAAAGAGACAATGTGCTTCAAAAACGGCCGTTGGGAAACTGAACCGCTCATGTCATAAATAAAAAATATTATGGATACTATAGTTCTAATATTAGCAGTCTTGCCAGTCATCGTTTTGGCGGCGTATATCTACAAAAAAGATAAATACGAAAAGGAGCCGCTTGGCATGCTGGCTTATGCGTTTTTCCTTGGAATACTGGCAATTCCGTTGGATTTGCTGGTGGTCGGGATGATAAACGCCATCATTCCGGGCAGTACGGTTTTTTACAGTGCCTTTTTTGAGGCCGGCATACCAGAAGAGTTTTGTAAATGGGCGCTTTTTATGCTGATAATATGGCGAAATAAGAACTTCAATGAGTTTTTCGATGGCATCGTCTATGCCACATTCATCAGCTTGGGCTTCGCCTGTATTGAAAATATCATGTATGTCTTTAATACTGAATCGTTTGGTATGGCATTCCGGACAGGAATCATGCGCGCCTTGCTTTCAGTGCCAGGTCATTTCCTTTTTGCCGTCATCATGGGATATTTCCTCGGATTGGCTAAATTTAGACCCGAAAAACGAGGTAAGTATTTGAGGCTCAGCCTCATATGCCCGATGCTTGCCCACGGTATCTTCGACTACCTGCTGATGCTTTCAGATGCCTTTACTGAAGAAAATGTGGCTTGGATAGGTTCGCTTTTGTTCATAATATTCATCTATCTTGACGTGAAAATGTGGAAAATCGGACTCCGACAGATTGCGAAAATGCAGGAAAACAGTCGAATTGAACATGAAAAAGAATTTTGGAGAAATATATTTAAATCATAATAAAATGAAAAGAGTATTTTTAGCTATCACATTGATTATTAGCGTTTTATGCGCTAAAGCAGATGAAGGTATGTGGCTGCCTTACAAACTCAGCGACAAGAGCCTTTACGAGATGCAGCAGCTTGGTTGCGAGCTTACTGCCGAGCAGATTTTCAACCTCAACCAGCCTAGTCTGAAAGATGCCATAGTGCAATTTGGCGGCGGCTGCACAGGCGAACTCATCTCTCCTGAAGGACTTCTTCTTACCAACCATCACTGCGGATTGAGCTATGTTCAGAAGCACGCCACAGTGGAACACGACTACCTCACCGACGGCTTCTGGGCATACAGCAAAGCCGAGGAGCTGCCAAATCCAGGCCTCACAGTGTCGTTTCTGGCATATGTTAAAGACGTGACAGAAGCTGTGCTCGACAGCGTCACCGACGAAGAGACACGCAGCGAGATTATTGATAAAAACATCGAGAAGATTATAAAAGACCGCAAAGGTGAACGTGACGTTACAATTGAAATCGTGCCGTTCTACGCTGGTAATCAATACATTATGTTTGAATACGACGTTTATCGCGACGTGCGTCTCGTGTGCTGCCCACCTTGGGGCATAGGCAAATACGGTGCCGACACCGACAACTGGACATGGCCACGCCACAAAGGTGACTTCAACATCTTCCGCGTCTATACCGACCGCGAGGGAAAACCAGCAAAATATAGCGAAAACAACATCCCGATGCAGTCGAAACACTACCTGCCAATCAACATCAAAGGCGTGAAACAAGGTGACTATGCCATGATTTTGGGTTATCCGGGTTCAACCGACAGATACTCAACATCCTACACGGTGAAAAACCTCATCGAGTCAGATTGCCCAAGCATCATCAACTGCCGTACCACCAAGCTCAACGTGTATCGTAAGCATATGGATGCCGACCAGGAAGTGTTCATCAAATACGCCTCAAAGCAAGCCGGCGTGTCGAATTATTGGAAATATGCCATCGGACAACGCAAGCAACTTGTGCGTAACCATGTGTATGACAGACGTTTAGCTCAAGAAGAGGCGTTTAAGGAGTGGGTCAATGCCGACGAGGCACGTAAAGAGATTTATGGCGACATTTTCGAGGATATTGCTGCAAAATGGGAAATCCTCGACGACATCATGATGCCTATGACATATCTGCGTGAAGCAGGCTGGAATGGCGGCGAAGCTGTCGCATTTTCACGTAGATTCATGAAAATCAACAGTATGATTAAAGAAAAGGCCTCAAAAGAAGACATCGCAAAGATGGCAGCAGCCTTGAAGGCCCAAAGTGCGACATTCTTCAAAGACTACGACAAAGATCTCGACAAAGATGTGACCATCGCCTTGTTCAATCTTTTCTATAAAGATATCGACAGATATGTGCCTTCGATGATAGCCGAAATCGGTGCCCAAAATGGCGGCGACTTCACCGATTGGGTGACAAAAGCATTCGAAAAATCAATCTTCGTTGACCAGGCCAAACTCGAGAAATGGCTCGACAATCCTAAGAAACTCGACAAAGACCCTATCTTTGCCATGATGATGAATATCATTGAAGAAAATATCAATGTGTTGTATCCTATGTATGAGGCTGCCGCTCTTGTGGGCGACAAAGGCGAACGTCTTTACATGAAGGGCCTCATGGAGATGCAGACCGAGCGCAACTTCTATCCAGATGCCAACTTCACCATGCGTCTGACCTACGGCACCGTGGAGCCTTACAAAGGCGCCGATGCCGTCAACTACAACTATTACACCACCATGGACGGCGTGATGGCAAAATATGTCCCTGGCAACTGGGAATTCGACATCCCGCAGGATGTGCGTGACCTCTACGAAGCCCGCGACTACGGCCGTTATGCTGACGAAAATGGCGACCTCATCGTGAACTTCATCACCACCAACGACATAACTGGTGGCAACTCGGGAAGCCCAGTAATCAATGGCAAAGGCGAACTTATCGGACTCGCTTTCGACGGTAACTGGGAAGCCATGAGCGGCGACATCATGTTCGAACAGAAAGTGCAGCGCACCATCTGCATGGATACACGCTACCTCCTCTGGTGCCTCGAAAAAGTCGGAAAAGTAACGAATATCATCAAAGAATTAACAATTATTGAATGAAAAAACTGTCATTCATATTAATCGCGATATTGGTTTGTGTCTCTTTACAGGCAAAAAATCCTAAGAAAGAGCCACAAACCGACTCGCTTGGCCGTCCCATCAAGACTGGCTGGAACTTTGGCGCCATCCCGGGTATAACCTACGATAACGACAAAGGTCTTACGTATGGCATCACAGCCAATGTTTTTGACTATGGTGATGGCAAAAACTATCCCAATTACCGGCACTTCATCTATGTGGAAGGCTCTTATTCCACTAAGAAAGTCGGTACGATACGTCTGTTTTACGAGTCGGATTATGTGATAAAAAGGCATAAATTGCTCATCGATTTTTCGTATCTTCCCGATGCGATGAACGATTTTTACGGTTTTAATGGCAGTTTCAGTGTTTATAAACGTGAATTTGAGGATAAAAATGCCGCAAGATACCTGAATCATGCGTTTTACCGCCATAAATCCAATCTTTTCCGTACGACGGTAGATATAAGAGGTAAAATAGGCGGCCATTTCTATTATTATGCAGGTCTGGGCGTGCTCGGATATCAGGAAGGCCGAGTGAATCTTTCTCAAAATGAGATGTCGGACGACCAGATGGAGCTGTTTGAGCTTTACCGTCGGTGGGATTTGATCAGCGACGTGGAGGAAAAGGGCGGTTGGCATCCTTATGTGCGTGGTGGTATCTCGTATGACACACGTAATCAACGAGTTAACACTGTCACTGGATGGTATTTCGACCTGTTTTTGACGTATAATTCCGCCTTTAATGAGTTGAAAGACTACAACAACATCAAGCTCAACTTCGATTTCATGCATTTTATCCCGATTTTGAGCGACAGATTGGTCTTCGCATACCGTGTGGCTACACAAAACACCATCGCGGGCAAGTCGCCATATTATCTCGACACCTATAAAAATGAGTTGTATATCGATCACAACAGATATTATGCAGTGGGTGGCGTCACTTCTGTCCGTGGCATGATGCGCGATAGGATCTGGGTGCCCGGTTTTGCCTATGCTACCGCCGAGTTCCGCTCAAGAATCTGGAATTTCGACCTGATAAACCAGCATTTCTACCTCGGCATGAACCTCTTCCTCGACGCTGGCATGGTGACGCAAAAATATGACCTCGACGTGGCTGCAATTCGTGAAAAAGTTGACAACGACGACTGGGTCGCATCGAAAAATCTCACTTTCGATGACTTCTTTGCGCCTGATGCCAACATCCACGAGCCTCATTTTGGTGTAGGAGCAGGTTTGAAACTCGCCATGAATGAGAACTTTGTGCTCTCATTCGAGTGGGGGATGCCTTTCAGCAAACAAGACAACTACACCGATGCAAATTTCTACATCGGGATGGGATACATGTTCTAAAATTCAGGAAACTATTTGTTTTCCATCAAAAATCTCTCGACTTCGATGCCTGCCATGGCACCTGAGCCTGCTGCCACTATAGCCTGGCGGTAGGTCTTGTCCTGGCAGTCGCCTGCCGCGAAGATACCGGCCACGTTTGTCGCTGTCGATTTCGGCTTTGTTATGATGTAGCCTGTCTCGTCCATATCGAGTATGCCTTTGAAAACGTCGGTGTTCGGGATATGGCCGATAGCTTCGAAGAAGCCTTCAACATTCAAAGTGCGTTCTTCGCCGGTCTTGTTGTTGACCACTATGGCACCTTGGAGCGAACTCATGAAGCCTTTCACCTCGCCAAACAGCTCTTTGGTGTTGGTGTTCCAGAGTATCTCGATATTAGGGGTGTTCATCACGCGGTGTTGCATTGCTTTGGATGCGCGCAGCACGTCGCGGCGCACAATGAGATACACCTTATTACATAAGTTGGCGAGATATGTGGCGTCTTCGCATGCTGTGTCGCCGCCGCCCACTACTGCCACGTCCTTGCCGCGGTAGAAGTATCCGTCGCATGTGGCGCAAGCAGAAACTCCGCCGCCCTTGAATTGCTCTTCGGTTGGAAGTCCTAGATAACGTGCCGAAGCGCCTGTTGCCACCACTATGGTGTCGGCCAAAAGCTCATCGCCGAAATCTGACTTGCAGTGGAAAGGACGTTTTGAGGCATCGACTTCTATTATTGACCCCATGCGGAACTCGGTGCCGAAGCGCTCGGCTTGACGGCGTATCTCGTCCATCATCTGACCGCCTTGCACTCCTTCAGGATAGCCTGGGAAGTTCTCAATCTCGGTGGTTTGCATAAGCTGGCCTCCAGTGAGAGGGCCTTCATAGATAACAGTTTTTATATCGGCGCGGCCAGTGTAAATGGCTGTTGTATATCCCGCTGGACCCGAGCCAAGGATTAAGCATTGAATGTGTTCCATAGTATATATATTAATAAGGTGTGAAATTTTCTGCAAAGATACGAAAAAAAATAATAAGAATTTATTTTTAATGCCATTTTCGAAATACTCACAGTACCCTGTGGTAGGTCGTATTTTTGCAAACGGCATTAAAAATGATTTATAAATAGTGATTGTGTTAAATATTTTTGTAATTTTGCAGCGCGAAAGCAATCGGGGTGTGGTGCAGTTGGCTAGCATTCTTGCATGGGGTGCAAGCGGTCGCCCGTTCGAGTCGGGCCACTCCGACGATTTAAGTCATTATACTTAAGACCTTAGAATTTAGTCCTGAGGTCTTTTTTATTTTCAAAACCCCTCAAAAATTAATGACTTTTTCCCGTTTTCCCATCCTTTTGGCGTAAAATTTTCCGAAAAAGGCGGCGGTGAGGGCCTTGGGAGCTGTGCTCACGCAGCCCGAATTGCGCCTTTTTTGAAAAATCACCCCACCTAACACTCTGACAATCAATATACAAAAAATATTTTAAAATTTTTTTCAAAAAAGTGTTGCGCGAAAGGAAAAAGGTTGTACTTTTGCATC
>Ga0265301_10000874_pt1 | contig 41333 bp, 33 predicted proteins | sample AusTroGonzalo_MG_2_FD_193488 | JGI IMG/M metagenome (GOLD analysis project Ga0265301, IMG submission 193488) | Bovine rumen microbial communities from tropical cattle in Woodstock, Queensland, Australia - Gonzalo_04 | ecosystem: Host-associated > Mammals > Digestive system > Stomach > Rumen ...
AGGTGGTTATTGCGGCGGGGTCCCACCTCTTCCCATTCCGAACAGAGAAGTTAAGCCCGCCTGCGCCGATGGTACTGCAATGCAATGCGGGAGAGTAGGAGGCCGCCACTTTTCAATAGAGAAGCCCTTTCATCAACGACGATGAGAGGGCTTTTTCGTGTTGTTTTTCCTTGTGATGATGCTCACCGCCGCGACGGGGTGGGCGACGACAACATCGACCATCAACGTGGGGGAATGAAAGGGCAGTAGAGTATATAAATTGTTAAATAATGAAAGAAATTACTGAAATAATTCCCGTATTTGGGAATCTTTTTGTAATTTTGCCGCAACAGTTTAGATGATACTCACTATGGCAACAAGAAATGAAAACCCTGCACCTTTCATGGCAGTTCATCCAAGGTTGATGATTAAGCCTGAACTTGACGAGCGTGGTATTAGCCAGAAAGAATTTGCCAAGATGCTTGGCACACAGCCCTCACATCTGAGCGAGGTGCTTAATGGAAAGCGTGCTCTCACAACAGAATTGGCTGTGAAGATCGAGAATGCTATCGGACTTCCTGCAAAGATCCTGCTGTCTGCCCAGACACAATACGAACTGGAATCGACAGTTGAAGACAACCAGCACGAAACCGTGGCAGTCACTATTCCGGTCCGCGACCGCAACCTTCTGCAAGAGTTAGTTCGTAAGTTCGGCTGGGCTTGCGTATTTTGAGTTATCTTATTATTCTGCATGAGAGCAGAGGCAAACTTGTATGAAATAAGTTGCAGACTTTTACCCTCGGCATCCGATTTATGGGTTCGCCGAGGTTTTTTCGTATGACTTTTTGTAACTTCGCTGTTGCAACCAATAATGAATTTCATAAAAAATATACTCGTAAAGTGTAATAATCCGTCTTGTCGTGGGTCTTTATTTAAGAACAGACAGAATGACGGGACAAGGAAACCACGATATAATGACAGACAGAGAACTTTCAAAGCTGGTCTTACAAGGCAATCACAGTGCTTTTGCTGAAATAGTCCACCGCTATTCGGGGATGGTATTCTCAAAAGCGTTGGGCGTGATGCACACGGAGGAAGGTGCGGCTGAGGTCACACAGCAGGCTTTCGTTCGTGCCTACGAGAGCATTGATGCCTGGCGTGGCAAAGATCTGGCACCTTGGCTCTCAGCCATCGCCGTACATACTGCCTTGAAACTACTCGACAAAGAACGTCGACGACGCACGTCATCGCTCGAAGACCTCCCACATAGTGTTTCCGACAGTATCGCAAACGAGTCCACTTACTCCGAGGAACACGAAACTCGCCTTCAACAGATGGAAACAGCCATTGCAGGACTATCAGAACAAGACCAACAGCTTCTGCGCCTACAATACTACGAACAGATGAAAACTGCTGATATTGCCCACCAAACGGGACTCTCGCAGAGCAATGTGCTCGTAAAACTACACAGAATACGTGAACGATTAAAAGATATTCTCACTCATGAACGAAATGACTGACAACAACATAGACACTCTTATCCGAGAAACGTTAGAGCGCAGGGAACTGCTGGCAGACCTCGACCGTCTCATCATTGCCGACGTACGCCGTCAAGTACGACGTGAATGGATTCGCCGTTGGGCACGCGTCGCCGCGTTCAGCTTTGGACTGCCGATAGTGCTGCTTGTATTTGCCATGTGTATGTATCTTTACATAGAACAGTACGGTACTTCAACCTTCACCCTTTACATCATGGCACTTCCTACTCTCGCCATCATTTTCTCAACCCATCGTTTTCTTAAGAATTTTTCGCTCAAAGAGGTGTAATAATCGTATCATTAACGGGTCTTATAAATGAAAGCGCTCTCACATTAATTAATAGTAATCATTTAATTTACAACTGATATGGAACATCTTAAAGAATTAATTATCGTATTGTCACTCATCATTCCCATCGTCGCTATCGTGATGACGTTCATTGCCGATATTAAGAAGAAGCGGCGAGACACCGAATTACGTCTTACCATCATTCAACAGGGAATAGATGCCGAAACCGCGAAAGTTCTCACTGAGAAAGAACCTGAAGACAAATACAGTGGTCTTCGATGGGGCTGTATCCTCGTAGGTCTGGGTATCGGCGCTCTTTGCGACGTTCTTCTCGGCTTGTCCAGGGACAATATCTTCTTTTGGATTCTTATCGCTGCAGGCATTGGCATAGGCCTCCTCGTATCCTTCGTCATCGAATATAAGCTCACAAAAAAGGAACAGCAAGAAAAGATGAAGAACGAGGGATGTGGCGAATAACTGTTGACTTTCACCACATGGTGGAATGGTGAGGGCGATTAAGACGTCAATCCCAACCACCATTTTCAAAAAAATGAATTGCACCCCGAAGTAGCACATCATACTTCGCATTGCAATTCTTTCCTATATCGACATGGGGAAAGTGTTGTTTTCTTCGTATTATCACAACTTTTTATGCAAATTATTTGGAAATGTCGCAAAAATAACCTATCTTTGCAGCAAATTATTAAGCTCCGCCATTCTTTCTTGAATGGACATGGCCGTCCGAGGACGGCTTTTTTATTATGCAGACATCGGTGATATGGCACAACGCGTAACATTCTACATTGACGGATTCAACTTTTACTACGGTCTTCGTCGCACCAAGCGCAACGAGCCGCAGTGGGGTGATTACTATTGGATTGACATGGTGAAACTCTGCCAAGGTTTTCTTGGCGAAGGGCAGGAAGTGGAGAAGGTCATCTATTTTACTGCCTCACCGCTTAATCCCGAGAAGAGCAGTCGTCAGAGCGCTTTCCTCAATGCCAACAAACTTATCAATGGCGACCGCTTCGAAGTGGTGCGCGGCAAGTATCTCGATAAACAGATTCAGTGTCCTAATTGCCATTACGCCATCTCGCGGCCTGAAGAGAAGAAAACTGATGTCAATATCTCCGTGCGAATGATTGCCGACTGCGTGCTTGATGCTACCGATACCATTGTGCTCGTCAGTGCCGACAGCGACCTTGTTCCTCCTTTAGAGTTTATCCAAAAGCAATATCCAGAGAAACGTATCAAGGTCTATTTCCCACCTTCAAACTTCAGTTGCGACCTGAAGGACAACCTCACGCATCATAGCAGCAAACCAGTTCTGATGTACAAGAACGAGCGTCGGTTCCGCGATGCCATTATGCCAGATGTGGTGACCGATGGAACAAAGAGTTACGAGGTTCCCGAGAAATGGCGCCCCGCTAATATTGTGAGGTAATACGGACAGGGGTTGTTCACGAATGGGCAACCATAGTACAGTCATTGCCGAGCACATCATCTTTTAACCGTGTGCAATTCGACACGTTTAAAACTGAGGCCGGCCTTAACCGTTTCATCATGACTCCCTCCAAGTGGATTGAACACCAGAATTGACAAGGGAACAAGATACCCCAAATGAATGGATGCACCCCGAAGTAACATTGAGTACTTCGGGGTGTTATTGTTTTGTTTTTGCTACCCTTAATACTTACAATTGCTACCCTTAATACTTACAATTGCTACCCTTAATACTTACAATTGCTACCCTTAATACTTACAATCGCTACTATTAATACTTGCAGTTGCGGATATTATTGGTATTTTTTTATAATTCGGGAAATACCGATGATTGCTTTATATAGAGCTATTACATAGCTCCTATCCTATAAATAGGAGCTATAAGAATAAATTGTATGGTATAAGCCTAACGGCTTAGTAATCTCCCAAAAGGTCGTTGATTTAGTAAATCATTGATTTACTGCCAGCAACTCTTTGCTTTGCTATTGGTAAATTAATGGTTTGCTCTATGACTATCGACAACTCACCAAACCCTTTCGTGGGGGATACCCCCACAAACTAAATTGTAGATTTATTGGGTGCATGTTTGGTGGACCCAATTATTTTTGCTAATTTTGCATGCAAATTTTGCATACGTTATGAACACGATATTTATTGTATTACCGATTTTGACGCTGCTGATGTTCGATTTGGGACTGGCATTGCGTCCTTCTGACTTCCGCCTGATCGTGGAGCGTCCCTATGCCGTGATGGCCGGTTTGACGGGACAGATTATCTGTTTGCCATTGATAGCCTTACTGGTGGGTAACGTGTTTGGCGTGGAGCCTGTATTATTCTTGGGCCTCATGCTGATAGCATGTAGTCCTGGCGGCAGTTCGAGTAATGTGTTCTCGATGCTGGCGGGTGGTGATGTGGCGCTGTCGGTGTCGCTGACGGCTTTCAGCAGCATCATCACGCTGTTTACGGGTCCGCTGATTATGGATGCGATGGCATCGTATATGGGTAGTGTCATCGATGTGCATCTGCCTGTGGGTAACCTGCTGGTGCAGAACATCGTGCTGATGGCTGTCCCTATCATCATCGGTCTGTGTATCTCGGTGTATCGCCCCAATACGGCTAAGAAGATGCATAACGTGTTGAAGCGTCTGGCCTTCCCCCTGTTGATTCTTTTAGCCTCGATATTCTTTATTCAGAACAGGGAGACCATCGTTGAGGAGTTTCCTAAGTTGGGTATGTCCATCACGGTATTGATACTGCTGTCCATGCTGGCGGGCGTCTTGCTGTCGTGGCTGATGCGTCTGACGCGTAAGGAACAGCGTACCATCGTCATTGAGGTCGGTATGCAGAATGCTGCCCAGGCTATCACCATTGCCAGTAGTCCTTTCGTATTCAATAATGACATTATGGCTATTCCCGCCATTGTCTATGCCCTAATGATGAACGTGGTTCTGCTGACTTATGTGGGCGTTATTCATTATCGTTTTGATAAAAAAAATTAAAAGGAACGCAAGACATGTAGCCGATTCGATATTTTTCTCTATCTTTGCGCAAAAGAGCTAAGAACTAACATATTTACCACACAAAGACTAGGAGAATATATTATGAAAAAGGAAATTAAAGACATGAATAGGCGCCAGTTTCTACAGAAGCTTGGCTTTGGTGCTAGTTCAGCCTTGGCTATGATGGCTATGGAACCGCTCAACGTGTTGGCGGGAAATAGTGCCAAGCCAGACCTGTTAAAGTATGATGCTGAGGAAAACAAGATGACCTATCGTGTGCAGCATGGTTCGGGTGAGAAGATATCTCTGCTGGGTTTCGGCATGATGCGACTGCCTGACAGTCAGAGTCAAGTGGATGAGTTGGTTGATTATGCCATTGCGCATGGGGTGAACTATTTTGATACGGCACCGATGTATATGGGAGGGCGTTCTGAGGTACTGACCGGTAATACGCTGAGCCGTTACCCCAGAGAAAAATACCATGTGGCCACCAAGATGTCGAATCAAAATCGTCGTTCGTGGAGTTTCGATGATTCTAAACGTATGTACGAAACGTCGCTGGAACGCCTGAAGGTTGACTATATTGACTACTATCTATTACATAGCATCGGCGGAGGTACAGAGTCCCTGAAAGGCCGTTTTCTCGATAATGGTATCCTTGACTTCCTCCTGAAGGAACGTGAGGCTGGACGTATCAAGCATCTGGGCTTCTCGTATCATGGTGATGTCCGCGACTTTGACTGGTTGCTGGATCATCAGGATGAATATCATTGGGATTTTGTACAAATACAGATGAATTTCCTGGACTGGCGTCATGCCTCGGTCAGGCAAGGGTGGCGTCATGATGCGGACGCAGAATACCTTTATGAAAAACTGGAGAAAAAGGGCATACAGGCGGTAGTGATGGAGCCTTTGAGAGGTGGTGCCTTTGGTCGTATGGCTAGTGAGTTGACTGAACAGTTGAAAGCCGTCCGCCCTAACGATAGTACTGCTCGTTGGGCATTTCGCTGGGTGGGCTCTTATCCCAATATTCTGACAACCCTGAGTGGTATGAACCGCATGGACCATTTGGTGGATAATGTGGAAACCTTCTCACCATTGGAAGCGTGTACGGAGGCAGAAAACAAACTGTTGGCCGATATCGCCGACCAGATGTCAGGCTTCCCCACCATCCCATGTACCACGTGCGAATATTGCATGCCTTGTCCTTATGGTGTCAATATTCCTGGTAACTTTGCCTACTATAACGAAGCGGTCAATGAACATATTTTGCCATTGCCCGACCAACAAGCGTCTGACTATTTGGCACGAAAGGAAAAGTTTGCTGAAGGTATGCGCAAGGCCCTTCCGGATGTAGCAAAGTGGGCAAACCAGTGTACTGATTGTGAAGCATGTCTGCCTAAGTGTCCTCAGCAAATCCGTATTCCAAATCAGATGGCGAGAATTGTAGAAACGCTGAGGAGGAAGTGAAAAATGAAAAGTGAAAAGTGAAAAATGAAAGAAGTCCGACAATTGTCGGACTTCTATTGTTGCGGAGGCAGGACTCGAACATGCGACCTCCAGGTTATGAGCCTGGCGAGCTACCAACTGCTCCACTCCGCGATGTTAATTCTATGCTTTTTCTCTTAAGCGGCTGCAAAGGTACGACTAATTTTTGAATTAGCCAAATATTTTGCATAAAAATTGCAAATAATTAGTGGTTTTGTAGTTTTTGAGTCGAAATATTTGGTCAATTGTTCGTTTTTTCTTAATTTTGCACACTATAAGACCATTGTGCAATCAGTAAAGGATGGAGATTTAGTGATATGTCAGTATCAAAAACACGTCAAAAGTTAGTTGATGTAGCTCGCCAGTTGTTTGCAAAGAACGGACTGGAAAGTACTACGATGAATGATATTGCAACGGCATCCGGCAAGGGACGCCGTACTCTTTATACCTATTTTAAATCTAAGGAAGAAATCTACTATGCTGTGATTGAAGGTGAGTTGGAGCGTTTGAGTGACAAGTTAGATGAGGTTGCAGCACGAAAGATTCGTCCGCAGGATAAAATCATTGAGTTGATTTATACCCATCTGAGCATGATTCGTGAAACGGTAGTGAGGAATGGCAACCTGCGTGCTGAGTTTTTCCGTAACATTTGGATGGTGGAAAAGGTTAGGAAGCATTTTGACGATGCAGAGATTGAGTTGTTCCGCAAAGTATATACCGAGGGTAAGGAAGATGGCGAATTTGATATAGACAATATCGAGCTTGTTGCTGACATTACACACTATTGTATTAAAGGTCTTGAAGTACCTTATATTTACGGACGTATCGCACATGGCATGCGTGAGGAAGATACCAAACCGCAGGTTGCCAAAGTGGTGTATGGCGCATTGGGAAAGTTCCAAAGAACGTGAGGAAGAAGAAAGATTATAATAGATGATAAAAATTAAAAATACAAGATTATACATTTTAAGTTTTAGTAAATTATGGGATTATTAGAAGGTAAGACAGCGCTGATTACTGGTGCTGCACGCGGTATCGGAAAAGCTATCGCACTGAAGTACGCCTCTGAGGGCGCTAATATTGCATTCACCGACCTCGAAATTAATGAGGAAACCGAGAAGGAAATAGCTGCTCTTGGTGTGAAAGCCAAGAGTTATGCTTCGAATGCTGCTGACTTTGCTCAGACTGAAGAGGTGGTGAAAGCTGTAAAGGAAGAGTTTGGAAGCATTGATATTTTGGTTAACAACGCAGGTATCACTAAGGATGGTCTGATGCTGCGAATGACTGAGCAGCAGTGGGATGCTGTGATTGCTGTGAACCTGAAGTCAGCCTTCAACTTTGTTCATGCTTGTGTTCCCATCATGATGCGTCAGCGTGGCGGCTCTATTATCAACATGGCTTCTGTAGTAGGTGTTCACGGCAATGCTGGTCAGGCTAACTATGCAGCCTCAAAGGCAGGCTTGATAGCCCTCGCTAAGAGTATTGCTCAGGAGATGGGCCCCAAGGGTATTCGTGCCAATGCTATTGCTCCAGGCTTCATTGAGACAGCCATGACTGCTGCCCTGCCCGAAGAAGTTCGTAAGGAGTGGTGTAACAAGATTCCTCTGCGTCGCGGTGGTCAGGTGGAAGATATTGCTAACGTTGCTACTTTCTTGGCTTCTGACATGTCGAGCTATGTTAGCGGACAAGTCATCCAGGTTGATGGTGGCATGAATATGTAAAGCCTACCCCTAACCCCTCCCAAGTAGAAGGGGGACTTTAACGATTATGGAAGTTATCTACGAGGATAACCATATTATTGTAGTCAATAAACAGAGTGGGGAGATCGTTCAGGGCGATAAGACTGGCGATCGCCCCCTTTCTGATATTGTGAAGGACTATATTAAGGAGAAGTACCAGAAACCTGGCGCTGTATTTCTTGGTGTTGTACATCGCTTGGATCGTCCTGTTTCCGGTCTTGTCATCTTTGCCCGTACTTCAAAAGCGCTGACTCGATTGAACAAAATGTTTGCCGAGGGAGAGGTACATAAGACGTATTGGGCTATAGTGGAAAGAGGTGAAAGGGCAGAGGTAAAAGGTAAGAGAGATGATGAGTGGCATACGCTGGAGAATTGGATCGTGAGGAACGAAAAGCAGAACAAGAGTTATGCTTATGACAGCGAGAAGCCGAACTCAAAGCGGGCGTTGCTGCGCTATCGGCTGATAGGTCACGGGGAACGTTACGATTTAGTGGAAGTTCAACTGATGACCGGTCGTCATCATCAGATTCGTTGCCAGTTGTCCACGATGGGCTGTCCTATCAAGGGTGACCTGAAATATGGTGCCAAGCGCTCGAACTCCGATGGCAGCATATCATTGAATGCACATCGAATAGAGTTCGTTCACCCCGTTTCTAAGGAAAAAATATGCTTAGAATCGTCCTTGCCAAACGATAATCTATGGAATTCTTTAAAAAAAATGGTAAAATAGTTTCATATTTCCTTTTTTTCATGTATTTTTGCAGCATACTTTGCAAAGATAAGATATGAAAAAAGCCTTCTGGTGGATTTTGGGCATATTGCTAAGCCCTATTCTGCTGTTCTTGATATTGACAGTATTGCTTTATCTGCCGCCTGTACAAAACTGGGTAGTAGATAAGGTTGCTGCCATTGCCTCAGAGAAAACAGGCATGGATATCAGTGTGGGCTATGTGAAACTTGCGTTTCCTCTGGATTTGTCGATTGATGACTTCAAGATGATTCACCAGCCAGACACGATAGCTGATGTGGAGCAGATGACTGTTGACGTTCAGCTGTTGCCCCTCTTCAAGAAACAGGTGGTTATCAATGAGTTGGAAATCAATAATACCAATCTGAACACCAATGGTTTTGTGGATGCAGCGAAGGTAAAGGGCAGCTTCAAGCGACTGTTTGTATCGAGTAAGGGTATCGACCTTGACAAGCAGATGGTCGAGATGAATGGTGCCCGTCTGGAAGATGCCAACCTTGATGTGCAGTTGAACGACTCCGTACCTGAAGATACGACGACCACCGTCAATCTGTGGAAAATCCATGTGGACAGCTTGGTAATCAGTCGTTCTGATTTGGTATTACACATGCCTGGCGATACGATGAGTGTCAAGACCCGTTTTGGCACGTTGACAGCTAGAGATGCCCTTATCGACCTTGGCTCTGAGACCTATAGCATAGGAAGTGTGGATTGGTTGAACGGTGCCTTAGCCTACGACCAGAACTTCCAACCCCGTGTGGAGGGTCTCGACTTCAATCATATCGATCTCACCCATCTGAATATCGGTATTGACTCCATCTACTATCACGACCCGACGATACGTTTGGTAATGCGTCATGTGGCACTGAAGGAGAAGAGCGGTATGCAGGTGACCGACCTCAGCGGACCGATTGTGATGGAGAATGGCAGCATCCGTCTACCGAAGTTCCATCTGAAGACCCCGGACAGCGATATCCTGGTGGATATGGATATGCCCCTGTCGCTGATGGATTCCATCGATCCAGGTAAGTTGCGCCTGCGTGTGGATGCCGAGCTGGGTCGTCAAGACCTGATGCGTTTTATGGGCGACCTGCCTCAGAGCGTGCGAGACCGTTGGCCGTATTATCCGTTGAAGGTGAAGGGAGCCGTCAAGGGTAATATGGACTTTGTGGAGTTTAAGGACCTTGACATTGAACTGCCTACCGCATTCTATGCCAATGCCGACGGTTTTGTGGCCAATGTCACGGACTTGAAGCGCCTGCGTGCCGACGTGCAGTTTAAGGCCCGCACTCAGAATATCGGTTTCTTGATGTCCATGCTGCCTCGTGACATACAGCGCGACTACCGCATACCGCCCATGTCGGCGGAAGGTCGCGTGAAAGTGGACGGCGCACATTATTCTGCTGACATCAAGGCCCACGAGGGTGGTGGACACATGCAGCTGATAGGTGATTATGATGCCAATCAGATGAGCTATAGTGCCAGTATCAGTCTTGAGAACATCAACTTCCACCATTTCATGCCTAATGGTTTCCTGTATAATGTCGATGCCGGTATCATGGTCAACGGTCATGGTGTTGACGTGTTCGCGCCAGAGACAGATATCATGTCCACGATATACATCAACCAGTTGAAGACCAGCCTGTGGAACATGAGTGACCTGACCGCCCTGACCGTTATCCGTAGGGGACGTGCGCAGATTGACCTTGAGAGCCGTAACAAACTGCTTAGTGGTGAGTTCAATATCGATGCCCTCATGAATACGGAGAAGTTTATCGGTACGGTGGCAGCCGACATCAACCATGCCGACCTCTATGCGCTGGGTCTGCTGGAGAGTCCGCTGACGATAGAAATGTGCGGTTCAGCCGATATCAATTCAGATATGAAGATGAAGCATAATATCACAGGACTGATCAGTGATATTGTGGTGACCGATACAGCCAAGACCTATCGTACAGAGTGGATAGGACTGTTGCTCAAAACCAATAACGATACTACGATAGTCCGTGCACAGAGTGGTGACTTCATTGTGAAGATTGATGCCCGCGGCAACTACGAGCAGATGGCCGAGACATTCAGTGTACTTGGTGATTCTGTGATGTCTCAGGTCAATAGGAAGACTATCGACCAGCCTGCGCTGAGAAAACTGTTGCCGACTTTGAAGATGCATGTCGAGAGTAAGCGCGACAATCCTTTGGCTAACCTGCTGAAGAGTGGTAATGGCATAGACTTCAAGGAATTGTGGTTTGATATGGACTCGTCGCCCGAGAAAGGTCTGAATGGTAATGGCTATCTTCATTCGTTGACGGTGAGTGGCGTGCGCCTGGATACCATTAATTTCCGATTGACTCAGCGCGAGGAACGCCTCTCGTTCGGTGGTCAGATACGTAATAACAAGAAGAATCCGCAGTTTGTGTTTAATGCCCTCTTCGATGGCGTCTTGCAGGAACGCGGTGCCACCGTCGGCATACGTTACTATGATGCCGCCAACGTGCTGGGTGCACGCTTCGGTGTCCAGGCAGAGGTGGTGGATAGTGGCCTGCGTATGCATCTCATGCCCGAACAGCCCACCTTGGGTTACAAGAAATTCAACCTGAACAAGGACAATTTCCTGCTGTTCAGACCTAATAAGAAAGTGGAAGCCAATATCCACCTCGTTGCTGACGACGGCACCGGTGTAAAAGTCTATTCAGAATCGTCCGACTCGACAGCTTTGCAGGATATCACAGTCAGTGTGAACCATCTTAATCTTGACGAAATCACCTCCATCTTCCCCTATATGCCTCGCGTGTCAGGACTGCTTGACGGTGATTACCATGTCATTCAGGATCCGAAGAGCCGCTTCACGGTGGTGGGTGATATGTCTATCCGTAATCTGGCGTACGAAAAGAGTCCGATAGGCAATATCAGTACTGAACTTGTCTATCTCCAGAAGAGCGATTCGTCGCATGTCGTGGATGCTCGTCTGATGAAGGATGAGATAGAGATAGGATCGATTACAGGTACCTATTATGATGTAGGTGACGGTAAGGTCGATCTGCGGTTCGTCATGGATCACCTGCCTTTGGATATGGCCAATGGCTTCATTCCTGACCAGTTGTTTGGCTTGCAGGGCTATGGCGAGGGCTTGTTGGATATCCGTGGTCCGTTAGACAAGCTGAAGGTAGATGGCACCGTGGTTCTTGACTCTGCCTATCTGGTGAGTGTGCCCTATGGCGTCAGGATGCGCTTCGCCAAGGATCCATTAGTCATAGAGAATTCCAAGCTGACCATCAATAACTTTAATCTCTATTCGCCTAAGAATGATGAGTTGAACGTTCATGGCAGTGTGGACTTTGCCGATCCAGACCATATCATGACGAATGTACGTCTGAGGGCTCAGAACTATCAGATTATCGATGCCAAGGAGAATAAGCAGAGCATAGCCTACGGTAAAGCCTTCGTCAATTTCTTTGCACGTATCAGTGGTACGCTGGACAATATGACGATGCGTGGCCGTTTCGACGTGCTGGGCTCTACCGATATGAGCTACGTGCTTCGCGACAGCCCGTTGACGACGGATAACCAACTAGACGAACTGGTAAAGTTTACCGACTTTAGCGATAGTACGCAGACCGTCATAGAACGTCCGCAGTTGACAGGTTTCAAGATGGATATGACGCTGAACGTGGCTAATGGTGCCCACGTCATGGCCTACCTGAATACCGATCACTCGAACTACATCGATCTGATGGGTGGTGGTACGTTGCGCATGCTCTACACGCCAGAGGACAACCTGCGACTGACAGGCCGTTATACCTTGTCGAATGGTGAAATGAAGTATTCGATGCCCGTCATCCCGCTGAAGACCTTTACCATTCAGGACGGCTCGTATGTTGAATTCACCGGCGATATGATGAATCCTACGCTGAACATCACTGCTACAGAACGTACCAAGGCCCAAGTCGGTAACGAGGGTGAGGTAGGGCGTAGCGTCGATTTCGACTGTGGCGTTGTGATTACGAAGACACTTAGCAATATGGGTCTTGAGTTTACACTTGACGCCCCCGAGGATATGCAGCTGCATAGTGAGTTGCAGGCCATGTCGTCAGAACAGCGCGCCAAGTTGGCTGTCACCATGCTGACGACAGGTATGTATCTGTCCGATGGTAACACGGGCGGCTTCTCGATGAACTCGGCATTGTCGTCATTCCTTAACTCGCAGATCAGTCAGATATCAGGTAATGCCCTGCGTACCTTGGACCTCCAGTTTGGTATGGACAATTCAACCGATGCAACAGGTCAGACCCATACCGACTACTCGTTCAAGTTTGCCAAGCGCTTCATGAACAACCGCCTGAAGATTGCCGTGGGTGGTAAGGTGTCTACGGGTGCAGAACTGCAGGAGCGTGACAACTCATTCTTCGATAATGTCACGTTGGAATACCGATTAGACAATACCTCCAACAAGTATATATCACTATACTTCCAGAACAATGCCTACGACTGGCTCGATGGCTATACACAGAAGTATGGCGGTGGCTTTATCTGGCGTCGTTCGATGGATCACATACTTGATATATTTAAGTTCAAGGATACGAATACGTTGATGCCGTTGAGTCCAACTAACAACCCCGCCAATCCACGTGACAGCGTAAGGATAGACACTTTAAAGACCCGTGCCCATGAAACGAAATAGCTCTTTCCTCATACTCTTGACCATGTACCTCGTCCTCGTATCCTGTTCGATGACGAAGAATATTCCTGAGGGCGACCAGCTCTTTACGGGTCTGAAAGCTATTACCTATGATAATTACGAGCAGAACGACAACTTCATCAAGACGCAAGAAGAAGTAGAGGCTGCCTTGGCGACAGCACCTAACGGATCGCTGTTCGGCAGCAGCTACTATCGTGTGCCCTTCTCGCTCGGTGTATCTATATGGAATAAGTATTCCGAAAAAGACACACCCTTTGCTAAATGGATGGCCAAGAGTTTTGGTAAGCAGCCCGTCCTGATGTCGTGGGTTAATCCCGATCTTCGTGCCAACGTGGCACAGTCGGTGTTGCGTAATCACGGCTATTTCGGAGGTCGTGTCAACTTCGAATGTATCAATCAGAAGAATCCCAAGACGGCCAAGATATCGTATCAGGTTATTCCTGGTCACATGTACACCCTCGATTCCATTAATATTGTAGGTTTCCCCGCTGAAGCCGACAGTATGATCAAAGCCACTGCCGACGAGACCTACGTCAAGAAGGGCGATGCCTTCGTTGTGAGCAATCTTGATGCCGAGCGTCAGCGTATCAGCAACTTGTTGCGCAATAACGGTTATTACTTTTACCAGCCAGGTTATGCCTCCTATCTGGCTGATACCTTCGTTGTCGATGGCAAGGTGCAACTACAGTTGAAACTGGCCAACGATATTCCTGATGCTGCCAAGCATAAGTGGTATGTTGGAAATATAGATGTCAGTATGCGTAGGACAAGTAGGGAAGAACTGAAAGACTCCATGAAGAGGCGTATAACGATTCATTATAATGGCAAGAAGCCTCCCGTTCGTGCCCGCGTCCTGATGGCCGACATCAAGTTGCGTCCCCGTCAGTTGTACAGGCATGACGATTATCTTCAGTCTATGAGCAAGCTGAATGCGTTGGGACTGTTCTCCTCTGTCAACATGAACTTTACGCCACGCGACACGTCGGCACTCTGCGATACGCTCGACCTGGCCATGACCTGTACGTTCGACAAGCCTTGGGACTTCTATGTCGAGACCAACTTCAATGCGCGCACCATAGGTCGTATGGGTCCTGAGTTGCGTATGGGTGTCACCCGTCGCAATGCTTTCCGAGGCGCTGAGAAGATTGACGTCAACGTTCATGGATCGTATGAGTGGGCCACCAGTAATAACTCGTCAAACATGAACAACTACGAGTATGGTGCCGATGCCTCGGTAGAGTTCCCGCGCATCATTGCTCCCTTCGTCAAAAACAGTCGCACCAGTCGCGACAGTCTGGGTAGGGTGGAGAGCCGCAACCGTTTCTTCTCGACACCTTCAACCCTCGTCAAAGCCTCTACCGATATCATCTATCGTCCCGGCTACTATAAGATGCATGTCGTATCGGGTGAGTGGACCTATCGCTGGCAGACATCAGCACAGAGTCGCCACGAGTTCTCGCCGCTGACGGTGAAGTATCAGTTTATGAACAGTCATACCAGCGACTTTGACTCGTTGATGCAGAAGAACATGTATCTGCTGGCCACCATGGAGGACTACTTCATTCCTGAGATGCGCTATACCTACACCTATACCAGTCCGTCGAGCTATCTCCATCCTATCCGATGGGAAACGACGGTGGCGGAGTCGGGTAACGGCGTGGCCCTCTATGACGTGCTGACAGGCAAGAAATGGGATGACAAGGATAAGACGATGTTCAAGAATCCCTATTCGCAGTTCTTGAAGATTGAGACCGACTTTACCAAGACGTGGACGCTTGATGCTGCCTCCAAACTTGTGGCACATGTCAATGCCGGTTATATCCATTACTATGGCAACAGCGACGGAGTGCCCAACAGTGAGATGTTCTATGCCGGTGGTGCCAACAGCATCCGTGCCTTCAATATCCGTGGTATAGGACCGGGAGCTGTCAGGAGCTTCGGCAATAATGCCATTGACTATCTGTTACGCAATGGTACTATCAAGTTTATCTGTAACCTTGAATATCGCAGGCAGTTGTTTGGTAACCTGTATGGCGCCGTATTCCTTGATGCTGGTAATGTGTGGATGCCACCTGGTAAGACTTATGACGACGCAACAACGGACGCTGTTTATTCATTGGGTATTTTCAAGTTCCGTAATTTCTTTACCCAACAGGCCCTTGGTACGGGACTCGGTATCCGTTACGACCTTGACTTTCTGATTATCCGTCTTGACTGGGGTGTAGCCCTTCACTATCCCTTCGAAACAAGCAAGTCGGGCTTCTATAATATCGATCGCTTTAGGAACAGCCATACGCTCCACTTTGCTATTGGTTATCCCTTCTAACCACAATTTTTTCATTATTCACTCTTTACTTTGCACTTTTTTTCGTACCTTTGCATCCTGAAAGTGATTAAAATTAAAATATAGCATTATGAAACCAACATTGTTTCTTTTAGCAGCTGGCATGGGCAGCCGTTATGGTGGTCTGAAGCAGCTTGACGGTCTGGGTCCCAACGGTGAGACCATCATGGACTATAGTATCTACGATGCCATCCAGGCAGGATTCGGCAAGATTGTATGGGTTATCCGCAAGGACTTTGAGGAGCAGTTCCGTACACAGATCCTGTCGAAATACGAGGGTAAGGTACAGTGCGAGCTGTGCTTCCAGGCTTTGGACGCACTGCCCGAGGGCTTTACCGTTCCCGAGGGTCGTCAGAAGCCATGGGGTACAAACCATGCCGTGTTGATGGGTAAGGACATTATCAAGGAGCCCTTCTGCGTCATCAACTGCGATGACTTCTATGGTCGCGACTGCTTTATGCAGATTGGCAAGTATCTGAGTAGTCTGCCTGAGGGCGCCAAGAACCAGTATGCCATGGTAGGCTTCCGCGTATGTAATACGTTGAGTGAGAATGGTAGTGTGGCTCGCGGCGTATGTGCCTATGATGACAAGCGTCATCTGACCGACGTGGTGGAACGTACCGAGATTCTGCGTATGGATGGTGTTATCAAGTATAAGGACGAGCAGGGCGAGTGGCAGGCATTGGATGAGAATGCTCCCGTATCAATGAACGTCTGGGGCTTCACTCCCGACTACTTCGAGTACTCGGAAGCATATTTTAAGGAGTTCTTGAGCGATCCGAAGAATATGGAGAATCTGAAGGCAGAGTTCTTTATTCCCCTGATGGTAAACAAACTGATTACCGAGGGTACGGCTACCTGTGAGGTGCTTGATACGACTTCAAAGTGGTTTGGTGTGACCTACGCTGCCGACCGCGACGATACCGTGGCGCGTATTCAGAAACTGGTGGACGAAGGCGTTTATCCGAACAAATTGTTCTAATTGACAATTGATAATTGACAATTAATGCTGACAAATATTATGACTGAAGGGGAGTGCAGCTTGCTGCGCTCCCTTATAGCCGGTGCAGATAGTATCGTGTTGTGTTGCCATCAGAATGCCGATGGCGATGCCTTGGGTGCAATGCTGGGGTGGGGTGAGGTCTTGCGCCAGATGGGCAAGGAACCGCTGATGGTCGTCCCCGATCAGTATCCAGATTATCTGCTGTGGCTGCCGAATACAGAGAAGATAGTGCGCTATGACAAGCGCCGTACCTATGTGGATACTGTATTGAAGATTGCCGACCTCGTATTCTGTCTTGACTTCAATTCTGCGCAGCGTACTGATGACATGGCAGCATCGCTATGTGCTTCACCTGCCAAGAAGGTTCTGATAGACCATCATCCCGATCCCGACGTGGATACTACGCTTTGTATCTCGCATCCTGAGATGTCGAGTACATGTGAGTTGGTGTTCCGTATCGTCTGGCAGTTAGGAATGTTTAACGAGTTGAGTAAGCACTTTGCCATTCCCGTTTATTGTGGTATGATGACAGATACAGGTGGCTTTACTTTCAATTCCAACAACCCCGAGATTTTCTATATTATCAGTCAGCTGCTTACCAAGCATATCAACAAGGACAAGATTTATCGTAACGTCTATCATAACTATTCGGAACATCGTTTACGTATGGTTGGCCATGTGCTCTGTAATCGTCTGGTGGTAGACGAGAAACGTCATGCGGCCTACTATACGCTAACCCGTGAAGACCAGAAACAGTTCCATTTTATTAAGGGCGATGCCGAAGGACTGGTCAATATGCCCTTGCAGATTAAAGGTCTCAAACTGAGTATTTCGCTACGTGAGGACACTGACCGCGATCGGACTATCTGGGTTAGCCTGCGTTCGGTGGATGATTTCCCCTGCAATGAGGTTTCTGCACGTTTCTTTAATGGTGGTGGACACCTAAATGCCTCGGGTGGACGCCTGAACTGCAGTATGTCGGAAGCTGTTAAAATAGTGGAACAAGCCTTGCTGGCGTTTGAAAACAAGTTAAAGTAGCCTAATAAATTATTGATAATCGGCATTCGTAATGCATAATTCATAATTATTTTGTAATTTTGTGCCCGAATTAAAAATATTATTTGGTGAAATGAATAAAATCATTTATACGTTACTCTTTGTTTTTAGTCTGATTGGTCTTACCAGTTGTAATGACTATGAGACATACGCAGACTTGAAAGAAAAAGAGCAGGATGCCATCAGTAACTTTATTTCTCGTGAAAGTATTAATGTTATTGATGAGACCACATTTAAGAATCAAGGCGAGATGACGGATACCGCAAGGAATCAGTTCGTCTATATGTCGCGTACAGGCGTCTATATGCAGATTGTGCGTAAGGGCTGTGGTAGTCCGTTAGAGGACAAGAAGAGTGCAAGTATTCTCTGCCGTTTTATGGAGAAGAACCTGTTGACAGACTCAGTCCTGATTCGTAACGACCAGAAAAATAGCTTATATATTTCCAGTCTTGGCCAGTATATTGATACTTCACAGTATGTCGATAAAATGTTTGTAACACGTAATGGAACCACTATTACTGCGATGTTTGAGTCGGGTATGATGCAAACCTACCATAGTTCAACATCTGTGCCTGGCGGTTGGCTGGTACCACTGAATTATATCAATGTCGGTCGTCCTGAGAAGGATGGCGACGAGATTGCCAAGGTACGCCTGATTGTGCCTCATTCGCAGGGAACTGCAGATGCATCGTCAAGCGTATATCCATGTTATTACGAGATTACTTACGAAAGAGTGAAATAATAAATATGACACTGATTAAATCTATTTCAGGCATCCGCGGAACTATCGGCGGAGCAACGGGTGACACCCTTAATCCTTTGGATATTGTAAAGTTTACGACGGCTTATGCCACATTCATTCCTCGCAAGACGGGTAAGATTGTGGTTGGTCGCGATGGTCGCATCTCTGGCCCTATGGTGCGCGATGTAGTTTGTGGCACATTGGTGGGTATGGGCTTTGATGTCCTTGATATCGGTTATGCCAGTACCCCTACTACAGAATTGGCAGTCCGCATGAGTGGTGCTGATGGCGGTATTATCATTACGGCATCTCATAATCCTCGTCAGTGGAATGCCCTGAAGCTGCTGAATAGCGAGGGTGAGTTCTTGACTGCTGCCGACGGACAGCGTGTGTTGGAGATTGCCGAAAAGGAAGACTTCAATTATGCTGAGGTCGACAAGTTGGGACATGTGACTGTTGACGATAGTTTTGACGATCGTCATATCCAGTCGGTTGTTGACCTGCGTTTGGTAGATGTTGAGGCTATTCGCAAGGCCCGCTTCACAGTATGTGTTGACAGCATTAATAGTGTTGGTGGCATTATCCTGCCAAAGTTGTTGGAGCGTTTGGGTGTGGGCTATACTTTCCTCAATCGTGATGTGACAGGCGACTTTGCTCATAATCCAGAGCCTTTGGAGAAGAATTTGCAGGGCATCATGAAGGAGATGAGTACCGGCAAATATAATCTGGGTATCGTAGTCGATCCTGATGTGGACCGTTTGGCCTTTATCTGTGAGGATGGCAAAATGTTTGGCGAGGAATACACGCTGGTATCTGTTGCCGACTATGTCCTGTCGCAGACCCCGGGTAATACTGTTAGTAACCTCAGTTCCACACGTGCATTGCGCGATGTCACAGAGAAGCGTGGTGGTAAGTACACCGCTGCTGCAGTTGGCGAGGTTAACGTGACAACTAAGATGAAGGAAGTGAATGCCGTCATCGGTGGCGAAGGCAATGGTGGCGTCATATATCCTGAGAGTCACTATGGTCGTGATGCTTTGGTAGGTATTGCCCTATTCCTGACCTCGTTAGCTAAGAAGGGCTGTAAGGTTAGCGAATTGCGTAGTCAGTTCCCTGACTACCAGATTGCCAAGAACCGTATCGACCTCACACCCGAGACAGATGTCGATGCTATCTTGGTTAAGGTAAAGGAGATGTATGCCAAGGATCCTGACGCTGTGGTGAACGATATTGACGGTGTGAAGATTGACTTCCCCGACCGTTGGGTTCACCTGCGCAAGTCAAATACCGAGCCAATCATCCGCGTTTATAGTGAGGCTGCCACCATGGAGGCTGCCGATGAACTTGGTAAGAAACTGATGCAGGTTGTCTACGACATGCAGTAATCAATCCCGTTATGACGTTATCACGATATAACGTTATAACGAAATATCGAAATGAAAAAGGAGACTCAAACCGAGTCTCCTTTTATGATGTATTATTCTTCTTTGTAAACGATATCCTTTGGCATTAGAATCTTCTGGCGACCATCTTTGTAGTAGATGATGAGTTTGCCAATCTTAAGACCCGTCACCAAGTCGGGAACTTTGTTAGTACCATCATCCCACGTCCATGATTTGGTTTCAAGCATCTCGATAGGACCGTTAGCTCTGAGCTTGATGACCTTCTTGGTTGTCTCGTCAGGAGCAAGGATGTTGCAGAAGATATCGATACACTTAATGGCCTTAGGGGTCGAGTTGGTGTATGCAAAGTCGAAGATGAGATGGTCTTCCTGGAAGTCGAATCCCGTATTGTCAACATAACCATACGGTGCCTTTGTACTGATAGATTCAGCATAAGCCGCATAGAGTTTTTCGTTCTCAGCCTTTACATATTCGGGCGAGAGGTATGGACGGCTGTGCAGACTGTCGTTGAATAACTTGACGTGATAGTTATACTTCACCTCGTTTTTCAGTCGTGGGTTATAATTGCTGACGTGCAGCTTCTTATAGGTCGTACCCATGATACCTGTGGCATCCTCAACGTAGTAGATCGTGTCGTTGACAATACCTTCGCAATAAACGATGTCCTCATAGACGTGATGTCCGCAGAGGATACACTCCAGTCCGAGTTTGTTCATGGGCAGGTCATGCCAGTTGTGGCTCTGGATGTACTTCAAGTCGACAGCCTTCTGGAATGCTTTCTGGATAGAGTCTTGGCGAATCTTCTCCAGTTCTGCCAGACGAACCTTTTCAGCTGAATCGCGCAGATGCTTGGTGCGTGCTTGGTTGAGTGACTCATAACGCTCCTCCAGCATACTGTTGACGCGAGTCACCTCGGCATCAATCAACTTCTCGTCAATAATAGGTGCCAACTTACTCTGCTTATAGATCTTGGCGTGATCCTTGTTGAGAACTACCACGAAGTTACCCGTTTCGGTCTGAACGTAGAGGTTCGATGACTTCTTGTCAAAAGCGTACATCGATACTACATTGTCCACTTTGTCAATGAGGGTTCCTTCCTTCTTATGGTAGAAACCGTCGCTACCCAACTCATACTCTAACAGTGTCTTACGGACAACAGAATTTGAGTTGTCAAACTGTGCCATACAACTAATGCTTATCAAGGCAAGCATGCAAGTAATGAATCTTCTCTTTATCATTGTTCTTGTCATTTTATTGTTTTGCTGGCAAAGTTAATAAAAAATATTAATACTTGCAAATAAATATTAGAAATTTACACCGACATTAATAAAAAAGCTTTGATTACGGGCACTAACGAAGTCATTATCATTGATATTTGCTATGCCGAAATCGAAACCAGCCTCAGCGTAAACCATCTGATACTCTGCACCACAACCGATACGGATGCCACCATCTAAACGGTGATAGTCATCGAATGAATCGTACGAGCGCTTGTCCTCGTATAGCTTGGTCTGACCACCTATGCCAAGTGCGAGGTATCCGCCAAGGAAAGGTTGGATATAGAAGTCATCAGCCACGTCGAAAGCATATTTGACAACGATGGGAGCCTGCAGATATATCAGACGAGTGGTCTTTTCCTGGACTTTCCCTTGCACTTTCTCAGAAGGATAGTTTTTAATCTTGCCTCCCTTTTCAGAATAGGAGATGCCAGCTTCCAACCACAGTGGTGTGCTGTTAGCCAGCTGAAGGCCATAGACGCCGCCGAAGGTCCAACCTCCGTAAGAATCCATATCGACTTCGGCATTACTGCTGTTGATGCTTGCAATGTTGTAACCCAGACGTACGCCATAGTATTGTTCAACATTGCTATGATTAAAACGATTTTTTGCCTTGCGGTTGCCGTCAAACTGTGCGAATGTAGGCATGGCGATGGCAAAAGCCATCATTAAGGTAATTACTTTTTTCATATTTGTGTCATTTTGTTTGGTTTCACGGTGCAAAGGTAACGCTTTTTATAGAAAAACAAAAGGGAAAACCCTAAAAGATTCAGGATTTTCCCTTTTTTTGCTTATTTACGATGTTTTACTCGTAATAAGTATCAAGATAGGTAACGTGGGTAACGAGGTATTCCTCAATGCCGTGCTTACCGTCTGCACCACCGATACCACTCTTCTTCACACCAGCGTGGAAGCCCTGCATAGCCTCGAAGTGTTCGCGGTTGATATAGGTCTCGCCAAACTCCAACTCACGGGCTACGCGGGTAGCTGTGTCAATGTCCTTGGTAAATACTGACGATGCCAGACCATATTCACAGTCGTTGGCCCACTGGATAGCCTGGTCGATACCGTCGAACTCAATCAGAGGAATCACAGGACCGAAGGTCTCCTCATGGATGATATCCATGTCCTGCGTACAGTTATCAAGCACAGTGGCAGCATAGAAGTAACCCTTTGTGCCTACGCGGTGACCACCGCAGAGCAGCTTGGCGCCCTGACTGATGGCACGCCCTACCTTCTCTGTTACGCTCTCCAAGGCGCGCTGTTCTACCAACGGACCCATGTCAACAGTATGATCCTTGCAGACGTCGCCCACCTTTACAGCCTCCATCTTCTTGACGAGGATGTCGGTGAACGCCTTCTTCACAGCCTTGTCGACGTAAACGCGCTCGGCATTGTTACAAATCTGACCGTTATTGCCGATACGACTGTCGACAATCCATTGTGCAGCCTTCTCCAGGTCGGCATCCTTGCAGACGATGGCTGGAGCCTTACCGCCTAACTCAAGGCTCACCTTGGTGATGTTTTTCGATGCGGCAGCCATGATGCTCTCACCGGCACCAACAGAACCTGTTACGCTGACAATGTCAATCTTAGGTGAGCCAGCCATCTCGTTGCCGATGACGCTACCCTTACCAGTCACAATGTTGATGACACCCTTGGGCAGACCAACCTTGTCGACAACTTCACCGAATACGGTACAGTTCTCTGGGGTCAGCTGCGAGGGCTTGATAACGATGGTACAGCCAGCAATGAGGGCTGCACCAGCCTTACGGGCAATCAGGAAGAACGGGAAGTTCCAAGGTAGGATACCTGCTACCACACCGATAGGCTTCTTAGTCAGGAAAATCGTCTCGTTAGGACGATCGCTTGGAATAATCTCACCCTCAATGTGGCGTGCAAACGAAGCCATGTAGTCAAAGTACTCGGCTGTCACGTCTACCTCGATGGTAGCCCATGTGATGGTCTTACCCTGCTCGCGCATGATGATGTCGATAAACTCCTCGCGACGTTCGCGAATACCATTGGCCAATTTCTTCAACCAGGCGGCACGCTCAATGGCGGGCGTCTTGCCCCAAGCCTTCTGGGCTGCCTTGGCGGCATCCAGCGCACGGTTCACATCCTCAATGGTGCCGTTAGGCTGTCGGGAGATGACTTCTTCCGTTGAGGGGTTCAACACATCGATCCACTGGCCGTCACTGCTCTGGCAGAACTGACCGTTAATGTACATTCTTAGGTCTTTCATAACGTGTATTGCTTTAGTAGTTAAGTGAAAAATTTTGTTTGGCAAATATAGTAAATAAAATAGATACCACCATCAATAGTCTGCTTTTTTTATGATTTCTTAAATGTATTGTTCACTGAAACCATAATTTATTCCCAAAATATTTTCTTTTTTCAGCATTAATTCGTATATTTGCACTCAGTAACATAATTAATAAATAAGGTATACAATGAAACTAACAAATTTATCAATCTCTATTCGTTCTATCGTGACGCTGGTACTGCTCGTGCTTGTAGCAAGCACTTGGGCACAGACAGCACGTAAATTCACCCTTAACCTGACTGATGATGGTAAGGCACAGATGGTGTGCTTCCTGCCACAGACACCATCGGGCAAGGCTGTCGTAGGCGTGCCTGGCGGTGGCTACTCTGTTTTGTCGAATACCCATGAGGGAACGATGGCTTCCGATTGGATGAACAAACAGGGCATTGCCTATTTCGTGGTCAACTACCGTTTGCCCAATGGCGACCGTACTATTCCAATGGGTGATGTACAGAAAGGTATACGCATCGTGCGCGACTCAGCCACCGTCTGGGGTATCAATCCTCATGATGTCGGTATCATGGGTTTCTCGGCTGGTGGCCATCTGGCCTCTGTCGTGTCTACACTCTCCGACTTCGACGCCCGTCCCGATTTCTCTATTCTGTTCTATCCTGTCATCTCGATGGATGAGCGTGTGTCACACAAATGGTCGTGCATTAATTTCCTTGGCGAAGAGGGACACAAGGATCCGCAGCTGGTGCGACAGTACTCTACCAACAACGCTGTGCGTCGTCACCTCACCCCGCCAGCCTTCATCGTCATGTCGAGCGACGACAACCTGGTTCCGCCCGTTACCAATGGTCTGGCCTATTATACAGCTATGAGGAATGCCGGCAATGAGTGTGCCCTGTATGTCTATCCTACTGGTGGCCACGGCTATGGCTTCGGACCTTGGTTTGCTTATCGTGACGAGATGCTCTCTACCCTCGGCAAATGGCTGAAGGCCCGTCAGACTCCTAAGACGGATGCCATTCGTGTGGCCTGCGTTGGTAACAGTATCACTGATGGTCATGGTATTGATATGGCACCCAGCCAGGGCTATCCCGCACAGCTCCAGCGTATGTTGGGCAAGGACTATTGGGTGAAGAACTTCGGTGTTAGCGGACGTACTATGCTCAATAAGGGTGACCAGCCCTATATGAAGGAGTTGGCATGGGACGATGCACAGGCCTTTAAGCCCGATGTGGTTGTTATCAAGTTGGGCACCAACGATTCTAAACCACAGAACTGGAAATATAGTGCTGAATTCCGTCAGGACTTGGAACAGATGATTCTTACCTTACGTCCTGATTTGGCACAGCCTGCAAAGTCTGCCAAGAAAGGCAAGAAAGCCAAGAAGGCTCAGGTCGTAGCTCCACAGAAGCCTCGCATCCTACTTTGCACGCCTATCCCTGCCTTGAAGTCGTCGTGGGGCATCAACGAATCCGTGATTGCCAACGAGATTATCCCCATTCAGCAGGAGGTAGCCCAAAAGTACGGTCTGCAGATAGTCGACCTGCACACCCTCTTTACTGGTGATGGTGCTGGCATGCTCGACGATGGTATTCATCCTGACGGCAAGGGTGCCCGTCGCTTGGCTGAACTCGTTGCTGCTGCAATAAAGACGCAATAATACTTATTTTTATAACAATACTAACCCTAAATACCAACGACTATGAACAAAGAGGACAAATTCGTAATTACCATCAGCCGCCAGTTTGGAACAGGCGGCCATGAGATTGGAGCAGAGCTGGCACGGAGACTTGGCGTAAAACTGCTTGACAAGCAGATTCTGAACGAGGTGGCCGCTCGTATCAATGCCGTTGAGGAGGCTGTTGAGAAGATAGAGGCTCGCAACCCGCTGTGGCGCGACGACTTCACCAACTTCTACCGTAACTATATGGCCAATGCCGAGTATAACGGACAGGAGCAGGACCAGACCAGTCATGCCCTGTTCCGTGCGCAGGCTGAAACCATCCGGCGCATTGCTGCTGAGGAGTCGTGTGTCATCGTTGGCCGTTGTGGTTTCGACATCTTTGCCGACCATCCCAACGCACTGAAAATCTTTATCCATTCCAGCCTCGACTGTCGTAAGCGCCGTATAGCTGAGAAGTACGACATCAGCGAGCACGATGCTGCCGCCATGATTGTCGACAACGACTATAGCCGTGAGCTCTATACCAAGACCTTTACGGGGCGTGACTGGACAGACGCCACCAACTACGACATTTCGCTCGATGTCCGCAAGTTTGGTGTCAACGGTGCCGTCGATTTCCTCATGAACTGTATTGAATGATATGAAAAGAATTCTGACTTTTATGGCTGTGGAACTTGCCATGGCCATATCCCTTTATGCGCAAGAGGAGCCTAAGCTTGTTGTCAAGCCTTCAGGACGTATCCTGTTTGATGCAACCTATGTCAATCCACAGCATCAGGAAGATAAGTTGAACAGTGGCGTCGGCATTCCTGACATGCGTGTGGGCGTAGGTTTTACCTATGGTCAGTGGAAGGGAAAGATTGATATGGGTTATGCCTTGGGCAAGGTGAATATGAAGGATGTGTGGCTGCAGTACAACTTGGACCAGCAGAACTTCCTGCGTGGTGGCTACTTTATCCACCAGTATGGCTACCAGAGCTGTACCAGTTCGTCGTTCAAGGAGACGATGGAGGAACCACAGTGCAATGCTGTGTTCAACAACGACCGCATGATAGGTATGATGTACGAGCACATGGACGACAAATTCCTGACTACAGCCAGTGTCGTGGTCGAGACCGATGCCATGAAGCAGACTACCGATGCTACTGGCAAACAAGCCGTGGGTGCTATGACGCGTCTGGTATATCACCCTGCCATCGAGCGTGGCAACATTTTCCACGTAGGTATCAGCGGTGGCGTCGAGGGTGCCCGCTACAGTAGTGACGAGGAACAGAACCACAAGTTGTTTACGCTGACTACCCGTTGGCCCATGCGTGTGGCTAAGGTCAATGCACAGCAGGCCGTGGTCACTGATGCCAAAGTCATGTATAAGTTCTCGCCAGAGGTGCTTTACTCTCATGGCCGTTTTTCTGTGGTGGGCCAGTATTTCTGGAACCGTATTACGCGTGATGAGGGCTTGAATGCCTTTACGGGCAGTGGTGCTTATGTTACCTTGCGCGGACTCCTCAAGGGTCGTAACTACAGCTATACCAAGACCGACGGTGGCATTGCCACACCTGATCCAGGCAATATGGAGCTTTGTCTGCAGTATAACTACACGTCGCTCTCCGATGCCAGTGCAGGCATCTATGGCGGCTATCTCAACGACTGGGCGCTCTGTTATAATTTCTATCCGAACAAGTATATGATTTGGCGTGTACGTGCTTCGTGGACGAAGGTTACCAATCGCAGTGGTTTTGCAGACAATGAGGTAAGCATCCTTGAGACTCGTTTCCAGATAAAGTTTTGAAGAATTGTATAATTGAAGTTTTGAAGATATGAAAAAGTTAATGACTTTGGCCGTCATGACAATGGCCGCCGTATGTGCTCAGGCACAGAGTGACGTTGAAGCGTATTTCACTACCAAGGAGATGCCCGATATGCTGAAGTGGTGTCCGGCTCCTCCCGATACTGTTGGGGCCCACTTCACTTACGACATCATGCAGTATATGTGGGGCAAGCAGATGCGTCAGAACAAGCAGCGTGCCGACATTGCCATCCGCGATGCCGAGTACGGTTTGGCTTGCATTATCCGTGAGTTCAGCGAGCCTTTTGGCCTGCAGATTTCAAAGGAGGAAACCCCTGAGATTTACAAGGTGCTGCGCGATGGCACAGCTACCTGCGACAGTATTTGTACGCTGCCGAAGAAGTATTACATGCGTCGTCGCCCCTTTATGCGTATGCACGAACAGACACTCTATCCTAAAGACGAACCCGCTCTGCGTAAGAACGGTTCCTATCCTTCAGGTCATACCATCCTTGGTTGGAGTTCCGCCCTGCTACTGTCGGAGATTAATCCTGACCGTGCCGACACCCTGTTAGCTCGTGGCTATATGTATGGCGAGAGTCGTGTCATTGTCGGTGCCCATTGGCAGAGCGACGTCGATGCTGGTCGTCTGGCTGCCTCGGCAGCTTATGCCCGTCTGCATACCAGTGAACGCTTCCTGGAGCAGATGCGTCTGGCTCGTCAGGAGTTCCGCATCAAGAAAGGGTTAGCTACTCCTGCCGAGGTAAAGGCATGGCAGAAGGCGGCAAAGAAGCGCGCCAAGTAACCATTAGGTTACTGCGCTGGCGTCTCTTTCAGCTTTTCCAGTGCCCTGCACAATTGGTCAGGGCATGATGTTCCTTTCATTCCACAACGAATACCATTCAAGCGGGGCAGTACGTCGTCGATGTGCTGTCCCCTTACTAGTTGACTGATACCCTGAAGGTTACCATTACATCCACCAATAAAGAATACTTGCTGGATGACGTTGTTCTCATCCACAGTCACGTCAATCATCTTCGAGCATGTGCCACTCGTTTCGTACATGATATGTTTCGTTTTCATACCTTATAAATTGTTATTGTTGTAAATTCACTGATTCAAGCAGGATTTCAATGAGGCGGGGTAGGGCGTAGTTGTCGATGTCCGCCTCTGGAATCCAGATGTAGTCGGAGGGAAGTGAGGGCCGTTCATCAGGCTCCCACAGGTAGAAGTCGGCATAGAGGATTCGGTGGGTAAGGACGTGCTTGACGTTTTGGCGCAGCAAAACGGCGCCACAGGGTGCTGCGTCAGTCAGCCAGGGCTCATAAAGGCCTTGCCAGATGTCGCCAGCACCACGACGGTGGATAGCTGTCTGGCCTTTATACCTTATATATATATAAATAAGGTGGCGTTCGCGAATCTTCAGCGTCTTCAGTTTGACGGGCAATTCCTGAATGCGGTTGGTACGGAAGGCCTCGCAACTCTCCATCAGTGGACAAGTCTCGCATTTGGGCGATTGGGGGGTACACTGGATGGCACCGAAGTCCATGATGGCTTGGTTGTATTCAGAGATGAGAGATGAGAGGTGAGAGGTGAGAGATATGATTTGTTCTTGGGCAAGGGCAGCGAATAGCTTCTTGCCCTCAGTGGTGTTGATAGGTGTCTCGATACCGAAATAGCGGGCGAGAACGCGATAGACATTGCCATCGACGACGGCAGCAGGCAGGTTGAAGGCGATGGAACCAATGGCTGCAGCGGTATAGTCGCCTACACCTTTCAACTTTTTAATCTCCTCAATGGTATCAGGGAAACTACCACGAGCTACAATCTGACGGGCAGCATAGTGCAGGTTGCGGGCCCTACTGTAGTATCCCAGTCCCTGCCATTCGCGTAGCACCTCGTCTTCTGTCGCAGCAGCAAGCGCTTCGACGGTGGGCCAACGACTCATAAAACGTTCCCAGTATTCCCAGCCTTGCTTGACTTGCGTCTGTTGTAGGATGATTTCAGAGAGCCAAATGGCATACGGGTCGCGTGTCTGTCGCCAAGGCAGGTCGCGTCCGTTCTCTTGGAACCACTGTAATAATGTTGATGCAAACATTAGAGCTTTCCTTGATCGCCTAAGTACGAATCCTTGAATCCAAGGAAGTAGAGCACGCCATCCAAACCGATGGTGTTAATACTTTGTTCGGCATTGGCTACCACACGGGGTTTGGCATGGAAAGCTATACCCAGACCAGCCTCACTGATCATAGGCAGGTCGTTAGCACCATCGCCCACAGCAATGGTCTGGGCCAGATTGACCTTCTCGACCTGAGCGATGAGCTTCAGAAGTTCAGCCTTACGGTGTCCGTCCACAATCTCGCCCACATATCGGCCCGTCAACTTGCCGTCCTCGCCAATTTCCAGTTCGTTGGCATACACGTAGTCAATGCCATAGCGACGCTGCAGGTACTCGCCAAAGTAGGTAAATCCACCACTGAGGATGGCAATCTTATAGCCACACGTCTTGAGGATATTCATCAAACGGTCGACGCCTTCGGTAATAGGCAGATGCTCGGCAATGTCCTGCATGACGCTGACGTCGAGACCTTTCAGCAGGGCGACGCGACGGGTGAAACTCTCCTTGAAATCTATCTCGCCACGCATGGCACTCTCTGTGATGGCGCGTACCTCAGCCCCCACACCATTACGTTCAGCCAGTTCGTCGATACACTCCGTCTGAATGAGTGTCGAGTCCATATCAAAGCAGATGAGGCGGCGCATGCGACGGAACATGTCGTCTTTCTGGAACGAGAAGTCTATTTCCATCTGTTGCGACAACTTCATGAGCTTTGACTGCATCTCCTGCCGATTGATGGGCTCGCCACGTAGCGAGAACTGGATGCAGGCACGCGTGTGCTTGTCGAGTTGCTTGATGCTCTTACGACCCGTGAGTCGCAGAATAGAGTCGATGTTCAGTCCCTGATCTGCCAGAATCTGCGTGGCAGCCTGTATCTGGCGTGCCTCCAACTGACGGCCCAGCACCATGAGGATGTAGCGGTTCTTGCCTTGATGGCCCACCCAGTCCTCGTACTCATCGTCGCTGATGGGCGAGAAACCGATGTTGACACCTAACTCAGTGGCCTTGAACAACAGTTCCTTCATGGCCAGTCCTGACTTCATCTCATCCATGCGGATGAGGATGCCCAGTGATAGGGTGCTATGGATGTCGGCCTGACCAATGTCCAAAATCTGTGCGTCGTACTTGGCCAGAATGCCCATTACCGCTGCTGTCAGTCCAGGACGGTCTTGTCCTGTGATACGGACTAGGATTTGCTCTTCTTTCATTTTAAGTAGTCTTCAAAATACTGCGTGATACGTTCGTGCAGATGAACGCTGGCGTGACCACGCATGTTGTGCTCCTCGCCAGGATAAGCAAAGAAGTCGGGCTGTGTGCCAGCCTTGATACAAGCGTCGAGGAACGACAGGCAGTGCTGGGGCACAACGGTATTGTCGTTATAGCCTGTAATAATCTGGAGCTTACCTTTCAAATTGCCAGCCTTGTCGATGAGGCTGCTCTTCTCGTACCCCTCAGGATTCTGCTGGGGCGTGTCCATATAACGCTCGCCATACATGACCTCGTACCATTTCCAGTCGATGACAGGACCGCCGGCCACACCCACCTTGAAGACGTCGGGATAGTTCAGCATGAGCGAGATGGTCATGAAACCACCGAACGACCACCCGTGAACACCTAAGCGATTCATGTCAACGTAGGGTAGGCTCTTCAGATAGTTCACGCCCTTCATCTGGTCTTGCATCTCAATCTGTCCCAACTGACGGAAGGTAGCCTGTTCGAAGTCACGTCCACGATATTCAGAGCCACGATTATCGAGGATGAAGAGCACATAGCCCTTCTGTGCCATATAGGTCTCCCAAGTACGACTGTACCAGTGCCATGAGGCCTCGACATTATGGGCATGCGGTCCGCCATAGACATAGACAACGGTAGGATATTTCTTCTGTGGGTTGAAGTCGTGGGGTTTTACCATGCGGTAGTACAGATCCGTCACGCCATCAGCTGCCTTGATAGAACCGCACTCGAAGATGGGCTGTTCGTAATCCTTCCATGGGTCCTCAGCTGTCAAGAGACGTACGGATTTTCCAACGGAAGAACCGCTGGACACAGCAACCACGCTGATGTTGCGAGGCTGGGTGGGAGCCGAGTGACGGTCAATCACGTAGTTGCCTGACGATGACAGCTCTCCACGATGCACACCGTCTGACATAGTCAGTTGCGTCATCTTGCCATTGCTGACGTTGACGCTGTACAGCTGACGATGCAGCGGGTGATACTTGTTGGCCTCAATAATGATACTCTTCTGTTTCGTGTTGAAGCCCAACACCTTCTGAACAACCCAAAGACCGCTGGTGAGTTGGCTCAACAGTTTTCCATCCTTATTATACAGATAAAGGTGGTTGTAGCCGTCGCGCTGGCTCTGCATGATGAACTTGTTGCTGTCCCAAGGCAGGAACTGGATGGGGTTCATCGGTTCTACGTATTTATCGCTGGTCTCGCGATACAGTTCAGCGATGCGTTCTCCCGTCGTGGCATCGTACGACACCAATCGACAGTCGTTCTGGTCGCGATTCAGTTCAAACATGTAAATGGTCTTGGCATCAGGACTCCAGGCAATGTTGGTGAAGTATATGGGACGGGTGTCGGTGACAAAATCACCGGTCACACTACCATTGGGTGTCTTAAGATAGATGGTCTTGTTGGTGGCTATGTCATAGACACCTACCGTCACCACATGGGCGTTCATGCCAGCCATCGGGTACTTATCCGGCTCGTGAGTGGCCTCGCGAGGGAAGATGTCTACCTGTGGATAGTCCTGTACCATGCTCTGGTCCATGCGGTAGAATGCCAGACGCTGTCCGTCAGGACTCCAGAACGTTCCCTTGTTGATGCCAAACTCGTTGCGGTGGACACTTTGTCCATAGACAATATCACGACTACCGTCCGTGCTCAGCTGGTACTTCTTGCCTTCGCCATCAACCACGAAGAGCTGATGGTCTTCGACGTATGCCGTTGCACGCGAGGTCTTGTTCCAATCGTTGGCCATCTGACCAGATATACTGTCCTGCCAGACAATCTCATGCTTCTTGAAGTCCAGCAACAGGAACGACTTCTTGTTGCCCAAAGCAACCAATGGCTGGTCAGGGTAGGGGAAAGTGGCATTCGTCAAGTGACGCACGTAGCGGTTGGCCTCTTCATCGCTGTTAGCCCATTTATTGACCTCATCGAGCGTAAATAGCCGTGTCTCTTTGCCAGTTTTCTTGTCTACAAGATAGCATTCTTCCACATCAGTTCTAATGAGTTCGTCGCCCCACCATGTCAGCCATTTGTTCTCGGGCTGCAGGTTACGGTAGTTGTTGCCGCCGAAGTTCAGGTCCTCGAGGGAAAAAAGCTTTTGGGCTGCCATTTCTATAGGTGAGAGGGTCAGAGGTAAGAGAATTGCTATTGCTACCAAGTATTTAATCTTCATCATCATCTTGGAAACGTCGGTTGTTTTTCTTAAACGATTTCTTGAAATCTTTAGGATGCCTAGTATCTCTAGAATCTCTAGAATATCTAGAGTCCCTGGAATCTCTAGGTTTCCTGTTGTCTCTGGAATACCTGGATTCTCCAGATTCTCTGGAGTCACGGGCCTTCTTCGGCTCTTTCTTTTCTAAAGAGCGGAACTTAAACGAGCGAATGTCGGCATCGGCATTCTCCTGTTCCTCGTCCAGACGCTTCTTGAACTCGCGGTTCTGCTTGAAGCGACGCTTCTCGGCCATCTGGCGCTTCTCCTCTTCCGTCTTGACAACGCCCCCCTCTTCGCGGAATTCGCGCATTTTACCGTCAAACATCTGGTACTTGCGGAACTCACACTCCAACGATCCGTTGAATACGGGAATCTTGATGCTGGGCTTCAGGCCAATCTGGGCAAAGCACTCTTCGCGATAGGACAGAATCCAGGCCTCGTTGCCCGTAAACTGGTGTTTCAGTCGTTCGCCAATCATCTTATACGTGCCCAGCAGGTCGTTGGTCGAGATACGCTCGCCGTATGGAGGATTGGTCACCAGAATACTCTTGTTCTTGGGTTGGGTGAAGTTCTTGAAGTCTTGCTCCTCAACGGTGATGTCGCTGGACAAACCAGCAGCCTTCACGTTCAGGCGGGCTGTGTTTACTGCCTTGATATCCACGTCATAGCCATAGATATGGTGATTGAACTCACGTTCCTGAGAGTCATCATTGTATATCTCGTCAAAGAGGTCGCGGTCAAAGTCGGGCCACTTCTCGAAGGCATACTCCTTGCGGAACAAGCCTGGTGCCATGTTGCGGGCAATAAGGGCTGCCTCGATGAGCAGCGTGCCAGAGCCACACATGGGGTCGATGAAGTCCGTCTCGCCATGCCAGCCCGTCATCAGGATCATGCCTGCTGCCAGCACCTCATTGAGGGGCGCTTCGACAGACTCCTGACGATAGCCGCGACGATGCAGCGAGTCGCCACTGGAGTCAAGGCATAGCGTGCACTGGTCTTCGGCAATGTGGATGTGCAGACGGATATCAGGATTGGAGATGCTGATGTTAGGACGCTGTCCTGTCTTCTCGCGGAACTGGTCGACAATGGCATCCTTCACCTTATAGGCTACAAACTTGGAATGACGGAACTCCTCAGAGAATACGACAGAGTCAACGGCAAAGGTCTTGTCAAGTCCGATGTACTCGCTCCAGTCGATGTCCTTGACACCTTCATAGACGTCGTCTGCCGACAAGGCCTTGAAATGCTTGATGGGTTTCAGAATGCGGATAGCGGTGTGCAGTTGGAAATTGGCGCGATACAACAGTTCCTTATCGCCCTGAAACGATACCATACGACGGCCTATCTGCACGTCGCTTGCGCCCAACTGCGTCAACTCTTTCGCCAAGACGGGCTCCAGGCCCATAAAAGTCTTAGCGATGATTTCAAATTTTTGTGTCATTATGTGTACGTACTAATATATGCTGCAAAGGTACGAAAAAAAGTGAAAAGTGAAAAGTGAAAAGTGAAAAAACACGTTTTTTTCTTTCATTTTCCATTTTTTTTGTTTAATTTTGCGCCAACTTATACCAAATAGGCATGACATACAACGTGATTCTTTTTGCTTTACGCAATTTGTTCAGACTCGATATCCTGGTATGGATAGCGGGTATCCCGTTGTTGATTTTTGCCTGCTTCTGGTTGTTTCGTCAGTTACGTCAGCGCAAGGAGTTACAGTCCGAATTGTCCATCTTGTCAAAGTTGCAGCGTCATACCGTCGAGTACGACTTGGTGATGAAGGTGATGAAGATGGCTGTCTGGCGTATTGACGTGCAGAGCCAGACTATTACCTTCGAAAGTGACTTCCGTGACGTGGTGGGTACCTTCCACTTTTCTTCCAATACGCCTTTGGAGGAATTCTTCGATTTGGTGTTGCCTCAGTATCGAACCCAGGTTCACAGCACCCTTCAGGATTTGATGGAGGGACGTGTGGACGAAGGACACGAACAGTTCCAGTCGCGCCTGCCGCACTCCGACCAGATTCACTGGCAAGAAGCTTATGCAACCATCGAAAAGCGTGACTTAAGTGGACGTGTTATGGTTATCGTGGGTACGCTGATGATGATTGACAACCAGAAGATGATTGAAAGTGCACTGATCGAGGCACGTAACCATGCTGAGGAGAGCGATCGTATGAAATCGGCATTCCTGGCCAATATGTCGCACGAGATTCGTACGCCGCTGAATGCCATTGTGGGCTTTAGCGATGTGTTGTCCATGGCTCAGAATGATGACGAGCGTGCTGAATTGGTCAACCTCATCAAGCAGAACAATGCCCATCTGTTACGCTTGTTCGACGATATGGCTAATATGTCGAAGCTGGAGGCTGGCGGCGTAGCAGTCAAGAAGGAACACTTCAACCTCAACCAGTTGTTGATGGAAGTAGCCGAGAAGTTTGCCGACAAGAGTAAGGAAACGGGTGTCGCGATAGAAGTAGAGACGACGGTCGAGGCTGTGCAGCCATTCACGGATAGAAACCGTCTTGGCGAGATATTAAGCCAATATGTTGATAATGCCCTCAAGTTTACCCCCAGAGGTGTCGTAACCTTAGGTTGTCAGGTTAACGACGAGCTGTTGCGTGTTTGGGTGCGCGATACGGGTAAAGGTATTCCTGCAAGCCATTGCAACGACCATCTTTTCGAACGTTTTGTCAAAATCGACGACTTTGTTCCTGGTTCAGGTCTCGGACTAAGCATCTGTCGCAGTCTGGCGCTGAGCATTGGTGGTAAGGTTGGTGTGGAGTCGAAAATCAACGTGGGCTCACTCTTCTGGGTTGAGATACCTATGGCGGCATAGCGTGCCTAAATGAGAAATGATAAATGAGAAAGACAATTGACAACATAATGAATAGCCGATGGGTGCTGGTGATAAGTTTGGCATTTATCATTTTTCATTTGTCATTTGTCAACATAGCTGCGCAAACCATTGTCGGACATGTGGTCGATGAGGCTACAGGCGAGAACATCGGTTTTGCCAGCGTGCAATATAAAGGCCATCATGTGGCGGCCATCACCGATCTTAATGGACGTTTTACGATCGAGCGTCATAAAGGCTGGAAACTGACAGTCAGTGCCGTTGGTTATAAGACCCGAACGTACACTGTCGATGCCGATATGGATAAGTTGTTCGTGTCGCTGCGCGAGGATACCCGTTCGCTGAAGGAAGTGACGGTACGCTCGAAACGTTCTCGCTACTCACGAAAGAATAATCCGGCTGTAGAACTGATGAAGAAGGTGATAGCCCATAAAAAGGCTACCGACCTATCCAGACGCGACTATTATCAGTACACCAAGTATCAGAAGTTGACCCTGGCACTCAACGACATGAAGATGGAAACGTTGGAGTCGCCGAAACTTAGTAAATACAAGTGGATAACCGACCAGGTGGAGACTTGTGAACAGACGGGCAAACTCATCCTGCCAGCCAGCGTCGAGGAAACCGTTACGCAGAAAATCTACCGCCGTTCTCCGCATGCCGAGAAAAGTATCGTGAAAGGCCAACGCTCATCTGGTATCAATGACTTCTTCCAGACGGGCGATATCCTGAATACCGTGTCGAAGGATGTCTTTACGGATGTCAATATTTATGATGACCAGGTACGACTGTTGCAGCACCCTTTTACGTCGCCTATCAGTGACGGGGCCATCTCGTTCTATCGCTACTATATTGAGGATACGCTGCTGGTTGAGCGCGACTCCTGTATCCACCTGCATTTCCTGCCAAACAACCAACAGGATTTTGGCTTCCGTGGCGACCTGTATGTGTTGAAGGATTCCTCCTATCAGGTCAAGCGCTGCGAACTGATACTTCCTAACCAGACAGATGTCAATTTTGTGGAAGGCTTGAAGGTCACTCAGGAGTTTACCCAGTTGCCTACGGGCGAATGGGTACTTAGCGTTGACGACATGGTCGTGGAACTGGTACTGTTTGACTTCCTCCAAAAGGGTGTAGCCATCCGTACCACCCGCCTCTCGGATTATGCGTTTACGGAGATTCCCGCCAAACTCTTCAAGGGTAAGGCTAAGACGGTGACCGACCCTGATGCTGAACTGATGGATGACAGCTTCTGGCAGGAACATCGTAAGGTGAGTCTGACGCGCAGTGAGGCTGGCATGGACGATTTTCTTAAAGGCATGCAAACCGTTGGCGGCTTCAAAATTATTCTTTTGGGACTTAAACTGTTGGCAGAGAACTATATCGAGACAGGCAATCCCAGTAAGGTGGATATTGGTCCCGTGAACTCGATGATTAGTACCAATTTCATTGACGGTTTACGTACCCGTATCTCGCTTCAGACTACAGCCAACCTGAATCGCCATCTCTTCTGGAAAGGCTATGCGGCACGCGGATGGCGTAGTCGCGAGAACTACTATAGTTCACAGCTGACGTGGTCGCTGAATAAGAAGAAGTACCTGCCTGACGAATTCCCCAAACGTAACCTGTCGTTCCTCTCTACCTACGACGTGATAGCGCCCTCTGACAAGTTCCTCTCTACCGATAAGGATAACATGTTCACGGCATTTAAGTGGGCCAAGGCCGACAAGATGATGTTCTATAATCGTCAGCAGCTTTCCTTTGAATACGAACAGATGTATGGTCTGCGTACCCTGCTGAGTGTCAAGACCGAGAAGAACGAGGCGGCAGGCAACATGACCTTCACCCCTCTCGCCTCTGACCCTTCATCTCTCGCCTCTATCGGCTTCCGCACCACAGAACTCCGTGCAGAGATAGAGTATTCGCCTGGTGCCCTCTATACCAACTCCAAACAGCGACGCCTGAAGGTCAATCGCGAGGCTCCCGTCTTTATCCTGAGCCATACCATGGGTGTTAAGGGCATGTTGGGAGGCGATTACGACTATCACTATACGGAAGCCAGCATCTTCAAGCGCTTTTGGTTAAGTAGTTGGGGACGTATCGACCTCTATACCCGTGGTGGCGTGCAGTGGAGCCAGGTACCCTTCCCTCTGTTGTGTATGCCTGCAGCCAACATGTCGTATTTCAGCCAGAAGCAGTCGTTCAACCTGCTGACCAGTATGGAATTTCTGAACGACCGTTTCGTCAGCGTGGACATGAACTGGGATATGCAGGGAAAGATATTCAACCGCATCCCACTCATCAAGAAGTTGCGTTGGCGTGAGTATATCGGTGCCAAGATGTTGTGGGGTGCTCTGTCCGACAAGAACAATCCCTATCTTGAACGCAATGCCGATAGTCCTATCCTAATGTATTTCCCTGAGGAGTCGTACCTGATGAATCCCAAGATACCTTACTGGGAAATATCCCTGGGTATTCGCAGCATCTTCCGCTTCTTCCAGATAGAGTACGTACGCCGTATGAACTATAACGACCATTCGCATGGTCATAAAAACAGCGTACGATTAGGCTTTACCCTCATGTTCTAAGGAATCCCAATCGCACGCTGTAATTTACATCATCGCGCCCATGCACGATGTCGTGCCCAGTGCGGTTAGTGCCGCTGTCAGGTGGTGATAAGAGATATTTTGAAGTAAACGAAAAAGCATGGGAGGTGCTTGTTTTCAAAGGGCGCAAACGTATCCCGATTAAACGATCCTTGGTCCTGAAGCCCGAATTCTTTGCGTTTTTCAAGAAAGCATATGAACGATAAAAAACCACCCCTTATGGGATGGCTTTTAAAATGGAGTAGTGTCGGTGATGTCTTGCTCCGAAGCGGTGTCAATTAAGTCCTGCCTCTCGCGGGATTCTGCCCGGATAGCCAAAACATATGTTCTGACGGTGCAAAGATAAGCATATATTTTGATATATCCAAATATTTCGAAGAATATTTGCATAAATCAAGGTTTAGATGTCAATGTACCTGTCCCCTGACATCCTACTCAGGTTCCTTGGTAAAGAGTTCCTTGATAGGAGCCTTATCCAACAACGAAGCGCTCAAAATTCTCAACACTTCGTAGGTGCTCCTGTGCAGCTTGAGGTCATGCTCAACGATAGCCACCATGCAATACGCAGTGATGGCAGAGTATATCTGGATTCTAACAGCAGTCTCTGTTGTACCCCAAAAGGATTTAATCTTGAGATGCTGTTTGATCCACTTAAAGAAGAGTTCTACGCGCCAACGATATTTATAAAGGAGAGCGACCTGCGTGGCAGGAATCTCCATATTATTGGTCAGGTAGACAAATGTCTTGTTCTTGTCTGCCGCATAGTATGTGACGCGACGAAGAACAGCAGGGAATTTCTTGCTGGTCTGGTATCCGGTAAGTCTGATAACCTGGTCGGAAAGCACGCCATCCGCATTATGCATGGTATCACTCCTGACTTCGTCGATGCGTCACCCTAATCACCTTTTGTGGTATCCATTTCGAACAATTGCTTGATGGCTTTCTGCTCATAGTCATGGGGACAGGCACCTGGGTATGGGTGCCTGTTTTCATGGCTGCATTTCATACTTCCAAATTTTTCTGGTAGAATTTGAATTTATCCCGCATGCCCCAGGTGCCTGTCCCCATGGCTGCCTGATAACTGTTTTTAATTTGTTTTGCCTGCAAATATAAGCATTTTCCCTGAAACTACCAAGTCGAATCACGGAAATTCGACATCAAATAACGCATTTTCAACATCCTATGTTTGGAAATCTCGGAAAGTATTCGTATCTTTGCCGTCGAATCTACAAGCAAAGACGAAAAAGAAGATATGACGAAACGATATTTCAGGCATTGTCTTGACATCAAGGTCAGGGTGTGGCGGCCGTTTGTGGCTATGGCGCTTCTGGGGCTGTCGCTGACGGCCTGTGTGGATAGTGAAGACAATCCTGTAGATCCCGGTCAGGAGACTGCCACGGGCGATGACGCATCGGACAAGGCGCCGTTTAAGGTGGTGCAGGTCAGCGTGAACGACAACGGGAAGTCGACCAAGACGGTGGCGCTGCGCTACTATGACGACATGCCCAACGTGGCCTACATCTCCGTCAGCGACTTCCAGAACATGCTCGTGCCCGGCAAGGGCATCCGGGTGAACAAGACGGCTGCCTCGCAGTACGCGCTGGTGACGAGCCAGGGCGAGACGGCGACGGTGAATACGGCTGAGGAGTCGATGACGATCGATGACTATATGAGTTTCGTCGCATTGAATACCACGAATGATGCGGGTGCTGGGGACAACAATGATGCCGACGAGCTTTATTACGTCCGTGAAAAGCCCATGACCTATACGCCCGCCGCGGCTTCGGCGGCTTTCGACATGAAGAAATACGGCATCGACCTGAGGGGTGACGGACAGATGGTGTATGTGCCCCTGACGACGTTGTCGGACATGTATAGCGACCTCGACGGCAAGCATGTGATATTCAACGGCGAGAAGATCATACTGACTGACTTTGGAGCACAGCCAGCCACTCTGGACGAGGCGTTCTTCCTGAAGCCTTACGAGGCGACGGAGCGCCCTGCCGACCTGGCTGCCTACAGTTATGGCGAACTGTGCTTTGCCATCGACCACTTCTATGGGAGGCCCGGGCGCAATCTGGACAAGGTCATCGAGGAGAAGGGCCTCGACCAGGCGCTCAGCGAGACTCACCGCACGCTGCTGAAATCCACCAAGATGACTGAGTACGTGTTTGGAATGGAGTATCTGGCTGCGCGGCTCTACGACGGCAGCCACACCACGATATCGCCGATAATGAATTGCGTACTTATCGGTATCAACGATTCGAAGAAACAGTCACAATACGCGGATAAGTTTATCCAGGCCTTCACAGAGGAGTATCCCTTTATGGTGATGGCTGTGGCAGCGAATGTGCAGCGAAACGACGGCAGTGCGTTGGCTGCCAAGGCGCGACAGAAGCTGTTGAACACGGACACTTACACCAAGATCGGCAATACGATGTACTGTATCTTCGACGATTTCGGCCCTGCCGACACCAAAAGCTGGACGGCATTCTATAAGGGGACAGGACCGATGCCGACTTACAACCCGGAGTACAAGGGCGACATCACCGGCATCGTGGAGGCACTGGAAAAGGCTGCCGCCGACCCTGAGGTGAAGAACTTCGTGCTCGACCTGACGTGTAATAACGGCGGAGAGCTCAGCGTGCTACAGGCGATTACCACCCTGTTGGCAGGGAAGAATGCCGTCAACTGGGAGAACGTCCTGACCAAACAGCGTGTCGTGAACGAGGTGCAGGTGGACGGTAATTTCGATCGCGTGTTCGACGACAAGGACAATGCCCCTCACTATCCACAGCTGAACATCGCCATCCTGACGAGCCACTACGCCTATTCATGCGGCAACCTGCTGCCTTCGCAGATGAAGGACTACGGCTACCTGATTATCGGTGAGAAGACGGGCGGAGGCTCCTGCAGCATCCAGAAGATGTGTACGGCCGAGGGCTTCTGCTATCAGATATCCTCAGCGCGTGCGCGACTCCTCAACAAGGCTGGCGAGAACATCGACGGCGGCGTGGAGCCTCACATTGCCCTGGAGGTGAAAAAGGCAACGGGTAAGGATGATGACGGCGACAGTGTGGAGTATTCCGACTTCTCGGCCTTCTATGCCCCCAGCGTGGGAGAACAGATCGCCAGCTGGTATGCAAACAAGAAATAAACCAAAAAACAATATATCAAGGGTAGTCATGGGGACAGGCACCTGGGTATGGGTGCCTGTTTTCATGGCCATTTCCTGACTTCGTCGATGCGTCACCC
>Ga0265301_10000875_pt1 | contig 41301 bp, 26 predicted proteins | sample AusTroGonzalo_MG_2_FD_193488 | JGI IMG/M metagenome (GOLD analysis project Ga0265301, IMG submission 193488) | Bovine rumen microbial communities from tropical cattle in Woodstock, Queensland, Australia - Gonzalo_04 | ecosystem: Host-associated > Mammals > Digestive system > Stomach > Rumen ...
TTCCCCGTATATCACGTAGATACGACCAACTTCGACGCTGACAAGATGTTCGAAGATCTGGCTCGGCCCGAATATGCGAACTGCCTGGTCTCCTGCGAGTTCTGGTTTACATATAAACATCGTGCTGCTTTCTCTAAACTGCAGAAGGCCGGCGCCTGCACGAATGCGGGCCTGCTCTATGAATGGACATCGCCCATCAAGTTCTACAAGGCTTATGGCGAGAAGGTGGTGGACAAACCCATCATCTGGATCACCCCCGAAGCAATTGCCGGCGTCAAGACCGTCAAAGTCAACGTGGACAATACTTTTCTGAAAGGCTATGAGACGGAGAACGTGATCGCCAAGGTCAACGGCCGCCGGCACGACGGCTGCTACGTTTTCACGGCGCACTACGACCACCTCGGCAATCTGGGCAAGAAGGTGTATTACCCGGGCGCCAACGACAACGCATCCGGCACGGCCGCCATTATTACGCTGGCCAAGTATTATGCTGAGAATCAGCCGGAATACGACATGTATTTCGTGGCCTTTTCCGGGGAGGATGCCAACCTGCGCGGCTCGACCTATTTCGCGGAGCACCCCGCAGTGCCGCTCGAACAGATCCGGTATCTGTTCAATCTCGACATGATCGGCGACAACAGCCCCATCCAGTATTGCGAGGTGAGCGAAGCAGGCATGCCGAAATATAGCATGTTCGAGGATATCAACCGCGAACAAGGCCTTTTCAAAGCCCTGAATCGGGGCGATCTGGCGGCCAACAGCGACCACTATCCCTTTGCTGTTCGCGGCGTTCCCTGCATTTTCCTGGAGAACCAGGAAGGAGATGCCTTCCCTTACTACCATACGCCTGCCGATAACATGAAGACGGTTCGCGTCGATAGCTACATTCCTGTCTTCAAACTGGTAACTGGTTTCATCGAACGCGACAGCCGCATCCGGCAGAACCCTCCGTTCCAGATGCGTCAATGATGCCTTTGAAATCCATCGAAGTAGTAGCGGCCATCATCCGTAAGGGCGACAAGGTTTTTGCCACCCAGCGCGGCTATGGCGAATGGAAGGACTGGTGGGAATGGCCGGGCGGCAAGATGGAGCCCGGCGAGACGCCGGAACAGGCGCTGGTCCGCGAGATCCGCGAAGAGCTTTCCACGGACATCCGCATCGACAAGTTCCTCCAAACGGTCGAATGGGATTATCCCCAATTCCACCTGACGATGCACTGTTACATGTGCTCGCTGCTGACCGAAGCCCTGCACCTGAATGAACACGAAGCCGCCCGTTGGCTGGATAAAGATACTCTCCCCACCGTCCGCTGGCTCCCCGCCGACGAAGGTTTGTTGCCGTTGATCGTTCAGGAACTTGCCAACATGGATGCATAGGCTTGTGCTTAATAGGCGCGGGTGGTATCTCGTCGCGGGAGCATTTTCCCTGCGAGCGGGACGAGATACCAGAGCGCCCAAGCACAAGCCGCCGAAGGCAAATACTTATAAGGCAACTTTTTTACTAACTTTGTAAACATGATTGACGACATCCTCCAATACAACAAACAATTCGTAGCGGATAAGGGCTACGAACCGTACATTACCGACAAATATCCGGCGAAGGGCCTGGCGGTGCTCACGTGCATGGACACGCGGCTGACGGAATTGCTGCCGAAGGCGTTGGGCCTGAGGAACGGCGACGCCAAGATTATCAAGAATGCCGGCGGGCTCATCCTGTCGCAGACCGATTCTGCCATCCGCTCCCTGCTCGTGGGTATCTACGAGCTGGGCGTCAAGGAAATCATGGTGGTGCATCACTCCGGTTGCGGCGCCTGCCACATGAGTTTCGATGCGTTCAGACCCCACATGATGGAACACGGCATTCCCGAAGGGGTCCTCACGACATGGAGAAAGAAGGGCATCGTCCGCTGGTTGGAAGGTTTCCACGACACGGAGGCTTCCGTCCGCAAGACCGTGGACGCCATCGTAAACCATCCGCTGGTTCCGAAAGACGTGGTGGTGCGCGGCTTCATCATCGATTCCGTTACCGGAGAACTGACTGAAATTCAATAAAAAGCATAATGAAACCCATCCAGACAGAAAAGGCCCCCGCGGCCATCGGACCCTACAGCCAGGCCATCGACAGTGGCGCTGGCCTCGTTTTCGTTTCCGGACAGCTGCCCATCGACCCGGCCACCGGCGCCTTCCCCGAAGGAGGCGTCCAGGCACAGACCCGCCAGAGTCTGACCAATGCCAAGGCTATCCTGGAAGCGGCCGGCCTCGGCCTGCAAAACGTGGTCAAAACCACCGTCTTCCTGGCCGACATGGGAGACTTCGCGGCGATGAACGAGATCTACGCGCAATTCTTCACCGCCCCGTTCCCGGCCAGGAGCGCCGTGGCCGTCAAGACGTTGCCGAAAGGCGCGCTGGTCGAGATCGAGTGCATAGCGGCGCGATAAAACGCGATGCGGCGAATGCGCTAAAGCGCGGGAATTACCACTGCTCCCAGTGAATATTCTCCGGTTTCCACTTGTCCTTGGGAGCCGGATCTTCTGCCGGTACGCCGACCGGGATGATGCAGAGCGGCACCACGTTTTCAGGGATGCCGAGTGCCGCGGCGATGGGCGCGATGCGCTCCTGGGCCGGATAGCCCGCCGTCCAGACGGCACCCAGGCCGAGTGCATGGGCAGCCAGCAGGATATTTTCGGCAGCCGCCGAGCAGTCCTCATACCAGAACATATTGGGTTGTTCCGTCTCGGGGCCGTCGGGCTGGCCGAACGGTTTCCGCATGAAGGTCGTCTGGCCGCAGACCACGATGACGGCACCGGCAGTGGTGAACATGCCGCTCCGCGGGCCCGCACCGAACACGCTGGCCATTTTGTCCTTATCTGTAACAACCACGAAACGCCAAGGCTGTACGTTCATGGCGGTAGGCGCAGCCATGCCGGCCTTCAGGATTGTTTCCAGTTGTTCTTTGGATACCGGATCACCGGTAAAGTTGCGGACGCTGGCCCGGGTCATGATGACATCCAGGGCCGCAGGAGCGCATTCCTGGGATTTGCAGTTGCAGCTCGAGAGGAGCAGGGCTGCCAGTGCGGCGAAAAGGATACTGAATCGTTTCATCGGAGTATGATTTGTGTCAGGGAATACGGTTTGTCTGCAGGGGCGAGGCCGCGCTTTTTGTTGGGGCTTGAGGCCATCTCGAATTCGAGGGTACAGCCCTGCGTCAGTTCCTCGTGGGTCAGGTAGAGGCGCGAGAGCAGCTTGCCATTGAGCTTCACGCTGCGTACGTAACGATTGCGGTCGCTGACGCCCGGCGCCTTGATTTCTATGGAGTTGCCGTTTTCGAGAGTCACTTTCATATATGGCAGGTACGGCGCACCGAATACATACTGGTCGCAGCCCGGCGCGACGGGATAAAATCCCATGGCGGAGAACACATACCAGGCTGACATCTGCCCGCAGTCGTCATTGCCGCCCAGGCCGCGGATGTCGTTGCGGTACATCTTTTCGAGGATAGTGCGGATGCGGTCCTGCACCTTCCAGGGCTGCGTGGTCCAAGCATAAAGATACGGAATATGGTGGCTGGGCTCGTTGCCGTGCACGTAGCCGCCGATCAGGCAATCGGCCGTAATGTCCTCATTGTCTTCGTAATACTTCTCGGGAAGATCCATGTCGAACAGCGCGTCGAGCCGCTCGCGGAACACCTTTTCGCCGCCCATGCAGTCCATCAGCTTTTGCGGATCCTGCGGAACATGGAAGGAGAAGTTCCAGGAATTGCCTTCGATGAAGCCTTCGCCGTAGGTCTGCAGGGGATCCATGTCCGCCTTAAAACGGCCGTCCTTGTAGCGGGGAGAGGCGAATCCGATGGCAGGGTCAAAAGTATTCTGGTACGACAGCGCGCGGTCCAGGAAGGCCGCAGCGATGTCATCCCGTCCCATGACCTTCGCCGCATGATAGATGCACCAGTCGTCGAAGCTGTATTCCAGCGTGTTGGATGCTGCGGTGCCATCGTTGTCATAGGGTGCGTAGCCGTAGCGGATATAATTCTGCTGGGAAGGCCAGTACGGGCAGTTGGCCGTGGCCACCATGGCAGCGAATGCCTCGTCCGGGTCGATAGCCGCACCTTTCACCAGCGCATCCGCGACCACGCTTACCGCATGGTAGCCCGTCATGCACCAGCCCTCGTTGCCCATCAGGCTCCAGACTGGCAGCATCCCCACGGGATTCTGACGCCAGTGGGCCAGCATGGAACGCACCATGTCGGTGTTGCGACTGGTTTTCAGCAGGCCCAGCAGCGGGTGCTCGGCCCGGTAGGTATCCCATACCGAGAACACTGTATAGTTCGTAAATCCTTCTGCCTGATGGATTTCCCCGTCCACGCCACGGTAGCGCCCGTCCACGTCCATGTAGACGGATGGATTGATCATCGTGTGGTAGAGCGCGGTATAAAGGCTCGCTTTCTGGTCATCCGACCCTTCGCACTGCACGACGCCGAGTTCCCGCTCCCAGGCCGCTGCCGTTTCGTGCCGGATTTGTGCGAACGACTTCCCGGCGGTTTCCGCAAGGAGGTTCTTCACTGCGCCCTCTTCCGAGACGCCGGACAGCGCCACCTTCACTTCCAGTACGGGCTGGTTGCTGTCAAACTCGAAATACGCCGTAATGTCGCTTCCCGCGATATCGGGAAAATTGTGATGGATGTCGAACTTGCGCCAGAAGCCCCTGTATGCAGGATTTTTGCGGTCCGTATAGCCGTAATTCACCACGGGCCGCGAGAATGAAATCGCAAAGTACGTATAGTTGCCCCGCGACCAGCCGTTCGTAATGCGGTAGCCCACCACCAGCGTGTCGCTGAGCACCCGGATGCGCGACCAGCGCACCTTACCGTCGTAGTTGTAGATGCCGTGCAGCAGGTCCACAATCAGCCGCTGCGTGCTGCCCTTCGGGAAAGTATATTGGTGCACGCCGACCCGCTGCGTGGCAGTGAGTTGCGCGCGAACGCCGCTGTCCGTGAGTGTCACCTCATAATACCCCGGTTCTGCATGCTCCGTGTCGTGGCAGAAGCGTTGCCGGTAACCGCTGTCCGGATCCTCGGCCGTGCCGGGATTGAGTTGCAGCGCGCCGGTCTGCGGCATGATCAGGATATCCCCCAGGTCGGAATGTCCCGTGCCGCTGAGGTGCGTGTGGCTAAAGCCCACAATGGTGTTGTCAGTATACTGATACCCAGCGCAATAGTCATATACGCGCGCCTGATACTTCCCGTTTACATTGTGCGGAATGGTGTCGGTATCGGGCGAAAGTTGTACCGCTCCAAAGGGTGCGCAAGCTCCCGGGAAGCAATGCCCCATACCCGTCGTCCCGATCATCGGGTTGACATATTTCGAAACTTGTGCGCTGCCCGTTCCCAACGCAAGTACCAAACAGAGCAACAGAATCGCGATTCGCTTCATACTCATTTCGTTTCTACAAAGATAGTAAAAATGTTGTGCAGTATGTTATAGCTATCAGCGGCTTGTGCTTGGCGCTCTGGTATCTCGTCCCGCTCGCAGGGAAAATGCTCCCGTGACGAGATACCACCCGCGCCTATAATGCACAAGCCTAAAGGCGAATCATCACTGTCTTTAGCTGGATCGCAATTATGCGCGTCAGGTGTTGTCTCTAAAACCCATAGCCGCCCGTGGCTCTGTGAACGGGAGGGGCCCGAAATTGCCTTGGCAATTTTGGGAGGGATAGACCCCGGAGGGGTCGTAGGTTTTAGAGACAACACCTGCAAGCTTTGCGAGGCAGCGCCATCGATATTATTTCTTCTGTCGGAAGCCGAAAGGTATACGTTCGGACGAGTTGATGGCTTTCTGGGCGGAGATGCGGTTAAGGGGAACGGGGGCGGTGACGAATTCGGGGACGTTGTATGAGCGGAAGAGATCCTCGTAGTAATTTTTCGGGTCGCGCTGGGGGAGCATGAAGGGCTTGGCGGCCTGGCCGTTCTCGTCGAAGTGGGCGATGTACAGGCGGGTGAAGAGGCCGTCGTCGCGGCGGCTGGAGAAGACGAACCAGCGGCTGTTGGAACTCCAGTTGTGGAAGCTGTCGGTGTCGGCGCTGTTGACTTCGTCGAGCGGATGGGATTCTCCGGTCGCAAGGTCCAGCAGCCAGAGGTCGGACTCGTGGTGCCAGATCGGGAAGGTGCCGTAGTCGCAGAGCGTGTACATCAAGTATTTGCCGTCGTAAGAAGGCCGCGGGAAACAAAGGCTTTTCGCCTGCGCCGCCGCATCGACTACCAGTTCCACGTCGTCGCCGATTGATCCTGTTTCCGGGTCGAAACTCACCTTCAGCAGGTTGTAGCGAGACTGCGGCAGCTCGCCCGGGATCTCCACTTGGACGGCTGCGGTGAAATAGAGCGTGCGGCCATCCGCGGAAAACACCGGGAACGTCTCCCAGATGCCCGGGCGCTTGACCTGCGGGGCCGTGATTAGCTCGTTTTTCTCTACATCGTAGACTTGGATGTCCGAATCCAAATCGAATACCTCGATGAGCTTGTCGGGCTGCACGTGGAAGCCCTGGCGGGTGCTGTTTGTGGAATAGGCGATATAACGACCGGAGGGATGCCAGTACGGATAGACACAGAAGCCCAGCGTGGAGTCGGTCTTGGTGTTGTACGCCTTGATCTCCCCATTCTGCCGCAGGAGCGTGGCGCCGTGGCTGCCGCGGATGTGCAGCGTCCAGGTGCCCGCATCAGCCTGCCGGCTGGCATGGCAGTTCACACAACCGTCGAATTGCGTGTTTTCCAGCAGGGCACGCTCGCGGAACGAAGAAAGGTCCCGCTCGTAGATGCCCATGTGGCTGTAGATTTCATAGCCCGGCTCCAGCAGGCGATAGGTCAGGCCATAATCGATGGCATCGGGCGAGACGAAGATGCCGAACGGCTCGAATGCTTTCCATTGGCCGTTATACAACCCGTTGACGGATACGCGGATAGAATCTCCCATGCTTCGCTGGAGGAGTTTGTGCCAGCGTTTTTCCGGGAAGCAGGTGGCAGATTTCCCGGCGCTGCGGAGTTCTGTCCCGTCCGGTGCAGTCAACCGTACGTCCAGCGCCTCAGCGCCCGGTAGCGTGAAATCGAGCGGCGCGATGCCAGCCGGGACCGTCACCCCCACGTAATCGGGGTAGATGTCGGGCAGCATCCCGCATGAAACGGCATTGTGCGCCTTCGGGTTGCAGGCGACCATCAGGGAAAGGGCCAGGATCAGGCAATGGAATCGTTTCATGGCGGGCTATACGGTGTGGGCGCGATATCGATAATAATAGTAGAACCAGTAGGTGTCGCCGTACTTGCGCTGCATCTCCTCTTCCGGCTTGTTGGCGCGCAAGTCGCTGATAAACTCGCCGATCCGCATGATATGCCCCGGGGCGATATAGGTCGGAAGGCCGTTGTAGTCGCTGTGGGTCAGCACCCAGCGCAGCAGCAGCGCCTCCTGGTAGGACTTTGGCATGGCGGGCGCATCGACCAGGGAGATGCATTCCACGAAACGGTCGAGGTCCTTGCGGAGCAGGCACCAGGCCATCAGGTAATCGAGCGCCATCGCGTTTTCGGGATGCTCGACCCGCAGCAGGCCCAGCATCGAATCCATCTCTGTGTCGCTGAACAGAAAATCGTGCTCCTTCAGGCGCAGGGTCTGTGCGCGGGCCAGTTCAGGACGCTGGTCGAAGAGTGTGCCGGCATCCAGCAATGCCAGCGTCTCCTCAGCCCATTTCCGGTAGAAACGGGCGTTTCGTAACGCCTCCAGGTACTTGCGCGCCACGGCCTCATCTCCGTTGACGAGATTGGTTTCGGCCAGGCGCTGGTAGAGGCGGGCACTTTTCTGGAAATCCGGAATGGCCTCCTGCGCCTCGAATGCGAAGCGCTGCGCAGTGTTGACCATGCCCAGGTGCCAGTAAATCTCACTGGTGGACACGGGATTGGTATGGTCACCCACAAAGGGCGGCAGCAACCCGTCGGGGCCGTTCTGGAAGTATTCAAACTGGCTGTCGGGCATGCGCCCGGTCTTGGCCAGGGCCAGGTTCAGGCACGACACCGTCTTGGGACTGTCGGGGTTGCGCTGGTCGGCCGATAGCATGATGCGGTTCCACATCTGCATGCGGACCATGAAATCGTAGCGCATCCACTCTTCCTTGGCGAAATCCGCGGTCCGGCGCGTCAGCAGGAAGCCTGCTGCGGCTATCAGCACGAACAGGAGAACGCCTGCTGGGAGCAGCAAACCGCTTCGCAGCGAGCGGGTCCGGCAGCAGGAAAGGCCCACCACCGCGACGGAAGCCACCGCTGCGGCCCAAAGCAGGCCCGGCAGGAGATTGTGGTATCGGTAGTAATGTACACCGGCGCACAGGCGGCCCAGCGGGTATGGGAAGATCCGGCTCGCAACCAGCGGGCAGAGGATGGCAAGCGCGATCATTAACGCGGTGATCAGCAGGGATTTGCGCAGACCACATCGCGCCGCTTCGCGAAACGCCGTTACCAGCACGAATACTACCGCCAGCGGCCCGCAAGCCATGTAAAGCACAGGAACCAGCATGGCAGCCAGCACACGCCGGGGCTGGTCTTTATCGATCCGCTGGCAGAGCGCCGCGATGCCCAGAGACAATCCCAGCGCCACCGCGCCGCCCATCAGGGCGTTCTCGTCGCAGTAAAAAGCCAGCAGCAAAACGGTCGGCAGGAAGCTCAACGCATAGAGCAGCAGCGTCTTGCGCCTGCAGATGGCCCAAGTGAGAAGTTGCACTGCGCAAAGCAGTATGGCCAGCAGCGCGGCTCCGGCCGGGGCATAATAGCAGAACTGCGTCAAGAAACGGCCCGCCCAGTCCGCCAGTCCGCCGGGGACGAAAGCCACGCTGGCGAAATAGGCCCACGTGGATTCGAACAACTGGTACTGCTCCTGAAAATGAAGATGGTAGGGATATTTGAAGGCGAAAAAACCGTAGAGGGCGATGCCGGAAAGCACCGTCATGACGATGGCTGCGATTTTTTGAGACTTGGACATCCGCTTTTGAAGCTTGTGATTCGGCAAATTTACAAAAAAATGCGTATATTCGGCCCCTGAATGAATACAAGGACCCAAACCACGCGTTTCGCCCCGAAAGAAGGCGCTACTGCTGAATATCATATCCTGGTTTCCGTGACGGACCCGGAGCTTCCTTTCGCCGATCAGTTGGACGCGGTGTTGCAGGCTTGTGTCTCAGCCACGGAGGGCAGGAACATCCATTTCCGCCGCTTTTTCCTAAGTGATGCGCCCGGGCAGGCGCCACAACTCGAAGCCGCATTGAAGGCTTTCCCCGGCGTGCCGACCTCTTTCGTCGAGCAAGCGCCCCTCGACGGGACTTGCATCGCGGCCTGGCTCTACGCCACCGACGCGATGCCGTGCCCGGACGGTATCCCTTCGCACAATGGCTATGCGCACCACTGGACCGGCTCGCTGGTCAGCCAGGAAGGCGATTCGTACCGCCAGATGTCCGACATTTTCGCGCACTACGGAACCCAGCAGGCGCAAAAGGGCCTGTCTGTTGCCCGCGATACCATCCGCACCTGGATCTTCGTCCGCGACATCGACAACAACTACGCAGGCGTGGTCAAGGGCCGCAAGGAATATTTCGACAGCATCGGCCTGACCGCCGACACCCATTACATCGCCAGCACCGGCATCGAAGGCGAGGCGGCGGACGAGCGCGTCCTCGTGGAAATGGATGCCTATAGTGTGGAGGGCCTGAAAGACGGTCAGTTGCGCTATCTCTATGCGCTGGACCACCTAAGCCGTACCTGCGACTACGGCGTCACCTTCGAGCGCGGCTCCACGGTCACCTACGGCGACCGGCAGCAGATCTACATCAGCGGCACGGCCAGCATCGATGCGGCCGGAAAAACCCTCTTCGAAGGCGACATCCGGAGACAGACAGAACGGATGCTGGAAAATGTTCGTGCCCTGCTGGCGGAAGCCGATGCCAGCTTCCAGGACATCGCCATGGCCATCGTCTACCTGCGCAACACCGACGACTATCAGGCCGTCCGCGACATCCTGTCCCAGGCGTACCCGACGCTCCCCGTCGTCTACGTCCACGGCCCCGTCTGCCGCCCAGCCTGGCTCGTCGAAATGGAATGCATCGCCCTGACCCCCGCCGGCGACCCTTCCTTCAGGAGATTCTAGCTATCAACGCGACTCAGCTAATAGTCAATCATTGATGCTTAAGGCTTGTGCTTTATAGGCGCGGGTGGTATCTCGTCACGGGAGCATTTTCCCTGCTCCCGTGACGAGATACCAGAGCGCCAAAGTACAAGCCGCCGATGACTATGGCCTACGGAGCGGAATTGTAGACGGTGTCGAGGGTGTAGTTGGGGTCTTTCGTGGTGACGGCTTTCACGATGATGGAGACGAGGTCCTTGGCGGTGTCGTCGATGAAGGCGCCGGTGCCGTGATCGATGTAGGCGTGTTTTTCGGGGCCGATGCCCTTGGCGCCGTTGTCCCAGAGATACATGGGCATCAGCCGGTCGGCTGCGGCCTTGCAGAAATACTCCATGTAATACTTCTGATAGGGGAGATCCTCGTCCTTGTGACGGGAGCAGCCCATTTCACCCAGATACATGGGGATGCCCTTGTCAATGTAGGTGGTCTTCAGCTGGTCGAAGGTCGAGCGTAGGCCGGCTTCGTTGTCACCGCTGATCTTGAGATTGGGGTCGGCCGTGTGACCGAACTGGCGCACCAGCGGGTCGGCGAGCGTGTAGTTGTACGGATCGTAGTCGTGAACGGCCACCATCAGACGATTGGCCGACGTGTAATCTTTCGGAACCACCAGACCCGGGATGGTGAACGTCGGACTGGCCGCGTAGCCCGGGACGCCAAGCCAGCGTGTGGCATTGTTGCCGCCCGTGGTGCGGACAGCTTCTACGAATACCTGGTTCCACTCGTTGAGCACCTTGTACTGCGCATCAGGATTGGACTTGAAGGGGTCTTGCCAGCCCCAGCCGCCGTCCTGGATTTCGTTGAACGACTCGAAGACGAGCCATTCCCCTTTGTCCTTGAACCGGTTGGCAATCTGCGACCAGACATTGAAGATCTCTTCCTTCACCTTCTCGTTCTGCGTGCTGTTGTTCCAGGCTTTAGCGATGTCCAGCCAGTAGCTCTCGTCGTGGTGCGTGTTGACGATAGCCACCAGGCCCGCTTTCTCAGCATAGCCAACAATCTCTTCGACACGGGCCAGCCATTTCTCTTCCAGACGATAGCCAGGCGCCTTGCCGATGTGACCTTGCCAGGTGGTGCAGATGCGGACGGCCTTGAAGCCCGCGGCTTTCACGCCGTTGAATGTGGCCTGGGTGCACTTGGGATTGCCCCAAATCGTTTCAGCGGCAATGCCATTGTCGATGGCATCCATGTGGTTGCCCATGTTCCAGCCCGGACCCATAGCGTCGAAAACCATCTGCGGGGTGAGGGCGGTGGCGCTGGCTGTGGGGATGCTGGCGGAGGCGTCGCGCGAGATGCTGACGTTGACCGTCTCGCTGCCGCACTTGACGGTGACCTTGCCGCTGCCGGCGCCTTCGGCCCGGTTGGCTCCAGCAAAGAGGGAAACGGTGGTCTGATGCTGGCCGTTGATCTGGCCCGTCTCGACACCGCACCAGGCTGCGTCGGAGCTTACGGAAGGCTGCTCCGAGGAGGTGACGGTGAAGGTCGCCTCGCCGCCGAAGCGGTCGAAGGAAACGCTGGTCTTGTCGACCGAGAGCTTGACCTGCGGAATCTCCTGTTTGACCGAAATCATCAGGCTCTGCTTGTCACCGATGACGCGGATGCTGGTGGAACGAGGCGAAGTGCCCGAGTGGGCGGCGGCTGTCACGCTCACTCTCAGGGAATTGGAGGAAAAAGTGCCTTCCTTGAGGGTAATCCAGCTGTCGGAGCAGCTGACCGTGGGCTGAATGCCGGAGGTGAGGGTCAGTTCCTTCGTCCCGCCATTGGCGTCGAATGTCAGGGAGGAGGGATTGGCCGTCAGGGTGACGGGCGTCGGGTCTACCGGCTTCTCGCAGGAAGCGGCGGAAAACAACAGGGTGGCAAAGAGAGCCAGCGTGATACGGATGATATTTTTCATGGTTGGGGTATTTTTCTGTCAAAGGATTCCGCAGGCACATCCTTCCAGATGCGGCCGATTTCGGCCGCGTCGAAGCCCACAGGCGCATTGCCCAGGTCCGGCACGTTGAAGGAGCGCAGCATGCGGTCGTAGAAATGAGGATCCCGTTGCGGAAGCAGGAAAGGTTTGGTGACGGTACCGTCCGCCGAAACATGGCTGAAATACGGCTTGCCGAACAGGCCGTCGCCCCGCTTGGAGGCGAAGACGAACCACTTGGAAGTGGATGCCCAGCTATGGTAGGTATCTGATTTGTTGGCGTTAACGGCGCTCAGGTCCATGGCCTGGCCGGTTTGCAAGTCCAGCAGGCAGAGGTCACATTCGCTGTGGTTGATGGGGAAGGTGCCATAGTCGGCTACCGTAAACAGCAGCCAGCGCCCGTCCGGCGATGCCTTGGGATGGCAGGCTGAGGCGTTGTGTGCGGCGGCGCTCCAGAGGGTGTCGGCGGGGCCGCCCAGCGTGCCGGTGACGGAATCGAAAGGAATCCTCACCAGCGAATAGCGCACCTGCGCCAGTTCTGTCGGCAGCGGACGCGCCTGCGCCGTGCAATAATATACGTGGTGCCCGTCTGCGGAGAAGACGGGGAAGGTCTCGAAGGTGTCCTCCCGGCTGGTTTCCGGGAAGGTCAGCATCCGGTTTTCGTCGAAATCGGCCACACAGAGGTCAGAGGCCGTGTCGTAGACCTCCATCCGGCGGCCGGCGGCGGAATGCATGGCCGGGATGATGACGTTGGTGGAAAACACGCCGTAACGCCCTTCAGGATGGATTTCTCCGTAGACGGTGGGGGAGATCATGTCGCTGTTGCGGTCGTGCAGCGACAGCTTGCGCAGCGTGCCGTTCCGGTTGAGGATGGCGCCGCCGCCTTCGCCGCGCAGGTAGAACATCGACAGGTCACCGCGTCCCTGTGCGTGGATGTGGCAGTTCATGCACTTGTTGGCCGTGTGCCGGTAGTCCGAAATCACACGCGTCTCGAAGTCCTCGAGATGCCGCTCTTGTATTTCCAGGTCGTCCCATACCTCGAACCCGGGCTCGATGAGGCGGTAGGTGAGGTAGGGGTCGATGGGATCCGCACTCACGTGGATGGCCCACTGGAGGGTGACGGGTGCACCATCGGACTGCCAGGTCGAGACGACCGTGATGTCACCGCCAGAGGCCGCCGCCAGCAACTTGACCCATGCCTTCTGTTTCCACACCACTTCACTGCCCTTCAGGGTCACGGATACATCCCCGGCGGAGAAAGTGGTTGCGAACCGTGATGCGGCGGGATCGGTATAATAGAAATTGAGCGGCGCGATGTTGTAGGGAATGGTGACATCCTGATAATCAGGGAATATCAGCGATGCGCGGTCTGTGCCGGGGCCGGCGGGACGTGCGTTGTACGGCCGCTCGCATGCGAACGGCAAGAGCAGCAGCAGGGCCAGGAGTATCGCGTCAATTCTTCTCATTCAGCACGGCGTAATAGAAGTAATACCAGTAGGTCTTGCCGAATTCGTCGCCCAGGTTGCGGCCGGAGCCGTTGTCGCGCTTGTAGATGGTCACGAAGCGGTTGAACCGGTCGAAGGTCTGCTGGGAGATGTGGTAGTGCGCGAAGTTTTCCGCGCTCATCCCGCCCTTGGCCGCCAGGAAGATGAGCATGGCCTCCTCGTAGAGCTGCGACCGCGTGAGGGAAGGGTCGAAGTCGCCCACGAAGGCGTCCAGATCCTTGGTCAGCAGGTCGTAGCAGAGCAGGTAGTCAAGCGCCATCTTGTTGGTGTAGTTGGCACCTAGAAGGATGCGGAGGATGATGGGCGTCTGGTCCATGCCGTGGACCACGTCGAACTGGGGAAGCAGGTTGCGTTTCTCTGCGATACGCATCTTGTAGGCGGGGCTCCAGCGGTCCGGGAACCGCTCCTCGGCCCATTTCCGCCCGTGCGGGTCATTGAGCAGGATGCGCAGGTATTTGGCGGCGGCTTCGTAGTCGCCCGATATCAGGTTGGTCTCGGCCAGGCGGCGCAGGTACCGGGGCCCGGTGTGGGCAGGGGAGAAGAGCAGGCCCAGCATGGCGTCTCGCTCAGCCAGCGGCATGTAGCCCAGCTCAAACCAAACGTCGCCGGCACACGCAATCTTGAAGGGTGTGGATTGCGGACCGACCGGAAGGAACAGTCCGCGCTCGAAGGGCTGATAGTAGTCCATCAGCCGGTCGGGCAGCTGCCCCAGCCGGGCATTGGCGAGGTTGTAGTAGTAGGTGCAGACATCGGAGCGGAGGTCTTTCCGGGCCGCCAGCTCCGCCACGGCTGTCCAGTTTTCCCGGCCGGCTTCGTAGATCAAGCCGAGAATCTGCTCGGCATCCTGATCGGGACGGCCCCAGGCCCGGCGGGCTTCCCGCAGGGAGATGCCGTTTTCCGCCGCACATTTGCGGAAGTAGGGATGACGGACCAGAAACACCAGTTGGGCGGCCCCCACGGCAAGTGCCGCGGCCGCAACGATAATCAGAAGTATGTTCCTGGACTTGCGGGACATCCGAGGCTATTCGTTGGTTTGCAGGCTTGCGCGCTCCTCTTCAGGGATCGGATAGAGTTTGAGGAGGAATTCCCCTACCATGTTGTCCTCGCCCCCCAGGTTAAGGGCCATTTGCTGGGTGCGCTGGCGATAGGCGGCCCGGGCGGCGCGTGCCTCTTCGACCTGGCCGGCGTTCATCAGCTCGCCATACTGCATGGAGTTCTCAATGGTCAAGTCTTTCCATACCTGCAGGCTGTCGTTCAGGGGCGTTCCGCCGCCAGTGCTGTTGGGACCGATCGTGACATAGATGTCACCGGGTTCGGTAACCACGAGCAGGTTCTGGCCTTTGTCGCGGTACAGCTTGTGCAGCCGGATCTCGCACATACGGTGCTCGGTGCCCTTAAAGGAGAATTCGTGGTTGTGGATCTCCAGGGAATCGACATTCTCCGGCTCTTCATGCCCGATGGGCACCAGAAAGACACGGATGCCTTCCAGTTCGTTGGACGTCACGCGGCCGTGGATGCGGAATTCTTCGTCGTTGTTGCACGCGGTAAAGAGGATGGCGGCCAGCAGGCCAGCCAGGATCAGGGAGTATCTTTTCATTTGACGGTGGCTTGGATGCGTTCGTCCGAGAACACGGCCTCATAGGTGCCGCGGGTGCGGAAATCCACCTTGGCCTTCGTGAAATCGGGGACGTTGAACGAATATAGGGTATTGTGATAGTATTTCCAGGGATTCTTCTGGGGCAGCACAAAGGGTTTCGTGCAGTGGCCATCTGCGTCGATGGACGCCAGGTAGACCTGCACGTAGAGGCCGTCGTCGCGCCGGCTGGAGAAGAGGAACCAGCGGCTGTTGGAGCTCCAGTTGTGGAAACTCTCCGAGAAGGGGCTGTTGACCTCGTCAATGGGCCTTGTTTCGCCCGTAGAAAGGTCCATCAGCCAGAGGTCGGCCTCCTTATGGTCGATGGGGAAGACGCTGAAATCGGCCAGGTTGTACATCAGCCAACGCCCGTCGTAGGAAGGGCGGGGGAAACTGACGCTCTTGCCTGCCTGACTGGCGGGAATCACGGTCTCGATGTCGCCCAAGGTACCGTTTTCGGCGTCGAAGGAGGCGCAGACCAGATCGTAGCGGATGCTGTCGACGTAGCGGGGGACTTCGAAGGCGCGGGCCTTGCAGAAATAGAGGGTCTTGCCGTCCGGTGAGAAGGCAGGGGAGGTCTCCAGGTAGTCTTTCGTCGTAAAGCGCGGATCCACGATGAGGGAATGGTCTTCCATGTCCATGACGACCACATCCGAGGCCAGGTCGAACACTTCAATGGTCCGCTGGTCGCCCGTCCAGAAGCACTGGCGGACGGGATTGATGGACCCGGCGAACCAGCGGCCGTCCGGGTGCCAGTAGGTGTAGGCGACGTTGCCGATCGTACTGTCTGTCTTGGTGGTCAGCCATTCTCGCCGGCCGTCCTGCTGGACGAGCGTGGCGCCGTGCTTGCCGCGGAGGTGGAACATGAATTGCGACGGGTCGGTGGCGTTGGCTGTGTGGCAACCCATGCACTGGCCCGGGGTGAGGGTGCTCTCGATGATGGGCTCCTCGTGGAAGGTATGGATATCGCGCTGGTAGATGCCGATGCGGCTGTACGTCGTGTAGCCCGGGGCCATTTTGCGGTAGGTAATCCCGTAGTCGTCCAGGGGCGTGTCGCTCACATAGAGCACGAAATTACGGAATTGGGTCCATCGTCCGTCCTTGCGGCCCAGCACGGTGAAGGTGAGCGTGCCGCCCGCGTTCTGTGCGGTGAGCTTGTGCCAGGCGCGGATGGGGAAGTCGGCCCAGCGGCCGCGGGTCTTGAGTTTTCCGCCGTTGCTGCCGGCCACGCGGACGAACACGCGGTCGTAGTCCGGCGGCAGGTTGAAGTTCAGCGGCGCGATGCCGGCGGGGACCGTCACGCCGATGTAGTCGGGATAGATGACGGGAAGCGCATCGCTGTACTGCGTGCTTCCGGTGCAGGCGGCGGCCAGCAGGAGGGTCGCCAGAAGGGGCAGCCAGCGTTTCATTCCTTGTCCTCCATCTGTTTGAGGCGCTGCCAGGCTTCGTAGTACTGGGCTGCCATGAAATTGTTCTTGTTCTGGTTGTATAGGATGGCCATCATCAGGTCGAGCGTGTTGTAGTTGGTGATGAAGTCATCCTGGAAGCGGACGTTGCGGATCCAGGCATACACGGGATCGGCGGCCACACGGGCTTCGTCCTGGATCAGGGCTTTCTGCCCGCGGGCCCATTTCCGGTAGAACAGGCTGTGTTCCAGGATATCCAGGTACCGGATAGCGCGTTCATACCAGCCGTTGACGATGTTGCATGCTGCGATCTTTTGCATGAACCGTCCGCTCTTGCGCCCGTTCTGGATGGATTCCTGCAGGTCGAAGGCGTATTGCAGGGTGATATTGGGCATGCCCATCATCCACAGCAGTTCTGCGGAGGTGATGTCGGACATGTTGTCGCGGATGCTCGGCAGCACGAGGCCCTGGGTGCCGCACTGGTAGAAATCGGTCAGGCGCGTCTCCAGCTGGCCTTGCGTGAACAGGCAGAAATTGACGGAGCAGGCGCTGACGGGGTTCTGGGGCTGGTATTTTTCGGCGCGCCGCAGGACATCTGTGTAGCGTTCGTGGCGGATGAGCCAGTCGTAGGCGAGGGTCTCGTGGGTGTCGCGGTCGTAGGTGGCTCGTACGCCGAAGAAGGTGCCGACCGCCAACAAGAGGGCCATCATGGTTCCGGCGAGGGCGGGGTGGCGGTAGCGGACGGGGAGGTTGCAGGCGAGGATGCAGAGCAGGGTAGCGGCCGGGATGATCCATTGCAGGGCCGGCAGGGTTTCGACCAGGCGATAGTAATTCAAGCCGAAAAGGGCGTCACGGAGCGGGTACTGTGATGCAAACAGTCTGGCGCCGAAGAAAAAAACGATTGCGGTCCAGAGGAGGATGGGCAGTTCGGTCAAGCCTTTCGAAGCTACGCTGCTCTGGTATGTCCTTCCGCTCGCAGGGAAAATGCTCGCGGAACGAGAAACCAACCGCTGCTTCGCTTTGATGCTGCTCATGGCCATCACCGATAAGAGAATGGGGAGGAGGATCATCGGGCCGATGAGCCACCAGCCGAGGGGGATGAGCCAGATGCGGTGCCAGCGGGCGTGGAGGAAGAGGGGGCAGAGTTGGACGGAGAGGAGGAGGGCGACGGGGTAACTGAGGAGCACCTCGACGTCTCCCATATAGATCAGGAGCAGGAGGGAGGGGATGAACGAGACCAAGTAGTTGGTCCGGCCCATCCGCCAGACGGCCCGCTGCAGCAGCATGGCCATGCTGGCCATGATCAGGGCGCCTGCCCAGCGCCAGTAAAAGAATTGTACCAGAAATTCCGACAGCCAGTCGGCCAGGCCGCCGGGCAGCGAGAGCCGCTCGAAGAGATAGCTCCCGGTGAAAAGGAACAGCTGGTTCTGTTCCTGATATGACAAATCCTGCGGATACAGCCACATCCAGAAAGCGAATGTGGCTGTGCCCAGCAAGAGGGTTAAAATAGGCAGCCGCTTTTGGCGGCTGCCCATCTTAGCGTAGTGATACATTAGCGTTTCGGCTGGAATCTCCACCAGGTGGCTTCACCCCAACCCCATTCGGCGTTATCGCCCTTGTAGATGAGGGTCATCAGCTGACCGTCGACGTAGAGAAGCTCATACTCTTTGGCCAGCGAGCCGCCGGTGTTGATGACGAACGGGAACAGGATACCGGGCATGTCGCCTTCGGTCTTGAGATCACCCATCTTGTAGCCGGGATTTCCGGCATCCTGAAGGATGGTCCAGTCGAAGTTCTCCACCGCGTAGGTGGAAGAAGCGATCTTGTTGCCGGAAGCGTCGAAGGAGGTGACGATGCCGTTGGCGCTGTCGAACACCATGTAGGCGTCGTCGCTGCCATAGCCGTAGGCCACGCCGCCGGCATGCTGGATCTGGCTGGTCTCCAGTTCTTCCGGGGTGCAGCCCCACCAGTAACCGGGGATGTCGCCGGCCGCGATGTCGGCCTGTCCGCCGACACCGATGTAACCGCAGTTACCCCAGGTGGCGGTACCCTGAACTTTGTAGGTCCAGGCACGCGTGCCGCTGCCCGCGAGGGCGGCGTCCGGGTCGGAGGCGTTCTTGAAGCGCCACCAGGTGGCTTCACCCCAACCCCATTCGGCGTTGTCGCCCTTGTAGATCAGCGACATCATGTTCGGGTCGATGTAGATGACCTCGAACTCGTTGACGCGCTGTCCACCGGAGTTGATCTTGAACGGCATCATGATCGGAGCGCCTTCGGTGACGAGGGTACCGTAGAGGTAGTTTTCACCGGACGGATCGTAGTCGTTCAGGGAGTAGGAACCCTTGGCGATCTGGGTGCCATCGGCCTTGTAGGAGATGCACTCGCCGTCTTCGTTGAAGATCATGTAAGCGTTCACGTCGCCATAACCATAAACCGTACCGCCGGTATGGGCGATCTGCTCGGTCTCCAGTTCATCGGGGGTGCAGCCCCACCAGTAACCGGGGATTTCGCCGGCAGCCACGTCGGCCTGACCGGCTACGCCGATGTAACCGCAGTTACCCCAGCAGGCCGTGCCGATCGTGTACCACTTCCAGGCTTTGACGCCGGATTCGCCGGTGAGCACTTTCACCGCCGGATCGAGGTCGGCCGGGACGTAGACGTTGACGGAGGAATCGAAGGACACGACGGAAGCGTCCTGGTTGATGGTAGATACCGAGAACGGCTGGTTCGAATCCGCACCGCGGCGGGGCGTGATGTTGAACACGCCGGTAGCGCCGGTGGCGAGGACGTTCAGGGAACCGTCTGCCTTGTAGTTGGCTACCTGGACGGTAACGGAAGGAGTAGTATGGTACTTGATGTAGTTACCATCGCTCTGCGGCATGGTGCAGGCGGCATCGGCATACTGGCCGTCGATGATGAAGGCCTGCTGGAGCTCGCTAGCCGCCATGGGCGCGTCAGCCTTGGGACCTACGATGATCACAGGCTCGCAAGCGGCGAGCAGTGCGCCCGTCAATGCGATCAATGCAAAGTAGAATATTTTCTTCATAATGCTTTCCATATTAAAAGGTATTCATCATTGCCAGCCAGAGAAGTCGAACTGGGAACCCCAGCCTTCGTTCTGCTTGAACTTGTATTCTTCACCGGCACCTGCAGACAGGGAGATCTGGCTGCTCGGGATGGCGATGAAACCCTTGGTGGCTTTATAGCGTTCACCATAGCCGCCGTTGAACTTGGACGCGTTGTTGGTGCCTTCGACACCGAGGTGCCAGACCTTGACGCCTTCCTGCTTGTTCAGGGCACTGATGGCATAATCCTCGCCATAACGGCGCATGTCTTCGAAGCGCACGCCCTCGAAATTGAGCTCCCAGCGGCGTTCGTTGCGGATGTTCTCGTCGGTGAGCGGGCGGCTCGGCAGGCCGGCACGGGCGCGGACCTTGTCAAAGGAACCCTGGTTGCCGTTGATCTCGGCATCCATCAGCAGCACTTCGGCGAAGCGGATGAGGATCATGTCGTTGACGCTGTTGAGCTGATAGTTGTCCTCGTTGCCGGACGACCAGGTCAGGCCCGGGAACATCACGTTGGTAAAGGTCATCATGTATTTGCCCTTTTCATCGCTCCAAGCCATGACCGGCATGTTCTTGGTGTGGTAGTAGCCGGTCTCCTGGATGAAGGAGTCGCCGCCGTACACGTACGGGCCTGCGAACTTGGAAACTTCGAGGATGGAAGCGTCACGGCGCGGGTCGTCCGGCTCGATGGCCTTCCAGTCGTCTACGAAGGACGGGTTGACCGGGCACATGCCCCAGCCCTGGCCGAACGGCATCATGCCGCCTTCGGAGAAGCTCTGCTCACGGACACCCATGAACAGGGCGGTCTGGTTGCAGTAACCGATGGTGGTGCTCCAGGACGGCTGGGTGTTGAATTTGATGACGAACATGGCTTCCGGGTTGCGGGCGCCGTCGTCCTCGACCCATTTGTAACCCTTGCCATACCAGGGGTTCTTCGGATCGCTGATGGAGCAGCGGTTCGTGTAGGCCCACAGGTTGTGGTAGTCGTCCACGAGGGTGTAACCGGAGTTGTTCACGCAGTCGGTGATGTAAGCGCCGACGTCGGCTTTGGTCAGCTTGGCACCTACACCGATGCTTACGCCGATGGCCTCGTTCTCGTAGGCCGGAAGGGCGATCTCGCTCAGGCCATAGAAACCGGAAGCAAACAGCCAGCAGCGGCCCAGGAGGGCTTCAGCAGCATATTTATCCACGTGACCGTCGCCAGCAGACTGACGTGCGGGCATAATGTCGGCTGCGATCTTGCAGTCCTCGAGAATCTGGCCCCAGAGATCTGCACCGCTGATCTGCGGCTGCGTAGGGTCGGCCTGGGAGGTCACCGGGCAAGGAATGTTGCCGAACATCGTGGCGAGTTCGTAGTAGTACCAGGCGCGGAGGAAGAAAGCCTCGCCCATGTACTGGGGCAGGTCTGCCACACCGCAGTTGGGCAGGGCCTCGATGGCTGCATTGGCGCGGGCGATACCTTTATAACGAGTTACGTAGAAACCGTCATACATATCGGCACCTACGTTCATAATAAGGTCTTCGGCCTGGAACTGAGGGTCGTTCTGTCCGCCACCGCCCAGGGCGTCGTCGGAAGAGGCGATGGACCAGAGGAAGTGGTCGTGGCCCACGTTGCCGCCGTCGTTGGCGCCGATGGCCGAGCTCAGGTTGTTATAGATACCGGCCAGCATCTGCTCGGCGTCCGTAGCGTTCACCGGGAAGTTGCTGCTGTCTTTCGACCAGTAGTTGGTGGTGTCGAGGAATGACTCGCAGGAGGCAAACGAAAAAGCGAGAGCGGCAATGACCGCAAAGGATAATATCTTTTTCATATCAGTCATCCAAATTAAAATTTAAGATTGAGGCCGATCAGGAAGGTCTTGGCCTGCGGGTAGTAACCCAGGTCAATGCCCTTGGCCCAGCTGCTGAAACCGGAGGAGGTACCGACCTCAGGGTCGAGGCCGCGGTACTTGGTGAAGCAGAACGGGTTCTGTGCCTGAATGTAGAGGTGGCAAGCGCCGAACGGAGCGTTCTTCCAGAGACGCTTGAAGTCGTAACCGAACGAAATGTTCTGGATACGGAAGAAATCAGCGTTCTCGATGAAGATATCGGAGTTGTTCACGTAGTTGTAGTTCGTACCGGCGACCAGGCGCGGGTAGTGGTTCGAAGTGCCTTCACCGTGCCAGTAGCTGTACACGTCCGTCGTGTAGTTGTTCCACTGGCTGTCGGTGTAGCGGCGGTATGCACGGAACACCTGCTGGCCGAACATGCCGTAACCGGTGACGGCGAAATCGAAGCCCTTGAAGTAGATGGAGAAGTTCGCACCTACGTTCCAGTCGGGGTTCGGGTCGCCGGTCATGGTCTTGTCGTCGTCGTTGATCACGCCGTCGTGGTTGAGGTCGACGAATTTCAGGTCGCCCGGGACCACGTTGTCCACGATGGTGCCGTTGCCGGCTGCCTTCCAGGCGTCGATTTCGGCCTGGTTCTGGAAGACACCGTCGGACTTGTAGGTCCAGAAGTAACCGATCGGGTAGCCGACCTGGGCACGGTACATTTCCGCGATGCCCTGGACCACGTTGGTGCTGCCGTGGATGATACCCTCATCGTTGGCGATACGGGTGACGCGGTTCTTGTTATAGGCGGCGTTCACGCCGATGCTGTAGCTGAAGTCCTGACTGCGGACGTCGTTCCAGTTGAGCGCGAGCTCAACACCGGAGTTGCGCACGTCACCACCGTTCACATACGGGGCGTTGGCGCCGAAGTGGCCCATGATCGGAGCGTTGACCAGCCAGTTCTTCGTGTCTTTCTGATACCAGTCGAAGGCGATGCCCAGGCGGCTGTTGAACAGGCGGGCGTCAAAACCGAGGTCGAGCTGCTGCGAGGTCTCCCAGGTGATGTCCGGGTTCGCGAGCTTGTCGGCGTAGGCGCCGGTACCGGAGTTCGTGGAGGTCGGACCGGTGTAGAAGGAATAACCACCGTCGGCTGCACCCACGGAAATCGTGGCCAAGTACTGGAAGTTGTCGATGTTGCAGTTACCGTTCTGGCCCCAGCTGCCGCGCAGTTTCAGGAAGTTGATCACGCGGGGATTCCACCAGGACTCGTTCGAGATCACCCAACCGGCGGAGACGGAGGGGAAGGTGCCCCAGCGGCGACCGCGCATGAAGTTGGACGAACCGTCGTGACGGAGGATCAGGGAGACCATGTAACGCTCGTCGAAGTTGTAGTTGACACGGCCGAAGAAGGAAACCAGGCCGCTGTCGCCCCAGGTAGAACCGGAGATGTCGGAAAGCGAAGGATCGCCGGAGGTGTTGCTCACATAGGCGTATTCCCAGCTGTTGGGCCAGAGGGAGGTGTTGTTGCCGGCCCCGACGCTCTCGCCGAATCCGCTGTGCTGCAGGGTGTTACCGATGAGTGCGTCGAAGTGGTGCTTGCCGGCCACGTCGAACACGTAGTTGACGGTGTTTTCCCAGGACCAGTCCCAACCGGCGTAGGCGCTCTGGTTGACGACATCCGTGTCGCTGAACGACTGGTCGGTCATCCGGTAGATCATGCTGTACTGGCGGTAGGTACCGGAGCTCAGGCCGTAGTTGAACTGGCTCTTCCAGGTCAGGCCCTTGATGGGCTGGACGCGGAGGTTGGCCGACATTCTCAGGCTGTAGTCGTTGCTCTGGTTGTTACCGCGCGAGGAGTAGGTCATCTCGGCGATCGGGTTGCTGATGGTGGACACCAGGTTCCAAAGGCCGCTCTCCTTGAGCCAGTCGTACTCGGTGTACGAGCCGTCGGCCTGATAGATGGGCACGAGCGGGTTGGCGCAGAGCATGTTGAAGATATCGTTCCAGTAGTGGTTGCCCGTACCGATGCCGCTGTTGCGCGACTGGGTGAAGGTCAGGTTCTCACCGACGGAAATGATGTCAAGGTCACCTTTCTTCCAGAGCACGTGGTCGGAATTCAGGCGGACGGTCAGACGTTTGTAGTTGGAAGCGACCGGCTTGCCGAAGATACCTTCCTGGTGGGCGTAGCTGACACCCATAGAGAATTTCGACATTTCGGTACCGCCGACGATGTTCACGGCGTGGTTCTGGTTCGGCGCGTTGACGTTGCGGATGGCGTCGAGCCAGTTCGTGCCGGTGAAGGCGCCGCTCTTGATGCTGTTGTAGAGCGAGGGATTGAGGATGCCCTGCCAGTCGATCACGGGTTTGCCCATGTTGTAGTTCACCTGGTCCTGGATGTCCATGTACTGCTGTGCGTTCAGGAACTCAGGCATCTTCTGGACATTCTGGACGCCGTAAAAGCCGTCGTAGGTCACGGTGAACTTGCCGGACTTGCCCTGCTTGGTGGTGACCAGGATCACACCGTTGGCACCACGCGCACCGTAGATGGCGCAGGAGGCGGCGTCCTTCAGGACGTCGATGCTCTCGATATCCGAGGCGTTGAGGGCGTTGATGTTGCCGCCGGCCACACCGTCGATCACATACAGCGGCTGGTAGGAACCGATGGTACCCATACCGCGGATGTTCACGTTGTAGCCGGAACCCGGCTGGCCGGAGGAGGCCATGATGCTCACACCGGGAGCGGATGCCTGCATGGCGCCCAGCGCGTTGGTGGAGTTGAGTTTGGCCAGTTCATCACCCTTGACCTGCACGGTGGAACCGGTCACGAGTTTCTTTTTCTGGACACCGTAACCGACAACCACCGTTTCCTCAAGGAACTCGGCGTCTTCCTCCAGGAACACGTTGAAGACGGTCTTGTCTCCAATCGCGATCACCTGGGTCTTGTAACCGATGGACGAAATCTCGATGCTGGCGCCCGGTTTGACGTTCAGCGCGAAATTACCATCCACGTCCGTAGAGACACCATTCGAGGTGCCGCTTTCAATGACGCTCGCTCCGATGACGGGGCCGTAGTTGTCGGTGACGGTACCGGTGACCCGGACTGTCTGCGACCATGCGGTCGTGCTCATCAGGAGCAGGAACATCAAGGAAGCAAAAAATTTGCTTTTCATGTTGTGGAATAGTTAGTGATAAATTAAGTTATAGTTGTTTAAAATAGTTGTTTCAAAGGGCGCACGCGTGGTTTACGCACAATTTAAAGCATAAAGATAATAATATTTTATTTAAAAAAAGGTGCTGCGAACAAGATAATGTTGAAAAAGTATCAAAAATTGGAGAAATTGTACATATTTTTTATCTTTGTATCGTCATGGCAAAAGTACTTCGGGAAATCACGTCCATCACGGACAACGACTGCTTTTACATCGTGGAGCGGCACAAGAGCGAATTCACCTGGCCCATCCATTCCCATACGGAATACGAACTCAATTTCATCGAGAACGGCAGGGGCGTCCGCCGGGTGGTGGGCGACAGCATCGAGGAGATCGGAGACTACGAGCTGACCCTGATTACAGGCGACGGCCTGGAGCACGCCTGGGAACAGGGCAACTGCCACCAGGCGGACATTCGCGAGATCACCATCCAGTTCTCGCCCAGGCTGCTCGGGACGGACCTGCTGGCCCGCAACCAGTTCGCTTCGGTGCGGAAGATGTTCGAGCGGGCCCGGATGGGGCTGACTTTCTCCATGCCGGCCATCATGCGGGTTTATGCGATCCTGGACACGCTGGCCTCCAAGCAGGAGCGCATGGACCAGTTCCTGGACATGCTGAAGCTTCTGTACGAACTCTCGCAGGATACGGGTGCGCGCACGCTGGCGTCCCATTCCTTTGCCCAGAGCCACACTGACCGGGAGAGTCGTCGCGTAAACAAGGTGAAGGAATACATCGCCCACCACTACATGGAAGAGATCAAGCTCGAGGACCTGGCCGCGCAGGTGGCGATGGCCCCTTCCGCCTTCAGCCGTTTCTTCAAGCAGCACACGGGGCGCGGGCCGGTGGATTACATCATTGATGTCCGGCTGGGCGTGGCGGCCCGCATGCTGGTGGACACCACCACTTCTGTGAGCGAGATCTGCTATGCCTGCGGCTTCAACAACCTGTCCAACTTCAACCGGACCTTCAAGGCGCGCCGCGGCTACACGCCCCGCGACTTCCGGTCCCTGTTTACGAAGAACCGGATTTTCGTCTAAGTGGAGGGCTGTTAAAATAGTATCAGTTTTTGATAATTTTATATCTATTCGACCGGCGCAAAAAAGTTAAATTTGCATACTGATTCTGAATGAATCATTTATAACCGGTCAACACCATGAAATCCTTCCGAAAAGCCCTTCTATGGGGCGTCCTGTCGCTGGCCGCGGCGGGGTGCGCTCCCAGTTCCCCCTTTGTCACCGTCAAGGACGGCCATTTTGTCCGTAACGGCAAACCCTACACCTTCATCGGCACCAACTTCTGGTACGGTCCCATCCTGGCCTCGGAGGGCCGGGGCGGGGACATCGAACGCCTCCGGCACGAACTCGACGCCCTGAAGGGACTGGGCATCGACAACCTGCGCGTCCTGGTGGGTGGCGACGGGGCCGACGGCGTGTATTCGCGCGTGGAGCCTACGCTCCAGACGGCGCCCGGCGTGTACAATGACACGCTGCTGGTGGGCCTGGACCGCTTCCTCGTGGAACTGGGCGAGCGCGACATGCAGGCCGTGCTGTACGTGAACAATTCGTGGGAATGGAGCGGGGGATACGGGCAGTATCTCGAATGGGCCACGGGCGAGAAGACCCTCATCCCGCTGGTCGACGGCTACTGGCCCTTCATGCAGCAGATGCGCAAGTTCCAGACTTCGAAAGAGGCGCAGCAGCTGTATTTCAAGCATTTGACAAACATTGTCTCCCGTGTGAACTCACTCACCGGGAAGCCCTATAAGGACGATCCCGCCATCTTCGCATGGCAGCTGGGCAACGAGCCGCGCTGCTTCTCCGACGACCCGGACATCCGCGCCGGTTTCATCGGCTGGATGACCGAGGCTGCCCGTATCGTCAAGGACCTCGACCCGAACCACCTGGTATCCACCGGCAACGAAGGCCTGATGGGCTGTGAGGAGGACCTGGCGTTGGTCCGCGCCGTGAACGAGATTCCCGGCGTCGACTACATGACCATCCACATCTGGCCCTACAACTGGAGTTGGGTGCGACCCGACCACCTGCAGGAGGATGTGGGCGTGGCCATCGACCGGACGCGTACCTACCTGGATCAGCACAAAGTGCTGGCTGACTCGCTGGGCCTGCCGGTGGTGTGCGAGGAATTCGGTTTTCCGCGCGACGGCTTCCAGGCTTCCATGGCGGCGACGACCCAGGCTCGTGACCAGTACTACGCGTATGTATTCTCGCAGGTGGGTGACCGCCTCGACGGGGCCAACTTCTGGGCCTGGAGTGGTTTTGCCGTGCCTCCGCACGAGCAATGGGAACGTGGTGACCCGTACACCGGCGACCCGTCGCAGGAGGCCCAGGGCCTGAACGGCGTGTACTGCTCCGACAGCACGGTCGATGTAATCGCCGCGGCGACGGAGCGTCTCAACCAGGGCGTGGAGCCGAATAAGGCCATCCTCTACGGCCACCAGGACGACCTGGTCTACGGCCATGCCTGGGTGGTGACCGACGTGGAAGGCGACCCGCTGGAACGCTCGGACGTGAAGGACGTGGCCGGAGCGTATCCGGCCGTCGTGGGCTTCGACCTGGGCGGCATAGAACTGGGTAACGACCGCAACCTCGATGGCGTGCCTTTCGATCTGATGCGGCGCGCAGCCCTCAAGCACGTCGAACGCGGCGGCATCGTGACCTTCTCCTGGCATCCGCGCAACCCGCTGACGGGCGGTGATGCGTGGGATATCTCGTCCGACCAGGTGGTGCACGCCATCCTGCCGGGTGGGGCGAAGGAGACTGAATTCGCCTTGTGGCTGCAGCGCCTGGGCGATTTCATGGCCAGCCTGGACGGCGCCCCGGTGATCCTGCGGCCCTGGCACGAAAACCTTGGCAGCTGGTTCTGGTGGGGCTGCAAACTCTGCACTCCGGAAGATTACAAGGACCTGTTCCGGCTGACGCACGATTACCTGGCTGAACGCGGCATCCGGAACGTTCTGTGGTGCTATTCGCCCAACGGCCCCATCAGTGCCGGGGACTACTTGTCGCGTTATCCCGGCGACGAATACGTGGACATCCTGGGCACGGACATCTATGAATACGTAGGCCCGGACGGGCTGGCGGCCGCCGGCCGTCGCTATCGCTCGCAGGTGCGCGGGATGCTCGCCACGCTCCAGGCGATGGCCGCAGAGCACGACAAGCTGTATTGCCTCTCCGAAACCGGTCTCGAAGGGCTGCGCGACCCGCACTGGTGGACGGAACAACTGTATCCGGCCATCGAAGGGACCGGCATCCTGTATGTGCTGACCTGGCGCAACGCACACGACCAGCCAGGCCATTTCTACGCGCCCTGGAAGGGTTTCGAGCATGCGGATGATTTCAAACAATTTGCTGATAAAGAAGATATTATACTGCTATGACCTACGAAGAGAGACTTGCCTGGCTGCGCGTGACGCACCGCAAACTGATCGAACGGCCGAACGTCCCGCTGGAGGGCAACGGCGTCTATGAACGTTATCTGCATCCCGTGCTGACGGGGGACCATGCCCCGCTGGAGTGGCGCTACGACCTGCACGAAGACACGAATCCGTACCTGATGGAGCGCTTCGGCATCCACGCCGCATTCAACGCCGGCGCCATCAAGTGGCAGGGGAAATATGTGGTGGTGGCCCGCGTGGAAGGTGCCGACCGCAAATCGTTCTTCGCGGTGGCCGAGAGCCCGAACGGCGTGGACCACTTCAAGTTCTGGCCGCGTCCCGTCACGATGCCCGAATACGGGGAACCCGCCACCAACATCTATGACATGCGCCTGACCGCGCACGAGGACGGCTGGATCTACGGCGTCTTCTGCGTGGAGCGCAAGGACCACGATGCGGAGGGCGACCTGTCCGCTGCCACAGCGGCTGCCGGCATTGCGCGTACCAAGGACATGGTGAACTGGGAGCGCCTGCCCGACCTCGTGTCGAAGAGCCAGCAGCGCAACGTGGTGCTGCACCCCGAATTCGTGGACGGCAAGTACGCACTCTACACGCGCCCGCAGGACGGCTTCATCGACACGGGCAGCGGCGGCGGCATCGGCTGGGCCCTGGTGGACAGCCTGGAGCACGCCGAGGTAAAGGCCGAGAAGATCATCAACCTGCGCCACTACCACACCATCAAGGAAGTGAAGAACGGGGAGGGGCCGCACCCCATCAAAACCCCGCAGGGCTGGCTGCACCTGGCCCACGGCGTGCGCGGCTGTGCCAGCGGCCTGCGCTACGTGCTGTACATGTACATGACCGCGCTGGACGACCCCACGCGCGTGATCGCCGAACCCGCCGGTTTCTTCATGGCCCCGGAAGGCCCCGAATTCGTGGGCGACGTGATGAACGTGCTCTTCTCCAACGGCTGGATCTGCGACCCCGACGGGAAGGTGTTCATCTATTACGCCTCCAGCGACACGCGCCTGCACGTGGCCACCTCGACGGTCGACCGGCTGGTGGATTACTGCCTGCATACGGCGCCGGACGGCCTGCGGACCGGCCTTTCTGTGGAAACCCTGAACCGACTCATCGACAAGAACCAGAAATAATATGAAGAAGTTGACCCTTATCGGGCTGTTGCTCTGCATCTCGGCGCTTGTGCCGGCGCAGACGTTGAAGCTCGCTCATCTGTTTTCCGACCATGCCGTGCTGCAGCAGCAGACATCGGCACCGGTCTGGGGCTGGGGTGAACCCGGCAAGACTGTGACCGTGGAAGGCTCCTGGGGTGCCACCGCCCGCACGAAGGTGGGGGCCGACGGGGCCTGGAAAGTGGCAATTCCCACTGCCGCGGCGGGGGAGGGCTATATCCTCACCGTTCGCTCCGGCAAGGAGCAGATCGTGGTCTCGGACGTCGCTCTGGGCGAAGTCTGGGTGTGCAGCGGCCAGTCGAACATGGAGATGCCGATGCGCGGCTTCGGCTTCCAGCAGATCGACGGATTTCGCGACAACCTGCTCGAAGCGCCCGAGTATGCCGGCCGTATCCGTGTGCTGAACGTCAAGTCCGACACGACGCACGTGGTGCAGCAAGACATAGATTTTACCTGGCAGCTGTCCGATCCGGCCGTATGCGCTGAGACCTCGGCTGTGGCCTATATGTTCGCCAAGCGCCTGACCCGCAATCTCGGGGTGCCCGTGGGCATCATTGTGAACGCCTGGGGCGGCAGCCGCATCGAGCCGTGGATGACCATGGAGAGCATAGAGAATGCCGGCATCCCTGCTGACGAGCTGGAGCGGATCAAGGAGCTGCACGAGACGGCGGGCCTGTGGCCCAACGGCGTGGCGACGTGCTGGAACGGCCGTGTCGCACCGATCGCCGGCTATGCGGCCAAGGGCTTCCTCTGGTACCAGGGATGCTCCAACATCACCCAGGACTGTTACGACAAGCTGCAGACCGCCATGGTCAAACTTTGGCGTGAAGCCTGGGGCCAGGGCGACCTGCCCTTCATCTATGCACTGCTGGCGCCCTACGACCACAGCCAGGCCGACGGCCGCTGGCGTCCCAAGTTCGTGGAGACACAGCTGCGGGCGCTCAAGACCACGCCCAATTCCTACGCCGTATCCCTTGAGACGCTGGGTGACGAGGTGACCATCCATCCTTCCCGCAAACAGGAAGTGGCCGACATGATGGCGCTCCGGGCGCTGGCATCGGCCTACGGCCTGCAGGTCGGCATGCCGATCGACCTGCCGGAACCCCAGTCCGTCGAGTACCTCGAGGACGGGCGCGTGAAGATCCTGTTGACGAATGTATGGTCGAACCTGCAATGCATCTCCGCCCGCCAGATCACGGGTTTTGAGCTCGCCGGCGAGGACCGCGAATTCCACCTGGCCGACGCCGAGGTGGACTGGGACGGGCAGACCATCTACGTGAAGTGCGACGCCGTGCCGCATCCCGTGTCGGTGCGCTACAGCTTCCGCAACTGGATGGGCGCGAACCTGCAGACTTCCTACGGCATCCCCGTGCCGCCATTCCGCACTGATGACTGGCCGCTATAAACGATTGAAAAACTTCTGATTATGAGAAAGATACTATTCCTTTTGCTGCTGCCGGCGCTGCTCTTGCCGGCTTCCTGCGAGAAAGCTTACAAAGTCAAGGGCGACCAGGTCCTGATTTCCTGCGGGGAGGGGGCCATCCGGCTGGAGGTCGTTGCACCCGAGATCGTCCGGGTATCGGCCGTCCCGCAGGGCGATTTTGCCGACCGGCAGAGCCTGGCGGTCGTGCCGCAGGCCGGCTGCCGCGATTTCGAAGTGACGGAGGCGGGCGGCAAGGTGCGTCTGGCCACCGACAGCCTCGTGGTGGAGGTCTACAAGACGCCCGGCACGATCAATTTCTTCAAGGGCGACGGTACGCCGCTGCTGCAGGAGGGCCACTTTGTCTTTACGCCCATCGAGGTGGAGGGCAAGCAGGCCTGGTCGGTGCAGACGGCCTTCGACGCGCCGGACGAGGATTCCTTCTACGGCCTCGGCCAGCACCAGGCCGGTGAATTCGACCACCGCGGCCGCAGCGAGGAACTCTACCAGTACAACACCAAGGTGAGCGTCCCGTTCGTCGTGTCGACGGGCGGCTACGGCCTGCTGTTCGACGCCTATTCCTGGAGCCGCTGGGGCAATCCCTCCCCTTACAAACAGCTGGGCGAAATGCTCAAGCTCTATGACAAGCAGGGCGTGGAAGGCGCGCTGACCGGCACCTATCTTCCCGCCAAAGGGCAGAGATTCGTGCAGCGGGAAGACAGCCTCTACTACGAGAACGAGTTTGCCGTGAAGAACCTGCCGGACATCGACCTCAATGGCGCGAAAGTGGTCTATGAGGGCTTCCTGGAGGCTCCCGAGACGGCAGACTACCATTTCATCCAATATTATGCGGGCTTCCAGCGGACGGTTGTGGGCACGGAGGAAGTCATGTCGCGCCGCTGGCGGCCGGCCTGGAACCCGAACAGCTACAAGTTCACCGTGCACCTGGAGCAGGGTGTGAAGACCCCGGTCCGCATCGAGTGGGAGCCGGACGGCGGCGTGTCGTACATCGGCTTGCGCGTGGCCCCGCTGCAGGATCCCGACGAGGAAGCGGGCATCAGCTTCTGGAGTGAATTCGAGCCGCAGGCGGACTTCTATTTTATCACGGCGCCCGTTACGACGACGTGATCCATGGATACCGCACGCTGACCGGCCAGGCGCCCGTCATGCCGAAGTGGGTGCTGGGCTTCTGGCAGAGCCGCGAACGCTACAGTACGCAGCAGGAGCTGGTGGAGACGCTCGCCGAGCTGCGCCGCCGCCACATCCCCGTGGACAACATCGTGCAGGACTGGCAGTACTGGCTGGACGACCAGTGGGGGAGCCACGAATTCGATGCGGCGCGCTACCCCGACCCGGAAAAGATGCTGGACGACGTGCACGCGATGCACGGCCGCTTCATGATCAGCGTCTGGCCTAAATTCTACACCAATACCGACCACTACAAGGAACTGAAAGGGGCTGGCTACGCCTATACGCACGCCGAGGAGACGGGCCTGGAGGACTGGCTCGGCCACAAGCAGAGCTTCTATGACGCCTACGCCGAAGGCGGTCGCAAGATGTTCTGGCGGCAGATCGACGAGACGCTCTATTCGAAGTTCAACCACAAGATCGACGCATGGTGGATGGACGCCAGCGAGCCGAACCTGCGCGACTGCCTGCCGTGGGACTATTTCAAGTGGCTTGTCACGCCGACGGCACTGGGCCCCTCGACCGAATACCTGAACGCCTATTCCATCGTCAACGCGGACGCCATCTACAAGGGCCAGCGGAGCGTGGAGCCCGACAAGCGGGTGTTCCTGCTCACGCGCAGCGGCTTCCTGGGCGAGCAGCGCTACAGTACGGCTACCTGGAGCGGCGACATCGGCACCTCGTGGACCGACATGCGGATGCAGATGGCCGCGGGCCTGAACTTCTCGATGAGCGGCATCCCGTTCTGGGGCATGGACATCGGCGGCTTCTCGGTGATGAGCAAGTTCCACGATCCGAAGAACGCGGCCGAATGGCAGGAGCTCCAGACGCGCTGGCACCAGTTCGGCACATTCGTGCCGCTGTTCCGCACGCATGGCCAGTGGCCGCGCCGCGAACTCTGGAACATCGCTCCGGAAGGCTCCGAGGCATACGAGAGCATCCTGTGGTACATGCGCCTGCGCTACCGGCTGATGCCGTACCTGTATTCACTCACGGGGGCTGTCACGTTCGACGACTATACGCTGATGCGCGGCCTGCCGATGGACTGGCCCGACGACCCGCAGGTGCGCGACCTGTCCGACCAGTGGATGTTCGGCACTGCGCTGATGCCGTGCCCAGTGTACTATTACCGCGCCCGCAGCCGTGCGGTCTATTTCCCTGCCGGCGGCTGGTATGATTTCTATACAGGTGCCTTCATCGAGGGCGGCCGTGCCCGCGAAGTGCAGGCGCCGTATTCGCGCATGCCGCTTTATGTCCGTGCCGGCTCCATCATCCCGTTCGGCCCGGCCATGGAATGGTCCGACGAGAAACCGGCCGACGCCATCCGGCTCTACGTCTACGCGGGTGCGGATGCGGATTTCAAGTTGTATGAGGACGACGGCCTGACCTACGCATACGAGAAAGGCGCATGCAGTACGATTCCGATGCACTGGGACGATGCTTCCCGGACGCTGACCATCGGCGACCGCGCCGGTTCCTTCCCGGGCATGCTAGAGCAGCGAGCCTTCCATGTCATCGTCATCGATCCAGCTCATCCGCACGCCTACGATCCCGATGCCGAAGGCACCGTTTGCGAATATGCCGGAAATTCCGTATCTTTAAAACTTTAAACATTTCGCCGTGAAAAGAATCCTCCTGACATTCTTCATCCTTTCTTGGATCATTCTGCCCGCCCGGGGTCAGGAGGTTCTTTTCGACGACGGCTGGAAGTTCGCGTTCGGCAACGCATCGTCACCGGCCAAAGATTTCGGACGCGGCACGGAATACTTTAATTATTTCACCAAGGCCGCTTCCATCCATAATGAGGGACCGTACGCCCCGAAGTTCGACGACAGCGCCTGGAAGCCGGTGCAGCTGCCGCACGACTGGGTGGTGGACTTGCCTTTCTCGCCGGAGGCTTCCCACAGCCACGGCTACAAGACCGTGGGCTGGAAGTGGCCCGAGACCAGCGTGGGCTGGTACCGCAAGCATTTTACCGTGCCGGCGGAAGCGCTCGGACAGCCTGTTTCGCTGCGTTTCGACGGCATCTTCCGCGACTCCGACATCTGGGTCAACGGCTTCTGGCTGGGCGGCGAGCTAAGCGGCTATACGACAGCGACGTATAATATTGCTGAATACCTGAACTACGGCGGTGACAACGTGGTTGCCGTGCGCGCTGACGCCACCTTCGAGGAAGGCTGGTTCTATGAAGGCGCCGGCATCTACCGCCATGTGTGGCTGACCATCGGGCCGGAGCCCGCGAAGCCGCAGCGCCGACTCCCCGTCGTCACTACCGACCCGGACCGCGGCATCCTTGTGGACGGCGAGCCCATCCGCATCCACGGGGCGAATGTCCATCAGGACAACGCCGGCGTGGGTGCTGCCATCCCCGACGCGCTGTACGTGTGGCGCATCAAGCAACTCAAGAAGTTCGGTTTCAATGCCATCCGCACCTCGCACAACCCCGCATCGCCTGCGCTGCTCGACATCTGCGACAGCCTGGGCATGTACGTACTCGAAGAGACGCGCCTGATGGGCACCAACGAGGCCCAGCTCGAACCCCTGCGGAAGATGATCGAGCGCGACAGGCACCATCCCTGCATCATCCTGTGGGGCGTGGGCAACGAAGAGTGGGGGATCGAGTGGAACGAGAAGGGCGAGCGCATCGCCCGCACCATGACGGAATTCTGCCACCGCATCGATCCCACGCGCCCCGTGGTCGTTGCCACCAGCAGCGGCCCCGAGGTCATCAAGGGCACGGACGTGGCAGGCTACAACTATATCCTTCAGAACCCCGTGGACAAGCATCGGGCGGACTATCCGGCCCGCGTGGCCGTCGGCACCGAGGAAACCTCGGGTTGCGGCACGCGCGGCGTGTACTTCGACGACCGCGCGAATGGCCGCATGGCCGCCATCAACCGCTCGCCGCAGGGCCCCGACAGCCTGCTCAACTGCATCGAGCGCGGCTGGCAGTTCTACGACGCGCGCCCCTGGCTCGCCGGCCTGTTCTACTGGACGGGGTTCGACTATCGCGGCGAGTCCAATCCGCTGGTATATCCCGCCACGGGCTCTGAATTCGGCATCCTGGACTACTGCGGTTTCCCCAAGGACGAGGCCTATTACCTGAAGGCGTGGTGGACCGACGAACCCGTGCTGCACATCCTGCCGCACTGGAACCTGGAAGGCCATGAAGGGGAGAAGATACCGGTCTGGGTGTATAGCAATTGCGACGAGGTGGCACTCTGGGTCAATGGCCGCAGCCTTGGCCGGAAGAGAATGCCCCGGAACGGGCACCTGGAGTGGACGGCCGTCTACCGGCCGGGCCAGGTCCGTGCCGTAGGTTACAAGGGTGGCCGCAAGGTGATGGAAGAGACGGTATGGACGGCCGGCGCGCCTGCGGCCTTGCAGGCGGATGTCGACCGGCCGGTCATTGTGGCGGACGGCCAGGACCTGGCGGTCGTCAACGTTTCCGTGCTGGATGCCAAGGGCCATTTTGCGCCTACGGCCTGTATTCCCGTGACAGTGGCCGTCGCGGGCCCGGCCCGCATCCTGGGCTGTGGCAACGGTGACCCGGCCTTCCGGGGACGCGAGCGGCCTGAAGACCCGGCGGCCCGCTCCTTTACCATCGACACGTTCAACGGTCTTGCCCAAGTGCTCATACAGGGTACGGGCGAGCCCGGCGACATACAACTAACGCTAAGATCTGAACCATGTACTTGCTCGGTTACGATATCGGCAGTTCGTCCGTAAAGGCCTCGCTTGTCGAGGCGGCGACGGGACGCTGCGTCGCTTCCGCTTTCTTCCCCGAGAAGGAGGCGCCCATCCAGGCCCCGCAACCCGGCTGGGCTGAACAGGACCCCGATTCCTGGTGGACCTACCTCAAGCAGGCCACGGCCGCCGTGCTGGCGGCCTCGCGCTGCGCCCCGGCCGACATCAAGGCCATCGGCATCTCCTACCAGATGCACGGTCTGGTGTGCATCGACAAGGAAGGGAACCCGCTGAGACCCGCCATCATCTGGTGCGATTCCCGCGCCGTGCCCTACGGTCAGCGGGCCTTCGAGGCGCTGGGCCGTGACTGGTGCCTGCAGCACCTGCTCAATTCGCCGGGCAACTTCACGGCGGCCAAGCTGGCCTGGGTCAAGGAGAATGAACCGGCTGTCTATGAAGACATCTGGAAGATCCTGCTGCCGGGCGACTATGTGGCCCTTCGCCTGACCGGCGAGGCGGCCACCACGGTCAGCGGCTTGTCGGAAGGCATTTTATGGAATTTCCAGAAGAATGCCCCGTCGCAGCGCCTGCTGGGGGCCCTGGGTATTGACGAATCCTTGCTGGCCAACATCGTTCCTACCTTTGGTGAGCAGGGCAGTCTGACGCGTGCGGCGGCCCGGGAGCTTGGCCTGGAGCCCGGCACGCCGGTGACCTACCGGGCGGGTGACCAGCCCAACAACGCACTGAGCCTGAATGTCCTGAATCCGGGCGAGATTGCCTCCACGGCCGGCACGTCGGGCGTGGTATACGGCGTCATCGGACAAGTGGCTTACGATCCGCTTTCGCGCGTGAATCCTTTCGCCCACGTCAACCATACGGCCGAGAATCCGCGTCTGGGCGTGCTGCTGTGCATCAATGGCACGGGCATCCTGAACGCCTGGATGCACCGCAACGTGGCTCCTGACCTTTCTTACGACCAGATGAACGCGCTAGCCGCTACCGTTCCGATCGGCAGCGAGGGTGTCTCGATCCTCCCGTTCGGCAACGGCGCCGAGCGGATGCTGGAGAACCGCGACACCGGTTGCAGCATCTACGGCGTGAACTTCAACCGTCACACGCGGGCACATCTGCTGCGTGCGGCGCAGGAGGGCATCGTGTTCTCGTTCTGCTACGGCATCGAGATCATGGAACAGATGGGCATGAAAGTCGACCGCATCCATGCCGGCCGGGCCAACATGTTCCTGTCGCCGCTCTTCCGCGAGGCGCTCGCCGGCACCTCCGGCGCCACCATCGAACTCTACGACACCGACGGCTCTGTCGGCGCCGCCCGCGGTGCGGGCATCGGCGCCGGCATCTACCGCGACGCGGCCGAGGCTTTCGCTACGCTGGAGCGCCTGGATGTCATCGAACCCGTGCGGCAAGAGCAGTATCATGCCGCCTATCAACGTTGGAAATCAAATATTTAAACATAAATATCATGACAAAAGAGTATTTCCCTTCCATCGGCAAGATCCCCTTCGAGGGCCCCGAGAGCAAGAATCCCCTGGCATTCCATTATTATGAGCCTGACCGCCTGGTCTTGGGCAAGAAGATGAAAGACTGGCTGCGCTTCGCGATGTGCTGGTGGCACACGCTGGGCCAGGCTTCCGGAGACCAGTTCGGCGGACAGACCCGTTCCTACGAATGGGACAAGGGCGAGTGCCCGTACGAGCGCGCCCGCGCCAAAGCCGACGCCGGCTTTGAAATCATGCAGAAACTCGGCATTGAGTTCTTCTGCTTCCACGACATTGACCTGGTTGAGGATACCGACGACATCGCCGAGTATGAAGCCCGTCTGAAGGACATCACGGACTACCTGCTCGAGAAGATGAAGGCCACCGGCATCAAGAACCTCTGGGGCACCGCCAACGTGTTCGGCCACAAGCGCTACATGAATGGCGCCGCCACAAACCCCGACTTCAATGTGTTGGCCCGCGCTGCCGTCCAGATCAAGAACGCCATCGACGCTACCATCAAGCTGGGCGGTGAGAACTATGTGTTCTGGGGTGGCCGCGAAGGCTACCAGAGCCTGCTCAATACCGAGATGCAGCGCGAGAAGGAGCACCTGGGCCGGATGCTGTTCCTGGCTCGTGACTATGGCCGCGCCCACGGCTTCAAAGGCACGTTCCTCATCGAGCCCAAGCCCATGGAACCTACCAAGCACCAGTATGACCAGGATACGGAGACCGTGATCGGCTTCCTGCGCCGCCACAAGCTCGACAAGGACTTCAAGGTGAACATCGAAGTGAACCACGCTACGCTGGCGGGCCATACCTTCGAGCACGAGCTGGCCTGCGCCGTGGACCACGGCATGCTGGGCAGTATCGACGCCAACCGCGGCGACGCGCAGAATGGCTGGGACACCGACCAGTTCCCGATCGACAACTACGAGCTCACGCTGGCCATGCTGCAGATTATCCGCAACGGCGGCCTGGGTACCGGCGGTTCGAATTTCGACGCGAAGCTGCGCCGCAACTCCACGGATCCGGAAGACATCTTCATCGCGCACATCAGCGCCATGGATGCCATGGCCCGCGCCCTGGTCAATGCCGCCAGCATCCTCGAAGATTCGCCCATCCCGCAGATGGTCAAGGAGCGCTACGCATCGTTCGACAGCGGCATCGGCAGGGAATACGAAGAAGGCAAGCTGACGCTGGAAGACATCGTCGACTACGCGAAAGCCCAGGGTGAGCCGAAACAGATCTCCGGCAAGCAGGAGCTCTACGAAACCATCGTCGCCCTCCATTGCAAGTAATCGATATGGGTGAAATAAGAAAAGAGGGTAGCTCCTGGTATCTCATCAGCATCGTGCTGGTGGCGGTGCTGGGCGGCCTGTTGTTCGGCTACGACACGGCTGTCATTTCCGGAGCGGAACGGGGCCTTCAGGCTTTCTTCCAGACCGCTACGGATTTCACGTATACCGACGCCCTGCACGGCTTCACGACCTCCAGCGCCCTGATCGGCTGCGTGATTGGCGCCCTGCTGTCGGGTGTGCTGGCATCCCGTATCGGGCGGCGCCAGTCGCTGCTGATTGCGGGCATGCTGTTTTTCCTCAGCGCATTGGGCTCCTACAGCCCTGAGTTCCTGCTGTTCCCGCACGGAGTGGCGAGCAAGGGCGTTCTGATAGCTTTCATTTTCTACCGCATCCTGGGCGGCGTCGGCGTAGGTCTGGCTTCGGCCATCTGCCCGATGTACATTGCGGAGGTGGCGCCGGCCAACAAGCGCGGCAAGCTCGTCTCGTGGAACCAGTTCGCCATCATCTTCGGCCAGCTGGTGGTGTATTTCGTCAACTTCCTGATCATCAACTCCCACAAGGGGGACCCGAACATCGTGGCGTGGACCAATACGATTGGCTGGCGCAATATGTTCGTGTCCGAGGCGTTCCCGGCCGGTCTCTTTACGCTGCTCATCCTGCTGGTGCCCGAGTCGCCGCGTCACCTGGTGATCCTGGGTCTCGATGAAAAGGCGCTCGCGATCCTGGCCCGCATCAACGGCGAGGAGAAGGCGCGGGTCATCCTGAAGGATATCAAGGAGACGGTCGTTGAAAGGCATGAGAAGCTGTTTGCATACGGTTTCATGGTAATCTTCATCGGCTGCATGCTCAGCGTGTTCCAACAGATCATCGGCATCAACGCGGTGCTGTATTTCGCGCCGCGTATCTTCGAGTCGATGGGTGTAAGCAACAATATGCTTTTCACGGTCATCATGGGCATCATCAACATCAGTTTCACGCTGGTGGCGGTGTTCACCGTGGAGAAACTGGGCCGCAAGCCGCTGCTCATCACGGGCTCCATCGGCATGGCGGTCGGCGCCCTGGGTGTCGCCCTGTCGAACGTGATGACGATGCCGGCCATCGTTCCGGTCATCAGCATCATGGTCTACAGCGCCTGCTTCATGTTCAGCTGGGGCCCCATCTGCTGGGTCTATATCGCCGAACTGTTCCCCAATACCATCCGCAGTCAGGCGACGGCCTTGGCGGTGGCCTTCCAGTGGATCTTCAACTTCATTGTTTCCAGCACCTTCGTGCCAATGTACAACATGAAGCTCGGGGCGATGGGGGAGAGTTTCGGCCATTTCTTCGCCTACGCACTTTACGGCGTCATCTGTGTCATCGCCGCCATCTTCGTCTGGCGCCTCGTCCCCGAGACCAAGGGCAAGACCCTCGAAGACATGACGGCGCTGTGGCGTGAACGTTCCAAAAATAAGTAATTGATTATGAGAAAATTATTTATCCTTATAGCCCTGGCGGCACTTATCGTCTCCGGCGCCTGTTCTTCCCGGCCGGCCGTTGAACCGGCCATCGCCCGCGACGCCGATGTCGAGGCGAAAGTGGAAAAGGTCCTCAAGGGCATGACCCTCAAAGAGAAAGCCGGACAGATGGTCCAGCTCACCGTGATGACCATCGAGGACGCCACCCACGAGGCCATCGATCCAGCCAAGCTCGACAAGATCATCGGCGAGTACAAGGTGGGTTCCATCCTCAATGTGATGCACGACGCCGCGCACACGCGCGAGCAGACCGCCGCCATGATCAAGCAGATCCAGGACAAGAGCATGGAGGTGCTGGGCATCCCGTGCATCTACGGCCTCGATATGATCCACGGCGCCTCATACCTGATCGAGGGCACGCTCTATCCCCAGGAGATCAACCTCGGCGCTACCTTCAACCGCGACTATGCGTTCGCGATGGGCCGCGCCATGGCCTACGAGACGCGTGCCGCCCAGTGCCCGTGGGTCTTCTCGCCCGTGATGGACCTGGGCCGCGACCCGCGCTGGCCGCGCATCTGGGAGAGCTGGGGTGAGGATCCGTACCTGCAGGCCGAGATGGCCCGCGTGGAGACGATCGCCATCCAGGGTGCCGACCCCAACCACATCGGGCTGGAGAATGCAGCCGTGAGCCTGAAGCACTACATGGGTTACGGCGTGCCGCACACCGGCAAGGACCGCACCCCGGCCTACATCGCCGTGAATGACTTGCGCGAGAAGTTCTTCCGCCCGTTCAAGGAATGTTTCCAGGCGGGCGCGCTTACCGCGATGGTGAACTCCGCCTCGATCAACGGCATTCCGACACACGCCAACCACGAGCTTCTCACCGGCTGGGTGAAGGAGCAGTTGGGCTGGGATGGCATGCTGGTGACCGACTGGGCCGACATCGACAACCTCTACACCCGTGACCATGTGGCCGCCGACAAGCGCGAGGCCGTGGCTCTGGGTATCAACGCAGGCATCGACATGATCATGGATCCGTACGATCCGGAGTGCGTGAATGTCATCGTGGACCTGGCCGAGAAGGGCGAGATTCCGATGTCGCGCATCGACGACGCCGTGCGCCGCGTCCTGCGGCTGAAGGTCCGTCTGGGTCTGTTCGAGAATCCGACTTGGGAATATGACTATCCGGACTTCGCTTCCGAGAAGTTCGCCCGCGAGTCCTACGCGGCGGCCGTCGAGAGCGAGGTGCTGCTCAAGAACGAGGGCATCCTGCCGCTCAAGGGCACGGAGCGCATCCTGCTCTGCGGCCCGAACGCCAACTCGCTCCGCGCGCTGAACGGCGGCTGGAGCTACACCTGGCAGGGCTTTGCCGACGCCTTCGCGCCGCAGCACAACACCATCAAGGAAGCGCTGGAGAAGCGTTTTTCCCGGGTGACGTTTG
>Ga0265301_10000883_pt1 | contig 41058 bp, 49 predicted proteins | sample AusTroGonzalo_MG_2_FD_193488 | JGI IMG/M metagenome (GOLD analysis project Ga0265301, IMG submission 193488) | Bovine rumen microbial communities from tropical cattle in Woodstock, Queensland, Australia - Gonzalo_04 | ecosystem: Host-associated > Mammals > Digestive system > Stomach > Rumen ...
CAACTTCGCGCAGTATGCCCGTGTGGAATCGGACGCCTCCCTGGATGAAGGCTTCGAGATCGTGTCTGCGCCTATGACGCTGGCGGCGCATAAGGCGACCGATTGGGCCGGCCTGTTCGCCAAGCTGGAAGAATACGGCGCCAAGGCCCACGACACGAACACCTGCGGCCTGCATGTCCACGTGTCCCGGGCCGCTCTCGGCAACGACGATGAAGCCAGGCGCCTGTGCATCGCCAAGCTCATGGAGCTTATCGAGCGGTTCCAGCAGCAGCTCTCCTGCTTCGCCCGGCGGGACATCGCGGTTTCGCAATGGTGCAGGCCCACCGCGTACGGCCACTCCACGACGGACGGCAGCCGCGCTCTCAAGCGCAAGGCCGCCACGGTCCAGGACAATCAGGGCTTCAACGTCCACGACACGCGCCGTTATAAGGCGCTCAACCTGCAGAACCCGTCCACGATCGAGTTCCGCCTGTTCAAGGGCACCCTGCAGCCGAACACCTTCTACGCCACCATCACGCTGGTGGATGGGCTGGTACGCTGGTGCAAGCAGCACACGACGCCCGAAGCGCATACGGTCACGTGGGAGGGGCTGATCGCCTGGATCAACGACGATACCCTGACCGCCTACTGGAACCACCGCAAGCAGTATCTTTCCCGCTTCTCCGCCTACACGGCGGCGTAAGCACTCAGCCGAAACACGGACGGGCCTGGACGGGCTCGCTCGTGTCCGTACGGGATCGCCTCCGTACGCTGACGAAGGCAGGCGAGAAAGGGCAAATTGTATGGCAAAAAGAAAAATCTGGAACGTAAAAATCGGCGAGGATTGGCAGCTCATGCGAGCGACCGAAGGCCAGCTCAAATGCCTGTTCAATGCCGTCGGCCAGGATTGCCAGTACGTTCCTGCGAACATCGTAGATGTTCCCGTCAATTACCCGGACATGGACAAGATCAACGCCGCGAATCGGGAATAACACCAACCGCTGACCTACCGGCACGACGGGGAGAAAGGACATACACAATGCCGAGCATTACGAGAGAACAGGCTGCCCGCTGGAACGCGAAGGCTCAGAACGGCTTCACCTTCGACGTACGGAAGTACGTCACTTTCGGGGACAAGACCCTACACCGGATCGTAGAGCTTGACGGCGGCGATCAGCTGGAGATCGTCCTGCTGTACACCGAGGAGCGCCGCAAAAAGACGAACGAATACGGCTGCTCCTGGACCGTTGCCACCGGGCGCCACATCCCCACGGTACACCTGACCCGCTGGCACCCATCCGGCCTCGCCTGGACATCCAGCGGCCTGGGCGACTGGATCACCGTCGGAGAGCCGCAAACTTCGAAGAAGTTCGACGTGCTCTGCAAGTTGTCCGGGCAGATCGACGCCGCGGAGATGGTCCACGAGCTGGGCAAGCACCAGCAGGACTTCGGCGGCGTGCTCGCAATATAGGGAGGTGAGAGCATGAGCAAACAGATTAAGGCTTTTTACATCGACCCCGAGACGGATACGGCGGAGCCGCGCACCGTCGAGGACAGCTTGACCAGCTTTTACCAGCTTCTGCATTGCAGCTCTATCGAGATCGTCACCAGGCGCATAGGCTATGCCCAGAACCCAGGCATGCAAACCGGTCCGTACGAAAGGCGCTACCGGAAATACAGCATCATCTGTGATGAGGAAGGCGCCTTGATCGAGGACCCGAAGATTTCGGCCATCAACGACTACGGGGACGTGATGCTTGTCGGGTCCCTGCTGATCGTCGGCCTGCCGGACGACGAAGGCGAGCTCACGGACCTGACGGATGACGACATCAAGCACATCCGCCGCAACGTCATGCCGTTGAGCACCCGAAAACACCCGAAAGGCTGGTACATGCTGACATCATGTGACTATGTGTAAGGAGGTGAAAGAAACATGAAAGTCAAAGACCTGGCGCCGATCCTCTGCCGGGATCACGGTACGGTATCCGTCGAATCCAACAGCCTGGACGAGTTCCTGGCACTTGCCTGCAAGCCGGAGGCGATCGTGCAGGTATACGGGGACAAGCCCATCGTGGATATGTACCCAGACTTCAACCCGCTGTACGGTGCGAGCATCGTCATTCGCATCGCATGAGCCGAAACGCCCACAAGGGCGTCCACGGGGGATTGCCTCCCCGTGCTGATGATGGCAGGCAAAGGTCGCCTGGAAAGCGACCTCTTCCCGGCTCTCAGGTGCTACCATGAGCAGGGCAAATATCACACACAGGAGGACAGCATGCAAGATAAGACCACAGTTGGATTCAAGATCACCGTAAACTGGTCAGCCTGCACGGTTGAGCTTCGCCGCGTCGGCGAGAGCTGCCCGATCGTCAAGAGCTACCAGGTGACGAATCACACCGTCGCGTCGGCGTATCGTGATCTTGCGTTCGAGGCGCTGCGCCTTGCACACGAAATGGAGCACCGAGGCGATCCAGAAGAATACCGGTTCAACTCTCGCCATGCTCACGAGCAGGCAGAAAAAGCAATCCAGAAGAACACCGAGCTTGAAAGAATATTTGGACAGGAGGCATAACTATGTGTATCATCGCTTACTCACCCAAGAACACCCCGATCCCCAGCACGGAACGCCGCGCTCAGATGTTCCGCCGCAACCATGACGGCGCCGGCTTTATGTTCCCGACCGACGGGCACGTGCATATCGAGAAGGGCTTCATGACCTTCGACGCCATGGAAAAGCGCCTGGCGGAGCTGGCCGAAACCTACGACTTCACCGCGCTGCCGATAGTGTTCCACTATCGCATCGGCACCCACGGCGGGAACACGCCGGGCAACACCCACCCGTTCCCGATCACCCGCGACCGCAAGGCGCTGAAACAGCTGGCCCTTGACGCCCCGTTCGCTGTCGCCCATAACGGCATCATCCATTGCGTCCGGCCGCTGAAAGGGTACTCAGATACCCAAGAGTACATTGTCCGCAGGCTATCGCACATAAAGCCGCCGTTCAGCAACCTGATCCTCCGGCAGATCGGCATAGAGACCGGCAGCAAGTTTGCGTTCATGTACGGGAGCGGCACAGTTCAGTTGGCCGGCCAGTTCATCCAGGACGAGGACGACCGCTGCCTATACTCCAACACGTCGTACCAGCCGCCGCGGGATATGTACGTGGACCGGGCACGCACATGGGAGAGCATCATCCACCGCCACCAAAGCATCATCCCCTTCGAGCCATACGACACCATGCTCCCCCTGGACGACGACATCGTGATCGACGCGGACGGCAACCTTTGTGACGGCGTGGACTTCTGCATGGACATATACGGACGCATATACGCCTACGACGAGGACGGGACTCCCGTGCTCACACACGGGACGCACCTGCTCCTGTCCGGCATGCGCCGCGACGAGTACGACGACGACCCCTGGGCATAAGCCGAAACGCCCTACACGGGCGTCCGCAAGGGTTCACCGCCTTGCGCTGACGATGGCAGGTATGCTATACTTTGAGAGAAAGGGGAGTGATGCTGTATGCTCGGTGCCGTAATCGGCGACATCGTTGGGTCCCGCTTTGAGTGGCACAACATAAAGCGCAAAGAGTTCCGCTTCTTCCATCCGAAATGCAGCTTTACAGACGATACGATCATGACGATGGCTATCGCCAAGGCGATCCTGGCGAATGACCGCGGAGAAGATGCGCTCGGGGACGAATGCGTCCACCAGATGCAGGAGATCGGCAGGCCGTACCCCGCCGCCGGCTGGGGCGGTCACTTCGAGGACTGGCTGTACTCCGATGATCCTGTGCCATACAACAGCCTGGGCAACGGCTCGGCCATGCGCGTGAGCGCAGTCGCGTGGGCGGCACAGACGCTCGACGAGTGCGTCCGTATGAGCAAGGCAGTCACCGAGATCACCCACGACCACCCGGAAGGGATCAAGGGCGCGGAGGCTATCGCCGTCGCCACGTTCATGGCGCTGCACGGCAGCACGAAGGACGAGATCAAGGCGAAGATGCAGGCGTATTACAACCTCGACTTTACTCTCGACGCCATCCGGCCCTTCTATCAGTTCGACGTGACCTGCATGGGGACGCTGCCGCCAGCCATCGTCGCCTTCCTGGAATCCAACGACTTCGAGGACGCCATCCGCAACGCCATCAGCATAGGCGGAGACAGCGACACCCTGGCCGCATGCACCGGCGCCATCGCGGAGGCGTACTACGGCGTGCCCGAGTCCATGCGCGAACAGGCGAAAGGGTATCTTGACCGGCGGCTGCTCGGCATTCTCAACGAGTTCGAGCAGGCTTTCCCGCCCAAGATCGCGTGAGTTTCTTGGGTGTAACCGTGGGTGTAATAAGAGGAGATTTTCCAATATTCCGCAATACTTTTTTGTAGATAAATAGGGAAATATTACGCTATACTGTGATGGTTATTTACCCCTACCGGGTACCAGATAAAATGCAAAAAAGCCCCAAACTTGGGGCTTTTTTCATGCCTTTTTATCAAACTGGGTGTAACGTGGATGTAATAGCTTTCAGTTTCTCCTCCCGACCAACGTGCGTATAGTCCATCGTTTGGGCGTAGGACGTGTGCCGCATGATGGCGGAAATGATAGCCGGCTGAACGCCTGCAAGGGCCAACGCCGTGGCCGTCGTGTGCCGGCATTCGTGGATCGTGTGCGGGCGTGTACCTGCCCGTGCCAGCGCCCGGCAGAAGCACTCCCGGAAGCGTGTGTCAGAAACGTGTGGCAGCTCCCCGTCCACGATCAGCCGCTGCACCAGGGGACGGATCGCCGGCACCAGCATGATCTCGCCGGTCTTTCCGGCCTCCGTCTTTCTGCCTCCCAGCATATACCCCTCGTCCAGGTGCACCATGTCAGGCGTCGCCTGCGTGAGCTCGCCCACCCGCATGCCCGTGTAGATCATGACGAGCGCGGCACCGGTGTACGAATCTCCGGTGGCCTCGTAGTCCCTCCACAGGAGGTCTACTTCCTCGGGGGTAAACGGCTCCTTGTGCGGCGGCGTCTTCGGCGGCAGCTTCAAGGCGCCCGAGAAGTCCCTGTCGGCGTACCCGGACACGATGGCATACTGTCCCATCAGCGAAAACAGGACCTTCATGTCACGCCTTGGGTAGTACGTCTCTGGCTGCGCATTAATAAGCTCCTGCATGTGCCGTACACCGATGTCTACCCAGCGCATGGAGTACAGCTTCGCGCACCGGGCGTACACCCCGCGCATGATGGCCGCTCGCTTCTCGGAAACCTGTGCAAAATACAGGGGGCTCCACTCCTCGTATAGCTCCTTGAACGTGACCGCCGGGTGCGACGGGAGGGCGAAATTTACTTTAACCAGCCACTCTGCAGCGTCCCGCTTCCGAACGAAGCCGCGCTTTTTCCTGGTCTCCCGCCTGCAATTTGCGTATGACGTGGCGACGGCTGTATATGTGCCGTTCGCCTCTTTGACGATCGTGCCCTGTCCATTGCCCCGCTTCTTCGGGTGTGCTCGCTGATCCGATCCGCACCATGGGCAGAAGGCCGCGCCTTCCGGCAGGTCTTTCCCGCATTTCCTACAGGCTGTCGGCACCGGTATTGCCTCCCTCACCATAAGAACGATATAACCGCAGCCGCAACAGCGACAACGATGCAGAAAACAGCTTTTAAGCCGACGCTTCCTTCTCTCCCATCAGTGAAAAACTGATGCGTCACGTACAGAATGAGCCACAGAGCACCGCCAACAAGCAGCACTCCTCCCCCGTACAGCAATGTGTTCAAAAGCGCAATCAAAAGAGTATCTGCCGCGCTGCCGGCCAGTATCCCTCCGACCGCGAAAGCAGCAGCCACCATGAGTAAAGACCGTTCCTCCTTGTCACGTTTTGCCCTTTCAAGGTCAAGCAGTATCCCGCTCTTAACGTTGGTGAGCGGTTCACCGCATGACCGGCAATAACGGTCAGCTTCATCTACCTCCGCTTTGCACTTCGGGCAACGCTTCTGTATCGGCTGTGTCTGCTGGGGCTGCTCTGACTGTTTGTTTTTTTGACCGTACGCCTCCATATAGTAATCAACCGTTCTCCAATCGCTCATGTTATTGCCTCTCCTTAATTCTCGATGTTTAACAGTTCATATAGTGCTGTGTACAACACTTTGTCATTCACTTCTCGATCTCCTCTACCGGACGGTCGCTGTAAAGATCCCCACGGCGAAGGTGCCGGAGCTCATGTGTGAAGGCTGCTATCTTCGCCTCCTTGCTCAAATCCTCGTTGATTAAGATGATCTCCTCGGTGCCTTTCACCGTACAGAGCCCCTTCACGTGGGGCGGGAGCTTGCAGACCGTAATCCTGCAATCCTCCCGCGGCAAGTATTCGCTGCTCATGGTGCTCCCTCCTTTCCTTGGGAGACCATCGTAGCATACTAAGTGTCCAAAAGTACGGACAGAATCACTCCCGGTTCATCCGCTCCGCAAGAGCGACCAGCTGCCGGATGTCCTCGGCATCCAGTTTCCTGGAAGCGGACAGAAGCATACGCAGGTCCGGGTTTGACCGCAGCTCCTCGCGCATTTCGTCGATGTTAGGAGAATCGACGATTGTTCCATCGCTATCTTGCATAAAGTAGTCAACGCTTGCATCGAAATATTGTGCCAACTTTTTAATGCTCGCAGCAGAAGGCTGTGAGCCTTTTTTCCATCCAGTTATAGCAGCTCTTGATACCCCAATTTTCCTCGCGACTTCTGCCTCTGATATGCCATATTCGAGACAACACATCTGAAATTTCTTGTAATCAAACATTTCTTAATTTCTCCTAACAAAGTTAATTTTCCCCGTTGACAAACTTAACATTGTTAAGTATAATTAAGTCGAAGGGGTAAACAAAAACAGACCCCCGGCCGTGGGGCTTTTGTGATTTGTTCTCGCAAAACAATATTAACACAAAGCCCCGAATAAGTCAATTATGTTAAGTAAAGATAGGAGTCATTAAGTGGAAAAGAAGTGGCTGAAATGCGAAGAAGTCGCCCAGGCCTGCGGCGTGGCTGTTACGACCGTGTGGGCGTGGATTCGCCGGGGGCAGCTCAAAGCCTACCGGCTGGGCAAGCGCTCGTATCGGATCGATGTTGACGACCTGAAGCGCTTCATTGCCGATGCAAAGAATTGAGGCAACCCATGACGATCCAGGAAATGCAGCGCACGGATAAGGCGGTCCTGCTGCCGGACGACATAGCGGAGGTGCTGGGCGTCAACCCGCAGAGCATCCGCGATCAGGCACAGGCGTGGCCGGGGTCGCTGGGCTTCCCGGTCTCCGTGATCGGACGGCGGACGCTGATCCCCCGCAAACCATTCTTGAAATTCATAGGCGAAAAGGAGGAAAACGCAAATGACTGATATGTCCTTTTTCTTGTGGCTGGCCGTCGTGTTTTTCGTCGGCGTCGCCCTCGTCGAGGGAGCAATCCTGATCCGGGAGCGCATGCGCAAGAAAGCGATCGACAGCTACGACTTCCGGCGCGAGAGCGAATACCAGCAGATCGCCAAAGAGCGTGACGCCTGGCGTCTGGCTTATGAGACCGAGCACGGGATCAAGGTAGCACAGGCGGCCACGATCGAAGTACAGCAGATCCTTCTGCGCAACAAGAAGGTGAAGGATTGCGGAGGCCACGTCGGCGGCAAGATCGGAGGCAAGAAATGAAACCGGCAGACAGCGTATTTGTCACCATCCCCCGGGAGCTCTTGCCTGACGTGCTCGAACTGGTCACGGACGCATACGTGCGCCAGCAGGCCACGCTCGCCAAAAACGAGCGGACCATCAGCGATCTGCAGTTTAAGGTCTCGGAGCAAAAGAACCACATCCAGCACATGAAGGAGACCGGCCATGGCGACGACTTCTGACCGGCAGACGCAGGTACGCAAGATGATCGACTTTGCCAGCCGGCACGGCAGCATCACCAATTACGACGCCGTTTATCGGCTCGGCATTCTCTCCCCCACCCGCCGCATCTGCGACATCAAGGCGCTGGGGTACACCGTCGCCAAGCGGCGCGAGGAGATCACGGACGCATCCGGCGTCAAGAAGTACGCCGTGCGATATACCATCACGAAGGAGGAAAATCTGTATGGTTGAAATCAAGGTCGGAAATGGCTTTGGCGCTAAAATCGAGGTCGAAGGGGATGCAGATACCGTCCTGAACGACTGCTTGAACATCGTCGGACACCTTTCCAACCAAATTGAACGCCTTTTCGGGGCAAAAAAAGCTGGTGCTTTCGTGGGCAGAATCCCATATGCGATCTATGAATTCCACGAGGCGATGAAATCCGGCGAGTATGAAGCAAATAACCACGAACACGTAGAGGAGGAACAGCATGAAGACGACACTGTACGAGATCAGTGACCGCTACACGGGCTTTATGGTCCTGGTGGAAAGTGGCGAGATCGAGGACCCGCAGGCCATCACGGACACCCTGGACGCCATCCAGCAGGAGTTCGACGCCAAGGTGGACAACATCGCCTGTCTGTTCAAGAGCCTGTCCGCAGAGGCGGACGCCATCGAGGCGGAAGCCAAGCGCCTGCAGGATCGGGCCAAGTACAAGCGGAACGTATGTGACCGCCTGAAAGCCTACGTCTCCGCCAACATGCAGGCCATCGGGCAAGAGAAGTTCGAGAACAGCCGAACCCGGGTGTCCTTCACCAAGAGCAAGGCCCTGGATATCACGGACGAGGAGGCCCTGTACGGCTCCCTGGAAGCCGCCGGGCGCCTGGACCTGGTGAAGATCGTCACAGAACGGAAGTTCGACAAGACCGCCATCAAGAAGGAGATCACCGGAGGCGCTGCCCTGGAAGGCGCCTTTATCCGGGAGAACAAGAACCTGCAGATCAAGTAAATCAAAGGAGAACCTACAATGCTTATCGCCAGCGCAAAGCCTAAATCCTCTACCCCGCCCCTTGAAGCCGGTTCCTACCCCGCCCGCTGCGTTCAGGTGATCGACATTGGCGATCAAATGAACGATCTCTCGGGGAAGCTGCAGCGCGAGGTCATGATCCTGTTCGAGATCCCGTCCGAGCGCATCAACGTCAACGGGGAGGACAAGCCCCGCATAATGAAGGAAATATACACGCTTTCGCTAACAGACAAAGCGAATCTGCGCAAGGCCCTGGAATCCTGGCGCGGCAAGCAGTTCACCGACGAGGAACTGGATGCCTTTGATATTCGGAAGATCCTCAACACGACTTGCATCCTTTCCGTTGTGGAGAAAACGAGCAAGACCAGCGGCAACAAGTACAGTAAAATCGGCTCCATCTCTCGCTGCATGAAAGGCATTGTCGTGCCGCCCGCAGAATCGCCTGTTTTCGCCTTTGACCTGGACGAACCCGATGCCCTGGGCACGCTTGAAACGCTGCCCGAATGGGTGCAGAAATACGTTAAACAGGGACAGACGTACAAAGATATGATCTCCAACCCCAAGAATTTCGACGACATCAGCTCCGACGATCTTCCCTTCGGCGACGAACCACCGCTTGACGATTAACGTCCGCCTTCTCTCCTTTCGTCGGACGTTGGTCATGCATGGAGAGGCGGCCTATCCCCCCTTCCGCCTCTCCATGAAAGAAGCATAATTGAGAAGGAGCCATTTATGAACGAGATCAAGCTCTCTATCGCGGAATTCACCGAGACCATCAAGGCGCTCAAAGACGCGGAGCGGGGGCGTTTGCTCACGGCTATGCTGGAATATGCACGGTCAGGGGCAGAGCCAGAGCTCAGTGGGAATGAGCTGTATACATGGGGTGCGGTGAAAGTAGCTGTAGACAAGCAACGACAATCTTACGAGAACAAGGTGGAAGGCGCCAAGAAGGCCAGGGCAAAAAAGTTGATCGACGTTGATATCAAGCAAAGCGTTCTTGATATCAACCCCAATCAAGGGCAAAGAGAAAGCCCTCCCCCTGCACCCCCTCCAAAAGAGAAAGATATATATATACCCCCCAATAGTGAGGGTATTGATCCCCTTACCGAGGACTGTAATACAGTCATAGACTTTTTGAACAAGGTAGCTGGTACGCAGTATAAGCATAGCGAGACCAGTAGAAAGCATATACGAGCCAGGATAAATGACGGCTTTACGGTGGAGGACTGCAAACAGGTGATCTGCAAACAGTGGAAAGCCTGGCGCGGAACGGAATGGCAGAAGTACATGAGGCCAGAAACCCTGTTTAATCCTACCAAATTTGAGGGCTACCTGAACGCCACCACGCCGTCAAGTGACGGTCTCGACAACCTGCGGGCACTCTATGAGCAAGCGAAGAAGGAGGAAGAAAGTGAAACGCTCTGAGACGATACAGCTTTTCGCAGTAATCAAGGCCCTTTATCCGAGGGACGAGGCGTTCAAGAACGCCACAAAGGACATGGTGGACGCCTGGACGGAGATGCTGGCGGATATTCCGTTCGACCACGCGAAAGCCGCCATCAAGGCCAGCGTTTCCGCATCCCCGTTCCCCCCGTCTATTGCGGAGATCCGGGACTACGCCACCCGCTTGAACGGGCCGCGGCGCATGACTGCAGAGGAGGCATGGGGGCAGGCGTCCGAGGCCATCCGCAAGTACGGCACAAGGGTGGTCTTGAAAGAAGGCACTGTGGAGAAGCCGCCGGAGTATAGCGACGTTACGGTTGAGTGCCGGGTATATCGCGCCGTCAAGCCGCAGCCGAAACTTCGCCAGTACGAGGCAGAGCGGCATTGTGACCCCGATGTATGGAAGATCCTGAAAGACATGGGCTACAAGTCCGTTGTCGAAAGCGAGAACCCGGACGTGGTGCGCGGCCAGTTCATGGCTGCATGGCGCAGCCACGACAAGGAAGCCACCGAGGCACGTGTGATCGGCGGAGTGCTCCCGGAGTTCGCGCGGCTGTTGAGAGCGTCGGAAATGGGACTACTGAAAGACTGAAAGAGGAGGAATCAGAAAATGCTGGAACAGGAATTTATTATCGAGATCAGAAAGGCGCTCTCACCTGTCATGGAGATGCTGGACAAGAAATACCCGGACGCAAAGTATATCAGCATCAGCGGTTACCAGACAGGGCGTGTCTATGTGGAGGTCTCGCTGCCGGATTGCAGCGACATCCGAATCGGATGGGACAGGGGCAAGAAAAATGCTGGTCCTTGCGATTGACCCGGGGAACGAACAAAGCGGGTATGCCCTGATCTGCGATAACTGCAGGCCGCTGCAGCACGGGAAGCTGCCGAACGACGATCTGCTCTTCGATGTTGCCAGCATGCAGTTTGATACGCTGGTGCTGGAAATGGTCTCTCACTACGGCAAGGGCATGCCCGCCGGCAAGACGGTGTTCGATACCTGCGTCTGGATCGGGCGCTTCCAGCAGATGGCGGCAGTCCGCGGCATCCCAACACACATCGTTTACCGCGGCGAGGAGAAGATCAACCTGTGCGGCAGCGCCCAGGCGAAGGACGCGAACATCCGGCAGGCGCTTATAGACCGCTTCGCCAGGACGCCCAACGGGAAGGGCACGAAGAAAGCGCCGGATTTTTTCTACGGCTTCGCAGCCGACGCCTGGCAGGCGTTCGCCGTCGGGGTCACCTGGCTGGACAAGAGAGGAGGGAAAGCGCATGTCGAAAGTGCGGCAGGTCATGTCGCCGGAGCGTAGAGAGCGCCGCCGGAAGATAAAAAGGATCCTCGGCTATGAAAGCGACCATGTTTCCTGCACAAACTGTCACCGGGAATTCACGGCATACGAGATCGACACAGATGATTATGTGGCTGTGATCGGCAGAACGGCAAGTGTGATTTTCTGCCGAAAGTGCTTCCGGGAGCTTTATTTGCCGGGGGGGGGCGGCATTGACCGCCATGATAAGGAGGCTATATGAGCGAGTGCGTAGTGCGGATGGAGATGCCGTCTGGATGTCATGATTGCAAACTAAGGAACATGGTAGGGAACTGCCCAATTCCGATGTTTGACGGTCAGGACGAGAAAAAGATGTGGACGCTTGAAGAATGTTTTCAACGGCCTCCTTGGTGCCCCATCCTTTGCCAACTCCCGGATGGGCATGGGCGGCTGGTGGATGCGGATGCAAACTTCCTTGGTGTGATACATCTGAGCAGTGGCGGGTTTGTCAATTGTAACACGACTATAGCTGAGCGATTAGGCGAAGAAGATATGCGGTCAGTGAAAGTAATCGTCCCGGCAGAGGCAGAAAGGGGCGAAACAAAATGACAATACTCATGCTGCTTAACATAGCTTTGATAGGCATCGGCTTTTTGATAGGGTATTACGCGGCAAAGAAAGGGTTGTGATAACATGAGACCGATCGATGATTCGTTCGACGATACGTATTGCGATATCTATGCGCAGATCGCGCCGCCGATGGAGGAACAGGAATGAGTATATACGAAAAGATTCTTTTGGTTATCAGCATTATCTGTTTCGGATTCTGTTTGTGCCTTTTGGCTGTGTCCATTGACATGGAAATGCACTGGTCAATTAAACTTTGGAGCGTTGTCATGCTTATTTGGCATGGTAGCTTTGGCGGCATTGGCGTTTATGAGTTTACGAGGAGAAAAGATTGATGAGCGTAGTAGTGCGTATGGAGATGCCGATAAGCTGCTTCGGATGTCCTTTTATGATGTCGTGTATGGGGAAAATTCGATGCAGCATAGATCGAGACCGTAGAGAGGGCGATCTTGCTTTTCGACCAGATTGGTGCCCCATCATCTGCTCCCTCCCCGAAGGGCATGGGCGGCTGGTGGATGCGGATGCGCTGTTGCGAGATATTGAGCAGTACCATGTGAGTGATGGGCGGTTTCAGCATTGGCTTGAATTACAGTCCACCATCGTCTTGGCAGAAAGGAGCGAAACATGTTTGGATTGATTCGGAAGAAGAAGGTAACAGATGCGCTTGTCTTTATTGCGAAAGAATACGACAGCGACAAGCAACAGCCAGGAATGGATAAACTTAATTCGTTCTACTATTGCTGTGGAAACATGAATTGTGCCAACTACATCTGGTCGAAAATTGGATGTAAAGGCCGCATCTTGATTAACGGTGTGCCGCAGGACGGAAGGAGCGAAACATGAGGTATAGGAAAAAGCCCGTTGTAATTGAAGCGTATCAGACCGACAAGGCCGCGATCATCATTATGGCGAAAGCCATTTGGATAATCCTGAACCTGATCGTGAGAAAAATCGACAAGGAGGGGTCGAAATGAAAAAGATCGTCTGTGACAGATGTAAAACGGAAATGACGGAAGAAGATGAACGATTCCGTGTTTCCGACGAAAAGATCAATAATCACGGTTATGCCCGGATGCTGTCGTTAAACCTATGCCCGAGCTGCAACGCAAAGTTACTCATGTTTCTTGCCGGGGTGAATTTGGAGGAACCGCATGGAGAGCAGTAAAGACATGACGCCGATCAGGCGTGTGATGCAACTGCGCGGCGTGTCCATCCGGGAGCTGGCCGGCCTATCCGGGGAATCGACTGCCCTGATCTGCTACATCACACAGGGCCTGGCCCACTTCCCCACCTACGAGCAGCTGGAACGCTGCGCCAAGTACATGGGCTGCGCCCCATCCGATCTGTACACGAAGGCGGAGCTGCGCATGTTCTACCCCGAGCAGTTCCCCAGGCGGAAGCGGGAAAAGGACGGGAATCCCCGGGTGCGTGTTGACCGCGAACTGTTTGCCTGGTGGACAGAAAAAGGGATGTCCAGTGCAGACCTATCGGAAGCTATAAACGGGCTCATTCGGGAGACAAGGGAAAAGTTCGTCACCGTCATGGTCGATATTTTTGGAGCTGAGCAATGACACAGCGAGACCGTGAGCGAATAGCGCGAAAACACCTGTACAGATATGCGCAGTACGCCCGGGATGTTCGGCAGTATGAGCAATCTGTATTCGGCGCGACGCATAACGAGACCGGCATACGGGGGTCCGAAATCTCGGACCCTACCGCCCGGTCAGGCATAGCCCTGGCGGAGCCGCCGAAGGACCTAAGAAGCAAGCGCCGGTGGATAGAGGCCATAGACGCCTCCATCATCGACCTGGCGCTCATGGACGGACATGACGCATACGGGTACGTGTACATCTGTACGCACATGTTCGGGATGAACGGGCAGAAGCACAAGCGCGACGAGAACAGGGAGACAGCATTGAAGATCGCCGGGGATTGCAACCTGTCAGTCCGGGCGCTATACAACCGGGCGGGCACCATCGTCAACACAGTGATCTACCACGCCGCCGGAATGGGACTATTCGAGGACGAAAAAAAGGAGGCCAGCCGAAGCTGACCTCCCATTTTTTATTTTTGGGCAAACACAGATTTGTACTTGTCCATCATGGTCTTGTGTGCCCGGTCGTATGCCTTGCCAAGCATCTGTACCCGCTGCTCGTCCGTGGCCCGTGCGTATGCGTCGGACTGTATGACCTGGGAGAGCACCGCATACACGGTTTCGTTGTGGTCCTTGGAGTATTGAGTGTACTCCTTCGCGGTCATGTTGTACCGCTCGTTGCCGATGTTCAGATACTTCTTCGGGTTCTGCGGCACGAACTCGGTAGAGCCGGTGACGCTGACCAGCCGGGAGATCTCCGCGTTCACCGGCGTCGCGTCTATGGCCTGGATGTTCACAGGCGAAACGAAGTTGTTCAGCACGGAAAGAACGTAGTCGCCGAAGCTGTCCTTCTCGTCGTACTGGCCGGTCGTTTTCACGTACGGTTCGAGGGCCGCCTGGTTCACGCCCGGGATCTTCGACGCCATGGACCGGAGCCAGTAATCCCAGGACGTACCGACGGGCGACGCCTGCGACGCCTTGGACGTGCGGCGCTGCTTGTTGACTGTCTGGTTGACCTTGCTGCCGATGGTCGGGAGATACTGGCCGAGATACGCCTGCGTGGCGTTGACGGCCACGCCGCCCAGCTTGTTCTCGTTGTACGTTTCCAGGACACTGTTCAGGCTGCTCATGAACGACATATCCATGAGTGGGTCCGCCAGCGTAGCCAGGGAATCGGTGAGGTCAGACACAGAAAGCCCGTCCTTGTCGTCGCTCGTGAGCCGCTGCAGCTGCGCACCCATGAACAGGGGGAACGTCAGCGGGGCCAGGGATTCGATCTTGACGGACACGTCGCCGATCTCCAACGAATAGTCCTGACGCCCGATGTCGCGTTCAAAGGCGCTGTCCTTGTCGTCGTCTCCCGCCTTCACTTTGAGGATGCCGGCCTTGGATAGGAAGAAGCCCAGCAACGCCAGCATGGAGCCCGTCAGCCCCTTTGCCAGCTCGTCCACCACGACGGACGCACTGACCACCGGCTGCTCGCCTCTGCTACGAGCGGTCGCGTTCCGCGCAATGTCCACCAGGCCCCGAGCGATTCCAGCCGGGGAATATTCAAGCCCTCTTTTGAAAATGTTGATCGGGGTCTTCTTGAACGGGATAACCGCATCGAAGAACAGCTGCGCCGCCCAGCCGCTTTTGGCGAACCGGTTGATCGCGTCCGCCAGCCTGGAAGCGTCTCGGTACGTGGCCTCCTGCGCCTGTTGCGTCGCATAGTTGACGATGGCGCCGCGCTGCTCCCGCGTCAGGTTGTTCACATCGAGCCCTTGCGCCTGGATGTACTGCGCGGCCGCGGCTCTGAACGTAGCGCCGAGGAAGATCCTGTCCTCGCGTTCGAGCATTTCCCCGTTCCAGCGCATCATCCGGTCGATCACGCGGATCGGTGACTTCGGCGTGGCTTCCTGTAGGTCTTGCTTGAACCCGTCGCGGCCACCGCTCTGAACGGCGTCGGCGTTGTCCTCCCATAGCTGCCGGACAAAATCGCGGGTGGCCGCGTCCTGTCCGAGCGTGACCGCATGGGTCCGTTCGTCCGCGCTCATGCGTCCGCGACGCACGGCCAGGTTTTCCATGCCGGCGGCGATGGTGTCCTTCATGATCCTGCCGCCCAACATAGTCGCGTTGCCGAGCACGTTCCGCATGTGCGTCACGGGGTTCGCCAGCATAGCGAAGTACCGCCAGTTGCGCAGGGCGTTCGACACGGTAAGCGGGGAATTCTGCCCGATGTACTCCGTAATCGCGTACTCCGCCGCGTCGATCTCCTCCTGTGTGCTTGCCTGTGCGAGCGCGTCGAAGAACGATTGCGGCACGGCGATCACCGGGGCGCCGTCGCGGTAGAACAGCGGATTGAGCCCACGCCTCACAGCCTGGTCGTTCGTCTCGTTGATCCGCTGCACAACGCGCTGCCAGTAGGTGACGCGGCCCAGGGGCGAATCGTTGACCAGCTGCATCACACGTCCGACGCGGCCCCAGGTGGAGCGCATTTCGACGTACGATGCCACGAATTCGTAATACTCCTTCGGGTCGAACTTGCCCTCTGCGCCGATCTCGGTGAACACCTGATTGGCGGCGGACATGTACTCAACCAACTGGCTGGCCTTGGCTTCGGGCATGTTGTCTGTAAGGACACGCATGGAGTTCGTGAGGCCGCCGTGTTCCGCGATGTACCGCTGCCCCAGCTCCCGCATGCGGTCAAGGGTGACCGGCTCGTACGCGAACCCGTGCATCTCCACGAGCCCGTCCGCCTGCTGCAGGATGCCCTCGTCGATCACGTCCCGGGCAGACTGCCGGATGTGTGCGACCTCCTTTAGGGTCTGCGCAGTATCGGACACACGGAACATGCGCCCGGCGTCGTTGTCCACGTTGTTCGGGGTGCGGATGTTGTTCCGCTGCCCGAAGGCGTTCTGCTCCTTTTGCCCGTACCGGCTGATGTAGTCGTCGATGCTCATGCCCGTGCTGAACATGATATCCGGGTTCGTCGTCGGGCTCATGTTGTAGATCGACTTCGACTGATAGGGCTTGTACGTGATGATTACGTCGCTCGCCTCGTCCAGATCCATGTCGTTCGTATCGTGGAGGCCACGGAATACAACTGCGTCGTAACCGGTTTCATACGCGGCGCGAGATACTTCGCGGGTCTTGTACGACAGTTTATAGCCGTACAGATCAGCCAGCTTTTCGCGCACATCGGACGGGAACGAGGCAACGTCCATATTATCCCAATTCTGGTCCTGAACGTCCACATCCAAAGGATTTTCAGCATAGACTTTCAGCTTGTAATAGCCTGGCTCTCCTTCATACGTCGGCAGACGGTCCCATGTCTCCTGCTCGGAGAACAGCCGGGCCTTGCCCTTGTATAGGGAATCAAAACCAACATACATCTTTTCGCCGGGATCAACGCCCAGGTCCGCCTGCTGCATCACATCATAAATGCCACTGTTCAGCAGTGCGTCCTCGATGCCCGTTTGCAACGTGCGCAGGTAGCTGGACACAGCCAGAATCGGCGTATCCTGCATGGGCTTTTCGCTGTCAACGCGAAAATCGTCCGCGGTATATGCCTTCCGCACCAGTTCAAGCTCATCTTTGGCGGCAGGCATGAGGTGTTCGTTTGCCTCCGCGATGATCTGGTACGCCTTTTGAACCTCCGCAAAGTCGCTTGCGGAATGGCGGCTTGCCAAGCGAGACACGGCGTAGTTGATAAGCGCACCGGCCTCTACGCCTTGCATTGCCTCCTGCCGCAGTTCATCGTCCTCGATGCTCTGTGCGGCGAAGTCAAGCTCCTGCATTTCGTCGTTGTCCTTGCTGAACACCCAATCCGCCATCCGGTTGAGAAGGCGGTACATGGTAGCGTTAGCTGTCCTGTCGTATCGCCCGGATTCGTTTACGGAAAGATACTCACCATTGGTACCCATCTGTTCCCGCTCCCTGTCCGCATTGCGCGGATCGTACTCAGGAGCCATCTCACCTTCCAAAGTATACGACTGTGCGATGCGCTTGCTGCTCGTTGCGAAGTTGGACAGGCCATCGTCTGCGTATCCGGTATCGAAGATCGTAAAGCCGGTATACGGGGAACCGGAGTACAGCGCCTTGTACGGCTTCCCGTTCTTCTGCAGCAGCTTATTCTTCGAGAAGTCCATCGCCATGTACTCGTCCGTAGTCATGCCACGGGAGTTCATTACGCCGCTATGCCCTTTGCCTTTACCGGTGTAGATGTCCCGAACGTTGGAAACGGTCTCGGTTGGCGTAACGGAATCAGAAGGCTTGACAGAGCCGGGAACCGCCGTTATACTACCATCAAAGGAACCGCTTGTGTTCGATACGCCAGTCGCTTGACCGGGCATCGGTGAGTTCGTTTCAGACGAACCGGCGGTTCCGTTTTTATTCCAGTCTCGAATATCGTACAGGTGGGACGTTTTATCGTTTTTCGCAGTTCCTACACTCAGCTCCACACCATAAAGCACATCGTTATACAGCACGTTGCCGACGTAGTAATAGAAGTCCGTGAACTTCCTGTGAGAATCAGTATGAACGCTATGGTCATATCGAGCGGCGTCGATGATCCTCCTCATATTTGAGATCTCTGCTGTCTTTCTCGGTTTCGGATATTGTGACAGCTTCTTCGCATCGTGACGATCAACGATAACTTCCCTGCCGTCGCTCATGGTGATCGTCTGTCCGCCGAACACGTTCATTATGTAATCCGCTATTACGGACCCAACGGAAGCATTCCCGCGGTTGTCGATCAATCGAGCAAGCTCGGTGTCGTCATCTATTCTTACCGTGGCCTCTTTTGCGTAATCCTCAATATCCATGCCTTGCCTGGAGTTGGCAACATCGCCGGAAGCTTTCGCCTGCGTGTTGCTGCTGCCCTGGAAGGCGCTGGTCTTTCCGTTGCGGTCAAGGTACTGGCGCTCCCGAAGGGCGTTTATCAGCTCAAACTCGGCGTCGATCAGCATGGTCTTGACGGTGTTCCCGTCGCTGGCCTTGCGGACGTTGCCGCGCTTGATAAGATACTCCACCGTGTTCAGGAAGTTGTTGACCATGTTGCTGTCGGAACGCGCCAGCCACACCAGGGCGCGGCGGGTGCCGCTCTCGTCCGCGAAAAGGACCTCCTGGACAAAGTGCGCCGTCATTTCTTCCAGCGCCTGCGACCGGCCAAAGCCATTGTTTCCGCGCCGCTGCTCATCCTCCACCATGGCGTTCACAAGAGCGTCCACACCGCCCCTGTCCTTATACTCGGCGTTGTAGTACATCGCCGCCTTCGCCATGATGCTGCGGAAGGTTTTCGTGTTGGCGACGTAGTGCGTGACCTCGTGGGTGAAGAACTCCCGGGCGACCACCTGAGTGGACGACATGCCTTTGTTGGCCACCATCGTCCTGTTCAGGTAGATCTTGTTGGGTTCATCGGGATTGTATGCGCCGTTGCGGCCCTTCAAGGTCTGTCCAGATTTTCCGATGGCCGTACTGTCGTCGCCCCACACGATCTCGCAGCCGAACTTCTTGGCGATCCGGTTGAAAGTCTGCTGCACTCGCGGACCGATGGTGACGGTCTTTTTCTCCTCCGCTTTGCTCTGCGCCGTGCTGTCCTGTTTAACGCTCTCAGCGGCCTTGTTTTCGCCGTCTTTCCCGGCGTCCGTATCTTCTTTCGTCTCGGAACCACGGGCCGATTCTGCGGCCTGCTGTGCGGCCTCGTTCTGAGAGCGGACGAAATCCTGCACGGCGTTTGTCTTGATCGCGTTCATGGCGTTGGTGAGCGCCGCGGGGTCCGCGTTGCTCAACCGGGCGTCGATGGCGCGGACGCTGCTGGTGGCGGACCATTGCTGCTCCCGGAGAGGCGCCAGGGCGGCATCCTTGTCGCTGTCGCTCATGTCGGACGCCATGACCGCGTCGATCTGACCGCCAACGTCGTTTGCCCGGGCAGCCGCGTTGGAGCGGGCGGAGGTGACGCCGCTGAACGCTGCCGGCGCGTACTCGGACAGGAAAGCGGAGGCGGACGCGTAATGCCGATCCAGGAGCGTCTGCTGCCGGGCGATCTCCTCCTTCGCGGCCTGAACACGCGACTTTGCTGTGGCCGCGTCCGTGACCTCGATGGTCGTCAGTCTGCCTTTCAGATTGGCCTTCTTCTCCTGGGCCGCTTTCAGCGCCGTAAGAAGCGTGTTTTTCTGTTTTATGCTCGTTGCGGCCTTGATCTTCTTTGTCAGCGCACTGACTTCTGCCGCCGCTGCCCGATAGGCGGTCCTGGCGTCGTCCAGTTTATTCTGCTGTTCCGTCTCGATGGTGGAGATCGCCTCCTGGGTCTTGGCGATCTGATCCCGGATGTTGCGGGTATCCTGGGCAGTCTTGATCCACTCGTAATTCGTGTTGCCTGCCCGCTGCTGGTCGCTCTGCAGGGAGGCCATGAGGTGCGTAAAGGCGGCGTCGATGTTGTTCTCGTCGGCATCGTCGAACGCCAAAGCGAGCGTGGCGGCAAGCGCCGTCTGCTCGTCGCTTGTCAGCGTGAAGTTTCCGTCTGCGTCGTGCGTGTACCCGTACAGGTACGACGTGTTATCCAGACCAGCGAGCTTGCCGCTGATGGCGTCGATGCGCTTTGCGTCACCCTCCGATTCCCGGTTGTCCAGCGCGAACTGCACGGCGTTCCCGGCGTCCTGTCCGAAGATCCGATCGACGGCAGCCCGGCCCTTCGCGTACGCGTCCGCGTGTACGTGCACAGACGCACCCGTCTGCGCGGACGCGGGGGCAGACGTGCCCGCCTGTGAAGCGGGGCCGAGACCGGCGTAGTCCAGCAGGGCGGCCTTGACAAGCCCGCCGCCGCCGGCCATTACGCCACCGCTGACGGCGCCGCCGGCAAAGGACAGCGCGGTCTCCATGATCTGGTTGCGCCATGCGACTTGCCGAGCTTCCTCCTTCGAATACCCGGCGTCGATCAGACGGTCAACGTTCTGATTGAACTCCGACATGTCTCCGTTGACGAGGTTGTCCCACAGGAAGTTGATGATGTCGGAGTTGACCTCCTCACTGCCTTCGACAAACGCCTGCTTTGCGGTGTTCTCGAACCACTGGCGGGTAAAGGATTTGGCCGTGTTTTTCCCGAGACCTTCAATGCCTTCAAGCAGGGCATCCAGGCTGACCTTCTCCGTGACGTATTCTGCAAGGCCGGCGACAAGGGCGGTGCTGTAAGCCGAAGCCGGATCAAGCCCGCGATCCAGTGCGGCGTTCAGGGTGGGCGTATACGCGGACGAGGCAAGCAGAGCCGTGCCCAGTCCAGCAGGAACACCGACGGCAGCCAAGGCGGCAATAGCGGCGCTGTCACCCATCGACATGATCGTCTGATAGGCGAGCGAGCCGACGAAAGACATGTCCTCAGCGATAGCCTCTCTCCATCCTGCGCCGACGTTCAGAGAGGCCGCCTGTGTACGTGTGGGGTCCGTGCCGGTAATCAGGTTCATCGCCGTGGCGCTGACGCCAGCGATCCCCGAAAAGATGTTGGCGGGGATGGAGAGTAGAGAAACGCCCGCTTCCTTCCACCCGCTGCCCTTCGCGAAGGCGGCTTGATCGGCTTTCACCTTGCCTTCCGCCGCGGCGTCGAGGTCAGGGCGGAGCATCTGGTAGTATGCCTGCGCTGCCTCCGGCCCCTTGGTCGCATACAGCCAGTTGTACCGATCGCGCATTTCGGCGGTCATTTGATCCACGAGAGGCTTTTCCGTCTCGCGCTGCCACTCTGCCGCGACCTCGTCGTTGGTCAGATTGCCGTACTCGGGCGACCAGGCAGCGAAACCCTGATCCGGCATGTTCTCCGGGCTGTCAGGTACGATCTCGCTTGCGTAATCGTGTGCCTCCGTTGCAGCCTTGCCCGCTTCATCGGTATACCCATACAGAGAGGCGGCTATGTTCGCCTCCGTGCGAAGCTTCTTCCGGGTGTCGAGGACCCATTGGGCAGCGTTGACCTTTTTAGCGCCTTCAATCGTTGCGCTCATGTCCGGCTGCATGCCTTGGGCTCCTGCGACCATCTCCCAATAAGATCTCTCTTTTGGAGCGTTCTCCGATTCCGCGATTCTTGCCAGCGCCTCGTCCGAATAGTTTGCGTACTGCTGCCAGGCGTCCCGGTGCCAAGCGTCGTTCTTACCATCCTTGATGTTTTCAAGGGCCTGCGCTTCCTGGTACAGGTACGCGTCGTAGTAGTAATCCGCGATCTCGCCTTCGGACACGTTCACGCCGTCGGTCGCAAGGCGCATGGCGAAGGTGCCGGTGCGGTCCGCATACCGGCGATCTTCCAGCATGCCCGAGAGCCCGTCCAGGTACTCCATGCTCTTGTTGACGCCTTCGCGGCGGAACAGGTAGTTGAACACGCCGCGCTCCTCGTCCGTCATGTAGTCGGACAGGCGTTTGCCGTTGGCGTCCTTCGTGGTGACGAGGGTGTACAGGGAGTACGGCTCGGATTCCGCATACTGGACGGGGGCGTGATCCTTGCCGTTCACAGCCGCATAGATGGCGCCTTCCGGCGTCACCCGAGACGAAAAGCTGCCGACGCCGGACACCTGCTTTTCGTACGTGGCTACGTCGAACGACTTGGACAGATCGTACAGGGAACGGCTGGAATACTCCTTCGTCTGCTGGACGATCTTCCGGTTGGCGACGTAGTCTCCATCCGCTTCGGAATACCCCTGTGTCAACAGCTTCACGTCAGCGTAAGAAGCTGATCCGACGTTCTTTGTGTCGTTCCACGCAGAGATAGCGGCGGGGCCTGCTGTGATAGTCTGATACGGTACGCCGGCATCGAGCAGGGAGAAATACGTCTGCATGTCCGAGAGCCTTGTGCCGTCTCCGAACACGCGGAGGAACTGCTGCATTTCCGTGCTGCGCTGTTCCTTCTCCGCATCACCGGTGGCCGGTCGCGTCAGCCATTTGGCCGCGTTTTCCTGGGCCGCCTTGTACCTCTCCGTCTGTGCCTTCCCGCGCTCCTGCTGGGCCTCCATCGCCGCGTAGTTCTCGTAATCAGCATACGACACGCGATGATCCAGGGCGTCGCGCTTCGCGTTCGCAGCGTTGGCCTTTTCCCAGGCAGCGTCGTACTTCGCTTTATCTACCTGCCCGTACGTTTCGGACAGAGGGGCGTTGTCCGTATAGTCGGCCTCGCTCGGGTACGCGACCGCCTCAGAGACATACTCCTGCAGACGCCGGTACTTCGGTTCCTGCAGCGTGGTGCGATACGCCTCCTCGCTGCCCATGCCGTTCTTCGTTCGGTCGTAGACGGCAGCGTAGAAGTCGTTGATGTCGGTGCTGACCTGCTTGTCCTTCTGGTAATCCAGGAAGTAGTCGTTCATCAGGGAGGCAGGGGGAAGCCCGATCTTCTGCAGCTGCTCGTCGAGGAGCGTATCGGTGTACGCGATCTCCTTGCCCTTCGCGTTGTACAGCTTTCCGTTGATGCCGGTCTGCATCCCGTCCTTCCAGTGCCGGCTGATGTAATCGTAGGCATCATCGTCAAGGCTGGGATAGTTTTCGAGGACGCCGCCGCCGGAGGCATAGTCATAGTACGCCTTTCGGTATGTGTCCAGCTCCTTGGCAGAGGGCATGCCGACAGACGCGAGATATTGATCGACCTCGGAAGCAGTATACGCCTCCCGCTTATACGGGTTCGACGCCTGATACCGCTTTTGGATGAAGGATCGCTCCTCGTCGGACATCTGAGACAGGCCGCCGCCGGACTGCAGGAGAGCGTCAAACTGCCCCTTGTCAAAACCGACGGATGCCGCGTCCGCATACAAGGCCGCAGCCTTGCTCTTGCGCTCGGCGATATACTGGTCCCGCGCGACGTTGGCTTCTTTTTCTGTCTTGTACGTCTGCCCGTTGAAGGAGTACGTCGGCTGAAAAGCCCCCGCGGACGGGGACGTGCCAGCCCCGGGCTGACGTTCAGGCGTCGCGGCAGACAGACGGGAGCTGCCCTCAGAAACGTTGATTAGTGGCATTTCGCGTACCTCTTACTTGACCATGTTCGCTTTTGTGCTTCTGGGCAGATACCCGCCGCCGGAGACACCCTTGGCCGCATTCTCAGTTACGGTAGGAACTCCGCCATACTTTTCATCCAGGTACTTGTCGATGTCCTCCAAGGTAACCGTGGGCTTGGAGCTTCCGCCGCCTCCGCCGCTGGCGGCGTTCTTCGTCTGCTGCCACTGGAATTGAAGTTGCTGATACGGCAGCGTGCCTTCGACCAGGCCGTTGGCGTACTGCTGCATAGCCTGATCGTATGCGGCGCCTTCCATGGCTGCCTGCAGCTGCTGGTTGTACTGGTCCAGACGCAGCTTGTCGCTGAGATAGTTCTGATACTGCGTCAAAGCGTCGCCCGCGAGCTGGGAGGCGTAGTCGGATTCCATGCCGGCGATGTCGGCGGCCTCTGCGCTCATAAGGCGGTTCTTTGCATCGGTCACCCACGTGGACGTACCCATGCCGCGGGAGCCTGCGTCTACGTCGATAGCCGCCTTCTGCTGCTTAGTCGCGCCGGACCGTTGCGCGATCGCACGTTCCACCTGCGGGCGGTAGATCTGCGCCAGCTGCTCGGCGATGCCGTCAAGCGTCTGTTCCGGGAGCGATAGGGGCGTGTACGCGCCGGAGCCCTGCAGCTGAGAACGAATGTTGTCATACTGAGATTGCAAATTGGCGTCGCCAAACATTGCCATTGTAGTACCTCCATGATAGTGCAGGCGGGGCATCGCGCCCCGCCTGTGTCCTTTTTGAGTTCTCTTGTCTGCCGCCCGGCCTTAATACGTGGTAAGGCTGGGGTTATTGCCGTTGCAGTAGATCAAGACGGTCGCAAGAGCGACGCCGATCGCGCCGACGATGGGCGGCATGTTGACGCCCGCGCTAACGAGACTGTTGATAACGGCCTCGTAGATCGCGGAGACCATTCCGATCCAGAACAGGACGGACTTGGTGCGTTTCTGCAGTTCAACGGGTTCCACGGATATCACCTCCTTCCAAACCGATACTTATACCGGGCCTTCTGATCTCGTCTTCGAGGCCAAACCGTTCCAGTATGTCTCTGCTTGTCTCCCCGAGTCGGAACGTGCTGCCGCGCAACAATTCGCCTGACTTCCTGAGAGAGCCCATGCTGCGTGAGAGAAGCGAAGCCACGGCCTTGTATCTGGCTTCCAGGTAAACGTCGTCCACGTTCGCGTCTACGCTCACAATGTTCGTGCCCCCGTGCAGGACGAGCGCCTGAGGGGTCGTTTGCTCGTATAGAGTATCGGGCACGTAGACGGCCACGTCGCCGTCATACTCGGTCTCCCTGGGGTACAAGATGATCGCGCCGACGTCCTTGCCGCCTGTCGTGCTCATGTACCGGTCGCCTATGGTCTGCGTCCCGTCGTATAGGCACGCGGCGATCCTGCGCTTGGTTGTGCCGGGGACGAGGTCAACCTCGTCGAAGATGCTGTCGTAGGCTAACAGGTCAGGGATGTCGGTGATGGTCTGTGGGGTGACGTAGGGTTCGTAGGACGGCATTGTCTCAAGCGTGTACTCACCCTGCGCAACGCGGAGCGTAGACCAATCGACGTGGTTGTCGCCCCGATAGTTCGCGGACACGCGTAGGTATCCGTCCACGGTGGGTGTCATGACAAGCACCTTCGGCTGTGCCGTGGAGTTGAGTGCCACAATAGTCTGTGACAGCCAGATCTGTGAACTGTCAAACAGATTAGCACGAACATTAGCGTAGGTCGTCAAGGTCTCCGCCTGCGCCCAGACCGTGTATTTCTCACCAGCTTTAACGGGAATGTAATCGGTCAAGCGGCAGTCCGCCAATGCGGAATATGTGCCGCTTTGAGTGTAATAGTACTCATTAGTAACCGCATCAAGGTCAACAAGGTTTGTGCCCCTCACCGTCAGCAGTTCGCCCTCGTGGAAAGGCTCGAACGAAGTTCTTACTTGCCCTTCCTCGATTTGGAAATCCGTCGCATCGGCGTATGACTGATTCTGCCTCTGCACTCGGATATAAACGCAGTTTGCGGGAGTAGTCTTGTAAGTCGGGGAACTCAAAGACGTGCTGCGGGAAAGGAACTGCTTGTTCGCGTCGTAGTAGTAAATCCGCTGGATCGCGCCATACATGCCGCTGTCAGCCCAACTGACGTAATAATCGGTGCTTGACTTGACCGGGATGAAATAGGTGGAATAACACGATTGATTATCGTTGGTTTCCACACCGTTGTCATTGAGGATCTTGCCGACAACCCATCCGGCATCAACAGCGGCCTTGTTAAAGAGGTTCTTCCCCACCTGCGCGTCCGCATAAACCTCAATCGGGTCGCTTGCCGCAGTGCCTGCGGTGAACGAGCCGGTGCCTGCATTTGTGAAGAACGAGCCACTTACAAGGTCGTACATACCCAGTTCGTTGTCAGACAGACGCTTCGCGGGCAGGAGGTGCATCCTCGTCACGCCCTGCGCATTGACAACCGTGACCTCGTAAATCTTCGCGGATGCTCTCAAGTTGGGCGAGCCGCCGTCGTTCGTGCAGAACAGATACAGCGGGTAGTTCTGCGTAACGCTTCCCGCGTCCGCGATGGTGTAAGAGCTGCCGCCGATGGAGTAGGACGGGCCGGTGCGGACGGCGGTATAACGTGTGCCTATCTGCATCGCCGGGTTGGTGCCGAGGCCCGTGTCCTTGTCAGCCCATTGAATGTTGGTCGCGCCTGCATCGCTGAACTGCATACCGTAGCCGTTGACCTTATATCTGTCGCGGAAGCCATAGAACACCGTACCACCGCCGCCAATCGTCTTGATGAGGTCAACCGTCAGCGTGTCCGTGGCGGGGTTATCGAAATAGAAGCCCGTGTCGAGGTACTGCGTGCCGGTAGCTTCAAGGTATTCCAACCGCTGATACCCCACCGGCAGACCGCTCTGATGCCGTGCCTTCAACTTGCCGTTGTTGCACCAAATGTCCATCGGCGTGACAGGCGAGGGCGTGATGGCAGGACCTGCCGTGAAGCTGCCTATGCCAGCGCTTGTAAGGAACTGGCCCCTTACCGTGTCGTACATACCGACAACATTGTCGCTGTCACGCTTGGCGGGGATGAGGTTTATAATAACCGCCCCGTTACGCTCGACCTTGAAGCCATAGAGCGTTATGTCGTCAACGGAACCCGCCGTACCGCCTTCATTGCGCGTGAACAAGTAGGCGTTGACGCTCGGCGTGAAGTCGGCATACGGCGGCACTACCGTGCCAGCATCCCTACCATCGAGCGTTGGCATGGCACTTATTCCGTTCCATTTATACGTAGCCCGTGCGGTTGGCTTCGTAATACGACCGGTAACCGAAGAAGAGTTTGCATAAAAACAAGCGGCTCCAGCGGTGCTTATGGTTCCGACAAAAGACTGGTTGGCAAAACCACCGCCAGCGTTGTACGCGCCAAAGAACGGTGCGCTCACTGCATCGTTCCACTTTATATCGAAGGTCACGATGTCGGCAGAGCCGATTGGCATACCGAGGTCGAGCCACGCCGTGCCGTTGTTGTCGATATACTCCAGCTCCGTGTATGGGGCCGGGATGTTCCGCTGCTCGACCTTTCCGTACTGGGTCAGCCCCAGCATGGCCTTGGCGATGGCGTTTGCGAGGGTCAAAGGCGCGGTGCCGGAAACGGTGGTCTCGAAGCCGCCCCACTCAGCCGCTACGTCAAAGATGCCTTTCAGCCATTCCTCGATGCGCCAGACAGGGTCGGGCACAGACGCGTCAGCTTCGCCTTTCACCGCCATGTAAACGCCGCGCCAGTACTCCTCGATGCGGCACGTGGGCGCCGGGATGCCCGGATCGTCAAGCCCAGCCGCCAGGCAGTACACGCCGTAGATCAGTTCGTCCAGGTGCCAGGACCGCTCCGGGAACTCCCTCGGGTTTTCCGCGCCGCTCACTACGTCGTACAGCGCCGCCAGCATCTGCTCGTAGTGCCACACAGGCATAGCCGGGGCCGCGACGCCCTCCATGCCCTGGATGGCCCCGAGCCATTCTTCCTCTCTCGTGATAGGATCATTCCACATAGTTCCCTCCGTCAGAACAGTCGCCCGATCGCAAGACCGACGATGCCTGCAATCAGCGTCGAAATAACCGTCAACGACAGCGAATCCCAACGCTTGCCGCTTTTTCCTTCCAGCTCACGTATCCGCGCCTCGTGATCGTCCAGCTGCGGCTTGACGGAATCCAGCAGCGTCTCGATCCTGATAAGTTTTGTCAAAATATCCTGCATCAGTTCTTTCTCCTCAGGCATTCGGAATCACCTCCGTCAGATCGGCGCGGTTGCTGATGTAGCCTGTCTGCCCGTCCCCAAGGCTGATCTTGTACCATCCTGTATCCGGGTCGATCAGGATCAGCGGGTATTTTTCACCCTGGCAAGCCGTCTTGATGATCGTGTCCCGCCCCTCGGTCTTGTGGTTGACGCTGCGGATGTGAACGGTTCCGCCTTTGACCATAACGAATCCAAACTCCGGCTCCGGCGTAGGCGTGGGCTCCGGAGCCGGCTCCTTCTCCTTCATGCAGGCAAGGCGCCCGTACCGGTTGTACGCGGACGTGAGCTCGCTGACGCGGACGCCGATGTCCCTGCCGGCGCTTTCCAGGATCTTGCCGTCCCCGATATACAGAGCGACATGCACGATCTTCTCCCCGTTGTGCTTGAACACGAGATCGCCCGGGATAAGGTCTTTTTTGCCCATCCCGGTCTTATCCGTGTTGTACTTGCAGTAGGAGTAATAACCCCGGCTGCTCATAATCGTGTTTAACAGGTTGAGAGCGTGCAGGCCGTAGTATATGAGGCCGGAGCAATCGAATCCCCGTACGGAAGCAAACCCGGCCTTTTTGCGCTTCTGGTAAAGCCTCTCGCAGCGGGCTATGTTTTCAGCTTTCGTATGATCGCCGTCCTTGGTCTCTTTCTGGTTGAAATACTTCGCCCGCCGGGTGTCGTCCTCGGGGACCTCCTCGCCCTTCCCGCCCCATACGTAGATGGCTGACGGGATGAATTGGGACAGGGTTTCGTAGAGAGCTTCGAACTTCGTCATGGTTTCACTCTCCCTTCGGCACGATGTAGATGTCGCCGTCCTGCAGGTTGGACAATTCGCTCGGGTCCGTTTCGGAATAGATCAGCCGGCGAACGCAGACGATGGCGCCGTTCGCGTCCGTCTCTACAAGGTAATTCGCCTTGCCGGTGACGACTCCGGCGCTCGTGACGTTGCCGTGAGCGTGAGAGGCGGCAGCCGCGGCGATGTTCGTCCTCGCCTGCTGCTTCTGGTCGCTCGTCTTTGTCTGCGCGTCGTACCGGACGCACGCCTCGGGATCGAACATGGACACGTACTGTTCCAACGTCTGAATGAGCGCCGCGAACCTCTGCTCCGCCTGGATCAGCGATGGAAACTCCTTCGCCTTTTCGGAGGCAGAGCAGATGGCGGTGAAGTTGAACGGGGCCGTTGTGACCAGGCTCTCGCCGTCGTCGGAATAGATCTCCAACCGCCCGACGTTCAGCCCGTTCTCGATCATGTCCGCGTGTACCGCCACCGTGACGAGGTTGCCGGAAACAGTGATGTCGCTGCCCTCCACGTCCGTGTCCTGGGAGCCTGTCCCGCTGGCGCTGGTGATAAGCAGCCTGATCCGCGTATCTGCGAGGCTGACGGATTCGCCCTCGTCTGTAACGGATATCTTGAAGATGTTGCCAACGTCCCCGGCAATCACGTTTGGCAGGTCGATGGAATTCTGATTTTTGAGATCCAGCGTAAACTCGTATGTCTTAGAGACCACTTCATTCACCTCCTACATAAACATCACAAAGCACCGGTTCCCCGGACACCACGACGTAAGCGTCACATTCTACCGGCTCTCCGTCCTGGATCACGAACACAGACATGATGCTGTGCGTACCCCATACGGCGTATAGCACGGTGTCGGCATCGGTGGTGAACGAATCACCGCCGTGATACTCGGCCTCAGTAGCCGCTGCGCTGGTAGCCCATCCCATGAACACGGAGCTTTGCTTGGACGGCACACCGTCCGTAATGGTGAGCGCGACCCCCTTCTGCTTCGTCTGCGCCGCCGGGGCGTTGGAGCCACCGTTGGCGTTATACGAGACCGTGAATCGCACCTTTTCCCACACGGCGTAGATCGTCTTATCGACGGCAGCCGTGATCGTGTCCCCGGCTTCGTAGTCGACGGTACCGCCGGACGTGTTTGACCAGCCGAGGAAGGCGTGCCCCTCGCGGGTGGGCTGGTCGCCGGTGACAGTGAAGGACCGCTGATCCTCTACGCTGTACGTCTGCGTCTGCGCTGCCGGCGCGTTCGTGCCGCCGTTTGCGTCATACGTCAGCGTGTGCGTAGAGACCACAACGGCCCATACAGCGTATAGGGTCGCGTTGCCATTCCCGGCGTAGGTATCGCCTGGCTGGTAATCTGCCTCGGCGGCCTCGTTCGACAAAGCCCAGCCGGCAAAGGTGTACCCTGTGCGCGTCGGCTCTGAATCTGTGAGCGTAAGATCCGCTCCGTACGTTTTCGTCTGTGCCGCCGGGGCATTCTCGCCGCCGTTGGCATCGAAGGAAATCGTGTATGTCAGCAATTCCCATGTCGCATATAGGGTTGTTGCCGCATCCACGGCGAAAGTGGCTCCTGGCGCATAAGCCGTTCCTGTCCCGTCTTGGCTTGTGTTCCACCCGAGGAACACATGCCCGGTCCGCGTGGGCGTTTCGTTTGAAAGTGTGAGATCCGTTCCGTGCGTCTTCGTCTGCGCCGCTGGGGCGTTCGTGCCGCCGTTGGCATCGAAACTGATTATGTAGGTCTTCCGCTGCCATTGGCAGTAATACCGTGAGGTTGACGTACCGCTGGACGAAAAAACAAAAGTCCCCGATTCATCTACACCAATTAGGGGATTCGTTTGAACATTATCCATGCGATACCCTAAAAGGTTGTATCCTTCGCGGGTGTATTGCGGATGCTGCGAATCGTAAAAAGGTACGTAAACATATACCGGCGGCGTGCTGAACCTGTCCCTTGAGATTGTATAGGAGTCGTCTGTGCCGTCGTTCTTCTTAACGATTATGTTTGCTGTAACAGAAATCTGTTCAGGCATATACCCACCTCACGATCCGTTCCGCAGTCGCTCGATCTCCCGCTGCAGAGCTTCGATCTTGCCCTGCAGCAGCCTAAAATTCTCATTCAGACGGTCTTCATTCGCTTTCTGATAGCCAGTCATCGGCTCGTTGACTGTCTTTGCGAGATGGACCGTCTGCAATGCGTCTTCCATAAAAGCCTCCTTATGGGGCGAACTTGTCAGCGTAGACAATGTATATCCCGCCCTCGATGCGGAACCGGCTGCCGTTTACGTTCTCGATCTCGATTTGCAACGTGCGGGCCTCGGACATGTTGACGGGTAGACGAACAACGTCCGTCAGCAGCTCGTTCGGGACCACGTCAAAGACGTGGCTGCCGATGTCCGTGCGGACAGTAACGCGCATACGCCCGCCTGTCGCCCGGAACCACAACGCGCTGATCTGCTCCTTGACAGGCAGCCCGCTGAAATCCATGCGCTGCGTCGTCCACTTCGCGGGAAGCCCGGTCGGTGACCCGTACAGCGTGAGCGTTTCCGTGTCCTCGCCCCGGGCGATGACTGCGCCGGCAGAGGTGAGGAAAAGCGCCTCGTCGGAAGCGGTGGCGATGTCGATGATATCCGCGCCGGTGAACGTGAGATAAGCGCCGGTCACCAGGTCGCGCGTCAGGATGAACCGCCCGATCTTGTCCGAATGCACGTCGAAGAACAGCTTGCGAAGCGCAGGAACGCAGCAGGCGGACCGCCTGGCGGCACCGTTGACTTCCCAAAATAGGTCGTGCAGGTAGTCGATGTCGCTGTCTGCGGACATGGCGTTGGTGCCGTCGCAGTAGAAGATCCCGTTTTTCGTGAGCCAGTACGGGGTCCCGTACCGCGTGATGATCTCCGAATCGTCGTATGCGCCCACCTCGTCCGTGATCCGTTCCAGCGTGTAGTTGGACGGACGTGTGCCGTACAACCGCCAAATGGAATTGACCTTGAAGATCAGCAGGCAGTCGGTCATGGCTTTCAGCGCCACGATTTTGTCCCCGTCAGCCGTGCCAACGTCCACGTGCCCGCCTGACGCATCCTCGTCATAGTCGTCGGACACCCAATCCTCGATGGTGCGGCCCTCCCCGGACACGCAGGACCAGTACAGCCTGGACAAATTCTGCGGGTCCCCGGCGCTCCACAGCCGGTCGTGGAACAGTTCGAGGGAACTGACCGGCTCGTCGGACACGCCACCGCGCAGCTGCACGGTGTTCGAGGTAGTGACCGTGCAGCCGGTCAGGTCCAGCGTGATCTCGGTGCCATCGTCGGAGATCCCGTCGGGGTTATCCGGGTACAGCAGGTACTTGACCTCGTTCCCGTCCATGATGTACACGCCGAACACGAACGCACGGAGGCGTTCGGTAGCATGCGTAGACGCAGAGAGCATGTCCCCGGACACGGTGATGACTGCATGGGCGACATCGGTCGTATCGACTGCGCTTATCGTGAGCGGCGTCCCCAGGTAGTAGACGCCGGAACCGAACCACTCCCATCTCGGGTTCCCGGAGATCAGCTCGTTGATGGGCGTCTTGATGATCTGCGTCCCGCCCGTTGCGATCAGAATGTAGTCCGTGTTCCCGATCCTGGCGAGCTGGGCGTCAAAGGCGCTGTCCCTGTTGGCCGGCGTATACCCCGGGGTCGTCGTCGCGGAGACGAGCGTCTGCCAGGACGTTGCGCTCGCGTAGTCGGTCGTGCAGAACACGATCTTTCGAGAGGAACACGCCACCAGCAGATCGTCGCCGGTGGACCGTTCGAACGCAAAAAGCGCCCGCCACTTTTCGCCGGTCTCCGTGACGGGCTGGTTGACGATGGTGCGGAACGCCTCTGCTACGGTCAGGCAGCCGTCGCATGTCTCCATGTTGACGGCGTTTCTCGCTGAACCGATGGGCAGCAGCGTCCCGTCCTTCTGTTGCTGGATTCCGTAGAACTCCGGGATTCGTAGAACCGACATTACAGTAACCTCTCGTTATATCCGTTGAGCTTGTACGCCTTCGGCTCCCCGTAATGGTCCAGGGCGAGCTCGTTCAGCATGCGCTCAAAGGTCATTTCTTCGGTGTTGACGGACTTGCTCGTCTTGCCGTTCTGACCGAAGAAGTGCTGGGCGGCGATATAGTGCGGGATAAGGTCGTGGGTGAACTCGGGAAGCTCTGGCACGTCGTCCAGGTTGACCAGCTTCGCAGGACGGAACTGGTACGTGACGAGGACGCTGTCCGGGGCCACGCCGTCGCGGAAGAAGCACCACACGTCGCCGGAGCCTGTGGCGTCCTGATCCCACATTACGTCCTTGCCGTCGAGCGTCCGTATGCGGTCGATCTTGAAGCATACGCGGTCGAGATCCGACAGACGGAAGCAATGCTCTGCGTCAATGGGGACCTTCTCAGTACGGGCCTGTCTGAACCTGCGCGAGATCAGGAAGATCGCGTCGTTGGCGAAGCGCGTGAACTCACGCAGGTACGCGGACCCGGAATTGGAATCCGTGCCCAGCCCCAGGATCGCAGTTGCATCGGAAATGATCTCGTTCAGGTTCATAGCCGCCTCCGATTACACGTCGAGATGCTGTCCGCCGTCCTGGAAGCCGGAATACTTCTGCATGGACATGATCTTGTCCCGCTCCTTGCGTTCGATGGTCTCAAACACGGCGGCAGGCACGTCCACCATGACGCCGCGCTGGAAGCGATAGATGACGCCGTTGATGCAGCGCTCGATGAACTGACGATCCCTCGGCAGGGACGGGTCGATAGTGAACATTACCTTGACGACGCCAGACTTCGCAACGGCTTTCAGAGTGTCCTTCTCGGCTTTCACAGCCGCCCGCTCGGCGGCGGCTTCGGAGCGTTCGTCTTTCGGGGTGATGGGTTTAGCCATGGGTTATTCCTCCTGTTTGATTTTTGGCTGATAAGAGTTTGGGAGGGGTTTTAAGGCCCCTCCCATCGTTGCGCTGTTAAGTAGATCAGGCGGAAACGGCGTGCTGCACGTCGATGACCCACAGCGGGTTCAGGACCTTCGCCACGTAGGCGGGGATCTTCGCCGCGACGGTGGACCGCTGATCGAGAGGATCGTCGGTGCCGGAGGAGCCGGCAGGCTTGATGATGGTCTGCATGGCACCGGAACCGTCGATGTCGATGACGCCGTAGGCGTCTGCGCCGAGCACGAAGGTGTGATGCACGTCGATGCCGGCCTTGGTGGACGCATCAACCGCGCCGCAGTCGGTGGAGTAGACGATGGCGTTCGCCGACAGGGACGCAGAGGCGGACAGCTTCACGGTCTTGGTCGCGGGCGTGTAAGAATCGCTGGCAGCCAGCGTGTACTCGGTGGTGCCGATCATGATCTTGTTGCCGCCGGTGGAGAGGTATTCAACCTCGCGGTCGGTGGGGTCATTTTTCAGCACGAAGGTGGCAGAGCTGGACGTGTTCGCGTTGACGGCGTTCAGGACGCTCTGACGGGACACCGGGGCCTCGGTGGATTCGACGAACACGACGCCGAACATGCGCCCGATCTCACCGGAATAGATCTGCTCCGCGTTGCTGTACTTGGACACGTCCTGCCAGAGGGAATCGCTCTGCAGGTCGTAGGTGGCATCGGGAGAGCAGATGCAGATGAAATGGGGCTTGCGGGCGCCGCCTTCGGCGACGTTGGTGCTGAACATCCGCGCCTTGTTCTTCTTCAGGGTGCGGACAGCCTTGCGGACCTCGGCAATGGTCAGCTTGTCGGACGAAGTGATGGAGGACATGGCCGCACGGCCGCCCGCAAACTGGTCGGACGCCTCGGCGTACAGAGCATCGCGGGTGATCCAGTCGAGCAGGGTGCCCATCTGCTCGCCCAGCAGCTCGGTCGTGTCATTGATGACGGGATCGTAGGCGGTCAGGTCGAGCAGGTCGGAGATGGTGACGTACGCGCCGTACTGTGCGACGGTCGCCTCCACCTTGGTCTGGCTGAGGGTCTGCGCATCAGGGGTGACGCCCTCGGTCAGCCTGTTGGACACGGTGGACGGCGTGAACAGGTCGTACTTCCTGAACTCCACCGATTTGCCGGCGCCCTTGGGGATGTTGCGCTTCTGCCCGAAAAGCTGGTACACGAACCTGGTCTTGGCCGTTTCCAGCAGCTTCTTGTCGTAGTAGGTCTTGTTGAAATACGCAACGGTCGGCTGCGTATTGACGGTGGTCTGGACATTCTGATTAGGCATGGTTTTAATCTCCTTTTTGACTGTGAATTTTGGTTACCGCACAGTCTTGCCTTCCTTCGCGGCCTGTTTCAGCCTGCGCTCGAACTCGTAGAAATCCTTCGAGGACATCTTCCCGAAGTCGATATCCCGTGGATTGGCGGGGTTTGCGCCGGACGGGGCCATGGGCTTGGGTGCGCTGCGCCGCTTCTCTACCTCCTGGGCGATCTGCCGCGCGTTCGCCTGCGCCTGGACCTCCGAGGCGTGTTCCGCTTTCCAGATGCGGAGGGCGGCCCTGACGCCGTACTCGCCGGCGTTCTCGAAAAAGTCGTTTCCGGGCTTTTGCGGGTCGAATCCCTCCGGGAGCTCGTTCGCGCGAATGGCATCGGCCATCTGCTTGGCGATCTCCGTGACGGAGAGGCTGCCGGTCTGGTTGGTCTCCTGTGCGTTCTGGGTGGGTTGCTGCCCGAGCATCTGGTCTCTGTACCAGGATGCCGGGTCCTTCGCGTACTTCTGCGCTCTCGCATTGATACGCTCCTCGGTCAGTTCGCGAAACGCCTGTTCCCGCGTGATGCCCTTCTCCCGCGCCCGGTCCTCAATGACCGCGCGGATGTACTGCATCTCCGGCGAGCCCTCGATCTCCGCCTTGCCCCGGTTGTACCCCTTCGTGTTTTCCTGCGTAAGGCGCCGGGAAAGGGCGGTGTCGAAGTCCTTCTGATTGCTCACCTTCTGCTGCGAGCCGTCGGCGCTCGGTGTTTCGACCGTTTCAGCAGCGGAACCGTCGGAAAGAAGCTCGGATACGCTGATCTCGTTCTGTTCTGCTCCACCGGCAGCAGGCGCGTCGACCGCCTGTGCGCCGCCTACGGCGACTTCGGGTGCGTTCGTTTCAACCGTGTTTTCCATGTGATCTCCCTTTTGATACGCCCGTCATGGCCGGCGGCGCCATATTTATCGCATGTTCGCCAGGTCCATGTCCTGCATTCCCTGGGCCCGGGCCTCCGCCTGCTGGCGTAGGTTCTGCTGCGCGTCCTGGGCCTGCTGATCCGCCATATTCTGCATGTTCGCCTCGGCGGACGCCATAGCCTGCTTGTATTGAGACAACTCCTCGGACATCTGTTTAACAGCCTCCAACAGCTCTGCGTTCTGCTTTTGGAGGTTGAGCATCCCATCGCGCTGTGCCCTGCGGATCGTGTCCAGGATCGCCTCCTTATCGTCCGATTCGAAGGCTTCCAGCATGATAACGGGGTCCGTGATGCCCTGGGTGACCTGCATCATCTGCAGGACCAGCTCGTTGTGCGCCAGCTTCTCGAAGCGCGTCTGACGCGCGGACCGAACGGCGACGAAGGGCACGATGGTCGTGCCGTCCGCTGTGTGCATTTGCTCGTCGAACCATTTGGAATCGAACCGGATGCTTTCTGGCTCGCCGTCGATCGTTATCTCGATGCTCCTCGGAACGATCGACTTCTCCCGGAGCACGTAGAGCAGCATCATGATGGCGCGGCGGAAAGAGAACTGCAGCCGCAGCTCGCCCATGCGTGACCGCTTCGTGGAGGCCGTCTGCAGGGCCGTGATCGCAGACGCGGCTGTGACGCCTGCGCCGGTCTGTCCGCGGGACTGGTCGTTGGTGCCGGATTCGTTCTTGATCGTGTTGGTAAGGAAATCGACGGCGGTAAACGCCGTGTTCGGAAGCGGCTGCGGCTGCTGCCAGGCGTAGGCGTTTTGCAGGTTGCCCTTCATGTAAATGACTTCCTTGGTGAAGTCCAGCGTGTCCTTCGGGTCCGCCAGGTAGTTCTGGTCGATCAGCAGTCGCGGCTTCGCTGCCCGGTACAGGTTCGAGAGGATGATCTGCATCGACTTGTCGGAGTATCGCTGCGAATCCTTAAACATGTCGACGAGACCGATGCCGAGCTGCGTACCCCGCTGCGGGAACAGCGCCGAGACGACGAACGGGTACATGCCGTGTGCGTAATAACCGTTCGGGTAGTCGTATGCGGAGTTTTCAAGGAGCTGGTGGCCGGCGACCTTGCAGAAGTGGATCTCGTACCGCTTCCGCTCCGCGTCGTAGATGCGCACCCAGCATTCGAGCAGCATGTACGTCCTGTCCGTGGACGGGCCCGTCTTGTCCGTCTTGTTCTGATGGTTCTGGTCCCTGTCACCCAGGTCCGCGGTCATAAGCGCGTACTGTTCGGGGTAGTGCATCTTGAACCAGTATTTGGGCTTGAACTCGATCTTGAAGCATGCCCGGCCATCCTGCAGATCCTTGACGTGCGGATCGCACATAAAGTTTTTGTTCATGACGTTCCGGATGTAGGAGCCGCCCATGCCCTCGTTCATGTCCGGGTCGTAGCCGATCTCCCAGCAGCCCCAGCCGTCCTGCAGCACGTCGTGGACCTTGTCCCCGTAGGCTTGCTCGAACCCGCAGATTTCCAACTCCTCGCGGAGGATCGTCGTCAGGACCTTCGCAAGGCGCTCGCTGCGAACGCTCTCCTTGGTGATAACGGCCTCCGGGAACTCGTCGTTGTAATCGGCTTTCAGGTTCTCGATGGCGCTCGTGATCGTGGGGATGCTCGGCTTCGGCAGCAGGTTGTTGTCCGGGTTGTCCAGGCCGAAGGTGGACCAATGATCGCCGTCGTAGATCTTCGTGTTCTCGTCGAATCGGGCCCACTCCCTGTCGTACTTGTCCTGGCGGAACTGGTCGAACAGTCCGTAGATCGCGTTGACGAACTCGTCCCCACCCTGCACAGGGTCGTGAGGCTTCTTGATGCCGTCGACGATGGTCTGCATGAAGTCGGCTGGGATGATGCTGCCCGTGTCCGAAATAACGTAATTCTGATTCGACATATCGAAATCTCCTTAGATACTGAAAAAGCCGCCGGACAGCACCCTGTCCCTCGGCTTTGAAAACGGATCGAACGCCAGGATACGCGCCTGCTGCTGCGTTGGCGTGATCGCCGGGGACGGGCGGGACATGAGCCCGTACCGGAACGCCTCCGGGGCGTGGTCCTCGCAATTGTCCGCTACGTCCTCGTGCTTATTCGTGCTGATCTTCCCGTAGGTGAGCAGCGGCAGCGTACGGATCAGGTTCTCGCAGTTGGAGAAGATCTGCACGTACGGCAGCCCGTCCGGCGCAATAGCCAGGTTCTCGTGACAACGCTGCCAGCCGATGACGCGAGAGTTGTCCGCGGGGATAAGCGGCACACCGTTGAGCAGGAACGTCTCGGCGATGCTCTCACCCTCGATGCCCGAATTGCCTCGCTTCTGCCAGGCGTCCGGGGACGCGACTGTATACGCGTGATCCTCGAACAGGCTCATTTCCCGGATGGACCGCGCAACGTCCCGTGCAAGCCGCTGGCGCTTGTAATACTCCTGATAGACGTAGACGCGCCTGTCCGGCGCGACGGCGAACCAGAGAACGCAGCACGGGTCGTTGTAGCCCCAGTCCATCGCCCGGAACTTCTTCCACTCCGGCGGGATATGGAACGGTTCAATAACATGGAGGCGTCTCTGGAACTCGGAGAAAAACTGCCCGTCAACGATGTCCCACTCGCCGTCCAGGTAGCCCTTACGCAGATGCTCCGGCAGCGCTTTCAGGGTCTTGATGTACTGAGGGTCCGCCTCCATGAGGGCCGTGTTATCCGTCACCCTGGCGGGGATGAACCGGTAATCGTCCGGGTTCTCGTCCTCCGTGAAGCGCCGGTCAATAAACAGGCGCTTGATGTAGTCGTGCCCGGGGCCGCCGGGGTTGCAGGTGTAATAGATCCTCGGCTTGAAGTCCGTGCGTGTCGTTCGGTTGCAGGTGGCGATGTACTGCATCTGGAACGGCGTGAACTGCGTCGCCTCCTCGAACACGATGATCTCGTACTCCTGCCCCTGATACTGGAAAACGTCCGCCTCCGTGTCGCAGTACCCGAGCTTGATAATGCTCCTGTTGGGGAACGTGAACATGCGTTTCTCGGTGCTGTACTTCGCAAAGCCGTCCAGCTCCGCCCGCAAAGGCATGATGTGATTGGCTTCCAGCTCCGGGAACGTCCGCCGAAGCAGAAGCGACCGAAGCTGCGGATACCGGGATGAACACAGCACCAGCTTCCGCCGTGCCGCCCAGCTCTTGCCGCCGCCTCTCGCGCCGCCGTATGCCGTGTGCGACGCTCGGGATTCGAAGAAAAGGATCTGCTTCTCGTTCGGTATCCCCTCTAATTTCAGCTCCTTCTTAGGCATGTGCTCCTCCAAACAAAACAGCAGAGGATACAGGGAGGAGGAACGCATGAGCCAGCTTGGACCCCGTATCGTCTGCTGTTATCCCGCAGGGGAAACCGCCACCCCCTGCAAGTCGTAACCTTACAAAAACCTTGCAAAGCCTTTCAAGTGAATTGCAAGGTTCAAGCGATATGCCAGTGTGGAGAAAACGTGCGGATGTGCGTTAACGTTTTTTTCGGGTACCGTATGGAACCATCTGGCCTTTTCGCCTGTCTATGTGTATTTCTGTCAGATTTTGACCCCCCATAGAGATATATAAAACTTCCTGGAGGACATGGTGCAAACTATTCGTTAAATGGGACTTTAGCGAATAGTTGGACGTATTCTGCTGCATAAACGGCTTATAATCAGGTGTATATCGCTGTATGCTCTGTATATTATAGCTATTCAGCCCATGAATTATTGCCCTGTATAGTGATCTTGACCTCTTTGGTATCCTCAGTAGGACCAATAACACCGAACTTAACGAGCATGGCAGAAGCTACTCTGTCATTCCAATAGCCCAATAGAACACCTTCGGATAGCTCATTGATGATACGTTCTCTTGCGTCCGTAAGAATGTCGATTATCTTTTTGTTATACGCTTCATGGTCATCTCTTTCTCCGCTTATGTAATCATAGAAAGCCTGTCTGGTTATACCAAGCTTAGATGCCAAACGATAAACACTTGGAGGTTCACGATATACTCTTTTATCACCGTTCTTAAGGTCTCTTACTTCCTGCTGTTCTTCTCTTTCAGAGAAGTAAGCATCTACGATCTCTTGGACCTTTATGGGGTCTTGTAATTTACATGGACGAGTAACCATACAACGTTTACCTCTCTTTCCAACGTGATAAAGATAATAATATTATTTAATATATAATTATATATATAAATAACAGAGACTAAGTAACAGAAAAAGAGCAGGTCAGGGATTGGCTGACTTGCTCTTTTTGCACATTATCAGTTTAGCACGGAAATTCGCAAAAAGTGTGCTTCATTTTGCGTTCACAGCTTGTTAACACATAGGGCAACGGCGACGGACGGCAGCGATCCAGGACGCAGCGGACGGCGATCCTTCCCCCCTATATGGGGGAAGATGAAAAACGCTGTTTAACAGGCTGATCGGGCCATTTTCGGGGCGTTTGGGAAGGGGGATTATAGGGGGTTGGGTAAGCCTAATACTCCCACCGGTGTCAAGGTAGTACGCTGCTTACGCAGCGTCTCCACCTTTGACACCGGAGCCCGCTGCGGTAAGGTGGCCTCGCCGGACGGGACAGCGACCGAACGGCACGGCGGGACGCTGAAACGCCGGGCACCTTGAAAACCGAACATCAAGCCGTATTGCCCCACTCGGGATAGAGCGATAACGACCCGGGGAAAAGGGAAAGACGAAAGACGCATACGGTCCACGGGCACCGTTAAGCCCGCCCATAAAACGGGTTGCGACCTACCGCAAGAAAGGATTCAGCAATGCCCGATCTTCATTACCACGATAACCGCTCCCGCACCGATACCACCTATGCCGATCTGCAGTTCTTCCGCACCGACCGCCGCGGCCGCGTCAAGGCCATCGCGCCTGCCGATGCCGGCAATACGCTGTACTTGGGCGTGGAGGTGGAGAACGACCACTACCCCACCTACCGCGTCAAGGAGCAAGCTGCGCAGTACGTCCGGGACAACTTCGCGCAGTATGCCCGTGTGGAATCGGACGCCTCCCTGGATGAAGGCTTCGAGATCGTGTCTGCGCCTATGACGCTGGCGGCGCATAAGGCGACCGATTGGGCCGGCCTGTTCGCCAAGCTG